>Ga0209062_1001995_pt1 | contig 30132 bp, 28 predicted proteins | sample Coa_R2_2_FD_187158 | JGI IMG/M metagenome (GOLD analysis project Ga0209062, IMG submission 187158) | Surface soil microbial communities from Centralia Pennsylvania, which are recovering from an underground coalmine fire - Coalmine... | ecosystem: Environmental > Terrestrial > Soil > Unclassified... | reverse complement strand
GTCAGAACGCTCATCATCCCGACTGAGGGATTGGAACCGATAATGGGTAAAATTCAGGAGTGGCTATCTTTATGTCAGAACGCTCATCATCCCGACTGAGGGATTGGAACCTTTCATCTTCTCGATTATATCTAATGTAGCACTATGTCAGAACGCTCATCATCCCGACTGAGGGATTGGAACTGTGGCCGCGCGCTGGCGCGGCCAGACCCAGCCCTCGTCAGAACGCTCATCATCCCGACTGAGGGATTGGAACGTGGATAGCTAAATCGCATAGCTGGATTGCTCCTTGGTCAGAACGCTCATCATCCCGACTGAGGGATTGGAACATGGCTCTTGCTGGCTCTTGGCGCTCTTGGCGCTCGTCAGAACGCTCATCATCCCGACTGAGGGATTGGAACCCCAATGCCGAGTTCCAGCAGCGCATCTATGAACTGTCAGAACGCTCATCATCCCGACTGAGGGATTGGAACCGATAATGGGTAAAATTCAGGAGTGGCTATCTTTATGTCAGAACGCTCATCATCCCGACTGAGGGATTGGAACCTTTCATCTTCTCGATTATATCTAATGTAGCACTATGTCAGAACGCTCATCATCCCGACTGAGGGATTGGAACCCATAATCGAACGGATTTCCCAGTACGTCTGTGCCGCGTCAGAACGCTCATCATCCCGACTGAGGGATTGGAACCGACGAATTGCTGCCTTTGTGGGCTGAACAATTCATTGTCAGAACGCTCATCATCCCGACTGAGGGATTGGAACTCTCCCTTCTCGTCGTGTGTCGTGTGTTTATGTTGTCAGAACGCTCATCATCCCGACTGAGGGATTGGAACCCATTCCAGCCAGCCATCTACCCGCAGCAACCGCGAAGTCAGAACGCTCATCATCCCGACTGAGGGATTGGAACAGTGGCCGGTCTGGTAGTAACGATGCACAATGGGTCGTCAGAACGCTCATCATCCCGACTGAGGGATTGGAACTCTCTTTCCAGTCAGCTTCTTGAATATGCTCCCCGTCAGAACGCTCATCATCCCGACTGAGGGATTGGAACTCAATGTACCCACCTGGACCGATGGCGCGGATAGGTCAGAACGCTCATCATCCCGACTGAGGGATTGGAACCATCACACAGTGAATCTGGCGCAGCAGCGGATTCAGTCAGAACGCTCATCATCCCGACTGAGGGATTGGAACTAGAACATGCAGATGTCATTGAGCCGCTGCTCTACCGTCAGAACGCTCATCATCCCGACTGAGGGATTGGAACCACTGAACGCAAAGAGCGCAGCGCCCAAATGTGGCGGTCAGAACGCTCATCATCCCGACTGAGGGATTGGAACTGATGAGGAGAGCGTGGCGCGGTGGCTGGCGAGTGCGTCAGAACGCTCATCATCCCGACTGAGGGATTGGAACAGTTCTATGGCTTTGGTGATGCCGAGGGCATTACCGTCAGAACGCTCATCATCCCGGCTGAGGGCTGAATGGCGGTGTAGCGCGCATTGCAGCCCTGGCGTGAATGTGGTTAGCGCGTGCGGGCAGGAGTGCGGCGCACGGCCTGGGGTTGTGGCAGCCAGAGCATGCGGAACAGAGTCAACAGCAGGACGGCGGCGGAGGCGACCAGATACACAACGACCATCCACGGCTGGCCGCTGTCGCTGCCGGAGAAGATGCCATGCAGCGTGACGAGCAGGAATACGGCAAAACCAGTGTAGTGGAGCAGCCGCCAGCTCGCATGTGTCAGATAGCGGCGCAGCCACGAACTGAGCAGCACCACCACCAGCGCATACAGCCCCAGCACGCCCAGGTCAACCGCGAGGGGACGATACGGCTCAGCAATGGGCAGCAACAGATTGAGCAGCGAAAAGGGAATCAATGGATCGAGGATGAGCGTCAACAGGTGCAGCGCCACCAGCGCCGCCGTCAGAATGGCGAGGAACTGGTGCGTCTCATCGAGCATCCACGAGGCGCGAGACCCCGCAATGCGCACAAGCGACCGCGTAATCCCCAGCAACACCATAGTAGTGAGCGTCAGATAGGAAGAGACGGCGGCGGCGCGTGTGACATACCACATGAAGGGGTTGGCTGTCGTCGCAGCAGCGGTCGCACGGGTCATCTGTGCCACAGTAGCAGTCTGTAACAGAAAGGACAGCATAGGTTCAGTCTCCTGATATGTTCGGTATTCCTGGGATTTCCTGGGTCAAGGGCGTCAAGGGCGTTGAAGCGACCATCGTTCCTGTCTGGTTGCGTGTACGAGACTTGCCTGGTGTACCGGGCGTTGGCGCGATGGTGATGGGCAGGTCCGCTCCTTCGGCGCCCCAACTGGCGAGATAGGCTGGCAGATTCTTCGAGAACACAACGTCGCCGTTGCCAAAGGTCAACACCAACGCAATCGCCGCGTCCGCATCCAGCCCGCCATTGAGAATGATTGGGCGCTCCCAGGCGGTTTCCACTGCCCGCAACGCCGCTGGATATCCGCGCAACAGCGCCATCTTCGCCGCCACCTCCGCCCGCGCCGCCGTCGGCGCCAGCGCGGTGGCCGTCGCAATCAGTGGCGTCTCTGCTGCGTCGCGTTCATCAATCCACAGCCTGACCGGTTGCCCGGTACGCGGATCGAGCAGATGATGCCGCCGCTCGCCATCACGTAGCCACCAGCGTTTCACCGCGCCGGAGGTCGCCAGCCCGCCGCGACTGAAACGCAGCACCGCGACATGGCTGACTGGGCTGACCGGGCTGGCCTTGTCATGTGTTTCACCTGTTTCACCTGTTTCACCTGATTCACCCGAAGTCTCCGTAGCCGCCGCTTCGGCGCGTGGGTCACGAATCCCGATGGCCCAGTGTTCACCAGGCGCAGGACCGCCGCGCACCCGCAGGTCGCCGCCAACATTGATGAGCGCGCCCAGGAACGGCAGGCAGAAGCGGTTCAGCGCGACATCGGCTCCCCAGCCTTTGGCGATGCCACCGAGATCGAGTTGCGCGCCCAGCGGAAGACGGATGCGCCGTCGCTTCTGATCAAACTCAATTGCCTGCCAGTAGCTCATCCGTGCTGGTTGCGGCTGGCGTGGCGTTTCGCGCTGCGCCTGCTGGATATGTAGAGGGTGCGCGGACTGGCGGATAAGCGCAAAGTCACGGTCATAGCCAAGCGACTCAAGCTGGCGCAGCAGTGTGGGATCGAAGAGACCGGCGCTGGCCTGCGCCGCCTGCACAGCGACGGTGACGGCGGTGAACACCAGTTCAGAGACGGCGAACCACTGGCCTGCGGCGCGATTCAGACGGCTCAGTTCGCTCTCCGGCTTGAAGCGCGAGAGGTGTGTATCAATATCCTCGAACCAGCGCATACAGGCATCGGCTGCCTCGCGCGCCGCTCCCGCCTGCGCAGGTGTCGCGGCGATCTGCACGCTGACATCGGTTGCCATCGGGCGGCCTGTGCGCTGGATCAGCCGGGGCTTCCCTGCGGATACGGCGCGCATAGCAGCTATTTCAGACATCTGAGACATATCAGGCATATCAGGCATATCACGAGACTCCTGTGCTGCTATTTGTGCCGCCCTGTCCCTGCTGAATAGTGATCGAGCCAGAGTTCGATGACGATTGATTCTGGTTGGACGAGTTGGTTGCGTTGCCGTCGTCATTACTGGAATTGGAATCGCTGGGCGAGATGGTGTTGGAATTGGTTGTTTGCGTCACGAGCTTGTGACTGGTGAAGCCCCAGACCGTGAAGAACAGCCCAAAGGTTGCCGCGACCAACCCCAGCCGCAGTCGCTTCTTTGCGCTCTTGCGGCGCATGGCAATCGCACTGGCGGCGTTACCAGCATACGCGCTGACGGGTCGTCCTGCCGAGGCAAGCGTCACATCGCCCACTGGCTGCGCCACGCAACTGAGAATATCGCCAGCGGCGCGTTCGGCTGGTGTCAGCGCGCTGCCAGCATTGGCCTGCACCTGACCGGCAAGTAGGCGCAGCCGGCAGGTGCCACACGCTCCGGCCCGGCAATTGAAATCTGGTCTGTAGCCATAGCGTTCGAGCGTCTGAAGGATGGTTTCGCCTGGACGAGCGGCAAGGACGGCGCCGCTATCGTTCAGGCGGATGCGCGCAGCAGTGGCGTTGCCTGCTTTGGCTGCGGGGGAAGTTGCGGTGACGGGGCTGGCGAAGACCTCGGCGTGGAGGCGCGATGCGGGCACACCACGATTCGTCAGCGCCGCTTCCAGATTGCGTTTGAGGCCCGCCGGTCCGCAGATATACCACTCCGCCCTGGAAATGTCAGCGCCGGTGGTGGTAAGAGAAGCCAGCACCTCCTCGACACGCAGCCGGTGCCCATTGGTTGCGATGTAGTGCCACTGGGTTAGCCATTGATGCTGCGGATCGAGGGCAGCCAGTTCGCTCCCATAGATGGCATCGGCTGGGCTGTGATAGGCGTAGTGCAAGAGGACGCGCGGGCGTTGCGCCGGAGCCAGCCGCGCGAGGGCACGCAGCATGCTGTAAATCGGCGTGATGCCGCTGCCACCGGCGACGAAGACGATGGGCCGGTCAGGCCGTACCGTACTATGCAGCGTGAACCGTCCCTGCGGTAGGGTCGCCTGGAGCAGCATGCCGGGGCGGGCGTTGGCGGAGAGATAGCTCGAAACGATACCAGCGTTCTGCCGCTTGACGGTGATCTCCCAGGGACGGTCTGCACGCCCGTCGCCGCACAGTGAATACGAGCGGTATAGCGTTGTCCCCTTTGCGCCGCTGGTTCCGTTGGGAGCCGTCGAGAAGGCCAGCGTAATGAACTGGCCGGGGCGATACGCCGCTGGTGCGCGCTGTGTGCCTGGAACAGCCAGCGTCAACGTCACGGCATCGCGCGAGGCGGGAGTGACCCGCAGCACTTGAACGGTCGTCAGCGATTGTGTTGTCTGCGCTGCGCGTGCTGGCTGTACCGGCTGTATTGGCTGTATTGGGTGCGGATGGCGCTGCTGGCCATTCGGTGCTGGAACACTTGCCATAGATCTCTCCTACATCCCGTAGATAGGCTGCTCCTTCGATGTTCCAACCAGGATTGAACCGGGATAGTCCGCGATAGCGCCGCGGGACGGAACAAACGATAGGTGATACAACGTGCGATGATACAAAAGGTATAGCATAGCTCTCTTAGAAATCAGTGGAAATACGATGAGAAAATTTTCATCTACTTGCCGGTCTGCTCTACCCCGGAAACCGCAGCGCAATAATGCTCTCATCAAAATCCCTGCCCCGCAAGGAGAGGGGCAGGGGGTGAGGTTCACACGTCGCAGCCACTCAGGAGAGTGGCGCGCCGTCTACTGCTTCCCAGCAGGCGGTTGAGCCACCGGCGACGTAGAGCACGACGCTGCGACCGCTCGCCGGAAGTGGGTATGCCGCTGGCGCCTGCCACTGCACGAGCGGCGCGCCGCTGGCTGTCGCGACCGTCACGGTTTGCCCGCGTACACTCACCACCAGCGATATCGGAGTATCCGCCGAAAAATTGAATGGGATGACAGGTCCAGCCAGGTCGCCCTGCGCATAGTCGTTGTGCGCGTGCAATTCGAGCTGATTGCAGCGCAGGCGCAGCGCAACGTTGTGGTTCTCGTCGCTGTGCAGCAGCGTGATCCAGTCGTTCACGCATCCCACGCCGCCCGATTTGGTGACCGCCCCAACATTTTCCACCGTGAAGCGCACGGCATAACCCGCTGCGCCGGATTGCGCCACACGCGCGCCAACCAGCAGCGAACCGCCGTCTCCGCTGCGTCCACCGAATCCCCGGTTATCCATCATCACATTGCGCATGCTGAAAACATCTGGCAGTGCGCCTGTCTGAGCGTGCTGTGCATGTGCGGGCGCTGCTTGCACCACCGCGCTGGCCAACATGCTGGCCATCATCAGGCACAGCAGCGCAAACAGCGCAAACAGCGCAAACAGCGCCAGCATCCTCGCTTGTTTCCACCATTCATGAGGAACTTTTGTTCTACTTACACGACAAAAAAAGAGACTCGTTTGCATGTCCCACTCCTTCTTTTTCATCACTTCCACCACTTCTACCACTTCCATCAAAGGGGTTGCGCGCCAATGTTCGCGCAATAGCGTGTGATTGGCCGGCAGATGAATCCGCGCCGGCCCTCCGTTCGCTCGAATGAAGCTCGTCGCCATTGTCACGACCGTTCGCCGCACGATCCCCTCTCCTTGTGGGTGAGGGGTGGCCGAAGGCCGGGGTGAGGTCTCTCTCTGGCTCCCCTCTCCCGCGCACGGAGATGAGCCTCCGCCATGCGAAGCATGGAAGCACTGCCTAGCAGTGCGGAGGAGGCGAGGAGCGAAGCGGAGGGGCCGGGGGTGGGGGCTTACCTCGGATACAGATACAGTGGCGAATACCGCACCTCGCCCGCGATTGCCCCCACGTTCCCGCTTGCCGTCCCATCGCTGATATACCCCGCCAGCACGTTCACCGCCCCTGGCGTATTTGGCCCACCTCCATTCGGCAGCACCTGGCTCGCCGTCGGGTCCAGCGTCAGATACGGATCCGCCCCGCTGTTCGCATTGATGCTCCCCGTCCCTTGCGTCCCCGGCCCACCGCCCGCATGCGCTGGATTCGGCACACTACTCGCCTCCACACTCAGCGTCCACGCCGGTCCATCCCCGCCACCTCCCTGCGCCGCCCGGTTCACCAGCAACCCATCCACATAATTCCACAGCCACTGCCCCGCGACGGTAAACGGCCCATTGCTCGGATTGTTCACCACCCCCAGCACCAGGCTCCCATCCACCGGCAGCAGCAATTGCCAGCTCGCCTGCGCCAGCACACTGTTGCTCGCCAGATCCGCGATCTGCGGCCTCGGCGTCAGATACGTCTGCGTCGGATCGGAGAGCGCCCCACCTGCGAACGGCGGCAACTGCGCCTGCCCCGCATCCACTACCGTCCAGGTGTTCCCCTGCGTAAACGGAAAGCTAAACGGCCCGTAATAGCTGCCCAAGAGGTCCGCCAGGCTCGTCACATCTCCTCCCTGCCCATACCACGCCGTCTGCCGCTGCATCGTATCCACCCGCACCTCCACGCTGCCCACGTTCCCCCCCGTCTCCTGCGTCAAGAGTCTCGCCAGCAAGTGATACACCCCCGGCTGATCTGAGGCCAGCGGCGAGAATGCTCGTGGATTCCAGCCCCCCGACCCCGGCGCCGTCGCCACATACCAGCCCCCATAACTCGCCGGATCGAGGAGTGACGTCACCCCACCCCCCGCCAGATTGAACCCCGTCGAGTTGCCCACCAGTCGCGCCGTCGCGCTGCTCTGCGCCCCCCTGCCCAGCGCCACGTTCAGCACGCTACTCGTGGGCCAGCTCGCCAGATACACCCCCAGCGCCACATACGCCGGCGCTGGCAGATCGCCCAGCAATCCAGAGAGCAGCCACTGCACCGGCGCCTGCGGACTCACCAGCTCGCAGTACGGCATACTCGTCTGGTTGTTCCCCAGCGCCGCCGCGTTCCACACCTGCGCATTGTCAAACCAGATCGTCCCGCCTGCGCTCTCGTTCGCCGTCGCATCATACGAGCGCAGCATCACCTCCAGGTACGCCGTCGTCGCCCCCAGCACCGTATATTGCGCGCTCAGTTGCGTCCAACTGCTGATATTCCTGTAACCAGAGACTTTCTGTGGCCCTCGTCATGGTTTCGGTGTCCCTGGCGAGATGGCATTGAGCCTGCTTCGAGGACGAGACTTTCGCTGTCACGTGAGTGCGTTTTGCTGGCTTTCGGAACATCCCCTATATTTCTCTACTGTAACCAGAGACGTTCTCTGGCGCTCTCCCCTCGCGACCGCTCCCTCCACTGTATGCGCGACGTTCCTGTTGTAACCGGAAACTTTCTCTGACTACGAGACAGGTTTCACTGTCCCTGCATTGATCCTACGCTGTCTATCCCCGATCATTCTTGCGTATTCCGTGCTGGAGATGAATGACCGAACTTGCACTCTCATTATGGGGAAGATAGTCCGGAAACGCCAGAAACCAGGATTGCACTGCAGCGGAGAACGTAGTGCCATCTCAGCGAGTACTTTCTCTGTCCTTCTTGAGACTTTGTTTGGCCGCACTGCTCCGTACTGCTCCGTACTGCTCCGTACTGCTCCGTCTTCTCGCGAGGTTAAAGCAAGAAGGCGGGCAGCGGACAAAGGAGAAACGGGGGAGAATTCGCTCACACCGCAGAGAAGACCAGGCTTGAATAGGGAGAACTTTCGCGTATGCCGTGTAATGGTACTCGCCTTGACTGTGTAATGGTACTCGCCTGGAAAGAACTCGTAGCGGTTGCGAACGGTATTGCACCGCTGGATGGTGAAGGTAGGAGGTGAGGAAGTGGTGGTACGGTCTGGACGAGCGAAGCGGCAAAACATGGTCTCCCCGCGCTACTGATCCCAGATGCGGCCTACGCGACGCTCGCGACACTGCGGAATGGAGAGCAAACGAGGAGCGAGCGCCTCATCCTCGTGGCCTTTGCCTCTTGTCTGCACAGGTTATTGGCTGCATGTGTTGGCTGCATGTGTTGGCTGCATGTGTTGGCTGCATGTGTTGGCTGCATGTGTTGGCTGCATGTGTTGGCTGCATGTGTTGGCTGCATGTGTTGGCTGCATGTGTTGGCTGCATGTGTTGGCTAAAGGGAAAACACCAACCCATCCTGGCATCTGGGTACTGGCTCCTCCGTCCTTCCTAGCGCGTAGCCGAGAAAGCGCTCGTCTGATCCCCACCCTGTTGGGACCGCATCGCACCTGCGGCCCGTGTGCGGCCCGTGTGCGGCTAGCCGAGTCAAAACCCTGCTGTATGTACTGGTATACTGGTGGTCCCACTCTTTTCTTTACTGGTGGTCCCAATCAAGGAGTCCCAATTGCACGGTGGGGTGCGCCCTGCGACGGTAGACGGTGCGCAACGCCCTCCGCTGTCCTGACTGTGCAGGGAGGGCATCGAACGCCGCATCACCACAGCGCAATTCGTCTGCTACGCCGATGCCCAGCGCTTGGCGGCGCCACTCCACCAAGAGGAGCGCTCGCGTTTCGGGCACGGGACGGATTCCCACGCGTTCACCAGCAAACAAGTGGAACAAATCGCGCGCATACTCGTGATAGCGGTACCCCCGCCAGTCAATACTCCCATCGGCAGCAATCCAGGCAGGATAACAAGGCAGAAGATCTACGAGATGGCTAGGAACCAAACGCAAATATGCTTCCACGCTACCCTCGTTTCCCTGAAAGTGCTCCTGGCGCATGCGTTCGGCGAACGGCGCACGACCGCCTTCTTCGAAATAGCGTTGGTCCAGCATATAGGCCAGATGGGCGACCGATTCGCAGCGCGTGCGGCGTACCTGCAGGGGCTCTGGGAGGACCGTCAGAGGTTCTTCTAGGAGGCGAATGCCAGTATGTTTGGCATACCGCGTGAGCGCGGCGGGGACGTAGCCGAAGATGCTCATGACGTGGGGCACCACGGTGCGCGATCCCAACGGCGTCACCAAGCGCTGAGGAGGAGCTTGGTGGAGCAACGCTTCATAGCACACCTGGATCATCTCTCGTGCCTGTGGCAGAGTGGGGGTCAGCCGAAAGTGGAGGGTTTGCTGGCCAGCACACAGGCGGATGACCCAAGGCACCGCCGGCCAGCCGCGAATAGCACAAGCGACCGGGCGGATCTCCAGTCGCCAATGCTGCTGAGCGGCCCCTTGCGCCGGCGTTGGAGGCAACCACTCGTGTTCACGAAGGTAGTGCAGAAAGGCGCAGATCGCGACGATATGGCCCAGGGTCAGCGGTGGCTTGCGCGCTTCACGTGCCCAGCGCTGGAGAATCTGGTCCACCATCAGGACCGAGCGTGGTAGCTCGACGCTCGCGCCATAGAGATCACCGATTGCCTGTGCGATTGGCACGGTCAGTGGCGCGCTCCAGGCGTGGATCCGTCCCACGAGCGTTCCATCAGCGTCCTGCGTTGGATTCAACGATAACTGGACGAGGGCACTGGCCAGTCGGACTGGTTCCTCAGCTTCTTTTAGCCAGGGGATCGCTGCCCAGCGACTCGCTGCCGGCTCGACTAACGCGGCCAAACGGGACGCCAACGGCATGATCATTCCACGATCCAACCAAGGGGTTTGATTAGGAGCGTAAAACGGATTGTCTTGGATATTCCGGCTATCCAGGCTATCCAGGCTAGCCTGGATATCTTGCGAGGAACTCGTGTGCGCCGACTGCTCCGGTTGCGCCGGTTGCTCGTACGCCCCCGCTCCGTCACCCACTGGCTCCGGCAGCGCATCGAGCTGTGGTGTCCCCATAGCATCGTTCCCTGTCCATCCCGCAGCTCGCCTAGTAGCCCTGCTGGACGGTACACCTACCATCGTGTGACACGTCGGCCGATCTCTTGGCTGCACAGCGGATACTGTACAACCTGGCAACAGTATGAGGGCGTGGTGCGCTCTAGCAGGAGGCGTGGCAAGGTGCGAACTGCTCTCACTGCGCCGCGCTTTCGCGCCCTGCTGCACCTTCGCTTTCGCACCTTGCCACGCCTCCTTTAGCCTGTAGCGGCAAGCCAGCGCGGAATCGCCGTTAATTGGAAGACCGTGTGGAGCGTCTCTGCGGTGATGCGTTCACTGCCCATGGTTTGGGCCAGTTGGCTCGCACACTGCAAGATCACCCGGAGTTTGCGGAAGGACGAGCCGATATGCTGCCAGAGGAGCAAGCCCAGCTCGAGATCGTCGTCGCTCTGCCCATCATACATCCAGCAGGGGAGACATATCTGCGGCAGGACGGTTGCGAGCAGTTCTTCTTGCGTCAACGGAAGAAAATCGAGATGCATGCCCACACGGCTCGTAAATTTCTCATGGCGGGTAATCACCTGCCAGATGCTGGGTAGACCCACCACTACAATGGGACAGCCACTCCGGTCAAAGAGGTGGCGCAACATCTCGAAGCTCTCCACGGTCAGCCAATCTCCTTCATCCACGAGGATCAGATCGAGATCATGCCGGCGGATCGCCTCAACAGCGCTCGACTCGAGATCATAGATATTGTGGCGCCCATGCTGCCCTTGGAGTGCCGTCAGCAACTGCGTCGCCACGGCTTTGGCGGTGGCTTTGGGTGCCACTTTGATGGTGATACACGCAGGTAAACCAATGGCTTCTCGTGGGGTGAGCGTCTCGATATAGTACTGGAGCGCAATGGTCTTGCCCACGCCCGCATTGCCCGTCACGACCCCCATCATCGTATAGCCGGTCTGGCTGCGCGTGGTCATGATGAGATCAAGAAAGGCGCCCAAGCGGGTGACACCCTGGGTTCTGATCGGTGGCTGCCCAATCGGCAAGCTGTTCTCTGCATCTGCTAGCATGTGGCAACTCCCGGCACTACTCGTTGCGCTGTTCGTCGCTGTACTCGTCGCTGTACTCGTCGCTGTGTTCGTTGCGCTGTTCGTTCTCGCATGGCATATTGCCTGCTCTCTGCTCTCTGCCCCGCGTACCGATACTGACTGGTTCGCGCTCATATACTCCGCATCTGGCTGCCGATCTTTTCCTCAAAGGGCCTATGACCCTACCGGCGGTGCCTCCAAAGTGAGTGGGTCACGGAAGTGACGGGTCACGGAGCCTAGACATCGCTCCGCTCCGCGTGAAACCTGTGCAGCCCGTGCGCCGGCGTCCCGCGCTGTAGCTTGTGCTGAGCTGCCAACCAGTCCAAAAGTTCATACGCTGTGGACGTGGTACTGGGAGGTGTTCCACCTGTTCTGCTTCGCTTGCTTCCGTCAGCGGACCCGCCAACCTGTCTTTTGTCGGCTTGCGTCTTATTGGACCTGGTTTTGCGCTTGTTATTGCGCTTGTCAGTTCGACGTATGGCCTTGCTGTCCTCGTCGGTGGATACCCCACGCGCGGTCCAGGTGGCACCTGAAGTCTCGGATGGACCGTTCGACGGCAGGGCGTTCGGAATCGTGCGTGGACGGAGCGTCTCCGCTGCATTCAGAATAGTCGTTCCGCTCGCTCCCCTCGCTTCCCTCGTCCCACCCACAGCGGTTCCCTCCGCTGATCCCGCTGATCCCGCTGATCCCGCTGATCCCGCTTGCCCCAGGTGTTCTTCATGCCCCAGGTGCCGCTCAGAGGACACGCGGGCGCGAGCAGCGCGAATAGACTGGCGAATCGCGTGCCACTGCTGTTGTTGGGCCGCCGCGACCTCCGCACGTGAGACACGAGCCAAATCGACCGCTACGGCACTGGCAATCCACTGGTGTTGTGCATAGACTTCAATGGTATCAGGGAGGGGTGGGCTCGGGGCGACGCGAATCGTCACAGCTTGCCCAACCCACGGCGCGAGTGCGGCGTCCCAATAGAGCCGTCCCCCGAACTTGATTCCCGCTTTTAGCACGCGCCGTGTCAGCGGTTCGCACAGCAGGATATCAAGCAGCCGCGAATCCACCGGTACGACGGGCACCAGGTAGGTTTGCCAATAGGTGAGCGGCGCCATGCCTAACTCGGTATGGACCTCGCCATGATACTGTACGAGAAATTGCCGAAACCGGGCCATCAGTTCTTCCAAGGTCAGCACCGCGTGGGCCTGGGGATGGCGAGCCACAATATTGGGTCCGCAATATCCAGGCAAGGTGGACCAGAGGCGGGTTTCAAGCGTGCGATGCATACGCTCCACGATGCCACGAATCTGCGGCTGATAGGGTGGTCCAGGAACCAGGTCGATGCCCAGTCCGGCCACGAGTTGTCGTACATGGGCTGAGAGCAAGTCTTTGCCATTATCGACCCACAACGCGTGCGGAACGCCGCCATAGGGATGGTCCGCACGGACCAGGAGAGCATCACGCAGGGCAGCCGCCACTGTAAAGCGGTCAGGCGGAACAAGTCGAAAATACGCCCCCATCACCATGCGCGATGCGCTATCCATCACCAGGGTCATATAAGGACGGACTTCGCGCTTGTGGCCAAGTCGCGACGCATCGGATGGCTCTTGTCGCTGATCCCGTCTCGCCCGTCTCTCGAGACCGACCTGTCGCTCTCCTGGCTCCCCTCGCTCCTGTCTCTCTAGGCTGTCCAGTCTCTCCCGTTCATCCGGTCTGGCGAAGTCACGTGATGCTTCTGGTTCGCGTGATCTGATTGACGTGTGGAGTCCGCTGGATGGGAGATCGTGCTTGACGCGCACCAAGACGGGAATCGGCGCTTGATGATCGAGTTGCCAGATCATATGATGCGGTGGATGTTGAATTGGATAGGTCAAGCGATAGCGATTGCGAAATTCACCCAGGCGCCCGTCGGCGACCGCCAGCACGGGCGGTGGTAGACGCCGGCAGATCGCTCGCACCTGCCAGTAGCTCGGTGGTCGTTCGTGATGGACAGCGGCCCAGGCGCAGGCACCGGCCAGCACCTGGTGTAACGGGCTATCGCGCGTAGCAAGCCGAATCGCTTCCACCTGTTCAATCATTGCCTGCGAAAGCGTATGGCAGGTGCCGCGATCACGGCGTGGCTGGGGCGCCAGTCCGGCCAATCCTGCGCGCTGATACGCCGTATGGTAGCGGCGCAGCGTGCGTGGACTGACTGAGACCTGTTCTGCGCGTTGTGCCAGCATGGCAGCAGTCAGATGCGCGTGTTCGGCAAGATCGCCCAACAGACGCCACCGCTGCAAGGCACGTTCACTGGCCGCAGCGGGTAGACTCCCCAGATCAGCAAGGCAGGGACGGGGTGTCCGATGAGGAGCGTCTGTACCTGTGGTATCCACGGTAGTGGCGACAGCGACCGTCGTGCCATCACTCTGAGTACTTTGTTGGGCCGCTACGGAAGCAGTCTGCGTCGTGTTGGTCGTTGTCATCTTCTGAATCTCCTCTAAATCTCCTCCGAGAGACCTTCGCTTCCCGCGCTATCCAGTACCCAGTACCCTGTGCCAGAACAAGTACAAGTACACGGGATACCGGGTGTATTGAGCTATCCGGGCTCACCTTCCAGCTGCTGGCCGCATGCAGGATCACTGCCAGTGTGCGACTATCGAGTGTGCGACTATCGAGTGTGACGAGACCAGTAGAGAGCAGAGCGAGCGTAGACAGATCAATGGCATTGATGACGACCGCCGAATCCAAAACGGCGACCTCGCGTTCGGGATGGGCAACGGCCGTCGCATTGAGATACGGCTAGGTAAAGACCTGGTGGGTAGACAGCCTCGGCTGGCTGCTGCTTATGGCGGACTGTGACACAAGCAGCAGCGACAGCCCGAGCAGCCATCCCAGCCGTGTCACAACCATCGGGTGCAGCTCGACATGCGTGCTGCTGCGCGCCGCTGCGCAATCACGAGAGAAGGCTTGCATCGAGGCCGCTCCTTGTCGATGACGAGGTAAAAACGCTCCGGTGGATACGGAAGTACTTATCTTGTCGTCTGGACGTCCGCCACCTGGCTTCGCTGTTCAGTTCATGTAGGTGGCAACCAGCGCCAGGACAACTCCCAGGTCAAGCGGCTTCTCCAGCACATGGCATACGCCAAGCTCGGTAGCTCGACGCAGCGCCTGGGGATCGGCACTCATGGCCAGCACCCGAAAGAGTCGCTCAGGTCCTTGCTGACGCAGCGCCTGGATGAGCTGTAGCCCCGTCATGCGTGGCAAATTCATATCCAGCAAAATAACCGTGTAGCGGTCTGACTGCTGTTCGAGCGTTTCCCAGGCTCTCTGCCCATCGCCGATGGCATCAACTACGAACCCTTCACTCTCCAGCAGCGCTTGTAACAGGCAGCACTGTGGGCGATCGTCCTCGACGACCAACAGGCGCTGCCCCAGCCGCGAATTGCGCCATGTTAACGTACTCATCGTTTGCCTGTTTTGGCTTGAATCATCGCTTGCCTTGTTGCTTCTCGTGTTCTGTTACTCGAAGGATGCCACCGGAGTACGCCGTCAGACGTGCTTTAGACGTGCTACGGACACCACCACACCGAACGACATGATGCTACCCAAAGCCCTGTTACCAGGTCGTGATAAATATGTTTAAGACGCTGTTCACAACGCTGTTCACAACGCTGGCGCGCTACCGACAGTGACCACAACAGCAAGCGGCAGGAGCGTGCAGAGGAGCGTGCAGAGGAGCAGAACACAAGAGACAGCGTAGCCTCCGTATCGTTGCGCTGCTGGTGAGTCACAACTACGTAAACGTAACCATTCTATCGCTTCCAGCGTGATGAGGTTGTCCGTTCGGCACAGCGGTTTAGGTACCGGAACAGCAGCACTACGCCGAGAGCGATGATGATGAGAAGCACGACAACGCAGCCGCCAAGCAGAGCAAAGAGCGCATGCAGATCAACTTGTCCCAGCTGGGTAGTTGCTCCTGTAGTTTCCTGGATCGCATGTCAATACGACTGACGGCATCGAGCGTTCACAGCGCGTTCACAGCGCGTTCACAAAGGCAGGAGGTGGCTGGCGAGATCAAGGCTGCCAGTATCACTTTCTTCTGCCATCGTATATCGGAAAGCGATGACGGAGAGACCAGCGTTGATCTCCTGGACGAGGACAACGCCAGATAATGCAGGATAATGCAGGACAACATAGGACAAGACCTGTAGGCGCATCGTTCACCCTTTACGGCTGTACCTCTGGACGTTTTCCTGGCGACTAGCTCGGCTCAGGAAGCAGCGATCACCAATCCCCTGGTAACGTGGTAACGCACGTGCTGATCATTCACCACCACGTCACTTCCTCTCTTTGCCTGGCTTGCGTCCGCATGCCAGCACGCCGCCGACGATGCAGTAAAACCATCCTGCGGCGTGTGCAGCGGTGAGCGAATCCCGCCAGTCCGTGGCGCGCTGCTGAGTGATAATCCCAGCGGCGATGGCGCGCCGTGTCATGGCGCTCAGGTCAAAGGCATTTTCAATCAACGCCAAATCGGTCACTTCATAGACGAGTGGGGTGGCCAGTACCTCCGTCAGCCCGAGGTGCTGGAAGTGGCGATAGAGTTCATGACCGATGCCACCATTGTGAAAGCTCTCGCAAATCAAGCGCTGCATCGCCTGACTCATGTGATAGTCAGGTGCATCCAGCACCAAGAGGTTGAGGTCAGCCTCCCAGAGGACGATCCGCCCTCCAGGCTTGGCGATACGCACCATCTCGCTAAGCGCCGCCTCGGGATCGGGGACATGCTGCAAGAGCCGCTCGGCACGTACTCCATCAAACTGCGCCTCCGGCAGGTCGAGGTGTTGCGCGTCCATCTGCACAAACTCCGCCACGATGCTCGTGTCATCCGTGTCATCCGTGTCATCCGTGTCATCCGTGTCATCCTCAGCGCTGCTCGCGGAGGCAGCTGCGCGTCGCTTGGCCTCCGCGAGCATCATCGCACTCACGTCCACGCCAAGTGCCCGGCCGCCAGGGGCGACGAGCCGAGCCAGTGCCAGCACATCCTCTCCGGTGCCGCACCCCACATCGCAGACCTTGTTGCCAGCCTCTAGATGGAGTAGTGCGTAACTGCGCTGTTTCAGTTCCTGAAAAAATGGGAGGGCACGCGTCACATCCAGATAGCGCACGAAGTCTGCGGGGTCGGTCGTGTGGTCCACCTGATCGAAGTCCTGGCGCAATGACTTCTCCATCTACTTTATCTCCTGTTTGCTCCTGGTTTTTTGGGTTTCACCTGACTGGTTCCCTAGTACACGCCAAGAAACGAACCATCTCCGCTGGTAGTGACAGCGGTTAACGCCTGGTGCCTGTAGTATCATCATCTCAAGTTACTCGTGAGCGGACGCCGTGGACGCCATGAGGGCCTCGATCTCATCTGGATGCTTCGGGGCGGCCGCGGTCAGCACTTCACAGCCCTGCTCGGTCACCAGCACCGTATCTTCAATCCGAATCCCAATGTTCCGATAGGCGTCTGCAGCGTCTGTAGAGAGGGCTTCGCGGTCTATGTGGTCTCCAATATAGAGGCCAGGTTCGACAGTGCAGATCATTCCTGGCTCGAGGCGACGTGGCTGCCCCTGGGGAAAGTAGCTCCCTCGATCACGCAGATCTAAGCCAATCCAATGGCTGCTCCCATGCATGAAGTACGGCATATAGGCGCCGCTCGCTATCAACTGCGTGATGTCGCCTTGCAGCAGTCCCACCTCCACGAGACCTGCCGTAATGACGTGGACTGCTGCCGCATGGACATCTTCCAGAGTCTGTCCCGGGCGTACCTGGGCCAGCGCCGCCTCCTGCGCCGCGAGGACGATCGTGTAGAGTTGACGTTGTGCTGGAGTAAAGCGGCCATTGACGGGAATAGTCCGTGTCAGGTCCATGGCATAGTATCCATACTCGGCTCCAGCATCCACCAGCACCAGCTCCCCAGCGCACATTTTGCGGGTGTTCGCCTCATAGTGCAGGATCATGGCATTGGAACCCGACCCCACGATGCTGGGATAGGCTACCCGCCGGGCGCCATGCCGGTGGAAGTCATATTCCAGCAAGGCTTGCAGTTCGTACTCGTACTGATTTACCCAGGTTTTCTGCATCACCTGCCGGTGCGCGGCGGCGGTGATCGCCCCGGCGGTCCGTAGGAGGTGCTGTTCGTCCGTATCCTTGATGAGGCGCAGCTCATCCAGGAGCAGTCCCAGGTCGTGGACCCGCGTTGGGCCGAGCGCACGACGATAGGCCAGCGACCGCGCACGGCGGATAAGTCGCCAGAGCTGCTCGTGCCACTCCTCGTCCCGGTCAAACGCGCAATGAATCGTTGTCGCCGCTTGCAGATACACGGGGAGGAGGTCATCAAGCGCCTCAAGCGGATAGGCGGCATCCGCCCCTAACACGGTCCGCGCCCCCTCCATCCCGAGCCGTGGTCCAGCCCAGCGGTCCGCCTCAGCATCGTGCGGCGCGATGAACACGACGAAGTGCTCGTCAGGGCGGTCGGCAGGGGGGTCGGTCGTCAAGAGGCAAACGACTTGTGATTCCTCACACCCGGTGAGGTAGTAAAGATCACTGTCCTGGCGATAGTCCCACGGCGCGTCATGGGGACGAAGAAGTGCTGGCGCACTTGCCACGAGGGCCACCGCACCACCGCCTCCTCCCTCCTTTTCCGCTTGGCGCATCTGCTGCAGGACCTGCGCTCGGCGGCGTGCATAAGCGTCCGACAGGGGCACAGGCGCTCCTGCCGCAGTCAACTGAAGAGAAGATGGCGTCACCAGACGGTCGTCTGGTGGGAGGGCAGGTGTAGGATCAGATGCGGACTCAGGTACCATGGGTTTGTCACTCCTCTACGTCGTGTTTGCATGCCTTATATGTTCGCTCGGTTTTTAGTTGGGTCCTATCGTCTTGGTAGGTGACGACGACCGGTGATGACGACACCAGAACAGCGCAGCGACTGGATCGTGTACGATGCTGCGCGCAGGAAGAGCAGTCGGGCAGGCGCACTGAGCTACGCTTTGACGCATAGATCTCCCTCAGCCAGCAGCATACTTTTAATGATTTCCTGAGCGGTTGTCACCTGCAGGTTGTCATCGAGGAGGCACAGGTCGCGGCGCGGTGGCGTCGTCAACGCCTGGTAGGCGGCATCACTGAACCGGCGATTGGCCTCCAGGTAGCGGGCGATGGGGTCGTCGGGCAGCGCCTCCTCCATCCAGATGGCGTAATAGCGTTCAGCCGCTGCGAGATGGTGCAGCGCCTGGCGCAAACTCCAGCCTCCCTCAGAGGCTGGAGGAGCTGGAGGCATCCAATCGAGCTGTTCCGCGCGCAACTGGCTGGCGCGTTGCGCGACCAGCGCGGGGGTTATGTCGATGCGCCAGAGCCACGCGTGCAGATCGGCGGCAGACAGTGGCAACTGGTCCTCCTCCAAGGTTTGTGCGGAATCTGCCCAGCCATCAGTGGCCTCCGGTACGATACCGGCGGTTTGCCAGAGCAGCCACTGGTCAATCTGGTTCAGGTGGTCGAGCGCATGATCCAGCACACGTCGCAGTATCTTGCGCGGAGTAAAGCGATGGCTGGCGTCGACCACTACTTCGATTGCGGGATCGTGGTGCGCAAGCCGTTCGAGATACGGCCGCGCCTGCCGGTGTGCCGCTAGCACGTGTTCAATAGGATCCCGTGGCAGGGGGGATAGTGCGAGCGTCGCATCAGCCTCGCGATTGGCGATCTCCCACAGTGCAGCGCGATCAAACGCGCCCACCTCTGCCAGACGAGCCAGGCGGGCGCGTGACGGTGCCAGGCTGGCCAGTAGCTCCTGCTGATCGCCAGAGAGTGGGTGGGCTGTATGATGCATCAGGATCGTACCTCCTAACAGATGTCAGTCAAGTCAGGCAGTCAGTCAGGTCAGGCATCGCCTTCGGGAGCGTTCTTGCGCAGTGGCCGCGATTATTGCTCGCCTTATGCTCACCGTGCATGATGGGAAATAGAACTTGCATGTTTTGCCGGGTAGCGAGGGCAGCAGCTAGCTGACGATATCACTCGTAGCAGGGACTTTGGATCCTGGCGGTGCTGGTTACGGTCATCGCCCACCTGCGCCAGAGATTCCCGTGTTCTTCTGCCGTTCTGCTGCTCAAGCAGCAGTGCGGACCTCTTATCGCGGGTCGTACCGCGTGATGTCTCCCTCGCTGCATATTGTTCAGTGCCTCTACTCAATGCGCCGTGAGATAGACGTTTGGCCAGTCTCCATCCTCCATCAGCAGGACGGCATTCAGCGTAAACCCATGGACCCAGGGGCGTACGCGCCAGGCGCGGAGTTCCTGCGCATACGGAATCCAAGCACAGAGGTTCACCAGCTCCTGCTCAATCGCGTTGTACTCGCTCAGGCGTTTGGTCGGGTCTTGCTCAGCATCCGCCTGGTTCATCAGCGCATCCAGGTGCGCATCGTTGACATTGGAGAAGTTATTGCCCACGCCACTATGGAACTGCAGCGAGAGCCAGTCCTGCGCATCGGGATAGTCAGCAAGCCACCCGATCTGCCAGATTTGCGCAGGATTGGCCGCAGGGCCAGCGGGCGGATTGATGACCCCTTCTACTCCGTTCAAGCTACCGGCATCTTGGATTTGCACGTTCAACCCCAGCACCTCACGCCAGGTCTGGGTGGCAATCACGGCAATCTCTTGCTGGGTGGCACTACTCCCCACCCCTGCTACTAACAGGATTGGCGCGGAGTGCATCCCGTTCTCAACGTAGGGACAAAACGGTTGCGTTTCGCCGCTGGCTTTGCAGTCGCTCTGCGCTTCCTGGAGCAACTGCACCGCCTTCTGCTGATTGCCGGTCACCGATTCTGTGCCATCCGGACCAGCCAGCTGCGGATCGTAGCCAGGGTTGCCTTCCGGCACAATATGGTTGGTCGGGAGCGCACCGCCATTGAAGACCCGGTCCACCAGCAACTGCTTATTGAGCGCCAGATCAAATGCCTGGCGGATGCGTACGTCGGTGAACGGTGCTACTTTCATATTCAGCCCGAAATAGTCGGTGGTCAGGCTGGGCACCTCATGAAAGTCGGCCAGGCCGACGGCAAAGGAGTAGACATCGCCGGGCACATCGGTGTAGTCATAGTCACCAAGCTTGTGGTACTGGTCATACTCGGTATCCTGGCTGGCCAGGAAGGGCCGATCTACCTCGGTCAAGGTCAGGTCCTTATGCCAGGCACGCTCCCAATAGGGATTGGGCACCAGTTTGAGGTCTTTGCCTGGGGTGTAGGACTTGACCATGAACGGACCGGAGCACCCTCCTTCGTTGAGGTGGTTTACCCACAGACCACCGGGATACCTGGTGATGAGCGATTGCTCGACCGGATACGCCGTTGGATAGGTCAGCGCTTCCAGAAAGTACGCCGCAGGATGCGCCAGCCGGATGATGAGCGTGCGCGTATCAATCGGGTCTAATCCTCTCCCATGCCCGATGAGGTGGAGGTTGACTGATTGCGCTCCAGGGAGACTGGGATCCCCTTTGCCCCCTGGAGTGCCCTCTCCCTGAAGCATGTTCAGGTAGGTCGATCCCAGCGCGAAACAACTGGCGTTGCGGCCATAGGTCTTGGCGTCCTCGATCCCGCACACACCACTGCTAGTGGCCAATGCACGGTCAATGCTGTAGGCAAAGTCTTGCGCTGTAATCGGCGTGTCATCACTGAAGAACAGAGAGGGACGCAGATGGAAGACGTACTCCGTGCCGTTATTGAGGATATCCCAACTGCTTGCCGCATCAGGCTTGACGTGCAAGGTGGCGCTATCCGACGTCACCAAACCCGAGTAGAGCATGGCCACGGTGGACGCATCTATCTGATTGGCGATGACTGCTGGATCGAAAACCGCGACCTCTTGGGATGGGTTCTGCACGGCGGTGGCATTGATATAGGGCCAGGTAAAGGTCTGGTTCGGCGCCAGCCGAGCTCCAAGGCCGCTGCTGGTGGCGCAGGCCGAGAGCAGCAGCGCCACCAAGCCGGTGAGCGCCAGCGAGGGCCACCAAGTGCCCTGTATAATGGTTGCACGAGTTGCACGGGTCGTCTGCCGATGGACGTGATGACAGTGACCGCGACAGTTCATGACGCTTTTCCTCATGCTGTTCCCTACGCTGTTTTTCACACCACTTCTCTCTTCGTTCGTGCCGTAGCCACTTCTCAGTAACACTGCATCGTGTTCTACCGAGCGAAAAGCCGGTCTATCGGTGCCGGAGAAATGGATCTCCACGCCCGCTATGAGCATTTCGGTCGCTGGTTCGAGACGAGTGCCATCAATGCCATCAGCGATGGCAGGCAGAAAGACAGGTCTTTCAAATCACGCCCAGACTCCCCACGCCTGTTCAATGTCTTTGTCTCTTTGTAATATGATCTCTCTCTGTATGGTGCAGGTTGAGCAGTCTCAGCTGGTCCTGTTCGCTCAGAGCGTTCTGAGCGAGCGAATTCGAATGCGGTCAGCACCTGTGTTTTTATCCAGGGACGAGGAGGAGATCACGTGAAGGATTCACCTGGTTGAAGCCAGCGGACATACCGCACAAAGGACATGATATCAGGCACGCCTTGCCTCACCACCAGTTCTGCCGGGCGGTGACTTTTAGGTCGCTCACGCCCGCCCAAAGCGCCGGCTTCGCTGGCCCAACGTGACTCTCGCCAGATCTGGTAGGGGACAAACGTTTGTCGCCCGCGTACGGCGGGTTGGCGGCGCGCGTTGCCCGTATTGATAGGAGTGAGCGCGATCCGGTCAGCATACGCGGCCAGCAACGGCGCTGTTTCGAGCACCAGGACCACTTGCGGGCGCGGGTAATTGGCTTTCAGCATGCGGTTGAGCCGGTCGCTAGCGAGCCAGAAGAAGACATGGGCATTGAGCAGCGCATACCACTCCGCCGGCGTCATTCCACGCAAGCAGCGTGCGAGCGCCGCTGGTGGCATCGGCTGTTGATCGCGAATGACGGTCCCAGTCGCTAGCGTTACCCTCTCGGCGCGGTGTTGCCGCTCGATGCGTTCACGTTCGTTTCCCTCAATTCTTGCCAGGTCCAGCAAGGCGCTGGTGCTGAGTAAGCCATACCGCTGGATCGAGGCCCAGTTGGCTGCATCCGCCAGATGGTACAGCATGGGCGACAGTGATGATGGGACTAGCGTTGACGGGAATGAGAACGGCGCTGGTGGACGGGCAAGCGAGGTAGCCGCCGCTGGCTGTAGCTGCTGCTCCATCATAGTGTTGATTGCTCCTCTGCCTCTCTGTGAGAGGCAGAACGATGGTGGCCCACTGTCCGCATTTGAGGGACACCTACGCTTCGTGGATCGCTTCGGTCTGGCGGTGTAGCGCCATTCATGCCGTTCGTCCGGTTCACTTCTGCTTGCTTGTGTATGGCTGGATGTATGAGGCGCTACGCAAACGAACTCCGGTGCCGTAAAAGCGAGCGTCTGCACGGAGTCAGTACCAACACGTCTTCAGGCTGCGACAACCATCCCTGTAGCTGACGAGTGAGTGACCTCCATTGCTGGCTCTGAGAGAGTACCGCTTGATAGGCCGCATAGGCTTCCTCGCCAGTGAAGGATGCGAACCAGACAAAGACATGTTCGCCCTCGCGCACCGGCAGCACCGGAAAGGTATTCGCGCTCGGCTCGGTCACGAATTGTGCGCGTAGCGTCGCGCCGGCCTCACGGGCGACTGGGACGACCTCCGCTGCGAAGAATCTGGTGAACGCTGTGTCCACAGGTGCAGCAAATGCATACGTCGTGGCCACGACGAGACCCCTGTCCGACTCTCCCTGTTCAGTTGCTTCCGGCGCCGGACGGTCCGATGGTTGCACGCGAAACCGCGTGGTGTCATCCACGGGCTTGAGCAACAAGACATTGTCTGAATCTAGCATCGTATCATTGGCTGCGGTACGATGTTCGCGCCAGAGGGGGCCAGAGTAGAAGCCCTCCAGCGCCTGACGCCGCTGCTCCATAGTGGCAAACCCCCGAAGCCAGATGAAAGCATCGGGATCATCAAGCTGGCGAAAGTGCCCAATAACCCGCATACCGCACTGTTCCTGGCTCTCGATGAAGTGTTCTTCAAAGAGGGCAATCAGTTCGTCGCGGCGACCGGGTTTGAGCGTATAGTGGCGCAGTTCGACGAGTGGACAACAGGCTTCGGCAGTGTCGTCTGAGACTTCTGGGCCTACCACCGACTGCGAGTGGGTCTGCCGCTGGCTCTGGCGCAGGGCATCATCTGGCGTGTTCGTCATCTTCTTACCTTCGTGATTTCGCTCATCGCGTACTCTCCCGCTCCCCTACAGGGTGCTTGTTAGGGTGCTTATTGCTGTGTTATGATTCCATGTTCCTGGGGCATTCTCGGCATTCTCGGCGTTACTGGGTACTCCTGAGCGATCACGGCACTCTCGTAAACTCCATGATCCAGTTGGTGTCCCAGTGCGCTCCCTCATCGAAAGAAAACGCCTGTTGCCACCGTGCTGTTTGTGCCGTCAGGTGGTCCCAGATAAAGCGAACGTGCAGCGGATGCCCCTCAGCGGTTTCGATCACTTGAAAGAAGGTGCCCACCCCATCGGCAAAGGTACCCACCAACGGGCGGAAATCAGGTGGATTGAGATTATCAATCCACACGATGGACCACTGTTGTGTGTCCGGATCGAAAGCTTTGATACTGAACCCGAGGGAGCGTCCTCGGGAGGGCACCATGGCTTCCCAGTGTTCAACCAGCGCCCGACCATCGAGCTGGGTTTCGAAGCGGTCGTGGCCAGAGAACTCTTCCCACTCGCCTGCTTCTCCGCCATCGGTTGGCGAGGGGGCGAAGTAATTGCCTTTCCTGCGCCGATTGACCACTGTCCAACTGCCGAGCAGGGCATCGAAATCGTGGGCGTGCGATAGATTTGGAGTGTCTGGAGTATTGATCATCTTCGTCTCCCCTTGGTTGAGCAGAATCCACTTTTCCCATCCATAATCTGGTGTCTCGCGAACCCCGCCGTGTGTCAAGCCAATAATAGACTACCTGGTAGGGTGTTCATGCTGCGTAAAAGAAGCGTTACAAGCAACGCTTCCCCGTCGCTGGACTTCTCGGCCCCCGAACGGTGGATGAACTACTGGAAAACTGACAAGATTCCTCCTCTGGCGTCGTGCAAAGCAAGCCGTGTACCCAGGTAGCAGCAGTTCTTTACGAATTATTACGGTGCAGCAACGCCTCACTAGGTACGCTCACGAAGGCGAAACTATTGACCTCTTGACCCTTGTGCTGCTTCAAGCAGACAAAACCATCCAAAGGGTCAATGATTTCGGCTGCATAGCTTGCTTCTTCTCGTACCCTAGCTGTTGGAGACTTCTTGAAAGAAGTGTTTGCGCAGTTCAGATTTGCCATAGCTTGTGTCTTCTCTCCTAACGAGTCTATGGCAAGGGCCTACCTGAGCCAGACGATCACCGCAGAGATAGTGACTGATGCCATCTCCACAGTGATCGCTTGCAACGCCTTGCAAGAGGTTGCCGCGCTTCTGGACGATCTCAACCTGTTATTGCCACAACGAGCTGGCTGTAACAGGTTGGGACGAGAGGAAGCATGAAGGTGCCATAACTTTGCCTATATGGCGGTTTGATGGCGCGACGATGGATTGGTTGGCGAACGGTTTGCGAACTGCGTCCAGACCCAGACTGGCGTACCTTAACCAACACGTTCCTGACCGATTCTTCGCGGCACTGGTCACCAGTGCGCAATCGCATATCACACCACAGCGTATGGGCACAAGCTCACCAGGACGAAAGCCGGATCATCGGCTTTCGTCTGTCATCTCAATTCTCTTCTCGTTTTCAGTCCTCACACTCCATGTAAAGAGGAGACGGTAGATGCACACGCGTATACGCACCCTGTCGCTGTCAGGGCTCATCGCCTTCCTTGGTCTGTTGGCGATCATCGTTGCTGGTTGCGGATCGGGGTCCAACGGCGGCGTCCGCCCGGACGCCCAGCAAATCCTACGCTATCCGCTCGACGCTGCTAGCAGCGATATCAAAACCATGGATCCTGCGCTGAACCAGGATTTCTATTCGTACTACCCCATCTCGCTGGTCTTTCCGGGGCTGATGACACTGGATGCCAATGGCACGCCGCAACCCTGGGCAGCAGCCAGCGCGCCGACCTTTGACCAGACCGCCAATACCTATACTTTCAAGGTGCGTTCTGGCCTCAAGTGGAGCGATGGCACGCCGATTGACGCCAACACGTTTGCCTACTCTATCAACCGCTCGCTCAGTCCTTGCACTGGCTCGTTAGTGACCTACTACCTGTTCCCCATCAAAAACGCGCAGGCGTTTTCTACCGAGAAGTGCGGGACCGATGGGGTGAGCGTGGTCGGTCCGATCAAGAGCCTGATCGGCGATTCATTACTGGTGCCCGATAACCAGACGCTGGTCATCAAGCTGGGCGCGCCAGCTCCCTACTTCTTGCAGGCACTCTGCTATCCAACGGCGATGGCGCAGCCGCAGGAGCTCATCAACCAGTATGGCATCAAAGACTGGACCAATCACTTGGTCGGTTTTGGCGGCAACCTGTTCAATGTCAAGCTGTGGGACCACAAAGGCCACATTGATCTGGTGCGTAACGATGGCTTCTGGGGCGCCAAACCCAAGCTGCGTGAGGTCGATTTCACCGTCTATAAGACAACTGCTGCCTTATACGCCGACTATCTCGACGGACGGCTCGATGAGGGCAGATCACCTGCTGACCAGTACAAGCAGTCCAAGGCGCGTTCAGACTTCCACGAAGTGCCCTATCTGGGCATTGGTTACTACCAACCGAATTGGGCCAAAGCCCCGTTCAACAATCTGGATGCGCGCCAGGCCTTCGCCGAGGCCATTGACAAACAAATCATTGCTGACAACGTCCTCCAAGGTGCAGATGTTCCAACCTACCATATCGTGCCGCAGGGCATGTATGGCTATGATCCAAACCTGGTAGGACCGGATGGCACCACCAGCGTGAGTGGCAACGTGACAGCGGCCAAAGCGGCGATGGCCAAGTATGTGGCCGAAGCCTGCGGCGGCAAGATCACCACCTGCACGCCGGTCACGCTCTACGACACCAATGATCCCGTCACGCAGACGGAGGATCAGGCAGTCGTAGCCATGTGGCAAAATGCCTTCCCGGGATATCCGATCAATACGCAGTTCCTGGACTTCAACTCACTGCTCACCCTCATCTACTCGGCCAATGCGCCGCAGATCTTCGGCATCGGCTGGTCGGCGGACTATCCGGATCCACAAGACTGGCTCTCCTTGCAGTTCGCTCCTGGCAGCATCAACAACACTGGTAATGTCAATGTGCCGGCAGCGAATACGCTGATGGCTCAGGCGGATACCAACCTGGATCCAACCAGCCGCGCACAGGAATACAACCAGGCCGAGCAGTTGTTGGTGACCGATGTGGCCTGGATATCGATGTACCAGGAGAAGACGCGCTACAACCTGCCGACCTACGTGCATAATTTCGCGTTCGATTCGCTCGCCACGATTCCGCTGGCTACTTGGCAGAGTATCTATCTGACCCAGTAACCACGGAGAATTGTGCCAATCAGCGTGCCTATGCTAACTTGCTAGCATAGGCACGTAAAGATGCCTTCCCGCTCGTGTGTTCACCAGATTCTCTCAGAATCTTTGGTCGAATTGGAGCTACATGAGCTTATGCCACGAACGGGAAGGCGTACGCTACCGATACAGTAGATCCATCACAGTGTTGGCGACGTGGTTATCACGTCGCGAGTGGAGCCTTTTCCTTAGTAAACGTTACTCGATGATGTCTATGAGGGCAGCCAAGAACGACAAGCCAAAAGCGAGATTCGAGGCATTCGCCTATCAACGGCAGCACATGAAACTGGACAGAAAGCTGGGATATTGGAATGGCAGAAGGCACGCAGTATAGCACCTCGGTACTCTGGCGCAACCTGCTGGTTCCTGGCATGGATTATTGCACGCTCTGGCGCACCAGCTCAGACCCGGGAAACAACCCAGAACTGGGCTGGCGGCTGGAAGGCAGCGTTGTGCAGCTTTTTGAGGGGCAGCCAGGGCAGGCGGGCTATCACGTGCAGTGTGATGATCGCTGGCGCACCCGCGCGGTCCTGGTGGAGCTAGCTATGGGGAGTGTTCGCCGCTCTCTTCATCTCACTGTTGCCGATGGTCGCTGGTATGCTGGAGCGGAAGAACTGACCGCCCTGCGCGCGTGTGTGGATATTGACCTGGGACTGACGCCCGCGACCAATACCCTGCCAATTCGCCGGGTCGCGCCGGCCATCGGCGAACACTGCGACGTGGTAGCCGCCTGGGTCTCCTTTCCAGCGTTGCGCATCGAACCACTCTTTCAACGGTATACCCGCTTGGAAGCCATGCGGTATCGCTTTGAAACCTTCGAGAACAGCGATATGAGCGGCGAGCCAGCCTTTTCCGCCGAACTAACCGTAGATCACACGGGTTTGGTGCAGGACTATACTGGTTGGTGGGAGCGCGTGAGCGAACCGTGAGTTCCCATGGTGAGCATGCAAAATGAGTGCGATGTGCTAGTGCAACACACTCCTCGGAGGCATGATAAGCTCTGCATCCCTGGTGGATTAGGGAGCCAGATACGATGTCACGCAGATTATTACGCATGATTAACGGTTTAGTAACGCCCGCTTTTGTATGACTGTGTAGCGCATGTATTTCTCTTTGAAGAGGAAAGCTGGGTCGTCAGCTTTCCTCTTCTCATGTACGGGCCAATGTACGCCATGTGTACGTCACACGAGGAGAGTCACTATGCTTCTGCATCATCGGCACCATCGGCATCATCTACATTGTCATGTTGTTTATTCCTGTCAGGGAACTCATGTTGGTCGAAGAGGCGAGAGCAGCACATTCTTGCGGCCAGCGGTGCCAGGGGTGCTGCTCGCGCTAGGGCTGTTGGCGCTGCTTGTGGCGGGGTGTAGCTCCGGCCCGCAAGGGACTATACGGGCGAATGCACAGCAGGTGTTGCGCTATCCGCTCGACGTAGGCAGCAGCGATATCAAAACCATGGATCCGGCACTCATCCAAGATAGTTATTCGTATTTCCCCATCTCGCTGGTGTTTCCAGGGTTGCTGACGCTGGATGCCACTGGCACGCCGCAGCCCTGGGCAGCTGCCAGTGCGCCCACCTTTGACCAGACCGCCAATACCTATACTTTCACAGTGCGCTCTGGCCTCAAGTGGAGCGATGGCACGCCGATTGATGCTAACACCTTCGCCTACTCCATCAACCGCTCGATGAGTCCCTGCACGGCTTCAGCGGTGACCTATTACTTGTTCCCGGTCAGAGACGCCCAGGCCTTCTCCACCGAGAGCTGTGCGACCGACGGAGTGACAGTGAACGGGACCATCAAGAGCCTGATCGGCGATTCATTGCTGGTGCCGGATAACCAGACGCTCATCATCAAGCTCACGGCTCCTGCGCCCTACTTCTTGCAGGCAATGTGTTATCCGACCACCTTTGCGCAACCGCAGCAGCTCATCAACCAGTATGGTGTCAAAGACTGGACCAACCACCTGGCCGCGCTGCGTTTTGGCGGCAACCTGTTTAATGTGAAGACGTGGGATCATCAAGGGCATGTGGACCTGGTCCGCAACGATACCTTTTGGGGCACCAAGCCCAAGCTGCATGAGGTCGACTTCACCGTCTATAAGACGATCAATGCTGGATACGCCGACTATCTGGATGGCCGGCTCGACCTGGGTGTGCCGCCCAATGACCAGTATGCAGCAGCCAAAGGCCGCCACGACTTCCACGAAGTGCCCTATTTGAGCATCATCTACTACCAGCCCAACTTTGAGAAGGCGCCCTTCGACAACCTCGATGCGCGCCAGGCCTTCGCTGAGGCCATCGACAAAGAAGTCATCGCCAAGCACGTGTTGCAAGGCTCAGCATTGGCCACCTACCATATTGTGCCGCAGGGGATGTATGGCTACGATCCAAACCTTGTAGGACCGGATGGCACCACCAGCCTGACGGGGAATCAGACGGCAGCCAAAGCGGCGATGGCCAAGTATGTAGCCGAAGCCTGCGGGGGCCAGATTGCGAAATGTCCCCCAGTCACCCTCTGGGATAGCAGCGATCCCATTATTCAGACGCAGGACCAGGCGGTGGTGGCGATGTGGCAGCAGGCGTTCCCTGGCTACCGGATCAAGACCCAGTTCATTGACTTCAACTCGCTGATCTCCCAGATATTGAGTCCCACTGCGGAGCCGCAGATCTACGGCATTCCGTGGATCGCCGATTATCCCGATCCGCAGGACTGGCTCTCGTTGCAGTTCGAGCCTGGCTCCATCAACAACTATGGTCATGTGAATGACGCTGCGGCCAACCAGTTGATGGCACAAGCCGATGTGAACCTGGATCCGACCAGCCGCGCCACTGAGTATAATCAGGCGGAACAGTTGCTCGTGACCGACGTAGCCTGGATTCCGCTCTACCAGCAGAAAACCTTCTACAATCTGCCAAGTTATGTGCATGCCTTTGCCTATGATGCGCTCGGTACGATTCCGCTGGCTACCTGGCAGAGCATCTATCTGACCCAGTAATACCAAATCCGTCTCGGTAGTTGTCGTATCGAGCACGACAGCCCAGATTTCAAACGCAGTTGTCTTTTGAGCAAATGACAACGACCCAGGCGAACTTGGTATTAGAAACTGTCTGAAAACCTGTCAGAAGCGAGCGAGTCTGCGGAGCATGAGACGGATCATCGCCAGGTAGATCAGCGTCTCGCTGGTGGAGCATAAGCGCTCATAGTCTTTGCTGAGGCGGCGGTTCT
>Ga0209062_1001993_pt1 | contig 30150 bp, 27 predicted proteins | sample Coa_R2_2_FD_187158 | JGI IMG/M metagenome (GOLD analysis project Ga0209062, IMG submission 187158) | Surface soil microbial communities from Centralia Pennsylvania, which are recovering from an underground coalmine fire - Coalmine... | ecosystem: Environmental > Terrestrial > Soil > Unclassified... | reverse complement strand
CGGCCGCGCGCTCGCCAGCCGGCTCAATCCCGACGACCTGCTGCTTCGCCAATTGCGCCTCAACGCGCATTGGACGCGGCGCGTGGAGTTCGATTGCGAATATCGCGTGCGCGCCGATAACGGCGCGTTCGCCTGGGTGCATGATCGCGGCACGGCCACCTTCGACGCCTCCGGACACCCGGTCAGCATGCATGGCGTCTGGCGGCTCATCACCGGCCGCAAGGCGCAGGAGCAGCGGCTCGAACAATCCGCCAATTACGACGAGCTCACCGGACATTTCAACAAGAAGCGGCTGCGCGAGACGCTCGACCACATCGTCTCCTCGAGCCTGCGTTCGGGCAGCGCGGGCGCCTATCTCGCGGTCGGGATCGACAAGCAGACCGTCGTCAACAAGGCGCTCGGAAGCGACGCCGCGGATGCAGTGATCGTCGCCATCGGTCAACGGCTCGACCGCTGCTTGCGCGTGAGTGATGTCATCGGCCGCGTCGATGATGATCGCTTCGGCATCGTCCTCGCCAATTGCGCCGAGGCGCATGTCGCGATCGCCGCGGAGAAGATCCTGGCCGCGGTGAGCCGCGAGCCGATCCTGACCGCCGCGGGCCCCGTCTATGTGACCGTCTCGATCGGCAGCGCGACCTTTCCCGAGCAGGCGAAGACTTCCTTCGAGGTGATGACGCGCGCGGAATCGGCGCTCGCCGAGGCGAAGGCCGCGGGACGCAATTGCTTCGTGCCGTTCCGGTTGTCGGAAGAGCAGCGCCGCCTTCATCGCGAAGGCATCGCGCTCGGCGAGCGCGTGCAGCGCGCGATGCGCGAGGATCGACTCGTCTTCGCCTATCAGCCCGTCGTCGACAGCAAGAATCCGGAGATCGTCAACTACTACGAATGCCTGCTGCGCATGGTGAGCGAGGACGGGTCCATCATCGGAGCCGGCGAGTTCGTCCCGATCATCGAGCAGCTCGGCTTCATCCGCCTCATCGACCGCTATGTGCTGGAGCGCGCCGTCGCCGAGGTCGCGGCCCATCCCGGCTTCTGCCTGGGATTCAACATCTCGGGGCTCACCGCCACCGATTACGCCTGGCTGCGCATGGTGACGACGATCCTGCGCGACAAGCCCGAAGCGGCGCGCCGCCTCGTCATCGAGATCACCGAAACCGCGGCGCTCCATGACATCGAGGAGTCCGCGCGCTTCGTCGGCACGCTGCGCGAACTCGGCTGCCGCATCGCGCTCGATGATTTCGGTGCCGGCTTCACCTCGTTGCGTCATCTTCAGGCGCTGGCCGTCGACACCGTCAAGATCGACGGCTCCTTCGTGCGGCATCTCGAAGAGAACTATGACAACCAGGTGTTCCTGCGCCATCTCGTCGGTCTCGCCAAAGGGCTCGGCCTCACCACGGTCGCCGAATGCGTCGAGACCGCGAACGAGGCTGCCATCCTCCAGCGCGAGGGCGTGGGATTCCTGCAAGGCTATTATTTCGGCCGCCCCGAATTGACGAAGCCCTGGATGCGCCGCGAGGCGAGCTACGCGCAGAGCGGCGTGGCGGACTGATCGCGGCCGGCCCGGCCTTCCGACCGGCCGCCTACTCCTTCCGGGTCTTGCTCAGCGCCTCGATCTGCTGTTGCAGCGCGTTGATGCGGTCGGTGAGCTCCTTGAGCGTCGCATCGCCCGAGGGCTGCTCCGCCTGACGTTCCGCTCCGCCGCGCGGGAAGGGCGTGAACATCTTCATCGTCTTCTCGAAGAGAGCCAGATTCTGCTTGCCCATCTCTTCGAGCGGACCGAAGGGGAAGAGGCCGCCCAGCGTCTCCTGCAAGTTCTTGCGCATCTGGTCCTGGTTATGCGCAAAGGTGGCCATGGCGTGCTCGAGATAGCGCGGCACCAGCCACTGCATGCTGCCGCCATAGAGCCCGATGAGCTGGCGCAGAAAGCTGATGGGCAGCAGATTCTGGCCCTTCTGCTCCTCCTCGACGATGATCTGCGTGAGCACCGCGCGGGTGATGTCTTCGCCGGTCTTGGCGTCGTAGACGACGAACTCGCTCCCCGCCTTGACCATCTGGCAGAGATCGTCGAGCGTGACGTAGCTGCTGGTGTCGGTGTTGTAGAGCCGGCGGTTGGCGTATTTCTTGATGACGACGACCTTCGGCGCTTCGGCCTCGCTCTTCTCGCTCATATCCTGTCCTTCTCGGCATCCGCCCCTGGGTGCGGGCCGCGGTCGAAAGCCGAGCATAGCAGCTTTCGCCGCGCGATGCCGCAATGCCAACGCATTGCCGGCGCCTGAAACGGCGCCACGCGAAACCTCGCGGCACCGAAAACAGCATGCGCCAGGCTTGGCGGCTCAGCACGTGGCCAGGGCGCCGAACAAAATAGGAACGACACGAAAGACCCGCGCATGGCGCCAAGGGCGACCGCGGTGCTTTGATGAGTCTCCCGTACCTCACCGAGCACGCTGGGTTCGCGCTCGCACCTGCACTTCCTCCATTGGCATCGATCGGCGCCTCTGCTGGTTTTCATGCGCCACCGCCGATATACTCCGCCGCCATGGGGGATGCGCCGGACCTCGCGAGCCTGGCCAAGAGGTATCTCGACCTATGGCAGGAGCAATTGATCGCGACGGCGGCCGATCCCGACCTCGCCGAGGCGATCGCGCGGCTGCTCGTTGCAATGATGGCGCCGAGTCGGGTTGTGTGGCCGGATATGCCGTCTCATGACCGCAGCGCCCCAGCAACCGGCGCCCCGGCTGGGACCGCGGCCGCTGCCACTCCACCTCGCCAGCGCGGCGACGGTCTGGACGAGTTCGCGCGTCGCCTTGCCGCTGTTGAAGAACGGCTTGCTGCCTTGGAGAGCGGAACTCGCCGCAACCGCAAGCGTCCTGCGCCAAGGCCTCGCCGACGTCGCTCTTGAGCAATTCGCCGCCGCGCTCGATGCCGAGCTGCGGCTGCGCGCCGATGCCTTTCTGAGCGGGCTCGAGCGGTATCGCCATCACCCCTATCGGCGCGCGGTCGCGGAGCCACCGGTTCTCTGGCAGGAGGGATCGACCCGGCTTCTCGACTATGGCCCTTCCGATGGCCTGCCGCTTCTCGTCATCCCGTCGCTCATCAACCGCGCCTATATCCTCGACCTCGCCCCTGAGAAGAGCCTGTTGCGATTCCTCTCCGGCGCCGGGATGCGCCCCTTGCTGGTCGATTGGGGCCGCCCCGGCGAGATCGAACGCGGCTTCACGCTTACCGATTATATCGCCGGGCGCCTCGAAGCGGCGGCCGATGCGGCGGCAAGCGCGACCGGCGGCACGCCACTGACAGTCATCGGCTACTGCATGGGCGGCCTCCTGGCGCTGGCGCTGGCGCAACGCCGCTCTGCGCTCGTCGGGGCGCTTGCATTGCTGGCGACGCCGTGGGACTTCCATGCAGAGCGGGCGTCACAGGCAAAATTGATGGGCGCTCTCGCCGAACCCTTGACGCGCTGCTGCGCGGGCTTGGGCGAGGTGCCGGTCGATCTGCTGCAAGCGCTTTTCGCGGCACTCGATCCGCTGCTCGCGCTGCGCAAATTTTCGCGCCTCGCGGCCCTGCCGCCGGGGAGCGCCGCGGAGCGGGAATTCGTCGCGCTTGAGGATTGGCTCAATGACGGCGTGCCGCTGGCACTGCCGGTGGCGCGCGAATGCCTCGGCGGCTGGTACGGCGTCAACAGCCCGGCGCTGGGCCACTGGCGGGTGGCGGGGACGCCGATCCTGCCCTCGCGCATCGCCGCCCCCTGCCTCGTGGTCGTCCCGGCGCAGGATCGCATCGTGCCGCCGGCAAGCGCCGCCGCGCTCGCCGCGGCGCTGCCCCAGGCTGAGCGGCTCGAACCACCGCTCGGCCATATCGGGATGATGGTCGCGGGCGAGGCGCCGCGGGCGGTGTGGCAGCCGCTCGCCGACTGGCTCACCCGCCACGCCTCCTTCCGGACGGGTTCCCAAATCCGTCGAAGCGAACTATCTAAGGACCAGTGATCGAGCGAAACCGCTTTCCCAGCACGAGGACACTCCGATGACCGAAATCGTCATTGCCGGCGCTGCGCGCACTCCGATTGGTTCCTTCAACGGCGCATTGAGCTCCGTGCCCGCGCATTATCTCGGACAGGTGGCGATCAGCGAGGCGATGCGCCGTGCCGGTGTCGAGCCCGGCGAGGTCTCCGAGGTCATCATGGGACAGATCCTCGCCGCGGGCGAAGGCCAGAACCCCGCTCGCCAAGCGGCGGTCGCGGCCGGCATCCCCTATGAGGTGACCGCTTACGGCGTCAATCAACTCTGCGGCTCGGGGCTGCGGACCGTGGCGCTCGGCTATCAGGCGATCCGCGGCGGCGATTCCGCGATCGTCGTTGCCGGCGGGCAGGAGAGCATGAGCCAGGCGCCGCACTGCATCCATCTGCGCAACGGCGTCAAGATGGGCGACACGCAGATGATCGACACCATGATCAAGGACGGTCTCTGGGACGCCTTCAACGGCTATCACATGGGAAATACCGCCGAGAACGTGGCGCAGCGCTGGCAGATCACGCGCGAGCAGCAGGACACGCTGGCGCAGCGCTCGCAGGCGCGCGCCGAAGCCGCGCAGAAATCCGGACGCTTCAAGGACGAGATCGTGCCGGTCAAGATCGCGACGCGCAAAGGCGATGTGCTGGTCGAGAATGACGAATATCCGAAGCACGGCACGACCATGGAGGCGCTCGCCAAGCTCCGGCCCGCCTTCGACAAGAACGGCACCGTGACCGCCGGCAACGCTTCGGGCATCAATGACGGCGCGGCCGCCGTGGTGCTGATGACGGCCGAGGAGGCCAAGAAGCGCGGTGTGAAGCCCTTGGCGCGCATCGTTTCCTGGGCGACGGCGGGCGTCGATCCCGCGGTCATGGGCACGGGTCCCATTCCATCGAGCCGGATGGCGCTGAAGCGCGCGGGGTGGAAGATCGACGATCTCGACCTCATCGAGGCCAATGAGGCCTTCGCGGCGCAGGCCTGCGCCGTCAACAAGGATCTCGGCCTCAACGCCGACAAGGTGAATGTGAATGGCGGCGCCATCGCGCTCGGCCATCCCATCGGCGCGTCCGGCGCGCGCGTCCTCGTGACGTTGCTCCACGAGATGGCGAAGCGTGACGCGAAGAAGGGGCTGGCGACGTTATGCATCGGCGGCGGCATGGGCATCGCCATGTGCGTCGAGCGCTGACCGGATGAAGCAGCGGGCTCGCCGCGGCGAGCCCCGATAAAAGAGGAGGAAGCGATGGGACGGGTTGCGATCGTGACCGGCGGAACGCGCGGCATCGGCCGCGCCATCTCGGAAGGCCTCAAGGGTGCCGGCCATCGTGTGGCGGCGGTCTATGCCGGCAATGAGGAGGCGGCGCGGCAATTCACCAGGGAGACCGGCATCGCCGCCTTCAAATTCGACGTCGCCGACTACAAGTCCTGCGAGGCCGGCGTCCGGCGCATCGAGCAAGAACTCGGCCCGGTCGAGATCCTGGTCAACAATGCCGGCATCACACGCGACGCCGTGCTCCACAAGATGACGCCGGAGGCCTGGGGCCAGGTGATCGCGACCAATCTCACCTCCTGCTTCAACATGTGCCGCCTCGTGATCGAGGGGATGCGCGAGCGCGGCTTCGGCCGCATCGTCAATATCGGCTCGATCAACGGCCAAGCCGGCCAATACGGCCAGGTGAACTACGCCGCGGCGAAGTCGGGCATTCACGGCTTCACCAAGGCGCTGGCGCAGGAGGGCGCAAGCCGCGGCATCACTGTGAATGCGATCGCCCCCGGCTATGTCGATACCGACATGGTGCGCGCGGTGCCGCAGAACGTGCTCGACAAGATCGTCGCGCGCATTCCGGTGGGACGCTTGGGTCGCGCCGAGGAGATCGCGCGCGGCGTGTTGTTCCTGGTCTCCGACGAGGCGGGCTTCGTCACGGGATCGACTATGTCGATCAATGGCGGCCAGCACATGTACTGAGACCGCACCGCCTCGGACCTCCTAGCCCGGTTGCCACCCGGCGGGCGCCAGTTCGAAGCCGGCGAAGTCGAAAGCGGGCGCCACGGTGCATCCTGCCAAGGTCCAGGCGCCGGCGCTCTCCGCGCTCTGCCACGTACGAGCCGGCACCACGCTCTGCGGACGCTCGCCGGCGAGGATGTCGTTGCCGAGACGCATTTGCTCGATCATCCGCCCGTCCGGCGACGTCGCCAGCACGAGCGGCGCGCCCGCATACCAGTGCCAGACCTCGGCTGCATCGACGCGGTGCCAGCGCGAGACTTCGCCCGCGCGCAGGAGATAGTAGATCGCCGTCGACGCGCCGCGACCGCCGCCGCTGGCGTCGCGAAAGGTCTCGCGATAGGCGCCGCCTTCGGGATGCGGCACGAGGCCGAGCGCGGCGATGATCGCCTCGGCCGAAGCCGCGCTCACGCAGGATCTTTCGGCACCGTGAGCTGCATCGATTTGCGCTGTGAGAATTCATCGAACCAAACGGCGAGGCGACGCTGGCGCGAGCGCCAATCCTCGCTCGCATAGCGGAAATCGAGATAGCCCAAGGCGCAGCCGACGGTGATGAGGCCGATCGTCAAAGGACCGCCGAGTTCGCCCGCCTCCACTTCCATCTCGAGCGCGGCAAGCGCGCCGCGTACCTTGCGAAGCTGCGCGTCGATCCAGTCCTGCCATTGATTCTCTTTGGGGCGCAGGATTTCGTAGCGGCCGAGAATGGCGGCGTCGAGAATGCCGTCGCCGAGCGCTTGCTGACGCAACGCCATCCAGCGAGCCTTGCCCGAAGCCGGGAAGAGCTTGGCGCCGCCGTGCTGCGTGTCGAGATACTCGCAGATCACCGGCGAATCATAGAGCACGAGCCCGTCATCCGTGGTCAGCGCGGGAACCTTGACCAACGGATTCTCGCGTGCGACTTCCTCGTTGGGCTTGGTCGGCGCCACCGTCGTTGCGATGCGCTCGATGCGTTCCGCGAGACCGGTTTCCAGAGCGACCACCATGACCTTGCGGACATAAGGCGATGTCGGAGAGTAGCGAAGCTTCATGTGGGTTGCTCCCGCGATGATGTGTGACCGGACGCCCAAACAACGTTGTTGCGTCTAACCTAATGCCCCTCGCGCTCTCATGCTACACTATCGTCATGCATGTCGATGTCGTCGATCTCAGAGATTTCTATGCGAGCCGGCTCGGGCAAGTGGCACGGCGCATGATCCGTCGTCGCCTTCGCCTGATCTGGCCCGATCTGTCGGGGGCGCGGCTTCTGGGCTTGGGCTATGCGACGCCTTATCTGCGCATGTTCGGCGATGAGGTCGAACGCGTCGCCGCCATCATGCCTTCCTCGCAAGGCGTCTTGCCTTGGCCGCGCGAGGGGCCGAACGCCGTTGCGCTTGCGGATGAAGGCGAATTGCCGCTTCAGGATTACTCGATCGACCGGGTGCTCCTCATCCACGGCCTCGAATATAGCGAGCAGGTGCGCCCGCTACTCACGGAGATCTGGCGCGTCCTGGCCGGCGGCGGACGCCTTCTCGTCGTCGTGCCGAACCGGCGCGGGATCTGGGCGCGCATCGATGGCACGCCCTTCGGACAAGGACATCCCTATACGCCCTCGCAGCTCTCGCGCCTCCTGCGCGAAGCGGAATTCACGCCGGAGCGGAGCGCGGCCGCGCTCTTCGTGCCGCCCAACGGGTCGCGCGTCATGCTGCGATCGGCCAATGCGGTCGAGCGAATCGGCGAACGCTGGTTCACGACCTTTGCCGGCGTGTCGATCGTCGAGGCGAGCAAGCAACTTTACGCCAAGCCCGCTTTGAAGCGCCCCGAGCGGCGACGGCAAGTCTATCTGCCGGTTCCGCACGGCGCGCCGCGCCTCAATGACGGCCGGAGACCGCTCTGCCTGCCGATCCTACCGCCGTCGTAAGAGGAAGAGGCCCTGTTCGGCCAGCAGATTGGCCAGCGTGCCGCGTGGATTGAGCCGATAGGGCATGCCGGCGCGGTCGAGCGCGACGCTGCGCTCGATGACGATGCCGAGCTCTTCGCACAGCGCCACGAAATCGAGAATGGTGCACAGATGGATATTGGGCGTGTCGTACCAGGCATGGGCGAGCAACGGCGTCGCCGGCATGCGGCCATGGGCCAAGAGATGCAGGCGGATGCGCCAATGGCCGAAATTGGGGAAGGAGATGATGGCTCTGCGGCCGATGCGCAGGAGATGCTCGAGCACGCGCCGCGGCTGACGCGTCGCCTGCAAGGTCTGGCTCAGCACGACGTAGTCGAAGGCCTCCGCCGGATAGTCCTGAAGATCGTGATCGGCGTCCCCTTGAATGACGGAAAGCCCGTGCCGCACGCAGGCATTGACGCCGGATTGGCTCAGCTCCATGCCGCGGCCATCCACGCCTTTGTACTGGGCGAGATAGGCCAGAAGCTCGCCGTCGCCGCAGCCGACATCGAGCACGCGGGAGCCATGCTCGATCATGGCGGCGGCAAGCCTGAGATCGCCGCGCAGATGCCCGTTGCCGGCCATCGCGGGCAACACGCTGCCATCGGCGCTCACGGCGATGCGAGCCCCCGGTGCCGGGCGCAGCCGTCGAGAAAGCCGCGCATCGTCGCAAAGAATTCCGGCTCTTCGAGCAGGAAGGCGTCGTGTCCCTTGTCGGTCTCGACCTCGACGAAGCTCACATTGGCGGCTACGGCATTGAGCGCGTGAACGATGGCGCGGTTCTCGGCCGTCGGATAGAGCCAGTCGCTGGTGAAGGAGATGACGCAGAACCGCGTCGGCGTGCCTTTGAAGGCGTTGGCGAGGACGCCGCCATGTTCGGCCGCCAAGTCGAAATAATCGCAGGCGCGCGTGATGTAGAGATAGGAATTGGCGTCGAAGCGCTCGACGAAGGATATGCCTTGGTGGCGCAGATAGTTCTCCACCTGGAAATCGGCATCGAAGCCATAGGTCACCGCCTGGCGGTTTTGCAGGCTGCGGCCGAATTTGCGATGGAGCGCCTGTTCCGAGAGGTAGGTGATATGCGCCGCCATTCGCGCCACGGCAAGACCGCGCGCCGGCCGCCGTCCGACTTCGAGATAATTGCCGCCGCACCAATCGGGATCGGCCATGATGGCTTGGCGGCCGACCTCGTGAAAGGCGATGTTCTGCGCCGAATGCCGTGCGGCGGTCGCGATCGGTATCGCGGCGAAGACCCGCTCCGGAAAGGACACCGCCCATTGCAGCGCCTGCATGCCGCCCATCGAGCCGCCGATGACGCAGAACAGGCTCTCGATGCCCAGGTGATCGATGAGCCGCTTCTGCGCGCGCACCATATCGGCGACCGTGATGACCGGGAATGACAGGCCCCAGGGCTTGCCCGTCAGGGGGTTCGTCTCCATCGGCCCGCTGCTCCCCATGCAGCCGCCGAGCACATTGGCGCAGATGAGGAAATAGCGCTCGGTGTCGAGCACCTTGCCGGGGCCGATCACGCCTTCCCACCAGCCCGGCTTGCCGGTCAGCGGATGAATCCCGGCGACATATTGGTCCATGGTGAGGGCGTGACAGAGGAGAATGGCGTTCGAACGCTCGGCATTGAGCACGCCATAGGTCTGGTAGGCGATGGTATAGGTGCCGAGCGACACGCCGCAGTCGAGCGCCAGCGGCTCCGTTACGGTCAGCCGATGGTCGGGACGGGCGGAGCTCGGAGCACTCTCAAGGATCGGCGACGGAAGGGGTGCGCTCATCATTGTGGCTTGAACAGGGATCGCTCGACCACAGGAGAGCGGCCGGCCGATCGTCTCGGGCCGGACATAGCTAGGGATCGGCATGCCGCTATGTCAATGTTTTCTTTGCTTTCAGCGATCGGTCGAACTATCTCTATCGCCTCTCGGTTGGAAGATTTCGGCGATGGCCACAAGTACCGTTTCCCTTGACGAACTGCGCCGCCGCATCGACGAGATCGACGACCAGATGCACGATCTCATCATGCAGCGCGCCGAGGTGGTCGAGGCGATTGCCGGCACAAAGAAGCGCGGCAAGGTGCCGGTCGTGCGGCCGGGCCGCGAGGCGCTCATCCTGCGCCGCCTCGTCGAGCGACATCGCGGCCGCTTTCCGCGCGCCGTCATGGTGCGGCTTTGGCGCGAGCTCATCAGCGGCACCGTGGCGATCCAGGGCGATTTCACCGTCGCGGTTTGCGTGCCCGAGGATCGGCCGGGCTATTGGGATCTGGCGCGAGACCACTACGGCAGTCACGCCTCCATGGTCGCCTATCATTCGGTGGGAGAGGTGCTGCGCGCGCTTGCCGAGGGACGGGCGGCGGCGGGCGTTCTGCCGATGCCGATCGAGGGTGAGCGCGATCCCTGGTGGCAGCTTCTCGCCGTGAGCGGCGCGTCGGCGCCGCGCGTCATGGCGCGGCTGCCCTTCGCGGGGCGCGGCAATGCGCGTGGCGATGACGGCGATGTGCTGGTCGTCGGCTATGCGGATCCCGATCCCACGGGTGGCGACCGCAGCCTTATCGTCATCGAGGCGCATCGCGAGCTGAGCCGCGCCCGGCTCATTGCGGCGCTCAAGGATGCGGGGCTGCCCGTCACCTTCTTCGTCGCCCATGAGCCCGATGTCGAGGTCGCCTGGAACCTCGTCGAGATCGACGATCTCGTCACCGCCGGCGATCCCAGGCTTCAGAAGGCGCTCAAGCCGCTTGGCGAGCGCATTCTGCGGGTCGCGCCGATCGGCGGCTATGCGCGGCCTTTTGCACCGGCGGCGCTCGCCGACGCGAGCGAGGAGTGACTGTCATGGCGGATGCGCTGAAGCCTCGTCCGGGAATTCTCGAGATCGCGCCCTATATCGGCGGCGAGTCCAAGGTGGCGGGCGTCGCCCGCGTCATCCGCCTTGCTTCCAACGAGAGCGCCCTCGGCCCCAGCCCGCGCGCCGTTGAAGCCTATCGCGCGCTCGCCGGCGAGATCTATCGCTATCCCGATGGCAGTTCGGCGGATCTGCGCCGCGCGCTGGCGCGCCATCACGGGCTCGACATGTCCCGGATCGTCTGCGGTACCGGGTCGGACGAGCTCATCAGCCTGCTCGCCCGCGCCTATAGCGGGCCGGGCGACGAGGTGATCTACAGCCGGCATGGCTTTCTCATGTATCCGATCGCGGCGCGGTCGTCGGGGGCGGTGCCGGTGGCGGTGCCGGAGAAAAACCTGACCGCCGATGTCGATGCGATCCTCGAGCGCGTGACGCCGCGCACGCGCATCGTCTATCTCGCCAATCCCAACAATCCCACCGGCACCTTCCTGCCGCGCGAGGAGCTCAAGCGGCTCAAGGCGGGGCTTCCGGCCTCGACGCTCCTGGTGGTCGACGCAGCCTATGCCGAGTTCGTCACGCGCAACGATTACGAGCCCGGCATCGAGCTCGTCGAAGCGGCGGAGAACGTCGTCATGCTGCGCACCTTCTCGAAGATCTACGCGCTCGCCGGGCTGCGCGTCGGCTGGGCCTATTGCAGCGCCGAGATCGCCGATGTGCTGAACCGCGTGCGCGGCGTCTTCAATATCAATCTTGCAGCGCAGGGCGCGACGATCGCGGCCTTGGACGACATTGCCGCGCTCGACCGCGCGCGCACGCACAACGACATCTGGCGCCCTTGGCTCGAGCGCGAACTTCGGGCGCTCGGGCTTGATGTCACGCCGAGCGTCGCCAATTTCGTCCTCGTGCAGTTTCCCGCGGCGCCGCGCGACGCCGATGCCGCCTTCGCCTTTCTTCAATCGCGCGGCATTCTGGTGCGCAAGATGGGCGCCTATGGTTTGCCCGGGCATCTCCGTATTACCGTTGGCACCGAGGACGAGATGCGCGCCGTGACCGCCGCCATGGCCGAGTTCGTTAAATCCCCATGAACGCCCCTCGTTTCGAGCGCATCGCCTTTATTGGCATCGGCCTCATCGGCTCGTCGCTCGCGCGCGTGGTGCGACGAGATAAGCTTGCCGGCGAAATCGTGGCTTGCGCGCGGCGCAGCGAGACGCTCGACGCGGTCCGCCGCCTCGATCTTGCCGACCGCGTCACGAACGATCCGGCCGCCGCGGTCGAAGGCGCCGACCTCGTCGTCATCGGCACGCCCATCTCGGCTTACGCCGAGATCGGCCGGCGCATTTCCTCGGCGCTCGAACCGGGCGCGATCGTCACGGATGTGGGCTCGATCAAGGAAGCCGTCATCCGCGATCTCCGGCCATCGCTTCCCGCCGGCGTGCATCTCGTGCCCGGCCATCCCGTCGCGGGCACCGAGCATTCCGGCCCCGAGGCCGGCTTTGCCGAGCTGTTCCGCGATCGCTGGTGCATCCTGACGCCGCTGCCCGATGGCGACGCCGCGGCGGTCGCGCGCGTGGCCGGGCTTTGGGAAGCCGCGGGGATGAAGGTCGTCACCATGGATGCCGAGCATCATGACAAGGTGCTCGCCATCACCTCGCATCTGCCGCATCTCATCGCCTACACGATCGTCGGTACCGCGACCAATCTCGAGGAAGCGCTCAAATCCGAGGTAATCAAATTCTCGGCCAGCGGCTTCCGCGACTTCACGCGCATCGCCGCCTCCGATCCGGTGATGTGGCGGGACATATTTCTCAACAACCGCGACGCCGTGCTCGAGATGTTGCAGCGCTTCACCGAGGATTTGACCGCCTTGCAGCGCGCCATCCGCTGGGGCGAGGGCGACAAGCTCGAGGAACTCTTCACCCGCACCCGCGCCATCCGGCGCTCGATCATCGAGGCGAAGCAGGCTTAAGCTTTGTCGGGTGCAGCAAGACGGAGGCGCCGATGCATGCCGTCATCTTCGAGGTCCAGCCGAAGGCCGGGCGGAAGCAGGATTATCTCGACATCGCCGCAGCGCTGCGCGCCGATCTTGAGAAGATCGACGGCTTCATCTCGGTCGAGCGGTTTCAGAGCCTCACCACCGAAGGCAAGATCCTCTCGCTGTCCTTCTGGCGCGACGCCGATGCGGTGCGGCGCTGGCGCGAGCATGACCGGCATCAGCGGGCGCAGCGCAAGGGCCGGGACGAGATCTTCGCCGACTATCGGCTGACCGTGGTCGAAATCGTCCGGCAATACGGCATGCTCGACCGCGCGCAGGCGCCGCAGGAGATGCCGCCCGTTTCGCCTCCTACCAGGTGACGCGCGGCAGCACGGCGACCTCTACCGGACCAAGGAAAACGCGGTCGTTCTGCACGCGCAACGGCAGGGTAAGCCTTTTTTGGCCGTCGGGTCCTGATTTCGCCATGAGCCCGAGAAATGTCTTGACCAGTCCGGCATCGCCTTCGCGCATCTCGCCCGCCGCGACGATCGCGTCGATGAGAGCCCCATGGTCGAGAATGACCGCGGTGAAGGCGCCGATCGGTTGCAGTTCCGCGTCGAGTGCCAAGGTGCCATTGGCATCGACCGCCAGCGAGCCCCAGCGCAAGGCGCTCTGTTGAAGCTCGATCGTGCCGCCATCGTCACGCCAAGCGGCAAGCGCTTGGCGGAGCGGTCCGGACGGCAGCGCGCCCTTGAAGCTTCCGGTAAGCGTCAACGCCTTGATGGTATCGCCGAAAGGCGCTCCGCGCAGCGGCAAGGTCAGCCCGGTGAGCCGCAGGGTCAGATCGAAGGCGGTATCGCGATGGCTCGCCGGCGGCCGATCGGGCAGGGTGAGGCGCATCGCAGCGTCCGCGGCACGGATCTTGCCGATCTCGGTGGTGCCGATAAGGTCGTGCGCCGCAAGGTCGACGACCGTCCCGGGTGTTCCGCCGAGGCCGATCGTGCCATCGATCGTCGCGGCGCTTGCGCCATCTTCTTCGATCGGCGAGCGCAGCGTCGCGCCGTGGGGCGCGCTCACCTGCCAGCGTTGCAGGTCCCAAGGCGCCGCTTCGGCGAGAATGAGGTCGCTGTTGATCGTGTAGGGAACCGGCCTTTCGCTGCCATAGGCGGCGCGGGTGAATTTGAGCCGAAAGCTGCGAGGGAAGCCCTCGACCGTCGCGGCATCCCAGGCGACGACGAAGCCTTCGGCACGCCGCGCCTCGGCCCAAGGCGCCAGAGAGCTCTTCAGCTTACCGGCAATGTAGAACCAGTAGCCAGTATATCCGGCGCAAGCTACCGCCAGGAGCGAGATCAACGACACGACGATGCGGCGCATGGTGAGGTTATAGGGTGGAGGCGCCGGCCCCGTCGATGCGAAACCGCAGGGCGGCAATGCGCGCCATGCGCTTGTCGCTCGCCGGAGGGTGACCAGATACTGCCCGGCCCGACAGCTTGACGATCCCGCCCCATGTCGCTCGTCACCCTCTCCGAGAATCGTTCCTCGACGCTGGCGCTGATGCCCGGTCTCTTCGTCCTCTTGTGGTCGACCGGCTTCATCGGCGGGAAGCTCGGATTGCCCTATGCCGAGCCGATGACGTTTCTGACGCTGCGCTTTTCGCTCGTGACCGCGCTCATGCTGGTGGTCAGTTTCGCGACCCGTGCGTCCTGGCCGCGGCATTGGAGCGAGGCGGGACATATCGCGGTCGTCGGCCTCTTGCTGCAGGGCGGCTATCTCGGCGGCGTCTTCATCGGCATTGCCGCCGGCGTGAGCGCCGGGCTGTCGGCGCTCATCGTCGGGATCCAGCCGGCTCTGACCGCGGCGCTTGCCGGCGCGCTTCTGGGCGAGCCCGTCACCCCGAAACAGTGGCTCGGGCTTGGTCTCGGGCTGATCGGCGTCTTCCTCGTCGCCGCGAGCAAGATCGAGCTGGGCGGGACGCAACTTTTCGGCGTCGCCGCGACGGTCCTGGCCCTCTTCGGCATCACCCTCTGCACGCTCTACCAAAAGCGCTTCTGCGGCGGCATGGATCTGAGGAGCGGCACGGTCATTCAAAATGCCGTGGCCGCCCTGCTGATGCTTTGCAGTGCGGCCGCCTTCGAGAATTTTCACGTCGAATGGCATTGGCGTTTCGTCTTCGCGCTGACCTGGCTCTGCCTCGTGCTCTCCGTCGGCGCCACTTTGCTGCTCTTCGCTCTCCTGCGCTATGGTGCCGCAGCGCGCGTGGCGAGCCTGTTCTATCTCGTGCCGCCGGTCACGGCGTTAATGGCTTATTTGTTCTTCGGCGAGACTCTGGGCGCGATGGCGCTTTTCGGCATGGCGGTCGCGGTTGCCGGCGTGGCGCTGGTTAACAGGCGTTAGGGGTGGCGGTGGAGTCGGCAGGGCACATTCAGACAGCGGCATCGCCCCTCAGAAAGCATCGAGCTCCGGAGATCGCGGAATGCGTCGCATGCGGTCGCGACGTTTGGATTTTCGGCTATGGCTCGCTGATGTGGGATCCCGGCTTTGCCTATAGCGAGGCGCGCTCGGCGCTGCTCCGCGGCTATCATCGCAGCTTTTGCGTCTATTCCACCCAGTATCGCGGCACGCCGGAACGGCCGGGGCTGGTGCTCGGGCTCGATCGTGGCGGCGCCTGCCGCGGCATTGCCTTCCGCGTTCCCGCCGCCGATGTCGAGGCGGCGCTTCACTATCTCTGGGAACGCGAGATGGGGCACGGCACTTATCGTTTGCGCGAGGTTTCCGTCGAGACCGCGGAAGGCACCGTGCGGGCGCGCGCCTTTGTGGTCGATCGCAAGATGCCTCACTATGCCGGAAGGCTGTCGCTCGACGAGACCGTGCGGCTCATTTTCCAGGGCATCGGCGGCCGCGGCTCGTGCCGGCAATATCTCGAAAACACGGTGTGCGAATTGAAGAAGCTCGGGCTCATCGACGGCCCGATGCACCGGCTGGAGGAGCGGGTGAGGGAGCTGGCGGCGCGCGAGATGCCCTGCGCCAGCGCAGCCATGCCGCGCGAGATTCGATAAAATTCTAAGCATTACCGGGCGAATCAGGCCCCGCCGGCCGGTCGCCGCACGCCGGGCTTAACCGAAATTAAGGTATCGCTGCGACAATGGCGCGATGAGCGCCCTGTCCGATGATAATCCGCCGTCTTCGGTTCGGCGTCGTTTGACGCTCAAGGAACTGCGGCAGGTGCTCCACATGCACAAGCGGTATGTGGAGGGGCGTTGGCGTGGACAGCCGGCGTCGCTTGCCCATTGCGATCTCTCCGGCGCCGATCTTCGCCATCAGGATCTCAGCGGTGCCGATCTCACCGGCGCCAATCTGCAAGGCTGCAAGCTCGACGGCGCGCGGCTTGCCGACGCCAACCTCTATGTCGCCGATCTCCGCCTCGCCAGCCTCAACGGCGCCGATCTCTCGCATGCGGATCTGCGCGGCGTGCGGTTCTGGGCGGCACATATGGAACGCGCCAAGCTTACGGACGCCAATCTCGGCGAGGGCGCGCTCGCATCCACCGCGCAGGCCGACGGCTTCGAGATGCGCAAGGCCGATCTCACCTCCGTGCGCGCTCTGGGCACCGATTTCTCGGGCGCCAACCTCACCGACGCCGTACTCACCGCCGCCGATATGTCGGACACGGTGATGCGCAAAACGGCGCTGAGCGGCGCCGACCTCCGCCGCACCAACCTGACCGGCGCGGTGCTCGAGAACACCGATCTCAGCAATGCCAAGATGAACGGCGCCGTGCTGCGCGGCGCGGTGCTGGTGGGCGTCCGGCTGGCCGGCGCCGAAGTCAGGGGCGTCGATATCAGCGGCGCCGTATTCGACCGCACGGTCTTCGAGGGCGCGATCGGCCAGGAGGAGATCCACCGGGCGACGCTTCATCGCTACGGCGCCGAGCAGATCAAGCACATCCTGCAGCGTCACGCCGAATGGCTTGAAAGCGCCGGCCGGGCCGGCCGCCGCGCCGATTTCAGCGATGCCGATCTGGGCTCGCACGATTTCGGCACCGCCAATCTGGCGATGGCGCTGTTCACGCGCGCCGTGCTCCAGGGCGCCAATTTCTCCGCCGCTGTCCTGGCGATGTGCGATCTGTCCTTTGCCGATCTGCGCAAGGCCAACCTCACGGGCGCCGATCTGCGCGGCGCCATTCTCGAGCACGCGCATTTGGGCGGAGCGCGGCTCGTCGGCGCCGATCTCGGGCCGCTCCGCGATGTCGGCGAGGAGCATGTCGATCTCCCCGCCAATCTCGAAGGTGCCAAGCTCTTCGGCGCCGATCTCCGCAAGGCGAGCCTCAAGCAGGCCCGTCTCGACAACGCCGATTTCGGCGGCGCCATTCTCGACGATGTCGAATTCGGCGAGGTGAAGCTGGGCAAGGCGCGCAGCGCGAGCCCGCGGACGGCGAAGCCGGAGTGAGCGCCCTTTTCGAGCGGGTCACGCGTCAGTGAGCCGCGGATTCACCCGCACTTCGAATAGTCGCAGCTCGTGCATTGATCGCAGCCCTCGATGCGGATGAGGGCGGCCTCGCCGCATTTGGGACATTGCGCCATGGGCCGGCGGCCTTCCTGACCGGGTAGGTTCACCACCTTGCGCTCGATGAGCTCGGGTGTCGCGCTGCGTTTTGCCGGGAGGAAGCCGATATCGATCAAGTGCTTCTCGATGACATCGCCGATCGCCGCCAAGAGCGAGGGGACGTAGCGGCCCTCCATCCACGCGCCGCCCCTCGGGTCGAACACCGCCTTCATCTCCTCGACGACGAAGGAAACATCGCCGCCGCGACGGAAGACGGCGCTGATCATCCGCGTCAGGCCCACCGTCCAGGCGTAATGCTCCATGTTCTTCGAGTTGATGAAGATCTCGAAGGGGCGGCGGCGGCTGTCCTGGACGATGTCGTTGATGGTGATGTAGAGCGCGTGCTCGTTCTCGGGCCATTTGATCTTGTAGGTCTTGCCCGGCAGCTCCTCGGGCCGGCTCAGCGGCTGGGTCATGTAGACGACGCCGCCGGCCTCGTAGATGTCAGCGGGCTTGGGCGCCGGCAAAGGCAAAGGCAAAGGCAGCTCCGGCTGCTGGCGCGCAATGTCTTTCGGCTCCTTGCGCACCTCGAGCACGGCGCCCGTGATCTCGTTCGGCCGATAGGTCGTGCAGCCCTTGCAGCCGAGCTCATAGGCCTGGAGATAGACGTCCTTGAACTGGTCGAAGGGAAAATCGACGGGTATGTTGATCGTCTTCGAGATCGAGCTGTCGACGTAACGCTGCACCGTCGCCTGCATCACCAGATGATCACCGGGCGTCAGCGACTGCGCATCGACGAATTGCGCCGGCAGGGGCGCGCCTTCTCCCTTGACCCGGCGGAAGAGGCGATAGGCGTGATCGCTGACCTCCTCTTCCTTGCGGCTGCCATCGGGCATCAGCACGCGGCGCGTATAGCTGAAGCTGAAGACCGGCTCGAGGCCCGAGGAGACATTGTCGGCGAAGAGCGAGATCGTGCCAGTCGGCGCGACCGAAGTGAGAAGCGCGTTGCGGATGCCGTGTCGCGCAATGGCGGCGCGCACATCCTCGTCGAGCGCGGCGACGGTCTCGCCGGCCAGATATTTCTCCCGGTCGAAAAGCGGGAAGGCGCCCTTTTCCGCCGCAAGCTCCGCCGAGGCGAGATAGGCTGAGCGCTGGATCGCTTTCATCCACCGCTCGGTCAGCGCCACCGCTTCCGCCGAGCCATAGCGCGCGCCGCACAGGATGAGAGCATCGGCCAATCCGGTGATGCCGAGGCCGATCCGGCGCTTGGCCTTGGCTTCGGCACTCTGCGCATCGAGCGGAAAGCGCGAGACATCGACGACATTGTCCATGAGGCGGACCGCGACCGGCACAAGCCGGTTGAGCTCGTCGAGATCGAGCTGCGCTTGCGCGGTGAACGGATCACGCACCAGGGCCGCAAGATTGATCGAGCCGAGAAGGCAGGCGCCATAAGGCGGCAGCGGCTGCTCGCCGCAGGGATTGGTCGCGCTGATCGTCTCGCAGTAGTGGAGATTGTTGCGGCGATTGATGCGGTCGATGAAGATTACGCCCGGCTCGGCATAGGCATAGGTCGAGCGCATGATGCTGTCCCAGAGCTCGCGCGCCTGGATCACCTTGTAGGTCGTGCCGGCGAATTTGAGCTCCCAGGGGCCATCTTCCTTCACCGCCTGCATGAAGGCGTCGGTCGCGAGGACCGAGAGATTGAACATGCGCAGCCGGCCCGGCTCGCGCTTCGCCGCGATGAAGGCTTCGATGTCGGGATGGTCGCAGCGCAGCGTCGCCATCATCGCGCCCCGCCGCGAGCCGGCGCTCATGATGGTGCGGCACATCGCATCCCAGACATCCATGAAGGAGAGCGGACCCGAGGCGTCGGCGCCGACGCCCTTCACCCGCGCGCCCTTGGGGCGAAGCGTCGAGAAGTCGTAGCCGATGCCGCCGCCCTGCTGCATGGTGAGGGCGGCCTCGCGCAGATGGCCGAAGATGCCCGACATGTCGTCGGGGATGGTGCCCATGACGAAGCAGTTGAAGAGCGTCACGTTGCGCCCGCTGCCCGCGCCCGCGACGACGCGCCCCGCCGGCAGGAACTTGAAATCGCTCATCGCCTCATAGAAGCGCCCGGCCCAGAGCGCGGGGTCGCGCTCGACGGTGGCCAGCGCCGTCGCGATCCGCCGCCAGGTATCCTCGATGGTCCGATCCACCGCGGCGCCGTCCGGCCCCTTGAGCCGGTACTTCATGTCCCAGATCTGCTGCGAGATCGAGGCGACGCTGGCCATGACGACGAGAACCTCCTGGAAGGCGGTTGGGGTCTAATATTGCGCGTGGTCTCGACCGGCTAACGCCGGCCGAGGCCGGTCTTGAAAGCGATGCCGGACCGACAGGACTCTACCATAGGTCGGGGCCGTGTTGTTCCAGTTTTGTTTCCCCGCAATTGTCACGCTCATCCACATAGATAAGGTATCGTTCACCATAATCTAAGTAGTTATTTTTCCTGGCGTTTCCAACTTGTCCCCGGGTTGCGCGGCGGTTCGGGGCAAACTCATGCACAAGCTTATCCTCAAGGGACCGGCCGCTCGCCCTCAAACCCGCACCGCGTAGCCGAGATCGACATCGCAGGCGGCATGGCCGCCGCGGATCCCCCAATTCTCCAGCGGCACCTCGATCAGTGTGATCTTGACATCGAGCGGCGGCACGCCCAGCGCACCGAGCCGGGCGACGATCGCCTTGTAAAGCGCGCGCTTGGCCTCGAGCGAGCGGCCGGCGAACAGGGTGATCTGTACGAGCATGTATTTCTCGCTGTTCGTCGACGGCTTCGCGAAGCATTCGGGGGCGTGCTCGACCAGGAAAAGCGACCGGTCGTCGCGCGGGATTTTGATCGCTTCGACCATGGCGGCATGCACCGCCTCCAGCAGCGCGGCCTTCTGGCCGCCCACCCATCCCCGCACCACATCGATACGTACATCAGGCATAAGAGCCTCCTCTTCGATTGCCGAGTGACAAGGCGCGCTGATTCTCCGCTTCGGCGATAAGGCGCGCCGTCGCCGCTTCGATGCGCTCTTCGAGTTCGGCCATCACCGCGCGCCGCTCGCGGCCGGGTGGGATCGCCGGCAGGATCTCGACAATGATGCGTCCGGGGCGCTTCGTGAAGGCGCGCCGGGCCCAGTAAAGTCCCGAATTGACGGCGACGGGTACGAGCGGCGCATCGAGTTGGCGATAGAGGGCGGCGACGCCGGGCTGATAGGGCCGCCGACTCCCGACCGCCGTGCGCGTTCCCTCGGGAAAGATCACGATCGGGCGGCCGGCGGACACGGCGCGTTGCGCCGCCGCCACCATCGTCCTGAGGGCGCTGGCGCCTGCGCTCCGGTCGATCGCGATCATGCCGGCCTTCCAGAGATACCAGCCATAGAACGGAACGAGCATCAGCTCCTTCTTGAGGACGATCGCGGGGTCATCGAAGATCACGGTCAGCGCGAAGGTGTCCCAAGCCGATTGGTGCTTCATCGCGATGATGGCGGCGCCATCGGGCAGATTCTCGCGTCCGCGCACCTCATGCGTAAGCCCGGTGCACCATCCCAGGATCTTCAGCACGCCCGCGGCCCAGGCGGCGCCGAAGATCGCCGCCCAGCGTCGCGGCATCAGCATGACGGGAAGGCCGAAGATCGCCATCGGCGCCGTGAAGAGATAGAGCGCGAGATTGAAGGCGAGCGAGCGCAGCGCGATCACGAGGGCAGACCCGGAGCGTCGGCGCCGTCGAACCGGAGGAACGGCCGCAGCAGGGCGAGGAGATACTTGTCATATTCCTCGATGATCAAGCCGGCCGTGCCGGGCCAGGTCCACCAGCGCTCCTGCCTCACCCGCTCGGGAAAGACGGGATGCGCGATGATGCGGATATCGGGCATGGCGCGGGAGAATTCGAGCAGGCTGCGCGGCATGTGGTAATTGGCGGTGACGATGCGCAGCGAGCGAAAGCCCTCGGCCTTCATCCACGCCGCCGTTTCCAGCGCGTTTCCGAGCGTGTTGTCGGCGGCATAGCCGAGCACGATGCAGCAGGCGACCTTGTCCGGAGACTGACGGGAGACGCGCAACAGCGCTGCCACGTCGGTCCCGTGATAGACGCCCGACACGAAAAGCTTCTTCGCCTTTCCTGCGGCCATCAAGGCGAGCCCGCTTTGAACGCGCAGGCTGCCGCCGGTGAGGACGACGATGGCATCGGTCTCGCTGTCGGGATCGGTGATCTCGGCGGGTATGGTGTGGGCGAACCAGGCGAGCCCGCCGAACCAGATGAGCGCGAGGACGCCGGCGGTGATCGCGAGAGGGCGCAAGCGGCGCAGCTTCATCCGCATTCCCGCCGCGGCGATCGCCGGATGGCGCTCGTTCATGGCATGCGCGCCAGCGCCCGCAACACCGTGACGCGCGCCGTAATCATGGCGATGAGCGCCGCACCCAGCGGCAGGAGCGCCAGCAGCAGCCAATGCCAGGGCGCGAGCTCGAGCGCCGGCAGAAGACGCACCTGCTCGCCCAGGACGGTGACCGCTTCGCCGGCATGGGCGATGCCGATGATCGTCGCCACGGTCAATGCCAGTCCGCCGATGCCGCCGCGCAATCCGAGATCGAGCGCTTGACGCTCGAACTGGCCGGCGATGTAGCCGTCACGCGCGCCGATGAGATGCAGCACCTCGATGACGCCGTGATGGACGGCCAATCCGGCGCGGGTGGTGAAGACGACGGTCAAGACCGCGGCCGCGCCGATGAGCAGGACGATGCCCATCGCGGTGACCTCGATCGAGAGCACCAGCCCGGCGAGGCGCTCGACCCATTGCCGATGGTCGTCCAGCACGGCATTGGGTGCCGCCGCGGCGAGCCGCACGCGGAGCGTCGCGAGATCGGGCGGCTTCTCCGGATCGACCCGGAGATCGATGAGCTGCGGCAGCGCCAGCTCGGCCGGTGAAAGCGAGGTGCCGAGCCAAGGCTCGATGAGGCGAGATATGGCGTCGCGATCGAGCGCCTGGGCGCTGATGACGCCGGGCGTCGCGCGCAGCAAGCGCAGCACGACGGCCAGGCCGCCGTCGCTTTTGCCGTCCTCGGCCATCGGCAGTTGGACCGTGAGCGTCCCGACCAGACCGTGGTCCCAACGCTTCAGCACGCCGTCGAGCACCAGAGTGCCGGCCAATGCGATCCCCGCGAGATAGACCATGAGCGCGATGATCCACGGCAGGAAGCGGACGGAGCCGTCACGGCTTAGCGGTATGTCAAAACGCCGGCGCCACATTGGTCGAGCCGCCCTCAGCTCATATGTCTTTCGCGGGTCCGCTCGACGGTGAGCTCGCCATTCTCCAAATGGATTCGCGGATGGCCGAACCTCGTCACCAGGTTCGAATTATGGGTGGCGATCACGAGCGTCGTGCCGAGCTTGTTCATCTCCTCGAAAAGGCGCAGCAGACGTAGCGCCATCTCGTCATCGACATTGCCGGTGGGCTCGTCCGCGATCAACAGGTTCGGCCGGCCGATCACCGCCCGCGCGATGGCGACCCGCTGTTGCTGGCCGCCCGAAAGCGTCGCCGGCTTGGCGTTGAGCTTATCGGCCAATCCGACCCAATGCAGGAGCTCGGTCACGTGCTCGCGCACCTGCTCTTCCGCGATGCCGGCGACGCGCAACGGCATGGCCACATTGTCGAAGGCCGAGAGATGGTCGATGAGCCGGAAATCCTGGAAGACCACGCCGATTTGACGCCTGAGAGCCGGCAGTTCGCGCCGCGGCGTCGTGGCGATGTCGCGGTCGAAGAGTGAGATAAGGCCGCGCGACGGCCGCTCGGCCAGGTAGATGAGCTTGAGAAGGCTTGTCTTGCCAGCGCCGCTCGGTCCTGTGAGGAAATGGAACGAGCCCGGCGGCAGGCGCATGGTGATGTCGCGCAACACCTCCGGCCCCGCGCCGTACCGCATGCCGACATTCTCGAACCGAACCAAGGAGCGCGCTCTCCGTCGCACCAAGCGGCGCCACCGCCGCCCGGCGCAAGATGGCACGGCGCGGCCATCCGCGTCCAGATGGAGGAGGGCGGATGCCCGTGATCGCGGCGTTGCGCCTCGGCCGGTCAAATTGTCTCGGCTGCCGGCACATCGACCCCTGGGGGCGCTTTTATCTCGACGCGCGCCAGCTTGCCTGCGCCGTCGTGATGGATGACCAGAATCCGCGCGAGCTGCCAAGCCGCCACATCCGATACCGGGACGTCGTGAAGCCGCGCCAGATCCCGGAGCGTTACGGCCGGCGAGAATTTGCGGCGCTCGCGGCCGCGGAAGCGGATTCGATTGTAGAGCGCCCAGATCACCAGGATCACGGCGTTCGTTATGATCACGAGTACATAGGATTGCAGCGTCGCGAATATTCCGGTGAAGCGCGCGAGATCCGCCGGTATCGGCTCGCTCTGCGAGAGTGACCGGAAGAGGTAGTGCAAATAGCTGAACGTGTCGGAGATCAGCCAGAAATAGACGACCCAGACGGCCGCGGTGAGCAGCCAGTCCCGCGCTCGCAGCCAAAGCGGCAGGCTGCACGAAGCCTCGATGATCAGGTCGGGGGGGAGAATGACCGGAATCCCCGATCCGGGCTCGTCCACACCGCCCGCTTGCCGCCGCGCTTGAAGAGCGCGCGCGGAAAGCCGACGAGCGTCGTCGCCAGCGAGATCAGCCAGAATGCCATGGGGTACCAGATGATCCAGTAGATCGAGCGCAGCAGGCGGCGCTCGTAACGCGATTCGATGGCGAGCGCGACGGCGAATTGGAAGAGACAGGTGGTGGCGAGCAAGAGGCCCCAAAAGGCCGGCGGAACGATGGTCGGCACGTTGAGACCCTCGGGCAGCGCCACGAACTTGCCCACGGCCCAGAGCACCAGCGAGAAGAGGAAGGCAAAGGCCCAGGCGACGCTGAAAATATATTCGCTGATCAGCATCCACATGCGCCGCCGCCGCCAGGTCCAGATCTGCCGCACATGCTTCAGAAAGACCTCGGCACCGCCCTGCGCCCAACGCAGCCGCTGCCGCCACAGGCCCTTGAAGGTCTCGGGCATGAGGATCCAGGCGATGGCGTTGGGCTCATACTGGATGCTCCAGTGATTGAGCTGGAGCGCCCAGCTCACATCGATGTCCTCCGTCACCATATCGAGGCTCCAATAGCCGGCCTGTTGCAGCGCCGCGCGGCGGAAGGAGGCGATGACGCCCGACACGGTGAAGACATTGCCATAGACGCGCTGCGCCCGCTTGATGAGGCCGATGATCGAGGAGAATTCGCCGACCTGGATTCGGCCGAGGAGCGTCGAGCGCGTCCTGATGCGCGGATTGCCGGTGACGGCGCCGACGCGCGGCCAACGGATGAGCGGCGCGACCAGATGGGCGGTGGCGTTGGGGTGAAGCACGGCGTCGCCGTCGATGCAGACGAGATATTCGCCACGCGCGACCAGCGCCCCCATGCGCAGCCCCATCGCCTTGCCCTGATTAGTCGCGTGGTGCACCACACGGAGCTGGGGGTAACGCGCCGTGAGTCGATCCAGCGCGGCGCCCGTGCCGTCGCTCGACCCGTCATCGATCGCGATGATCTCCAGATTCGGATAGTGCTGCGCCGCCACGCCGGCGATCGTCTCGGCGACGTTCTCGCCCTCGTTGAAGCACGGCACCAGGACGGAGACGAGCGGCGGCGGCGACGGCAGGTCCGGCAGACTGTCCGGCCCGCCATGCCGCCGCTCCCAATGGAAATAGAAATAGGCGCCCCCCGCCATCCATATCCACGACATGAACAGGGGATAGAAGAAGACGAATTCGAGCAGGACGTTGCTGGCATTGGCCGAATAGATCACCAGCAGGATCGTCAGGGGCCCGAGAATGTGCTCGCTCATCCGAAAGGTGCTCGCTCAAGGTTCGCGATAGGGATGCGATTGCAGTGAGAAGGCGGGACGGATCGCTTGCAGCTTGGGAAGATCGCTGACGAAGTCGTCGGGATAGTAGCCGAAGCTCAAGGCGCCGAGCCGGCTCAGCAAGCGCATCTCGCCGGCAAGCACCTCGCTCGAAATATGGCGGGCGGGATCCTTGGCGCCTTTGCGCCAATCGACCGCTTGCAGCTCGAAGACGGTCTTGGCGAGGCCGCCGGGCCGGGACGACGCAACCACGACCAGGCGTCGAAGCCAAGCATCGGCCTCCGCATCGGGCACGCCTTCCATCCGCGGCATCGCCATGACGACCACCTCGTCATAGGCGGCGAGAAACCGGTCATATTGCTGGGCGAACCACGCCTCGCTCTGGGGCTCGAGCAGCGGCCTTGCATAGATGTTCCGCGCCGTCCGGAGGGGCGCGCGGTATTGTCGCACCGCCGCGGCAAGCTCTTGCGTGAAATCGATCAAGGCGTCGGTCTTGAGCCGGGTCCAGCGCGCGAAGAGCTGCGGGTCGCCTCTTATGGCGTCGATCGATCGGGGCAACCCGGCTTTCGCATAGGCGTCGAGCGCGGCCGAGCTCGCATCCTCATGGTCCGAGAGAAGCGCGTCATCATGGAAGAGCAGACCGGCGACGGGAGCGCTGCGCGCCAGATCCTCGTAAAGCTCCCGGATTCGCCGCCGCACGGTCGGATCGAAAGGGGAGAGCCGCTGATAGTTCTCCTTGGCTGCGGCGGAGATGGCAGGATCGGCGGCGGGGTTCCAGGGGGCGACATGTTGCATCGGTCCGGCATCGCCGAAATCGAACGCCAGAACCGGCATCCAGGCATAGACCTGGACGCGCGCCCGCGTGCGTAGCTGCCAGGCCACGCGGTTGAAGAGATCGGCCCGCATCGGCAGTTGGCGATTCGGGAAATAGACCTGGCGCACGAGGCCGCTGCCATTGGGATCTGCAAAGGCTTGCAGATAGACCGTACTGATTGACAGGTCGTGAATGCGCTGCACCAGGACGCCGACATTCCGGTCCATCTGTGCGGGATCGGGGTCATAGACATAGTCGAGGTCGAGCTGGACCGCGCGCACCGGCCCGCGCCGGTCGATTTGCCGGAGGTCGGTGACGAAGCTGGCGAGCGACGGATCTTGATTGATCAATTCGCGCGGTACCGCGCCGAGCGCGCTCAGCGTTGCCGAGCCCTCCGCCAAGCTGAGGGTGATCGGCATGCCATGCGCCGCGCCGATGGTCACCGCCAGCCGGTTGTACTCGCCATAAGGCCACACGAGCACGCGCGGGCGGCGGCCGGTCTCCTTTTGGATGAGCCGCGCCATCGCTTCCGTATCGCCGTCGAGGCGTCGGCGATAAGCCTCTTCCGTCTCATAGCCGGAATGAGTGTCGAAGCGGTGCGTGACCACGGCGGGCTCGGCGTTCCCCTGCGGATTGGCCAGGATTCCCTGATGGAGCGCGTCGGTATGCGAGGCGATCTCAACGAGGCCCGACGCCATCATTTCGCGGACTTGGTCCCAGCTCACGAAGAAATCGCGCGGCAATCGGCGATCGCCATAGGTGACGAAATCTCCCGGCCGGCCGGTTACCCAAGCGCCGGTCACCGCGAAGATCGCGGGCGCGCGCAACGCCTTCAGAACCGGGAAGACGCGGGTGTAGAAGCTTTCGAACCCATCATCGAAGGTGAGCAGCACCGACTTGGATGGCAGTTCGTGACGCCCCTCGCGCGCCGCGATGAGGTCGTCGACCGAGATGAAATGATAGCCGTTGCGATCGAGCCAGCTTAGCTGCTCGATCAGCTTGCCGGTGGTGACGCCGACATAGGTCTGATCGGGATCGCTGTCCTCGACATTGTGATAGCACAGCGCGATGAAGCGCGGCTCGACCGCCGCCAGACCGGAGGTCGCGGAAAAAATGCCGGCGAGAAGAATCCATGCCGTGGCGAAGAGCAGCATCGCGGCGCGGCTTGGCATCGGCTCAGAACCTCCAGGTCAGATTGAGCGTGAAGGCGATGCTGCTCTCGTAGACGCCATCATAGGGCTGACGCGAGAAGCCGACGCCAAGTGCCGCCTCCAACCTGTCATCGGCCTTGATCCGATGCTCATAGCGTACGCCCCAAGCCGCACCGGTTCCGAAGTTCTGTTCCCAATAGGGGCCGATCGTGGCGACGAGGCGGTGGTCGTAGGAGAAGTCATAACGGCGATAGAGTATCTGCGTCGCGTCGATCCCGAAAAAGCTCGAAGCATCGTGTCGCGGGTTGAAGTAAGGGGTACCGGTCCGCGTGTTCTGCGACGCCGCGAGATCGAGCGTCGCATCGAGATGCCAATGCGGCGCCGAGCAGATCCGTTGCTCGGCATGGCCGCCAAGGATGCTGCGCAAATTGCCATCGGAGAACGGCAGCACCTGCGCCGTCGCCAGAAAGGCACGCGACTCGCTCTCGCGATAGCCGGCCTTGAGATCGACCTCGTCGGCGGTTATGCGGTTGAGCAGCGCGCGAAGCGGCGTATTGACCGAGAAGATCCCGCCACCCCCGCCGAGACTCCAGCGGTCGTCGAGCGACCAGGTGGCGCCGACCTGCGCGCCGAAGCGTTGTGGGCCATATTGCGCCATCAGCGCGGCGGCCGTCGCCGTGACGTCGCCGTGGCGATATTCCGCGCCGATGTCATAGAGGCGCTCCGTGATATTGCCTTCGGGCTCGCGCTCATGGGCGATGCGATCGCCGCCGAAGAGGCGCCAATCATCGGCGATCGGCGGCGAATAGAGCTGCGCGCCGACGGTCAGCGCATTGCTGCCGATGACGTTGCTGGTCGCGCGAAGGTCGCGCTCCGCCGTCACCTGCAGCTCCCAACGCCGATGGTTTTCCCAATCACGCTCGAGCTGCTGGACATCGAGGCTTTCCGGGAAACGCCGCGCCAAGCCGCTGATTTCCGCCTCGGCGCGCGGCCAGTCCTGGAGCGCCAAGTCGTTGCGGGCGCGAGCCGCCTCGATATCGAGGTCTTGCGGCTTTTGCGCCTGTGCGATCTCCAATTCTTCCCGCGCGCGTCGCGGCCAGCCGCGCGAGGCATAGGCATTGGCGAGGCCGACGCGCGCCGCCGTATTGTTCGGCGCGGCATCCGAGAGACCGGCAAAGCGCAGCTCCGCCTCGGGCAGATCCTCGGCATAGAGACGCTCATTCGCCGCGGCGAGATCGGCGGCAAACTTGTCGTCATTGGGCTTCGGGAGAGGCGATCCCTTAAGGTAGATCCAAGGCGAGGGGAGACGCGCCGCGTCGTCGACCACCTGGCGCGCTTCCTCGAATTCCTCGGTCTCGATCAGCGCGTGGAACAGGCCCAGCCGCGCTTCCATGTTCTTCGGATCGGCGGCGACGGCGCGGCGATAAAGATCGCGAGCGGTCTCGGGTTGCCGCAAATAGAGATAGGCGCCGGCGACCGCGGGCAGGACATAGGCCGGGATCTCGCCGCCGTCATGCGACAGGCTCTCATATTCGGCCACGACCTCGCTCATGCGGGAGCGCTCGTGAAGCGCGATCAGCCGGTCCATGCGGGCGCGGCGAAGATCGGCCGCGGCGGATGGTCCTTCCTTGGACCAGCGCTCGATCAGCCCGTCCAGCTCGGCGATGGCGCGGTCCGTCACGGCGAAGCGTTCCGCTTCGCTCGGCGGCTCAAGGGAACCCCATCGCACGAGCGCGGCTGCCGCATTCCCTTCGAGCCGGCGCATCTCCTCGGCCGACAGGAGCCCTGGATTGGCGCGCGCCAGGCGCAATGCAACATCGGAGATTCGCAAGGCGTCGACCGCCAAGAGCCGTTGGCGCAGGGCGTCACGATTGCCGGGTTCAATCACGAGCGCACGATCGGCGTAGCGCAAGGCCTCGACCGGGACCTGGGCGGCGCGCGCCGCATAGGAGGCGGCAACCAGCACCGCCACGTCTCCGCCATGAGCTTGCAGGGCGCGCTCGGCGAGGCGGAGCGCCGCCGCGGCATCGGGACTATCGGTCAGGCTTTCGATTTCGCCGGCGATGGCGCCGGTATCACCGGGCTCGCGCTCGCGGGCCCGGCGATAGAGCGCGACCGCCTCCGAAAACCGTCCGAGATTGCGATAGGACCGGGCGGCAGCTTCGAGGACATAGGCCGGCGTATTGCCGGGGGGCAATGCTTCAAAGGATCGAACCGCCTCGGCATCCCGTCCGGCCCAATTCCGGATGACCACCAGATCCCAGGCGATGCTGACATCCTGCGGGTGCTTCCGGGCAAGCTCCTCCAAACGCGAGAGCGCCTCGGCCGTTCGGCCGGCGCGTGCCAGGCGGACAGCTTCGGCATGCGCGGCGGCCGGATCTTCGGTGCTTTCGCCCTCTCGCGCCAATACGGCGGCGGGCGCGACGAGCGAAGCCACGCCCGCCAGGGCCGCCAGAACTTCTATGCCACCTGCCGTGAAAAGCGCCACCCTGCCGATCCGCCGAAGGCCGGGCGGCAGTGACCGGAGCGCAGTCCGAAGCATTAAGATTCTAAAGCCCCTACCCGTGACGCCGGCTGCGCGCCACGCCCCAAAGTAAGCCAACAAAGAATTCTACCATAAATTATATGCAGCGTGGCAGTTTATGCCGGCGAAAGACGAAGAGCAGCGATGCTTGCCGCCGCCCGCGGTCAATACAGTCGAGGCAAGTCGCGATTCGCAAATTCTGCGCTCGCGCCCGATCGAACGCTCGATGATCGCCAAATGTCGGCGCGGAATATGGCACATCCTTGCCTCATGCCGGCTCTCGCCCTATAAGGAGAAAAAGGCGCGCCGGCACTTATGATCGTTACTTGCCCCGTCTGCTCGACCCGGTACTTGGTCGATCCGCGAGCGCTCGGTGCGACCGGGCGATTGGTGCGTTGCGCAAGTTGCGCCCATACTTGGCGCCAGGCTCCGCCCGAAGACGCGCCGCGCCGGGTCGATTTGACGACGCCGGAACCCGAAGCGGAGCCGCCGCC
>Ga0209062_1001992_pt1 | contig 30163 bp, 26 predicted proteins | sample Coa_R2_2_FD_187158 | JGI IMG/M metagenome (GOLD analysis project Ga0209062, IMG submission 187158) | Surface soil microbial communities from Centralia Pennsylvania, which are recovering from an underground coalmine fire - Coalmine... | ecosystem: Environmental > Terrestrial > Soil > Unclassified... | reverse complement strand
GGTGTTCACCCTGCGGCATCCGGTCGCCGTGCGGGAACGCGGGTGAGCGCGGCTCAGTGCCGCACCACGGTCAGCGTGACCGTCGAGGCGTACTGCCGCGAGTGGTGGACGGCGTTGTGGGCGGCCATGCCGGCCGATTCGTCGTAGTTGTGGCCGCCGGTGTTCAGGTTGCGGTCGAAGCGCGGGAAGTTGCTGCTCGAAATCTCGACGCGGATGCGGTGGCCGGCCGCGAACCAGTTGCTCGTCGTCAGCGGCTGGAAGGCGACTTTATAGACCGAGCCGGGCGACATCCACACCAGCGGCTTATCGTAGCCATCGCGGTAACGCATGCGCTGGATGGTCTCGTCGAGGTTATAGGCCGTGCCGTCCGGGTAGACGTCGATCAGCTTCACGGTGAAATCGGTGTCCTTCGCGTCTGAGGAGACGTAGAGCGTCACGCCGATCGGGCCGCTCGCTTCGATGCCTTCCTGTAGGGGTTCCGAGGTGTAGACGAGAATATCGGGGCGCTCCTCCATCTTGCGCTGGTCGAAGGCGCCGCCGGTCACCGCATTGCCGGTGCAGCAGACGTTGCCGCCATAGGAGGGCACCGGGTTCATCGGATCGTAGGTGAACTTGTCCGGGCTGTCGGCGTCCGGCGCGGCCGTGGCGAGCTTTCCATCGCCCTGGAGCGTGTTGGCGCCGCCGCCGCTTGAAAGATAAAACGTCAGCGGCCGGGCGCCGGCGGGCGGCCAGGTGTCGGCGGTCTGCCACTTGTTAATCCCCATCGTGAAGTACTTGACGCGCGGCATCTTTTCGAGGACGTGGTTGTCCTCGCCTTTGAGGAAGTGGTCGAACCAGCCGTAGGTCAGCTCGTCGTAGTCCAGGCGGGCGTCGCCCATGCTGCGCTCGCCCACCACGGTGTTTTCGGTCGCCCGCTTGTACTGGCAGTGCAGCGTCGGCGCGATGACGGCGTACTGCTCCTTCGCGATGTCCGGCCGCGCGGTGGCGCGCACGCGGTTATAGGCGGCGAGGTTGGGGCCGACCGAAACGTCGTACCAGGACATGAACCAGAAGCCGGGGACGTTGATCGTCATGTTGTCGTGCCACAGGCCGCCGCGGTACCACGCGGGGTCGTTCGGCGTGCGCTTGATCATCGCGCCGCCGGTTGAAACTTCCATGTGATCGGCGAAGATGCCGTTGGGGCCGTCGACGGCCTTGATGATGTCCATTTCGGGCAGGTGGGTGAGCGCCTTGGACCAATCGACCGGCGGCATCTGCGGCGCGAGATCGAACATTCGGGAGGCCTTGATGAGATCCGCCTGCGAAGTGTTCGGCGGGAACATGGGGCGCACCTGGTTCTGCTCGCCGTAGAGCCAGGCGATGAAGAGCATCTGTACGGCGCCGCCGCGGTACCAGTTGCCCTGCTCCCAGTAGGGCGCCACGCGGCCGACGCCCGCGCCGAAGCCCTGCGGGATCATGGCGGCGAAATGCGGGTTGCCCTGCGCCGCGACGCCGAGCTGCCACTCGGCGGTCGAGGAGCAGCCGATGGTGCCGACCTTGCCATTCGACCACGGCTGGGAGGCCATCCAGGAGATGGCGTCCGTGCCGTCGGTCAAGGGCGGGCCGAGGATGTCGTAATTGCCTTCGGAGAAGAAGTGGCCGCGCTCGTTCATTTCGACGTAGGCGTAGCCGCGCTTGACGGCGTCGAGCTCGGCGGACATGTCGCGCGGCGCGCCGAGGCGCACGTCCCAGAAATTGAAGTTGTACGGCGTGCGGACGAAGATGATGGGGTATTTTTTGGAAGCGTCCTTGGGGCGGTAGACGTCGGTGGCCATGCGCTTGCCGTCGCGCATGGGAACCATCACCTTACGGTCGATGACGGCGATGGATTCGAGCTCCTGCTCGAGGGCGTTGCGCCGCGCGACGAGCTCTTTGGTGTCCTGCTTGCCGCCGCGGCCCTGCTGGGCCGGGGCCGCGTTCCAGATGAGCACGGCGGCGGCGCAGGCCAGGAGAGGCGCGGCCGCCCAGGGTTTTGCGTTCATAAGGGACCAGTGTACAGCAATGGAAAACCGCTAAAATTAGCGGTTTTCAAAAAAGCGCCGTTGTGGAATCAGTGACTTGCGAGCCTGGGCCGCTAATCGTTAGCGGTTTTTCGTTGGCGGCGAGGGTGTGTGAGCCGTTCCGCAGTACAATGCCGTGTCAGGAGACCCCATGGTTTCGCCTTTGACACCGCTCGATTTCCTGGCGCGCAGCGCGCGCGTGTATCCGGAAGCGACGGCGGTAATCGAAGGCGATCGGCGGTTTACGTATGCGCAGTTCGCGGAGCGCGTCGACCGGCTCGCGGCGGCGCTTCAGGGGCTCGGCGTGGGCCGTGGCGACCGCGTGGCGGTGCTGGCGCCGAACGGACCGATGGCACTCGAGGCGCACTTCGGACCGATGCGCATCGGCGCGCTGGTCGTCATGCTGAACACGCGGCTGGCGCCGGACGAGCTGTGCTGGATCGTGAATCACTGCGGCGCGAAGGTGCTGCTGGCGGATCCCGAGCTGCGCGGGCTGGTCGAGAAGGCGCCGGCGCGGCATATCGTGTCGGATTACGAAGCGCTGCTGGCTGGAGCGGGTCCGCTCGCCGCGCCGGCTCCGGTCGAGGATGAAAACGGCCCGATCGCGATCAACTACACCTCGGGCACCACGGGATTTCCGAAAGGCGTGATGTTCACGCACCGCGGCGCGTGGGTGAATGCGATCGGGGAGATCGTGGAGCACGGGCTCAGCAATCGCAGCGTGTATCTCTGGACGCTGCCCATGTTCCACTGCAACGGCTGGTGCTTCACCTGGGCGATAACGGCGGCGGGCGGGCGGCACATCTGCATGCGGCGGCCCGATCCGGCCGAGGCGCTGCGGCTGATCGAATCCGAAGGCGTAACGCATCTCTGCGGCGCGCCGGTGGTGGTGGCATCGCTCGCGCAGCATTGCTCGGCGCTCGGGGTGCGATTCACGCGGCCGCTCAAGATCGTGACCGCCGGAGCGCCGCCTTCGCCCGCCGTGATCCGCGCGGCCGAAGAAGCCGGCGCGGAAATCGCGCACGCCTACGGCCTGACCGAAACCTACGGCCCGCACACCATCTGCGCCTGGAAGCCGGAATGGGCGGCGCTCCCCGCCGATGAACGGGCGCAGATCAAGGCGCGGCAGGGCGTGCCGTACCTGATCGCGGGCACGGATTTGCGCGTCGTCGACGAGCAGATGCGCGACGTGCCGGCCGACGGCGCCACCATGGGCGAAGTGCTCATGCGCGGGAACAATGTCATGCTGGGGTATTACGAAAATCCGGAGGCGACGGCGGAATGCTTCGCCGGCGGCTGGTTCCACTCGGGCGATCTCGCGGTGGTGCATCCGGACGGCTACATCGAGCTGCGCGACCGCAAAAAGGATATTGTGATTTCGGGCGGGGAAAATATTTCGTCGATCGAAGTCGAGAAGGTGCTGGCCGACCATCCGGCGGTGGCGGAAGTCGCGGTGGTCGCGGCGCCGGACGCGCAGTGGGGCGAGGTGCCGAAGGCGTACGTGGGTCTGAAACCGGGGGCAAGCTTGACGGCCGAAGAGCTGATCGCGTGGTGCCGCGGGCGCATGGCGCACTTCAAATGCCCGAAGCACGTCGAATTCGGCCCGCTGCCGCGGACGGCGACGGGCAAGGTGAGGAAAAACGAATTGCGCGCGCGAACGCGCGAAATGAAGGCAACCCAATGAGCACGGTTTTGCAAAAGGACACGTTAGGGACGGAAACACCGGTGCTGGTGAGCGAGGAAGCCGGCATCGCCGTCGTCACTCTGAACCGCCCGCAGCGGCGCAACGCGCTCTCGCTCGAACTGATGCGGGATCTGATCGCGGCGCTGGACGGAATCGGGCGCAAGAGCGAAATCCGCGCCGTGATCCTGGCGGCGGCGGGCAAGGTGTTCTGCTCCGGCCACGATCTTTCGGAGATGACCGGCAGGAATATCGTCGAATACCGGCAAATTTTCGATATTTGCACCGAATTGATGGTCAAAATCCAGTCCATTCCGCAGCCGGTGATCGCGGAGGTGCAGGGCGTCGCGACCGCGGCCGGCTGCCAATTGGTGGCCACGTGCGACCTCGCCATCGCGGCCGAGGAAGCGGCGTTCGCCACGCCGGGAGTCAAAATCGGCCTGTTCTGCACCACGCCGATGGTGGCGCTGACGCGCGCCATCGGACGTAAGCGCGCGCTCCAGATGTTGATGACCGGCGAAATGGTGGACGCGCGCACGGCGGCGGAGTGGGGGCTGATCAACCAGGCCGTGCCGGCGGCGGACCTCGCGGCGGCGACGCGGCGCCTGGCGGCCAAGGTCGCGGAGGCCAGCCCGCTGGTGGTGGCGATCGGCAAGCAGGCGTTTTATACGCAGATCGATCTCGACCAGCCGAAGGCCTATGCGTACGCGAAAGAAGTGATGTCGATGAATGCGATGGCGGCGGACGCGCAGGAAGGCATGGGGGCGTTCCTCGGCAAGCGGCCGCCCTGTTGGGTGGGGAAATAGTGCGGGCCGCGCTGTTGTTTGTGGCGGCTGCCGCGGCCTTCGCGCAGCCGGTGCGGCTCATGGTCGATGCCGCGCGCCCGCTCGGGCCGCTCGCGCCGATCTATCGCTATTTCGGCTACGATGAGCCGAACTTTACTTACGCGGAGCACGGCCGCAAGCTGATCGGCGAGCTGGCGGCGCTGAGCCGCGAGCCGGTCTACATCCGCACCCACTTCCTGCTCGCGACCGGCGATGGCGCGCCGGATTTCAAATGGGGATCGACCAACGCGTACACCGAGGATGCCAACGGGCGGCCGGTGTACGACTGGACGATCGTCGACCGCATCTTCGATACCTACTTGCACGCCGGCGCGAAACCGTTCGTCGAGATCGGCTTCATGCCGCAGGCGCTTTCGGCGAAGCCCGAGCCGTACCGGCCGGTATGGTCGCCGGGCGCGGCTTTCGACCGCTATTACGTGGGCTGGTCTTACCCGCCGAAGGACTACGCGAAATGGGGCGAACTGGTGCGGCGATGGGTCGCGCACGCGGCGGAGAAATACGGGCGGGCAGAGGTCGAGAGCTGGTATTGGGAGGTGTGGAACGAGCCGGATATCGCGTACTGGCACGGTACGCCGGAGGAATACGACCGGCTCTACGATGCGGCCGCCGCGGCGGTGAAAGCCGCAGCGCCGCGCGCGCGGGTGGGCGGGCCGGCTTCGACCGGGCCGTCCGGGGCCCGGGCCGCCGCGTTCCTGCGGCAGTTCCTGGAGCACTGCGAGCGCACGGGCGCGCCGCTCGATTTCATCAGTTATCACGCCAAAGGCCGGCCGGCGGTGGTGGACGGCCACGTGCGCATGGGCCTCGAAAAGGAAGCGCAGGATGTGGAGGCGGGATACCGGATCGTGGCGTCGTTCCCGAAATTCCGCGCGCTCCCGATTATTCTGAGCGAGGCCGATCCGGAGGGCTGCGCGGCCTGTTCGGCGCGCGTCTATCCGCAGAATGCGTACCGCAACGGGCCGCTTTACGCGTCCTATACGGCCGCTGCGATGAAGAAAATTCTGGATCTGGCGGCGCAGGACGGCGTACGGATCGAAGGCATGCTGACGTGGGCGTTCGAGTTCGAAAACCAGCCGTGGTTCGAGGGGTTCCGGACGCTGGCCACGAACGGCGTGGATAAGCCGGTGCTGAACGTATTCCGCATGGCCGGGCTGATGCGCGGCAACCGGGTGGCGGTCGAGGGCGCGAGCGGCGCGGTGGATGCGCTGGCGGCGCGCGGGGACCGCGAGATTTCCGTGATGGCCTGGAACTACAGCGCCGAGGACGTGCCGGGGCCGGAGGCGGAGGTGCGGATCGCGGTCGAAGGCGCGCCGGCGCGCGCGCTGGTCCTCGAGTACCGCATCGACGGCCGCCATAGCAACGCCTACGCCGCGTGGCAGCGGATGGGCTCGCCGCAGAAGCCGACGGCGGAGCAGTACGCGGAGCTCGAAGCAGCGGGGCAGTTGCAGCAGACGGGGTCGCCGCGGTGGATGGACGCGCGGGAGCTGCAGTTGCGCCTGCCGCGGCAGGCGGTGGCGCTGGTGCAGTGGAGCTGGTAGATTCGTCCCGCGCGGCGCTGCGTTCGTCCCAAACTGCCTGACTTTGCCGCTCGATCCCATGAGAATGGAGTCATGCGAATCGGTATCGCGCTGCTGCTCACGGCATTTCCTCTCCGCGCCGCCGGACCCCGCGGCCCCATCACACCCGAAAATGTCCGCCAATTAAAACCGGCATGGACCTACGATACCGGTGAGTCGCCTCACGTTTTCTGGCACAAAGAATCGCACTTCGAAACCACGCCGGCCTATGCCGAGGGCAAGCTCTACCTCTCGACTCCCGGCGGCCTCGTCATCGCGCTCGATGCCGCCACCGGACGAGAAATCTGGAAGCGCGATCTGCACGTGTACCGCGACGGCGATTTCAGCGAGCCGACCACGCGCGGCGTCACCTTATCAGGACACGCCATTTACGCCGCCACCACCGATGCGCGCCTCGGCCTCGCCAACGCGCGCAAGCACCTCGCTACCGTCTATAGCGGCCAGGCCGCGCTCAGCCTCAGCAACCACCCCGGCGGCGGAGCCGTCGTGGAGATCCAAGTGCCCGCATGATCCGCGTATTCTTAGTGGAGGATGAACCGCCCGCGCTGCGCAAACTGGAGCGGCTTTCCCGGGCGGAGGGCGATCTCGAAATCTGCGGCAGCGCCGGAACGTGCGCGGAGGCGATCGCGGGAATCCAGGACGCCCGGCCCGATGTGCTGCTGCTCGACATTCGCCTGCCGGACGGAACCGGTTTCGAAACCGCCTACGACGAACACGCTGTAAAGGCGTTCGAATTCGCCGCGCTCGATTACCTGCTGAAGCCCGTGTCGCAGGAGCGATTTTCCGCCGCGATCCGGCGCGCGCGCGAGCGCATGGCCGCGAGTCCGCGCGCCGCCGGACCGCGGCACATCAGGCGATTCCTGGTCGAGCGCCTCAAGGCAGCGTATTTGCTGCCGGTCGAGGCCATTCGCTACATCGCCGCCGACCGCAACTATGCCCTGCTGTACAGCGATCGGGGCGAGTTCGCCGTGCGCAGTACGATGGATGCGCTCGAAAAACGGCTCGATCCGGCCGAGTTCGCCCGAGTGAGCCGCAGCGCCATCGTGCGCCTCGCCGCGATCCGTGAGGTGCGATTCGGCGAGGATCACAATCACACGCTGATTCTGCATTCCGGCGAGGAGATTGGCTGCTCGAAAAAATATTGGACCGCGGCTCTGACCCGCTTGCTGTGATCCGATCCACATCGCGAGCCGTTGACGGGATCGGCGGCCGTCGCGGCGCCCTTACCCCGCCCGGCCCGTTCGCAAGATCCAGTTCCGCGCCATCGCGGTGTAGGCGCGGGCTTCTGCGTTGGTGCGCAGTTCTTCCAGGGTGAAACGCATTTTGCGCGCCCAGTTCGGGTACTGCCACGTCGTGCCGGGAAGGTTCTGCTGCGCGGGCTCCTTGGTCAGGTCTTCCTGGTTGATGGCCAGAAGCTGGCAGGGCGTGAGGGCCAGGAAGCCGATGACCGCATTGTGCAGCTCGCCGGTGAGCTCCGGGTAATGCTCGGCGCGGCGCGGCAGATGCTCCGGCATGAGGCGGAGCTCGAACAGCACGTCCAGCATCTTCTGCTTTTCGCGGGCGCGCGATTCCCACTGCGCGCGGGCGGCGCCCTCGTCGATGGCGCCGGCGGCGCGGCGGGCTTCGATGTCGCCCCCGGTCCAGAAGCCGGCGAGCGTCGGCAGGTCGTGGGTGGTAGAGGAGACCAGCGCCTGCTCGGGGTACTCGGCGGGACGGCGGAACTCGCCGCCCTCGTTCTTCTCGAAGTAAAAGAGCCGGTAACTGAGAATGCCGAACTGCCCCAGCGTGCGGCGGACTTCGGGCTCCACGGTGCCGAGGTCCTCGCCGACCACAACGACGCGGTTGCGGACGCTTTCGAGCGCGAGAATGCGGAGGAAATCGGTCGAAGTTTCGCGGACGTAGGCGCCCTGCGTGGCGTCGGAGGAATCGGGGATCCAGTAGAGGCGGAAGAGGCGCATCACGTGATCGATGCGCAGCGCGCCGCCGTGGCGCGAGTTGCGCCGGATGGTCTCGGCGAAGAGGCGGTAGCCGTCTTCGCGGTGGCGCTCGGAGTTGGGCGGCGGGAAGCCCCAGTCCTGGCCGGTCGGCGAAAAATCGTCGGGGGGCGAGCCGACGCGGCAGCCAGCGACGAAAAACGGGCGGTGCGCCCAGAGATCGCAGCCGAAGCGGTCGGTGGCGAGCGCCAGGTCGTGATACAGGCCGATCGGCATGCGGCGGTCGCGCGCGTGGCGCTGGGCGCGGCTGAGCTGGAGGTCGATCTGCCACTGCAGGTACTGGTGGAACTCGACGGCGCGCCAGTGCTTCTTCCGGAAGGCGCGGGTTTCGGGAGAATCGGGATCGCGGTACGGCTCCGGCCACTCGGTCCACATCCAGAGATTGGGATTGCGGCGGTGAAGGTGCTCGTCGAGGGCGCAGTATACGGCGAAATTCTCGAGCAGGCGGCCTTCGCGGGAACGGAAGGCTTCGAAGTCGCGGGCGCGGGCGGGATCGCGGCGGCGGTCGCGCAGAAATTGCACGAAGGCGAGCTTGAGAAAGCGGAGCTTCAGGGCGGCCACGCGCTCGTATTCGACGTAGGGCGCGGCGCGCAGGGCCTCGATCTCGGCCGCGACCTCGGGGCGGCTGCGCGCGGCCTGGGCGCGGCGGGAGCGCGCGAAATCCTCGACGGCCTCGACGTCGAGGTAGAGGAAATTCTGGTAAAAGACGCAGTTCGGCAGGTAGGGGCTGGTGTTGAAGGGGCGGCGATTATGGATGGCGTGCAACGGATTGAGCGCGAGAAAGCCGGCCTGCAATTCGTCGGCGGCCCAGTCGATGGCGGCCCGCAGGTCAGTGAAATCGCCGCAGCCCCAATTGCGCGCCGAACGCAGGCCGTAGAGGCTCAGCGCGATGCCGGAAGTGCGCCCGCCGCGGCCGAGGTGCTCCGGGGTATACGCGCGGTCGGGTGTGACGATGTATCGGCACGCGCAGCGCGTGCCGGCCACTTGCGCGGTGACTTCGTGGTAACCGAGCGGCAGGCGAATGGGCAGGGGAACGCGGCGGCCGATCCACGTGTGGCCGTCCATTTCGATCGAGCCGTGCTGGGGCAGGTCGCGGAGGCTGATTTCGGAGACCGATGTTTCCCCGTCCTCACGGCGCACGGAAAGGCACGCGCGCTCGCCCGTCCATTCCGCTGGAGCGTAAAGCGCGATTTCGTGCGGCGCGGATTCGGAAACCACGGCCACGGGAGGCAGCAGGCGCTCCCAGTGCGAGCGGGCGCGGGTGGCGAGCGATTCTTCGAGAGCGGCCGGGCTCGAGGCGTCGAAGCCCTTGGCGCGCAGAATGGCCTTCAGCGCCTCGGGCGAGGTTTCGTGGTAGCGGCCCCAAATATCCCAGTAGCCCGGATCGATCCCGCAAATTTCGGCGGCATGCTCCAGCGGCGATTGCGGGGTGTGGGGGGCCATGAGGAGGTAAATAATGATTCTAGCAACGGGCCGGGCGGCGCCGCGCAGGGTTGGGGCGTCCGCGTCGTCCATGCGAGAATGAGGGTATGGATAAGCCCTTAGCCAGTGGACCTGCGGAGCTGTTCGCGCGCATCGACGATTACACGGTTGCCAATGCGGCCTCGGCCGCCTCGGAAGGCATCCTGCTGACGACGCTCGATAAGGCCGTGAACTGGGCGCGCAAGAACTCCATCTGGCCCATGACCTTCGGGCTTGCCTGCTGCGCCATCGAGATGATGTCGATGTCCGCCTCGCGCTTCGATATTGCGCGGTTCGGCGCGGAAGTGTTTCGCGGCTCGCCGCGGCAATCGGACCTGATGATCATCGCCGGTCGTGTCTCGAACAAGATGGCGCCGGTCATCCGGCGGCTGTATCAGCAGATGCCGGAGCCGAAGTGGGCGATCTCGATGGGGGCCTGCGCGACTTCGACCGGCGTGTTCAACAATTACGCGCTGGTGCCGGTGAACCAGGTGATCCCGATCGATGTCTTCGTGCCCGGCTGCCCGCCGCGGCCGGAGCAGTTGATCTACGCGCTGATGCTGCTGCAGGAAAAAATCCAGGGGCAGAGCGGCACCGTGAAACAGGTGCTCAACCTGGCGTAACGGCGCGGCCTGCGCTCGATCACGCCACTTCCGGTTCCGGAATCAAGGCGGCCTTCTTCTCCGGGAACCAGGCGCGGATGGCCGGCAGGGCGGCGAGCGCGGCGGCTTCGCCGGCTTTTACCATCGCGGGTCCGCAGTGGAAGCCATCCCATTCCACGCTGCCGACGTCCGGCGTAATCACCAGATCGCTCTCCTTGCGCCACGATTCTTCCGTGCGCGACGAGAGAATCTGGAAGCACCGGTTGACCACCTGAAACAGGTTGTCCGGAGGCGCCGCGACCGGCTGCGCGGGCAGGTGGACCGAGATCACGTGTGTGGCGCCGAGCTGCCGCGCCAGCGCGGCGGGGATTTCCATGCTCATGGCGCCATCCACCAGCAGGTTCCCATTGCAGCGCACGGGCCGGAAGAGGCCGGGGTAGGAGCAGCTTGCGCGGATGGGCAGGAACACGTCGCCGGATTCGTAGAAGCGCACCGGCTCGCCGGTGCACAGATCGGTGGCGAGCACGCCGAGCGGGATGCGCATTTCCTCGAAGCGGTAGCACTTGAGCAGGCGTTCGAGAAAGCGCTGCATGCGCTCGCTGCCGACGAAGCCGGTGAGGCTCAGGCTCCAGCGCGCCACATCGCCGAAGCGCATGGCGCAGCCGGCGCGCGCGATTTCATCGGGCGAAGCGCCGCTCGCGTAGGCCGCGGCGGCGATCGAGCCGGCGCTCACGCCGGCGATACAGTGAATCGGAATGCCGTGCCGCTCGAAAACCTGGAGCACGCCGGCATGCGCGATGCCGCGGGCGAAGCCTCCGCCCAAGGCGAGGCCGATTCGTGGTGCGGCGGGCGGGGAGGGCTCCGAACCGAATGCCCTCTGGTGTCCGTTTCGTGACGGCCAGCGGAGAGCGGAAATCAAGCTGCTGACTGCGGCGCGTGCAGCTCGCATATGCCCCTCCCGGTCCGCTCCGGCTGCGTGGCGGAGTGAACTCTGCCTTTGAGACGTGCAAATCCACTGCCAGGTTGCGATGTTTCGCAACAATTCGATGACAGTGTGGAAGAGCGCACGGGAGTTTGCGGTGTGGCGTGCTGGCCGCCGCCTACATGGAGCCGGCCGTTCCGGAACCCTTTACAAAAAAGTACGATCCGTGGGCGGTAGCGGACCAGGGCGTCGGGAGCGCCGGCGATATTAACGCGGCGTTGATGTCGAGATAGATCTTACTGACACCGGCCGGGTAGGTGGCGTCCAAACGGAAATTGATCTGCGCTACGCCCGCCGGACAATCCGGGGCCGCCCCGGCGTAGGTCACCTGGAAGGAATAGGGGTGGACGGCCGCCGCTAGCGGAGCGGCCCCGGACGCGATGCTTCCGGTGGCCATCGGCGGGACGGTGTTGTTCAATCCGGTGGCGTAGGCGGTCACGATGGAGCCCGCCGGCGCTGGGTTTTCGGGCGAATTCAGCGTGCCGTCCTGGTTAATGAGGAGAGCCTGGCTGCCGGGTTTGCCGTCCACGGTGAAGACGGAGGGGACGAGGGGAGCCAGAGTGGTCGTGAATGGTTCTACCGATGCGGCGGGATTCTGGATCACGACCTCGACAGGCTGCGTCGTGGGAAATGGCGCGGTGGCGGCTTCGAAGGGAACGATGGCGCGGATCTGGTTTGGTGAAGCGGAAAGCAGCGGCGCCGGGAAGCCGTTGAATAGGACCTGAAGGCCGGCCAGGGATGTAGGGATCCGGCCAGATTCAACTGAGGAGGTGACGGCTTGCGAAGGGCCAATGCCGTAGCCGATGATATCGACCACCTCGCCCGGCGCGATGGCGGGCACGGAAACGAGCCCCACCTCGGTAGTGAGGCTCGGCACGTCCTCGGCCGTGTAACCGCCGCGATTGGCCGCGCTCACCGCGCAACTGACGGAGCCGGGCCGGCGCGGAACCGGGGACAGGGCGGCTACGAGGTAGCCATCGGCGGTGGTTTCGCCGAACGACCCGGGGACGATGGGAAACAGGCCGCCGAAATTCGAGATGGCGGCGTAGATCGTGCCCGATCCATCCAGCGCGATGGCGGCGGCACTCACTCCCGGGTAAGTGGAGTAGAGCAGCTTCGAGCCATCCGGCGCGAACTTCATCAGAAATCCGGAACCGCCGAAGCCGCCTGCCGGGTGACATTGAAACAGCGCGCCGGGCGTCGTGGGCGGGAAATCGGTTGTGTCGCTCGTGCCGGCCATCACGGCGGCGCCGGAGGAATCGACGGCGATGGCGGCCATGGCGGCGCCCGAGGCGTACGCGGGACTCGAACCGGAGAGGAGGGTCGAGTAGATGAGGTCCGAACCCGCTGCGTTCAGTTTGACGAGGAAGTTGATGCCGGAGGAAGCGGCGAAGGGCTGCGGCGGAGGCAGCGACGATGGCGGGCCGGGGGAAGCGGTGGACTGAAATGCTCCTGGTGTCACCGGAAACGAGACCACCGGGTTCGAAGCGTCGGGATCGACAAAGCCCGTTACATAAGCGTTGGCCTGAGCGTCGACCGCGATGGCGGTGGCGCCGGTGGATGTGGAGCCGGATAGATAAGTGGAGTATACGAGCCGGGAGCCGGTGGGATCCATTTTGGCGATAAACGCAGAAGTGGCGGCGGTCGTGGCGGTCTGAAATGCGCCTGGCGTGGCCGGCAATGTCCCGTTGGACTGATCTCCGGTGACGTACGCGCTGCCGGCAGCATCCACCGCGATCCCTTGAATGGAAGTCACGCTATTGCCGGAGCCGCGGAAATACGTGGAGTAGACGAGAGCGCCGCGGACGTCGAATTTGCTGACGAACCCGGCGCTGGGGAACAACTGGCCGATGACCTGGAAGGGGCCGGTGGAGGTTTGAAACGCCCCGGCGGTCACTGGAAAGTTGAGAGCGTTGGTGGAGCCGGCGATGTAGAGGCTGCCAGAGTTATCGATTGCCTGCGACTTGATGGTTGTTAAGGAGACGGCATCGCCGAGATAGCTCGCGTACAGCACCTTCGACCCGGTGGCATCGAGCTTGAGTAGGAAAGAGGTGCCATAAGGTCCTCGTTCCGAGGCGGGGAATTTCGGCGCACTCTGCAGCGCGCCTGGAGTGACGGGGAGATCCGGCGTCCCGATGGCGCCCGTGATCCACGCATTGCCTGCCGCGTCCACGGAGATGCCGGTCGCCTGGCTGCTGGATGCACCGAGATATGTGAGGTACTCGAGGGAGGTCCCATCCGGAGTGAGCTTGGCCGCGAAAGCGACGGGGCAGGGCTCTAGCGGGCGCGCGATCCCGACGTAGCACATGGCCGGGCTGTACCGAGTCTGAAACGCTCCCGGTGTGGCAGGCAGAGCCGAACCCGTGGCGCCCACAGCGTAGACGCCGCCGGAAGCATCGACGGCGATGGCGGTGATGTTGGCTCCCTCACCCAGCGAGGCAGTGAATTTCAGCGGTGGGGCGGATGCCGCGAGAGTGGCGGCGAATGCGCCGGCGAGCAGGATGATGCGACGGAATGACGAAGGCACGGATTCCCTCAGGTATTTGGCCTCCCCATCCGAAGTGGTTGCCGGATGGTTCGCAGCTCAAAGACCCTGGCGGGAGCTTTTCAACTACAGCTCTGGAGCCGGCGCGCGGCGATTCCTCAGCCGACCGCTTTCCTGACGAGCGCGACGATCCTGGCCTCTCCGTCCGCGGTCAACGCCTTGAGCGCGAAAGCGGTCGGCCACATGTGGCCGTCGTCGAGCTTCGCTTTATCGCTGAATCCGAGCGTAGCGTATCGGGTCTTGAACTTTTGCGCGCTTTGAAAGAAGCAGACCACATTGCCGTCCTTCGCATAGGCGGGCATCCCGTACCAGGTTCTCGGCACGAGGTCCGGCGCGGCGGCGGTGATGATCGCGTGGAGCCGCTCGGCCAGCGTGCGATCCGCCTCCGGAAGCGCGGCGATCTTCGCGAGCACTTCGTTTTCCCCCTCGGTCCTATCGGTGCGTGACCCGCGGCCCGCGCCCGCTTTCTCCGCGAGGTACTCCTTCATCGCGGCCTTTTCCTCGGCCGTGAATCCCGAGGGCCGCTTTGCGGCCGCCGTGGCGCTGGCGGGATCCTTCTGCGCGATCTTCTTTGCAGGCTTCATGGTGCTATACCTTTGAGCGAGGGTATCAAAAACCGGTGCGCTGCGGACGGTCGCGGGCTTTGTTGGCGCCGTTCAGATCGATTCCAGCTCTTCTTCGAGCATCTGCTTCTGCGAAAGCTCGGCGTAGTAGCCGCCGGCCGCCAGCAGCTCTGCGTGGGTCCCCTGCTCGACGATCCGGCCGCGTTCCAGCACCACGATGCGATCCGCCTGCCGCACGGTGGATACGCGGTGCGAGATGAGGATGACGGTGCGGCCGCGCATGATGCCCGCCAGGTGATTCAGGATGCGCTCCTCGGTCATCGTGTCGACACTCGAGAGCGCATCGTCCAGAATCAGAATGCGGGGGTTGCGCAGGATGGCGCGCGCGATCGCCGTGCGCTGCTTCTGCCCGCCGGACAGCGTAATGCCGCGCTCCCCCACCATGGTGCGGTAGCCTTCGGGGAATGCTTCGATGTCACCGGCCAGGCCCGCGATTTCGGCGGCGCGACGGATTTCCTCCTCGGCCGCCTCTTCCACGCCGAAGGCGATGTTTTCCGCGATGGTCGCGCTGAACAGGAATGTCTCCTGGGGAACGAAGCCGATGTGCCGCCGCAGCTCGCCGGGATCGAGCGAGCGGACGTCGATGCCATCCACCAGCACCGCTCCTTCGGTCGGGTCCATCAGCCGCGGCGCGAGACCCACCAGGGTGCTCTTGCCCGAGCCGGTGTGACCCACCACCGCGACCGTCGAGCCGGCGGGAATCCGCAGATCCACGCGATCGAGCGCGCGGGTGCCATCGAACGCCACCGAGATGCCGCGGAATTCGATTTCGCCGCGCGCCGCGCCGAGCCGCGCCGGATGGGGCGGCGCCGCGATGGTCGGCCGTTCCCGGAGAATCTGGTTGATCCGCTGGAGCGACGCCGTGCCGCGCTGCATCAGGTTCACGACCCAACCGAGCGCGATCATGGGCCACACGAGCATCCCCATGTAAGTGTTGAACATGACGAAGCTGCCGATGGAAATCCGCCCCTTCAGCACCTGCTCGCCGCCGATCCATAGCACCACCAGGAATGTCAGGCCGATCAGCGCTTCGAGCAGCGGCTCGAAGACGCCCTGAATCCGCACCAGCCGGATGTTCTGCGCGATATAGTCGCGGTTCAACTCCTCGAAGCGACGCAGCTCGGCGCGCTCCTGCGCGAAGGCGCGGATCATGCGGACGCCGGAAAGGTTCTCCTGCACGCGGCTCGAAATATCGGAGAACATCTCCTGGATGCGCTCGAAGCGCGTGTGGATGGACCGTCCGAAAAAGATCACCGCGAGGCTCACCGCCGGGGCGGGCAGGATCGCGGGGATGGCGAGGCGCCAGTCCACCGAGAGCATGATGGCGATCGCCAGCGCGAAGGTCAGCCCGGTTTCGAAGCAGTACATAATGCCCGGTCCGAGCATCATGCGGACGGCATTGAGATCGTTGGTGGCGCGCGCCATGATGTCGCCGGTGCGGGTGCGGCCGTAGTAATCGGGGGAGAGCGTGGTGAGGTGGCGGAACAGGTCGTTGCGCAGGTCGTATTCGATATCGCGCGAGATCCCGATGATGATGACCCGCATCCAGAACTGGAAGAGGCCCTTCACCAGCGCGAGGGCGATCAGGTAGAGCGCGAAGCGCACGAACCGCTCACCGGGCCGGCTGAGCGAGTCGATCGCCCCGCGAATCATCAGCGGCTGCGCGGCCTGTGCCAGGTCCTTGACGATGAGGCACGCACCGCCCAGCGCGAGCCCCCAGCGGTAGCGCCACAGGTACTTGCGGACGGTGGCGAGAGTGGCCCAGGTGCTCATATGCCTACCGCTCCGGTGACGGTCTTCAGCCATTCGTAAAACACGATCTTCTGGCCTTCGCGGCTTTTCCACCAGGAATCGGCGCGGAAGTAGCGGTCGGGCGCGGCCACCACCCGCATCTGGAGCGGCACGCCGGCCCGGCGGATGGCGGCGCGCCAGATGCGGCCTGCCCGCGCGGTGTGGTAATCGCTGGTCACCAGGAGAAGGCTATGGACGTTGCGGCGCACGAGCTCGGGCAGAATCGCAGCGGCCTCTTCCCTGGTGGAGTTGGCGTGATGCGGGAAGGCGATGAACCATTGCGGCGGATCGCCGTGGTGAACCGCGAAAGATACCGCCAGCGCGGCTTCGCTGGTGTCGTAATCCGGAATTCCGCTTACCAGAACCAGCGGCACATAGCCCTCCCGCACGAGTTCGCCGCCTTTGAGCACGCGGTTGCCCCAGGGGTCGCCGGCCAGCACCACGGCAATGTCCGCCTGGGCCGGGCCGTCCTCATGGACCAGCGCCCGGCCAATGGCGCGCAGCCAGAGCACATGGGTGGCGGCGAGCAGCAGGACCGCCGTCGCTAAACCGAGGGCGATTTTGAGCTTGGGAGATCCCTTGCGCGCCACGGACTACTTCTCGTCCGTGGAAGTCTTCTGATCGAGATTGCCGACCGTCTTGAGCCGCTGATACAGCCGCTCGACCTCCGCCTCGTCCTCCGGCCGCAGGACCCGGTAGCGCGGCGGCTGCGCCTGCTTCCGTTCGTTGCCGGCGGGCGCCAGAACTTCGCCCCAATATTGCCGGTATGGGATGCCATCGATCAGGGCATCGCGCGAAAGCCGGCGCAGGTGGCGCAGGAGGCTGTTGCAGGAATCCAGATCGCCGGGATAGATCAGCAGCAGGCGCGAATCGTCGAAGAGCGTGATGCGCATGATCAGGGGCGAAATCCAGCCGGTGCGGTCCAGCCGGCGGATGTCCATCCAGGGGACGATCCGCTTGCCGATCGAGACATATCCCTCGTGGATTTCGATCGCCGGGCGGGACGCCATGGCGAGCAGCAGAATGGCCGTTATTCCGAAGCCGCCGGCGGCCAGAAATGCCAGCGGAATCTGCGTCCCGAACCAGACGCAGAGGCCGGCGCACACCACCGAAGCGGCACCCAGCCACAGGTAGTGCTTTGCCGGCAAATAACGAGTCATACAGCTCAATTTTAGACTACTCCCGCGCGCCCACCCCGTCAATGCGCTCGCGCCATGCGGAGCCCCCGCCAGGTGTAGTGGAGGCCGCTCCACAGGGTAAACGCGGCGCACGGCCATACCGTGAGAAGCGCAAAAGAATCCAGCGCTTGCACCGGGAAGGCATCGCGGGCCATCCAACTCGTCGCGGTCACGATCTGGACGAAGGTCGAGAGTTTACCCCAGACGCTCGGCGGCAGCCGCCGCACCGGTGTTAGGAACATCACGGTGGCGGCGCCGAGCAGGATATATAGGTCGCGGCCGAAGATCACGGCCACCAGCCACCAGGGCACCGTGCGGGCGGCGGCCAGCGCCAGGAACACGCCGCTCAAAAGGCACTTATCCGCGATGGGGTCGAGGTAGGCGCCGGCCTGCGTGGTGGACTTGAAGCGCCGCGCCGTCGCGCCGTCCAGGTAATCCGTAAAGGCCGCCGCGGCAAACAGCGCCAGCGCGAGCACGTGCCGCCCACCGAGGATCGCCTGGATCACGAGCGGCGCCATCAGCAGGCGCAGCAGCGTAAACAGGTTCGGAACGTTGACCCACGGCGCCATCTTAAAAATGAGTGTAGCGTGACCGCTCTGCTCGGTGTGGCATGGCGGCCGTGGCCGGCAGGTGATATGCTTTCCGGCTACCGGCCACTATCTATCGACCGCCCGGAGGGGTTGTGTATGACGCTTCTTAGTCTGAACCTGGCTTCCGGCGAGGGCCCGCTGGCCTCGGTGGATCCGCTGGGGCAAGCCGCTGAGTTGATTGCGGCGCAGGGGGTCTACTTCCTGCTCGCGGTGTTTCTGTTTTACCTGTGGCAGCGGTCGCTGCGCGACTACCAGAAAGCCGCCGAGGAGGACAAGAACCGGCTTTGGGACGAGCACCGCAGCGTCAAGAAAGCGACTTACACGCTGATGGCCGTCGCGATACCGGTCTGGGTGTTCGCGACGTTTTTCTATCAGCCGAAGACCGTGCTGTGGGGTTCGGTCGCCAACCTGCGGCAGACGTCCATCGACCCACAACCGGGCGAAGTGTCGGTCCAGCAGCAGATCGCGCCGGAGCAAAGCGGGCTCAAGTTTTACACCCATCTCGCCGCGGGCCAGAATGCCACGCCGCCCACCGTCACGCTGGAATGGGCGCTGGTCGAAGACGGGCGGCAAGGGCAGGTGCCGTTCATCTTCCGCCACACCTATAAGGAGTGGAGCACGCCGCCGGTTCCTACCGACCCGCGCACGCCGTCCCCAGCGCCGAAACTGGTCTCGCACGTTCAGGACTGGCGCTTCTTTGTGACCCTGCCCGCCGTGGTGATTCCGACCGCCCGCTCGCTCGATTACGCCTATCACCCCAACGCAGGGGATCCCGATCGCAAACTCGGCACGATCGATTTCTTCGTCGCCGGCAAACCGGAGCCTGTCGACATGGTGCAGGTGGCCATGTGGAATCTGCCCGCGGCGCCGCGGCCGCCCCTCCGTGGGATCGAGGACTGGTTCCGTGTGCCATCGGTCTACGCGCAGGCGCCTGCCGCGCGGCAGAGCGCGGCGCGGGTCCCGCAGTCCGCGGAAGCCGACCTCGTGCTGATGGGAAGCTCCGACTTGAACCTCCAGATCCAGGGAGCCAAATCGCTGAAGTCGCTGCTGCAGTCGGGCAAGGGCTGGGATAGCGTGCGCAAGGCGATCGGCGAGAAGGACGCGGCCGCGCAGCACACGCTGCTGCTCCACAATTTGAACACTCTGATGAGCTCGCCGGACGTGAAATGCCCGGCGGATATCACGCTCAGTCTCGGCCTGGCCCTTTACGCCGCCGGCGATTTTCGCCGGGCCGCGCCGCTGCTGAATGCCATCGATGACCAGCAGCTATCGAGGGATACCGTGAATTATTACTACCGCGGGGTGGCGAACCTGCAGACCGGGAATTACAAACAGGCGTCGGCGGACCTGAACAAATACCTGGATATCGCGCCGGACGCGAACTCGAAGAACGTGGCGCGGCAGGTGCTCCTGCGGGTGCAGGAGAAGAGCGCGGGGAAGTGAGCGGGCCGAAATGCTCCATCAATCCCATATCTCGACGCGCAGGCCCGGGATGCGCGTAAACTCGCGAGTGTTTCGGGTTACAAGAAGACAATCATGGGCGACGGCAATGGATGCAATCAACAGATCATTGGCGCCGATTGGTGTGCCGGCTTTTTCCAGCAGCGCTCGCAGAATGCCGTAATGCTCCGCAGCCTCATCATCGAAAGCGAGGGACGCGAAGGGCTCCAGAAGACGGTGGAACGCTTGCAGGTTGTCGCTCACATGCCGGCTCTTGCGAGCCCCGAACACCAGTTCGGCCTTCACGACGCTGCACGTGACAACCTGAGCGGGCCTCATGCCGCGCAGCCGGGATACCGCAGCCGGCTCGCCCTTGGCGATCGCGATCCAGACGTTCGTGTCGAGCAGGCGCGGGCTCACCGACGGGTCTCGATCGTTTCCACGGGCTCCGGCATCCGGTCATCCGGCTCCGGAAAATCCTCGCTCAAGAAACCGCAGAGATTTTCAAAATAGCCCTTTGGCCAATCCGGCCCGGCTCCTGTGTGCGCGGCCAGCAAGGAGACTACGTACCGCGAAAGCGGGACTTTGGCACGCTGCGCTTCGCGCTTCAGCCGCGCGGCGAGGTCTTCCGGCACATACAGATTGAGCTGCGCCATGAAACAAGTATAGCACGTATGGTTGGCATCCTCTAGACGGTTACTTCCCCCGCGCCCGCCGCCGCCCGGCACTCGTAAATCCGGGGAGTGAGATGGAATCGCTCCTGGTATGCCCGCGCGATTTCCTCCTGAAACGGCAGGACGGCGTCCGGGCGAAGCAGCGTCACGGTGCAGCCCCCGAATCCGCCGCCGGTCATGCGGGAGCCGTAGACGCCTTCGATCTGCATCGCGTGTTCGACGAGAAAATCGAGCTCCGGGCAGCTCACCTCGTAATCGTGCCGCAGGCTGCGGTGCGATTCCAGCATGAGCCGTCCCATGGCGGCAAGGTCGCCTGCGGCGCTGGCCGCGCGGAAGCGCTCCACGCGGTCATTCTCCGTAACGACGTGACGCGCCCGCCGCGCGATCACCGGCGCGAGCAGCGGCTCCACCTGGCGAAATTGCTCCGTCGAGACGTCGCGCAGGCTGGCGACGGTGTGGAAGCGCTCGCGAATGGCCTGCACGGCCGCCGCGCATTCCTGCACGCGTTCGCGGTACGCCGAGGCGCCGAGCGCGTGCTTCACCATCGTGTTCACGGCGAGAAACGCGGCGCCTTCCGGCAGGCCGACATAGCGGTGCTCCAGGCTGCGGCAGTCGATCTCGACGGCCGCGTGCTCGCGCCCGAACACGGAGACGTACTGGTCCATGATGCCGCACGGCATTCCGACGAACTGCACCTCGGCGCGCTGGCAGAGGCGCGCCAGCTCGAGCGGCGGCATCGTGCGGCCGGAGAGAAACGCCAGCGCCGACGCCACCTCGAGCGCCGCCGAGGAGCTCAGCCCGGAGCCTTCCGGCACCGTGGAGTGGATCAGCACGTTTGCCGGCGCGATGGGGAAACCCGCCGCCGCCAGCTCGTGCGCTACGCCGATCGGATAGTCCGTCCAGTCGCCCGTCCGCGAGGCTTGCCGCAGGCTGGCGGGGTCGAACTCGCGCATCTCGTCGTGGATTTCGGAGTAGATCCGCAGCTTGCCATCGCCGGAAGGCGCGGTGGCGGCGAAGGTCGCCAGGTCGAGGGCCATGGGCATCACGAAGCCCAGATTGTAATCGGTGTGTTCGCCGATGACGTTGACGCGGCCCGGTGCGCGGAACACACGGAGCCCTTCCGCCGAGCCGTACTGCCGCCGGAAGCTCTCGATCATGACGGCTTGCGGCGCGACCGGAACGCGAGCAGCAGCAAAAAGGCGCCGAAGGCGGTCATAGCGAGCCCGCAGTAGAGATTGACGTTGACGTCCGTCAGGGCCGCGCGCTCGGGCGAGAACAGACCCATCGCCAGCAGGATGACGCCAGCCAGTGTGAAAAACCAGCCCGTAGGCAGTCTCAAGTCCAGCATGTCAGGCAAACCAGAGGTTCAGGATGACGGCAAGAATCCCGACGCCCACGGCAATGGGCACGGGACGCAAATACCAGCTTACTCCCTCATCGTGCTTCAGCTTCGTCAGGCCGTAGACCAGGCCTTCCAACTCCCGCTCCGGCCGCGGCGCGGTAGCCAGGCTGACCAGGACGGTCACGAGAAAGCAGGCCGACCAGGCGAAGATGGCGATCCAGAAATTCTGCGCCATGGTCGAAGGAAACGTGTGCACGGCTCCCAGCCAGCCGCCCTTTCCCTCCGCCATCGTCAACCCATGCGTCACCGCCGCGGCGCCGGTTCCGGCGAGCAACCCGGTGAAGGCTCCGTGGCCCGTCGAGCGCTTCCAAAACATGCCCAGCAGGAAGGTGGCGAACAGCGGCGCGTTCACGAAGCCGAAGACCAGTTGCAGCAGGTCCATCATGTTGTTGTAGCGGGTGGCCAGGTACGCGGTGCCGATCGAGAGGGCCACCCCGGCGACCGTCGTCATGCGGCCCACCGTCAGGTAATGCCGGTCCGGCGCGCCGGGATGGATATGGCTCTGGTAAATGTCGTAGGTAAATACCGTGTTGAACGCGGTGACGTTGCCGGCCATGCCGGACATGAACGAGGCCATCAGGCCGGTGAGCCCGATGCCGAGCATCCCGGCGGGGTAGAACTGGCCCATGAGCGTGGTGAGGGCCTGGTCGTAGTCGTAGCCGCCGTTCTTCATCGGCAGGTGATAGCCGGTTCCCATCTGCGCCAGCGCCAGCGCCGCGATGCCGGGCACGATGACGATGAACGGCATCATCATTTTGGGGATCGCCGCCAGCACCGGGGTGCGCCGCGCGGCCGACATCGATTCGGCCGCCATTGCCCGCTGCACGACCAGGAAATCCGTGCACCAGTAGCCGAAGGAGAGCACGAACCCGAGCCCGGCGATCAGCCCGAACACCTCGATGCCCATGGGGTTTTCGGAGGCGCTGCCGATGTAGCGCCAGCTATGCGTCATGACGGGCGGGATGCGGGCGGCCATGCCGCTCCATCCGCCGGCCTTCGCCACCGCCAGGATCGCCAGCGGCGCAAAGCCGAGCACGATCAGGAAAAATTGCAGGACTTCGTTGTAGATTGCGCTGGTCAGGCCGCCCAGGAACGTGTACGCCAGCACGATTGCGGCCGAGCACAGAACGGAGGTGGTGAAGCTCCATCCCAGCACCAGCTTGAGCAACAGGCCGAGCGCGTACATGGAAATCCCGGAGGAGAAGATCGTCATCACGGCGAAGCTGAGCGCGTTCAGGGTACGCGTCTTCTCATCAAATCGCAGCTTCAGGTATTCCGGCACGGAGCGCGCGCGGCTGCCGTAATAGAACGGCATCATGAAGACGCCCACGAAGATCATGGCCGGGACGGCGCCGATCCAGTAGAAGTGCGCCGTCATGATCCCGTACTTGGCGCCGGATGCCGACATGCCGACCAGCTCCTGCGCGCCGAGATTGGCCGCGAGGAAGGCCAGGCTGGTGATCCAGACCGGAACCGAATGGCCTGAGGTGAGAAAGTCGCCGCTCGTGGAGATCTTCTTCCGGAGCCTCCAGCCAATGCCCAGAACAAAGGCGAAATAAAGGGCGAGGATGACGTAATCGACCGCTACGAGTTTCAAGCACCTGAGTCTATCATCCCCACGCCCTCCCCTTCCACATGCCGCCCCGCCCGCGCCAGTGCTGGACGGCGGAGTGCACCGTGGCGCCGAGATAGAACAGCGCGATTGCCGGCAACAGTGGCGCCCAGATCAGCGAAACGCGGTAGAAGCGCAGCGCCGGAGCGTAGAGCATCGCCATCAGCGCCCATGCGGCGATCCCCCACGACGACCCGCCGATCGCCAGCGCCACCGGCGCTACGAACGTGAGCAGCAACCCCGCTGCGGCCGCGGCCAATAGCCAGGGCGAATAGCGCAACTGGTGGAATGCGGTGCGGGAGATCATGCGTCCGATCTCGCCGAAGGTCCGGTAGGGCCGGATGCTGCGCGTGCCGCGGCTCAGCCCGAGCCACACGCGTCCACCCCCGGCGCCGATGGCGCGGGCGAGCGCGCAATCGTCGATCAGCTCGGCGCGGATCCGCGCGATGCCGCCTGCCCGCTCCAGCGCTTCGCTCCGCACCAGCATGCAACCGCCGGCGGCGCCCGTCCGCCACGCGGGCGGATACAGCAGGAAGAAGAAAAACACGAACGCGGGGATCAGCGCGTGTTCCGCCAGGCTCTCGCAATGCAGCGTCGCCATAAAGGAGACGAGATCGTACCCGGCCTCAGCGCGCGCCACCAGCTCCGCCAGCTTGCCCGGTCCGTGGACGATATCGGCGTCGGTCAGCAGCAGGTAATCGGGCTCATGCCGCGCCGCCTCCCGCACTCCCTGTTCGACGGCCCATAGCTTTCCGGTCCAGCCTGGCGGCAGCGGGGCGGAGGCAATCACCGTGAGCAGGTCGTTCGGCGCCGCCGCGCGCGCCTTGGCGGCCGTTCCATCAGTGCTGTGATCGTCCACGAGGACCATGCGGAACTCGCCCGCGTACTCCTGCGCGGCGAGCGATGCGACGGCCGCGCCCACTACAGCCGCCTCGTCGCGCGCGGGAATGACCGCTACGATCCGCGGCGCGCGCCGGTCCGGATTGGAGCTGTATGCCTGCTCGCTCATCCGCCAGAAACCCCCGCGGCCCAGGGCCAAATAGACCCAAATGGCCATCACCGCGATCGCCAACACGATGGCTATTGTGCCACGCCGCCCGCCCGCGCGGACCCGGCGATGCTTCGCTCACGCTCGGACGTTGCCTGCCGCGCCGTCCGGGTGTGTACTGGCCGTATGCGGTGGAAGCTTCTGGTGGGAATCGTTTTCGCGGCCGCCTGTTTCGCTCAGGAATGGGAGGTCGGCGGCTTTGTGGGTTACGGCTGGTATCACAACGGGACCGTCGAAAGTCCCAGCGAAAGAATCCAGGCCGGCATCCGGAATCGTGTCGCCTTCGGATTCATTCTCGGCGAGGACCTGTATCAGCACCTCTCCGGCGAATTTCGCTATGTCTTTCAGGACGGAGGTCCGTTCCTCTCCGGCCCTGGCTTCAATACCAATATCGATGGCAGGTCCCATACGTTCACTTATGACGTGGTGGTCAACGTCACTAATAAAGAGCACCGGGTCCGCCCGTTCCTGGCCGCCGGAGCCGGGGGCAAGTATTACACCGCTTCCGATGATGCGATCCTCGTGCAGCCCGCGCCGGCGGTCGTCATTCTGACGGGGCGCAACACCTGGCGGTTCGTCGGGGATTTCGGCGGCGGCGTCAAATTCGTGGTCCACCACCACATCATCCTGCGCGCCGATTTTCGCGACTACATCACCGGCCTGCCGCACGGCCAGATCGTGCCCGCGCGCTTCAGCAACAGGCACGGCACGCTTCAGATGTTTACTCCGACGGTGGGCGTGAGCGGCTGGTTCTGAAGGGTTGTTGCAGGGGAACTGGTGCTGCGAACACCAGCCCCGCAACGGTCCTAACTGTGAAGGTTACGCTGCCACAGGATCAGTACCGTAAGCCGCCCAAAGATAGAGTCGGCGTACTTTGCCAGCACATGGATCATATGCTGATCCTCCTTTCCGCTTCGATTGGAGAGCCCGGCCGCTAACCGGGCTTTCCTCTATGAAGCATCCACGAGAAACCCGCTTCTCCAACCTCTACGAAAAGGGAACCGCGATCGTAGCTTACTGGCGCGCTACATGTACATGCCGCCGTTGACCGCGATCACCTGTCCGGTGATATAGCCTGCCTCCTCGCTCGCCAGGAACTTCACGGCCGCGGCGACATCGTCCGCCGTTCCCATCCGCCCGAGCGGCACGGAGGCCAGGATCTTCTGCCGCACATCTTCCGGCAGCACCTTCGTCATATCGGTATCGATGTAGCCCGGCGCCACCGCATTCACGGTGATGTTGCGGCTGGCCATCTCCTGCGCCAGCGCCTTGGTGAGGCCGATCAGGCCGGCCTTGGACGCCGCATAGTTGGCCTGACCGGCGCTTCCTGCCTGCCCCACCACGGACGTGATGTTGACGATCCGGCCCCAGCGGTTCTTCATCATGGACGGCAGCGCCGCCTGCGTACAGAGGAACGCGCCGTTCAGGTTGATCTTCAGGACCTGGTCCCAGTCGGCCGGCTTCATCCGCACCGCCAGGCCGTCGCGCGTGATACCCGCGTTGTTTACCAGCACGTCGATGCGGTTCTTCGCCGCCAGCACGCGGGCGAACGTGGCCTTGATCGATTCGGGCGACGTGACGTCGAGATTCACGGTCATTGCCGAATCGTTCGCTGCGCGAATCTCTTCAGCGAATGGTTCGTTCTGTTCGATCTGCGGCGAGGCCGCTACGACGTCGAAACCGCCGCGGCAAAGCGTAAGCGCGATGGCGCGCCCGATGCCGCGGCTCGCGCCGGTGACAAGCGCAACTCGTTGGGACATGAACTCTCCTTGGGGGATCTGCTGGTGTGAAATCCAATCATAACCCGATCGCCCGCCGCTCCGCCCTGCTACCATACTCTTTTCCCTCTATGGCTTACCGCGATTTGCGCGAGTTCCTGCGAGCGCTTGAGAGCAACGGCGAGTTGAAGCGCATCCCGTTCGAGGTCGACCCGGTGCTCGAGATCGCCGAGTTCGCCGACCGCGCTGTCAAGCAGGGAGGCCCCGCGCTTCTTTTCGAGAAGCCCAAAGGCTCCACGGTTCCCGTGCTCATCAACGCCTTTGCCTCGATACGGCGGATGGAACTCGCGCTGGAGGTGTCTAGCGTCGAGGAGGTTGCCGCCCGGATTGTCGAGTTCCTCGAAATGCGCATGCCGGAGGGAATCATCGGCAAGCTCAAGATGCTCCCCAAGCTGGCCGAAATGGGCGCGTTCTTTCCGAAAACCGTGGGCAAGGGGCCGTGCCAGGAGGTCATTCGCACGGACGGTTTCTCGCTCCTCGATCTGCCCGTGCTCCAGTGCTGGCCCCAGGATGCCGGCCGCTTCATCACCCTGCCGCTGGTTTTTTCCCGCAACCCCGATACCGGCAAGCGCAACTGCGGCATGTACCGGATGCAGGTCTTCGACGACCGCACGGCCGGCATGCACTGGCAGACCCACAAGCAGGGCGCCGAGCACTACCGCCGCAGCGCTCACCACGGCCGCGCGCGCATGGACGTCGCGGTCGCCATCGGCGCCGATCCGGCGACCATGTACTCCGCCATTCTGCCGCTGCCGCCCGATCTCGATGAGATGATGATCGCGGGTTTCCTCCGGCAGAGCCCCGTCGAGATGGTCAAGTGCCAGACATGCGACCTCGAAGTGCCGGCCAGCGCCGAATTCGTTCTCGAGGGCTACGTCGAGCTCGGGGAACTGCGCACCGAGGGCCCCTTCGGCGACCACACCGGCTTCTATTCACTGGCCGACGAATACCCCGTGTTTCACGTCACCTGCATGACGCAGCGCCGCGATCCCATCTATGCCACCACCATCGTCGGCCCGCCGCCGATGGAGGACTATTACATGGGCAAAGCGATCGAGCGCATCTTCCTTCCGCTGATGCGCCTGCAGTTGCCGGAGGTGCGGGACATCTGCATGCCGGCGGAGGGCGTATTTCACAACCTGATCCTTGTTTCCATGCGCAAGTCCTACCCCGGCCACGCCCGCAAAGTCATGCACTCCATCTGGGGCACCGGGCAGGCGATGTTCTCGAAAGTCATCGTCGTGGTGGACGAGGACGTGGACGTGCAGAACGTGCGCGAGGTGGCCTGGAAGGCGCTGAACAACATCGATCCGCAGCGCGATATCGAATTCGTGATAGGCCCGGTCGATTCGCTCGACCACGCCAGCCGGCTTCCGAATTACGGCTCGAAAATGGGGATCGACGCCACGCGGAAGTGGCCCGGCGAAGGCTTTGCGCGCCCCTGGCCGGATGTCATCGAGATGTCCGCGGACGTAAAGAGACGCGTCGACGAGTTGTGGAAGCGCGTGGCCTGGTAGACGCACAATTGCGGCCTGGCGCACCGAATTGCTAGGATAAAGGCATCCATCGCGGCGGCTGTAGCTCAGGTGGCAGAGCGTCGGATTGTGGTTCCGAATGTCGTGGGTTCGAATCCCACCAGCCGCCCCAACCCCCGCTCCGCACCTACCCCCAATCGCCACTCGTCGCAATCGCGAGCTCCTGGATGCATTCAGGCATACAGAGCGCCGCCGCACGCCTATTTGAGAGACCCAAACTGTTGGTTATGATTCTTGGGGGTTCCTATGGCCTCGCCCGCGCTCGATCCTCTCAAACCCGTTGGGATATCGATCGGAGTTCTGGAATTTATCACTTCTGCGGTGAAAGGGAAGACGGTGCTGGACGTGGGCTGCGTAGCCCATACGGCTGAGGCCGAGAGCGGTGACGATTGGCTTCATAAGCACATTTGCCGCACAGCGGCCCGTGTCGTGGGGTTGGATTACAACCGGGCGGAAGTGGATCAGTTGAACCGCATGGGTTACCACATGATCTGTGGCGATGCGATGACGGCGGATGTCGGGGAGTGCTTCGATGTGGTCGTGGCCGGGGAAATCATCGAGCATGTGGAAAACCCCGGGGCCCTCATCCGAAATATGAAGCGGCACCTCAAGCCCAACGGCGCGTTGCTGGTCACCACGCCGAACGTCTTCTACGGGCTGCACTTTCTCGAGTCCATCTTCACATCCCCTTATAAACGATGGAATGACGAGCACGTGGCCTGGTGGTGCTACTTCACGCTAGGAAATCTGTTGCAGCGCTGCGGCTTGCGCGTCGTCCAGTGCCACTACGCCGCCCGAAGCCGGAAAAGCCTGTGGGCGCTGCGGACATTCGGGATGAATTGTCCCAGAGTGCTGGCGTCCACTCTGCTGATGGTGGCGGTCGATCCCGCCGCCGAGGTCTGAAAGGCTGCGGAAGCGGCGCGGGCGTTAACCTGCGCCGCCGGATGTGCATTCAGCCGATGGGCCTTTGCTACTTCATTTCCGCCCGCAGCACTTCGATGGCCTTCTCCACCTGCCGGTCGTGCCCCGTGGCAAAATCCGCTGGTCCGTTATCCACGTAAATATCCGGCTGCACGCCGTAGTTCTCCATGTTTTCGCCGCGGGCGGTGTACACGCCCGAGCCCGGCGTCCGGATCTGCGATCCGTCCAGCAGATTGAATGAGCCCGTGCCGATGACGGCGCCCATCGTCGGCACGCCGATCACCTTCCCGAGCCCGAGCGCGCGGAAGCCATCCGGGAACATTTCGGCATCGCTCGCCGAGCGCTCGTTCTGCAGCACTACCATCGGCCCGTAGAACGTCTCGACCGGACGCGGCACATCGACCGTCGCATCGCGGCCGCGCGTGTGCTGGTACTGCTTGCGCTGATTGAGGATCTCGAGCAATTCCTGGTCGATGCCGCCGCCGCCGTTGAACCGTTCGTCAATGATCAGCGCCTTCTTGCCGCGGTTATCGATCAGATCCTCCTGAAATTTGAGCAGCGAAGGCGCATCCATCGCCTTGATGTGCAGATAGCCGATCTCGCCGCCGGAAAGCCGCTCGACCATCGCCCGCCGCTCTTCCACCCAGTTTTCATATTCGAGGTTGCCCTGCGCCGCCGCGGTCAGCGGCTCGATGGAAACCGTCCAGGCCCCATCCGCAGCCGGTTTGCTGTTGATGAGAAATTCGAACTTCTGTCCGGAGAGCGTGTTGAAGTACTGCCAGTAATTGTCCTTCGTGCGCAGCTCTTTGCCGTCCACCGCCAGGATGAAGTTGCCGTTGGCCAGCTTGACATATTCGTGGTCGGCGGGGCCCTTGCGCAGGATGCGCGCGACCTTGTAATAGCCCGACGAATCGGCCGCGAGCTCGAAGCCGGGATAGCGGGTCTGGATGCGCTCCGGCTGCTGCTCGCCTGGCAGTAGCCCGCCGCCGGAAATGCCGGTGTGGGAGGCGTCGAGCTCGCCGATCATTTCCATGATGACGTTGTGCAGCTCTTCGGTATCGGCGATATCGGGGAGCAGCGATTCGTAGCGGTCTTTGGCCGCGGCCCAGTTGACGCCGTGCATGTTGGCATCGTAGAAGCGATTCTTCATCACGCGCCAGGCTTCCTCGAATACCTGGCGGCGCTCGGCGGGCCGGTCGATCACCATCCGGAGCGTGAACGGAATGCGGCGCGGCGCAGGGCCGGAGTCAGCCGAGGCTGCGGCCGGAGTGCTACCCGCGCCGGCCCCTCCGCGCCCGCCGCGTCCTCCGCGCCCGCCCGCTGTACTGGCGGCTGCCGGAGCATCGGCCGCCGGAGCGGCCGGGACCGAGATCGAATAGATCCCGCCGCCCAGCAGCATGTAAATGTTGCGGCCGTCGCGCGACCACTGCGGCTCGTTGCCGCCGAAGCCGAACCCGCCTCCTCCGCGGCCCCCGCGCCCGCCGCGGCCGGCTGCGTCCGCCACCGTGGTGTTGAGCCGCTGCAGGTGCGTGCCGTCTTCCCCGATGATGTAGAGGGCCGGCCCGCCGGCGCCTTCTTCGGCGGCGGCAGGGCCGCCGCCCGACAGAAAGGCATACGTGCGGCTATCGGGCGAAGGAACGACCGTCATCACGGCATTCGTCCCGCTGGTGAGCTTCCGGATGCGGCGATCCAGGCCATCCCACTCGATTTTCACGTCCACGTTGGCCGGCGCACCGGCGCCCCGCCCGCCGCGTCCGCCGGCCGGCGCTGCGTTGAGCTCCTCCAGTGCCTGCTCTTCGGTGTTGATGTCGCGGTCGGCCGGGTCCTTCTCCAGGTGTGTCAGGGAAA
>Ga0209062_1001991_pt1 | contig 30168 bp, 27 predicted proteins | sample Coa_R2_2_FD_187158 | JGI IMG/M metagenome (GOLD analysis project Ga0209062, IMG submission 187158) | Surface soil microbial communities from Centralia Pennsylvania, which are recovering from an underground coalmine fire - Coalmine... | ecosystem: Environmental > Terrestrial > Soil > Unclassified... | reverse complement strand
GGCACTCCCCTGCCGGGGGCCTGGGAGGTATCCCCCTGCGTCCTCGTCCCTGGGGGTGCAGGGGCACTCCCCTGCCGGGGGCCTGGGAGGTATCCCCCTTCGTCCTCGTCCCTGGGGGTGCAGGGGCGCTCCCCTGCCGGGGGGGTGTGGGGGGTGTCCCCCCACCTGCCCTTTTCTTCCTCTTTCGGGGGTGTGGGGGCCCCCACACCCTTTAACGGGCCGCAGGCAATAGACTGCATGCCTGCGCCACCGTCATCACCCGCGCCATCCGCGGGAACAGGCGGTCCATGCAGAAGTCCTGGGCGCCCGGCCGCTGCGACTGGCAGGCATCGCGCAGCACGATCAGGTGATAGGCCAGATCGCGCGCCGAGTACGCCGTCGCGATGATCCCCACGTCCGTCGAGCCGCCCGCCAGCAGGATCGTGTCCACGCCGATCCCCCGCAGCACCGGGTCGAGCGACGTGCCGACGAACGCGCTCCAGCGCGGCTTGCCGATCACCCAGTCGCCCGGCTCGGGCGCCAGCTCCGGGATCACCTCGCCGGCGTGAGTACCCGCGATCGCCACGCCGCCGCGCATCAGCTGCGGCCCATCCGGCCAGGGCTCCAGCTCCATGTTGGCGTCGCTCAGCGTGGGCGCGTAGTCCTTGGCGTCCGGCCGGTGGGCGCCGTTCGTGTAGAACACCGGGATGCCCACCGCTCGCGCCGCACGGCCCATCTCGACGCAGCGGTCCACGATACCCGTGGCCAGGATGCGCCGCTCCTTCTCCGCGTCCGGCGGGTGGATGTAGCAGTTCAGCATGTCGAAGAACACGAGCGCCGTCCGGCTCGGATCAATGGGCACCTGCGGCATCGTTCGCTCCTCTCTCGCCGCGCTCGCGGCCCAACGTGGCCACGACATCGCGGCGCCGTGCGCCAGTACTGCGGCGACGCGGCGCCATCATAGCACCCGCCACCCCGCCGGCTCCATCGCGGCCGTCCCACGCACCCTACCGTCGGTCACGCCACCCCACCAGGGACGCTCCCCGCGCCGCTACCCGCCGCCCTGCCGGACGACCGCCCCCCGCCAATGCATTACCTTGTAGGGCCGCCGCTTGCCACGTCCTGCCCGACCGCCGCCCGGCCCGGCGTTTCCGGCGCTGCTTGCTGCGCCCTGCTCGGTCGGCCAATCGGGCCGGGGTCATCTCGAATCCGGTGAGGGACGTCCCTCCCCCTCTCCCCCTGAGAGAGGGTCGGGGTGAGGGCGCCTGCCCTCGTCCCTCCCCCTCTCCCCCTGGGAGAGGGCCGGGGTGAGGGCGCCTGCCCTCGTCCCTCCCCCTCTCCCCCTGGGAGAGGGCCGGGGTGAGGGCGCGCCCCGACCGGCGCACCGCCGGGCCGGATCCGGTATCACCCGCCGGCCCCGGACGACCGCCCCTCGCCAATGCGTTCATGGTAGAGAGGCCGCGAGGCGCGCAGGAGAGCGCCCGCCCACGGCGCGACGTGGTCGCCGTCCCTGCCCGTACACGCATCCCACCGCGCTCGCCGCCCGCGCCCATGCCCGGGGCACGCCCCCGCCGGCCCGGCCCGCCGCGAGCCATCGGAGGATCATCGTACGGCGCAAACGATGCGACCTTCCGCGCCCGACCGGCGTGCGCAGACCCGCGCCCGGCCTAGCACTTAACCACCCGGTAAAGGAGCATCGTTTGACCGTTCCTCGGCTAAATTGCGACGCCCGGGATCGCGCCGCCGGTGCGCTCGCGGCCACCCCCAACCCACAAGAACACGGCGGACGCCGCGCCGTTGCGACGACGTTGATCCGCCGCGTCGCGCGTGCTATGGTCGGGGCACCGCGGGCGCACGTCACCGTGAAGAACCGAGCCGCAAGCAGGGGGCACGCGATGCCAGAGGACCGCTACTCCGCCAGCCGCGAAGACATGGCGAGCAACTTCCCGCGCTACAGCGCGGCCGCGCTCGGCTTCCGCAACTACTGGTATCCCGTGGCGCTCGCGCGCGAGCTGCGCCGCAAGCCGCTCGCCCGCACCGTCCTCGGCGAGCGCATCGCCGTCTTCCGCGACCGCGGCAAGCTGTACGCGCTGCCCAACCGCTGCCCGCATCGCGGCGTGCCGCTCTCCACGGGCTACCGCGAGTTCCCCGGCACCATCACCTGCATCTACCACGGCTGGACCTACGACCTCGCCAGCGGCAAGCTCGTCGCGGCGCTCACCGACGGCCCCGACTCGCCCATCTGCGGCAAGGTGAACCTGCGCCCCTACCCGGTCGAAGAGCGCGCCGGCCTCATCTGGGTCTACGTCGGCGACGGCCCGGCCCCGCCCGTCGAGACCGATATCCCCGCCGAGCTACTCCAGCCCAACACGGTGATCGAGGGCTTCAGCCAGGTGCAGCGCGGCAACTGGCGCTACGCCGCCGAGAACGGCATCGACGAGGGCCACGCCAAATACCTGCACCGCCGCCACAGCCTCTGGACGGCCACCCGCGAGATGCCCGCCTGGACGCAGATTCACATGGCGCCCACCGAGGACGGCCAGTGGCTCGCGCGCATGGGCGACCGGGTCGAGTTCGCCGCCGACTACCCCGGCCTGGGGCGTTGGCCGAAGCCACCGCGGTTCTGGCAGAAACGCGGCCGCGGCGCCGTGCGCGTGGGCATCAAGCTACCCTGCTGGCTGCTCGTCCAGCAGCGCGGCTGGACCGGCTTCGAGGTCTACGTGCCGGCCGACGAGAATCATTACCTCTCCATCCTGCTCGGCACGTGCCAGGCGACGGGGCTTGCCGCGCAGACGTTCCGCGCGAAGTACCGGCTGTGGTTCCGCTGGGTTTTCCACGGCCAGTTCAACGGCCAGGACCAGTGGATCATCCGCCAGATGGAGGTCCCGCCGGAGCGGCTCTACCGCCCCGACGTGTCCATCACCGCCTGGCGCAAGCTCTGCCAGGACGACACCCGCGGCGAGCCCCAGACGCGCGAGCACGTCGCCCGCGCCGTCACCCCGCGCCTCACCGTCGACATCTGAGCATCGGATAGGGTCCCACTCGCAAACATCGATCCTCGTCCCCACGGAGGGACCAAAGACCGGGCCGGTACCTGGCCGCTGAACGAGCGGGCGAGCGCTCATCCAGCGGCGGCCCTGGGAGGTAGCGCCGTGCTGAAGGACATGCGAGCGTTCTTGCGCCTGCTCGACGAGAAGGGCGACCTCGTCCACATCACGCGCCCTGTGTCGCCCGAGTTCGGCGTGGCGGCCGGCATCCGGAAGACCTCCGACATCAAGGGGCCAGCGCTGTGGTTCGACCACGTCGAGGGCGCGCGCATGCCCGTCGTCGGCGGCCTGTACGCCCACCGCCGCCGTGCCCTCTGGGGCCTGGAGACGACCGCCGAGGGGTTCTTCGCCCGCTACATGCACGGCCTGAGCCACCCCATCCCGCCGCGCGTCGTCGCGGACGCCCCCTGCCAGGAAGTCGTCCTCACCGGCCCCGACGCCGACCTCTCGCTGCTCCCCATCTGCACGCACAACCGCCTCGACGCCGCGCCGTTCGTCACGATGGGCATCACCATCGCCAACCACCCGGAGTACGGCCCGAACGCCTCGATCAGCCGCATGCAGCTTTTCGACGAGCAGACGCTCGGCATCATGAGCGTGCCGCCCCAGCAGATCGGCATGTACTTCCAGGAGTTCGAGGCGCGCGGCGCGTCGTTGCCGCTCGCCGTCGCCATCGGCAACGATCCCTACACTACCCTCGCCTCGCAGGTGCCGGGTGGCATCTACCTCGACGAGTTCGCCGTGGCCGGCGGCTGGCTGGGCGAGCCGATCGACCTGGTGCGCTGCGCGACGATCGACGTGCTGGTGCCCGCCACCAGCGAGATCGTGCTGGAGGGCGAGCTGGTCTGCGGCGAGCGGCGGCTGGAGGGCCCGTTCGGCGAGTTCCCCGGCACCTACACGCCGCCCGTCGAGCGCCCCATCTTCCGCCTGAAGGCGATCACCCACCGCCGCGACCCCATCTACCTGGCGGGCCTCACCGGCCTGCCGACGACCGATAACCACGTGATGAAGCACCTCGCCTACGAGGCGATGATCTACGACCGCATCCGCCAGATCTGCCCCACCGTCCGCGACGTCTGCCTGACCGACGGCGGCGGCGGCAACCACCTCGCCATCTCCATCCGCCCGACGTTCGTGACGCAGGCGCGCGACGTGATGCTGGCGGCCTTCACCGCCGCCAAGGTGCGGCCCAAGCTGGTGGTCGTCGTGGACGACGACATCGACGTGCGCGACCCCGCGCAGGTCGAATGGGCGATGGCGTTCCGCATGCAGGCCGACCGCGACGTGGTGATCTTCGAGCGCGGCGTCGGCCAGATCCTCGACCCCTCGGCGCCCGCCCCGCGCGTCGGCGCGCTGATGGGCATCGACGCCACCCAGCCCTACGGCCAGAGCTACGGCGAGCTAACCGTCGTGCCCGGCGCCGCCGAGTTCGAGATCCCCGGCTGGACCGACGGCCGCGAGTGGCGCCCGGCCTCGGTGTTGGCGACGCTGAGGTAGCCGATGCGCGTAGCAGTAACCGGCGGCGTCGGCAAGCTGGGCGAGTGGGTCGTGCGCGAGCTGCGCGCCCCGCGCGACGGCGGCGCACCCCACGAAGTGGTCGTGCTCGACCGTGTCGCCGGCCCGGAGCAGGAAGGCGTGCGCTACGTCGTCGGCGACGTGACCGACCTCGGCCAGGTGATGGGCACGGTGGCCGGCGCCGACGCGATCGTCCACCTGGCCGCCATCCGCCGCTGGGGCATCGCGCCGAACGAGGTGACCTTCGGCACGAACGTCACGGGCACCTTCAACGTCCATGAGGCGGCGTGGCTTCTGGGCATCCGGCGCGTCGTCGCGGCCAGCAGCGAGGCCGTGCTGGGCTGGGACTACCGCGAGCGCGAGTTCCCGCCCGACTACCTGCCGATCGACGAGGCGCACCCCGTCCGGCCGCAGGACGCCTACGGCCTGTCGAAAGAGGCCGGCGAGGCGATCGCCCGCTCGTACACCGCGAAGTGCGACATGGTGACGGTTATGCTGCGCCCACCGTGGATCGCGGCGCCGGACGAGCTGGCCGCTCTGCGCCAGAGCGGCGGCCGCCAGCCGACGCGCTTCGTGCCGTTCAACTACATCGACGTGCGCGACCTGGCGGCCGCCTTTCGCCTCGCCGTCGAGCGCCCGCTAACGGGCCATCACGTCCTGTTCGTCATGGCCGACGACTCGGTGATCGCCGAGCCGCTCGCCACCGCGATGCCACGCTGGCTGCCCGCGACGGCCGCCATGGCGCGGCCGTTCACCGGCAGTCAGCCGTCCGTCTCGAACGCCCGCGCGAAAGAGCTGCTCGGCTGGCAGCCCCACCACTCCTGGCGCCGCCCCGAGCCGTGACCCACGATGACCTCGATATTTGAGGTATGCTGATGTTCGCTCGTGTGCGCGTCGCATCGCGCGCGGCGCTCCTTCTCGTAGCGGTCGCCTGCGCCGCACCCGCCGCACCCGCCGCGCCCGCCAGCCCAGCGCCAGGCGCCCCGGCCCCGAGCGGCGCTGCGCCTGCTCCGGCGGCCGGGGCGCCAGTCGCCGCAACGCCCGACGTCGCGTCCCCGTCCGCGCCAGCCGGCGCGGACACCGGGACTGCCCCTGCCGCGGCGGAGCCCACGCCGCTGGCCCGGCGCACGGTCCACACCGTATACCCGGCCGTCTCGCTCTCCGCGATGTCCTATATGTACGCCGAGGATCAAGGGCTCTACGCTCGCTACGGCGTCGACGCCGAGAGCAGCGGCATGGTGCCGCAGGCGGCGCTGGCCGCGCTGGTGAACGGCGAGGTGCAGTACGCCTTCTATGGATCGAGCCTGCTGCTCTACGCGGCCCGCGGCATCCCCATCCGGCCGTTCCTGCAAGCCTCGACCGGCCCCTCGCTCATGCTGTTCGCGCGTCCGGAGATCGCAGACTTCGCCGACCTGCGCGGCAAAGCCATCAGCGTGCTGAGCGCCGCCGGCCTCAGCCGCGAGGTGGCCGAGCTGGTGTTGGAGAAGCATGGCGTCAGCCCCAGCGACGTGCAGCTCTTGCCCGCCGGCTCGGCCGCCGCGCAGATGGAGCAGCTCCGCCAGGGGCTTGCGGCCGCCACGCTCATCTCGCCGCCCTGGCCGATCACCGCCCGCCGCGAGGGCTACCGCCTGCTGTCCAACACCGGCCGCGAGATCAGCTACCCCTTCGGCGTGATGGCGACGACCACCGCGCGCATGACCGACGACCCGGCCGAGGTGAAGGCGGTCATCCGCGGCACGCTCGACGCCAACCGCCTGATTCGTGCCGAGCGCGACGCGGCGATCGCCTGGATCGCGCGCAAGTTCGAGGTCGAGCCCGACGTGGCGGCCGAGTCGTACGACATGGTGCTGGAGACGCAGAACGACGACGGCGCGATCCCACGCGAGGCCGTGGCCAACTACTTCCGCGTCCAGGACGACGACCCGAGCCTCCGCGACGTACCCTACGAGAACGTCGTGGACACGCGCCTCCTGCAAGCGGTCTGGGCCGAGATGGGCATCCGCTAGCTCAGTAAGGCTCGTAGTCGCGGAGGCGCGGGATGACCTCCTCGGCGAACAGGCGCATCGAGCGCGTGACCTGTTCCTCGGTGAGGTAGCCGAAGTTGAACTCGCCGAGCAGCGTGTTGAACAGGCCCTCCTCGGCGCAGTGGCGTAGCGACGCCGCCACCGTCTCGGGCGAGCCGATGAGCCCGATCTGGTGGTCGCGCAGGTAGGCCATATCCGTGAAGTGCTCCAGCATCTTCGCGCCGTTCACCTCACCCGCCCGCCGCCGGTTCTCCGCCAGGCGCGTCAGGGGCTGGTTCTGCGTGAAGGCGTAGGTCCAGCTTGGCCCGCCGATCTCCCAGGCTCGCTCATCCGTCTCGTCCACGTAGATCAGCGTCCAGTAGTTGATGTTCGGCTTGCGTGGGTGCCCCGCGGCCTGCCATTGGCGCAAGTACTCGCGGTACACGGGCGCCGCGTCCTCGCGCGGCAGGTACAGCACGTACCCGGTGTTGATGCCCTCGGCCGCCAGATAGCTGAGCTGCCCCGGGTTGCGCGTCTCCAGCCATACCGGCGGATGGGGCTTCTGGACGGGTTGCATCTGGAGCGGCACGTCCGTGTAGTCGTGGTACGGCCCCTGATAGCTGAAGCCGGCGGGGCTCGCGCAGGCCGCTTTCAGCACCTCGTAGCACTCGATCGTGCGCTCGCGGCGGTGGGCGTAGTCGCCTTTGAACGGCGCGAACGAGTCTGGCTGCAAGCCCGAGACCAGCCCGACCTCCAGCCGGCCCCCCGTGGCGTTGTCCAGCGCCACGATCTCCTCCGTGACGCGCAGCGGGTCGTAGAACGGCGCCACCCAGCCCATCGCCCCCACGCGCAGGTTCCGGGTGCGCGCTGCCGCGCCCGCCACGTACAGCGGCGGCGACGGGCTCCAGCTCTCGTGGGGGCTGGCGTGGTGCTCGACGCAGAAGCCGTAGTCGTAGCCGAGCTGATCAGCCAGCTCGACCTCGCGCCAGAGCTGCGCCCAGCGCTCGGCCGGCGTCATGCCCGGCTTGCGCCAGATGTGCGTCATGTGGGCGAACTTCATGGCGTGTCCTTGCCGGCGGCGGCCGCCGCCTCCCGATTCGGCTCCCAGACGAGCGCGATCGGCTCGCCGCACGCGGGGCAGCTTCCCAGCTCTTCGAGCCGCGCTCGCGCCGCCGTGATCCACGGCGCCACCGCGCCCGGCCGGTCCTCGCGTGGGCCGCCCGAGTGCACCTGCGTCTCGTGGAGCTTGTGGCCGCAATGTTCGCACAGCCACAGCCAGCCGTCGGCCTCGTCGGGCCGCCGCTGCCGCTCGACGACCAGCGTCCACGAGCCCGGCGGCCGACGCGGCGAGTGGGGCACGTTGCGCGGCAGCAGGAACGTCTCGCCCGGCCCGACGACCAGCAGCTCGCGCGTCCCGTCATCCTTGACGTAGTGGAAGTGCAGCTCCCCTTCGATCTGGTGGAAGATCTCGTCGCCCTGGTTGACGTGGAACTGCAAGTCCTCCGTGGGGCCGTGCTGCAGCATCGTGATGTAGTCCGAGTCCTCCCACACCAGCCGTCGCCGCACGCCCTCGCGGTCCCAGTCGGCGCGGTGCCGGTCGACAAGCTGCTGCAAGTTGAAGGTCTTTAGCGGCTGGGCGAGCATACACACCTCCCGGTGACTCACGACAAACACAGTCCGGCGCCAGGCTCACAGCACTATACGCGCGACCCCGCCACGGGTCAATCGCGGTGCGCGCCCCGCGGGTCCCCCGGGAGCCAGCAGCCCGTCGGCTCCACAAGGCTCGGGGCCACTCGTGCGCCGCGGCGCTACCGCCTCGCTGACCCCTCGAAGCACTTGAGCCCGCGCTGCTCCAGCCGCGCGATCCACTCGGCGGGCGACAGCCAAGTGGCGGATCGGACCACGCCACGTGCGGGCAGCTCCCCCCGTAGCAGCGCCTCGACTGCCAGGGCGCACGGCAAGATGGCGAGTCGCTGGCCGCACCCCACGAGCGCCGCGCTGACCATCTCTCGCTGCCTCGCCACCTGCGCCTGCACGCACCCCACGTCGCTGCCGAAGCGGCTGAGCGGGGCTGCGGCGGCCGCGAGCGCGCGCGCCAGCCGTATCCGGTTGGCAGCGCCCAGCCGCCGCGCCAGCGGACCAACCGTCGCCAGCAGCCAGTTGCTCACGCCCCACTCGAAGGCGACGCGGAATTCTGCGGCCAGACCCAACTCCTCGCGCAACAACGCCGCGTCGGGGGAGTCGAAGCGGTAGGCCAGGCGCCGCCCCACCGGCAGGCGCACCGGCCGCGGGTCCGCGAAGCCCGCTCCGAGCGCGCTGGCGATCGCCCCCGCCCCCTTGTGGTTGCGGTTGCCAATGTATAGTGTCACGCGGCCGACGCGCGCCTCCGGTAGCCGCTCGGCGCAGCGACGGATCAACATACCCGACAGCGCCGGGGTGCTCGACAGGCCCGGCATGACGGCCAACCCGGCCGCCCCCGCGCGCTCGTGCAGCGCGTGGTCCGCGAGCAGCGGGAGCACCCAGCCGGCGTAGTCCGCGATGTCCAGCCAGTGCGCGCCCGCGGCCACCGCCGCTGAGGGCAGCCCGGGAGGCAGCCGCTGGAACGGCCCCGCCGTGCAAATCACCGCAAGACAGCCGGCCGCCGCCCGCCCGAGCACGTCAGGATCGCCCAGTTCGAGCGCGAGCGGCGTCGCCCGCTCCCCCTCGTCTAGCGCGCGGCAGGCCGCCGCCGCGCGGCGCGCGTCGCGCCCGGCCAGCACGAGCGCCGCGTCGGTCGTGGCGAGCAGATCGCGCGCCAGGATCCGCCCGAACACGCCCGTGCCGCCGGCGATCAGGAGGCGCGGGCGCTCAGCCATCGACCCATCAGCAGCGTCCAGCCAATGAACGCTGGCATCAGCACCGCGACGCTCCAGAACTGCCCATCCGGCGAGCCGACCAGCGACGCCGCGCTCAACCCGAAACCGGCCGCCCACACGGGCAGCGACAGCGCCACCAGGTAGCACGGTAACTCGCGCGCGCCCGCCCACACCAGCAGTAGTCCGGCGACCGTGTACAGCCCGTTCGCCACGTAGCCGGTCAGCACGCCCGCCACTGCTTCCGCCACCACGAACGCCTCCGGTCCGAGCCGCGGCGCCACGGCCATGTAGACAACCTGCGCGCCGAGGTCGTCGGCCAGCCCGGCGCCGGCCAGCAGCAGCGCCAGCCGGCACCGGATGGGCGCCCACCGCCCCCAGCGCGCCGCCAGGGCCACGTAGAACGCCAGCAGCGCAAAATCCGCCGCGTGCCAGACGAGCCAGCCCAGCCACCAGACCGCCGTCCGCTCGCTCACGTGGGCCATGCGCGCCGCGAGCGCGCTCCCCGCCACCGGCAGCCCCGGCTCGAGCGCCACCAGCATTGCGCCCGCGGCGAGGACGTGGACGCCCGCGGCGGCGAACGCCGCTCGCGCCGCCGGCGACGATAGTTTCACTATGCCGGCAACCTTTCGTACAAGGTCAAGCAACCCCTACGGGTTGGCGAAGCCCCCTTCGGAGCACGGCCGTCCCGGCCGCCTGACCGGTGCAGGCAAGGCCGTCCGGCCACGCCCGCGGCAGGGCCACTCAGCCACACCACTCCGGCCCGACCGCGCCGGACGGTCGCACAGGTGTACCACACACCAGCCTGCCGGGCGTGAGTCGGCTGTGAATCGCGTCGGCGGGTGTCCTGACTCAGACTTCACGACCGCGAGGTGGCCGGTCGCTGGCGCGCGATGGTTGCTCGCGCGCGGGGCCCGGCGTAGAATCGGGGCCAACCGACTACGGCGCGGTTCGCGAAAGGAGAGTCTCCATGCTGAGCGCCGAAGACATCCGCGGCATGTACGCTATCCCGCCCACGCCGGCGAAGCCGGGCGCGGACCGCTGGGATGCCACCGATACGGTGGACCTGGACGAGACGGCGCGCTTCACCGAGCGACTGATCCAGGACGGTGTGTCGGGCTTTATGGTGCTTGGCACGACCGGCGAGTGCGCCACCCTCAGCCAGGAGGACTATGAGAAGTACGTTGACTGCTTCCTCGCCACCGTGAACAAGCGGGTCCCGACATTCGTCGGCACGACGGCGCTGGGCACCCACGAGATCGTCCGTCGCATCCGCTTCGTACGCGAGCGCGGCGCCGACGGCATGCTACTGGGCATGCCGATGTGGCAGCCGTGCACCATGGAGATGGCCGTCCAGCATTACGCCACGATCTCCGAGGCCTTCCCCGACTTCCCGATCATGGTCTACGCCAACCCGCGCGCCTTCCGCTTCGAGTTCCCACCTGCCTTCTGGCGGCAGGTCGTCGAGCGCGCGCCCACTGTGATCGCGGCGAAGTTCTCCGAGGTCGGGCGGTACCTCGCGGTGCTGCGCGCGTCGCAGGGCCGCGTCAAGTTCGTCCCGGTGGACGGCGCGGCCTACGCTTTCGCCCGCCTGGCCCCCGAGGCGACAACCGTCTGCTGGGCTACGTCGGTGGCGATGGGGCCGCAGCCGGCGATTGCCCTCATGGACGCCATCCTGGCCGGCGACTGGGACCGAGCGAAGCAGGTAGCCGACGACATCGCCTGGGCGGGTGAGCCTTCGCACACCATCTCGGGCGACCAGGCCGTGTTCGCCTCCTACAACATCCAGCTTCACCGCTACGAGCAGGAGACGGCCGGCTACTGTCCGTTCTTCCCCATCCGCCCGCCCTACAACTACATGCCCGAAGAGTTCATCGAGCGTGCCCGCGAGACGGGGCGGCGCTGGGCCCAGATCCGCGAGAAGTACACGGCCGCCCAGCCCGCCGCCCGCTAGGGGCCAGGGGATAGGGATTGGAGGTGCTGGGGCGCTCCCCTGCCGGGGGGTATGGGGGGTGTCCCCCCAGGCTCCTCCCCGTTTCTCGTTTGCTGGGGGTTTGGGGGTGCCCCCAAGGAGGCATGGCCATGGAAGTGTGGATTCGCCAGAGCATGCCCTACCACTGCGAGGCCGACACGCTCATGCCCTTCCCGGTGCCGGGTTGGATGTGGAACCGCGCGCTGGGCGAGCAGCTGTACGCCGACCGCATGCGCTTCATCCGCCGGGTGGACCAGCTGGGCTTCGACGGGATCATCTTCACCGAGCACCACTACGGCCCGAATGGCGGGCTCACCCCCTCGCCCACGATCATGCTGGCCGCCGCCACTCAGGTCACGGAGCAGATCAAGCTCGTCACCATGGGCATCTCGCTCGCGCTGTACCCGCATCCCGTGCGCGTGGCCGAAGAGCTGGCGATGGTGGACAACCTGTCGCACGGGCGACTGGTGCCCGGCTTCATCAGCAGCGGCGGCCAGAACATGTACGCCTACGGCGTGCCCGTGCAGGAGGAGCGCGGGCGCTACCACGAGGCGTATGACCTGATCGTGAAGGCCTGGACGGAGGAGAACCCCTTCGCCTGGCACGGCGAGTACTTCGACTACGAGTGCGTCTCCATCCTGCCGCGCCCACTGCAAGTCCCCCACCCCGAGGTGTGGACGACGGCCACCGCCGCCGAGAGCATCCAGTGGGCGGCGGAGAAGCGCATCCGCTTCATCTCGCACGGGCCGACCAGCGAGGTGGCCGAGCGCCTGTCCTACTACCGCCAGCACGCTGAGGACGCCTGCGGCTGGACGCCCGCGCCGCGCGACACCGGCATGGCGCGCGAGTTCTACATCGGCCCCTCGCGCGCCAAGGTCGAGGAGATGGTGGACCAGGTGTTCACCCGCGACCGGGCCAGCGACTACCCGTTCATCTTCGAGCACCCGAAGCTGGCCGAGCTAGAGCGCGAGCGCTACAAGGTCCGCACCTACGACTACCTCAGCACTAGGAAGTCCTTCCGCGGCGCCGCCTGGAACACCGAGGGCATGCGCAGCGGCCAGTTCCTCGTCGGCGACCCGGACAGCCTGACCGAGCAGATCATCGAGCAGCAGCGCGCGACCGGCGCGGGCGTGCTGGTCATTCGCCCCGAGCTGGGCGACATGAGCCTGGAAGAGGTAGGCGACGGCCTGGAGCTGTTCGCCCGCGAGGTGCTGCCGGTCCTGCACGGCGTGTAGCGCCAGCAGGCCAAGAAGGTGATCGGACGTCCACCGAGACGGCTCAGGGAGGCCGGGAAGCGTAAGGCGGAGGCTTCGACGCCGCCGGGTTTGGCGCTGACCGCCGGGCGGCAGGGGACAAGCCGCTGCCCTACGTATCCCATTGCCCAACCCACCGGCTACCAGCGAGCGTCGGGCGGCAGGGAACGAGCCCCGGCCCTACCTGTCCTGTGACCCTGCCAAGCCCGACACCGGCCTGCGGCGAGCGCCAGCCGGCCAGGGACAAGCGCCCGGGCAATATCTTCCTCGCGCGCGGCCTGCCGAGCGCGGCGGCCGGCGAACGGCGATCAGGTGGCAGCGCCCACGCCCACCTGGTAGAAGCGGCGGGCGTTCTCGCCCAGAAGCAGGGGCTTGTGCTCCGGGCGCAGGTCGTCGCGCTCCTCGATCTCCTCGATCTCTTCCATGCAGTTGTCCAGCGCGATCTCGTGGGGGAAGTCCGAGGCGAACATGAACGGCTCCGGCCCCACCCGCTCGATGGCGTAGGCCAGCCCCTTCTCATTGCCCTCGCAGCCCACGAACAGGCGCCCGCTGCGGAAGTAGGCCTCGGGCTTCTGCGGGAGCGACAGTCCGCCGTACTCTAGCTCGCGCTCCAGGCGGTCGATCACTAGCGGAATCCAGTCGGTGCCGCCCTCGAGGAAGCCGATGCGCAGCCGCGGGAAGGCGTCGAGCACGCCGTCGACGATCATGCCGGTCGCCGCGACCATCAACGGCACTGGCATGCCGAGCGCCCGCGTCGCGGGGAACACGGTGAAGGTGTTGAAGCCGAGATTGACGTAGCAGCCGCCATGGACGGCCAGCACGCAGTCGAGCCGCTCCGCCTCCTCGTAGATCGGCCAGTACTCCTTGTGGCTGACATGGCGGGTGAGCCCATTGGACGGGATCATCGCGCCCACCATGCCCAGCTCGGTCACCGCGCGGCGGAGCTCGGCCACGGCGCTCGGCGGGTCCTGCATCGGAATGAGCGCCACACCCTTCAGGCGCGGGCTGACCTGCAGGTACTTGGCGTGCAGCCAGTTGTTGTAGCTGCGGGCATAGGACGCGGCCCAGTCGGGGAGCGCCACGTGGCCGAAGGCCAGGCCCTGCGTGGGATAGAGCACCGACCACTCGATGCCCGTCCGGTCCAGGAACTCCAGCCACCGCTCGGCGCCGATCGTCGGGTCGAACGTGCCCTCCTTGCGAGGCAAGCCATTGGGCGTGTGGAAGGCGTCCAGCGTCGGCAAGAGCTGACGGTAGGTAATGTAGCCTCGGTTGCTGAACGGCGGCTCGATGAACTCGTTCAGCTCTTGCTCGTTCTCCATAACGTGCCCGTCGGCGTCCGCGTACCGCATCGCCATGTCCGTTCCTCCGTTCCGTCCGTCGCCCGCGTCGTCCGCGCGCCAGCAGCCCGGTGTCGGGAGCATGCGCTTGCCGCATTCTATAGCGCCCGGCGCCGCACGGCACGCCGGCGCCCGGGGATCGGGGAGCCCCCGGGGCGCCTGGAAGCGCCCGGGCCGCCCCGCCATTACCGCTAGCCGCGGCCGACGAAGGGCATCTTCGTCGCCATGACGGTCAGGAACAGGACGTTGGCATCGAGCGGCAGGCTGGCCATATAGACGACGGCGCTCGCGACGTGCGCCAGGTCCATGCGGGGCTCGACCGCGATCGTGCCGTTCGCCTGCGGCACGCCCTGCGCCATGCGAGCGGTCATCTCGCTGGCGGCGTTACCGATGTCGATCTGGCCGCAGGCGATGTCGTACTTGCGGCCGTCCAGCGCCGTGGACTTCGTCAGGCCGGTGATCGCGTGCTTCGTCGCCGTGTAGGCGACCGAGTTCGGCCGCGGGCTGTGCGCCGCCATCGAGCCATTGTTGATGATGCGCCCGCCGGGCGGCTGTTGGCGCTTCATCAGCTTGAACGCCTGCTGAGTGCAGAGGAACGCGCCCGTGAGGTTCACGTTCACGACCGTCTGCCACTGGTCGAACGGCAGGTCTTCCAGCAGGCCGGAGGCGTTGGTGCCGGCGTTGTTGAACAAGAGATCGAGCCGCCCGAAGGCCTCCTCGGTCCGCGCGAACAGCGCCTCCACCGCCGCCGGGTCGCTCACGTCGGTAGGGACGGCCAGCGCGCGGCCGCCCAGCGCCGCGCCCTCGGCGGCCGTCTGCTCGAGCGGCGCCGCGCGGCGGCCCGCCAGCACGACCGCATACCCCTCTCGCATGAGCGCCAGCGAGACAGCCTTGCCGATGCCGCTCCCCCCGCCCGTGACAATCGCCACCTTGTTGGCCGCGTCCATCCTGCCCACCTCCGCAGAATCTGCACCGTGCTCGTCGCCAGGTCCACAGCAGATTCTATTGATCGAGTTAGCTGCACGCTCCCCGGTCGAATGGGGGCCCCCGGACCTACACCGCCTTGCTGCCCATCGGCGGACTCGCCAGTAATATCGGATCCGGCCCGGGGGTTCGCCTACCGGGACGCGCCCTCACCCCAACCCTCTCCCAGGGGGAGAGGGAGTAGGGAACTCCACCGGCGGATTCGATATAACATCGCGTTCTTGCGTGCGCGGTCTCGGCGCGCTCGATGACGCCTGTGGACCGGGTCGCGGGCGCAGTAATTTATCCGAGGAACGGTCAAACGATGCTCCTTAACCGGGTGGTTAACTGCTAGGCCGGGCGCGGGTTGGCGCGTGCTGGTCGGGCGCGGAAGGCCGCATCGTTTACCCCGTACGATACTCCCCCGCTGGCCCGTCGCGGGCCGGGCCGGCGGGGCGAGGCCCCGGGCATGGGCGCGGGCGACGGGCGGGGTGGGAGGCGTGTACGGCGTAAGATACGCGACCACGTCTCGCCGACGGCGGGCGCTCTCCGGCGCGCCTCGCGGCCTCTCTACTATGAACGCATTGGCGAGGGGCGGTCGTCCGGCGCCGACGGGTGATCCACGATCCGGTCGGGAGGGCGTCTAGCGGGGTGCGCGCTCACCCCAGCCCTCGCTCAGGGGGCGAGTGAGTATGGGAACGCGGTTGACGTGCGGGAGCGGCGGCGGGTGGCGCTGCGGCGCCGGCGTCCGAGCAGCGGCGGCCCGACGAGCAGCGTGAGCAGCACGAGCGGCCAGAGGCGGCCGCGGCGCACATCGTAATTGGCGAGCAGCGCCTGCCACGAGGCGCGCGCGACGTAGCGGCCGAACAGGAACTCGAAGGCGACCGTGGCCGCCGCCCACCCGATGCCGACGGCCCATAGCTGAGGCTCTGACGCCCGCCGCGCGAGGCGCTGCACGTAGAGCCGCGTTCCCGCGAAGATGAGGCCGCTCAACGTGGCGACGCTCAGCGGCTCGGCGGCGCGGCCGACCGCGGGGCGTAACACGGTCTCCCGGACCGTGCCGTTCGCGATGGCAGCCACCGCGAACCCGCACCAGGCGCCGGCCGCGCCGAGCAACGCGCCGGGCTCCATCTGGTGTCCTCCATCGCGTCTTGCCGCGCAGGCGAAGTCGCCTGCCGGCAGCCGGCGGGCGGGACGCCCGCGCTCCCAGGGGGCCGGGCGGGTTGGCCGCGGGCGGGCAGGAAACCCGCCCTACCGGACGACCGGACGCTGGCTGCTCACGCTGCGGGCAAGCTGCTTTAGGGCAGTACGTCGTCCGCGACGTGACCGCTGAAGGTCCAGAGCGCGCCGCTGGTCAGCTCGAAGCGGATTTGGGAGCGCGATTGCTGACGCGGCAGCCGGTCCCAGGTGATCCGCGTTACGTCGGCGAGCGGGAGCGTCATCGCGTCAGGCAGCAGCGTACCGTCGGGCGCCACCGCGCGAAAGGTAAGCGCCTCGGGGGTACGCGCGGCCAGCCGCCACTTGGCGCCGGACATGCTCAGCTCCAGGTCCGCGCTGCGCCGCAGGAAGTTGCAGTCCGTCGCTTCGAGCGCGCGGGCTGCCTCGTCTAAGCTGATCTCTCGCACGTCTTCCTCACCTGCAACCGCCATGCCGTGATCGTAACGGTATTCTACCCGGGGGCCGACTACCGCGTGCCGGTCGGGAACCATTCTCAGGCGAGTCCAGAGTCGGTGTCATGGCCGAAGGCCGCCGCCATCACGTCGTAGCTGGCAGCGGGGCATGCGCGCGCGGGCGGCCGCGGTTAGCGGTGCGGCGAGGCGCGGTTGGCCGCGGGCGGCGGGAGCTGTGGGTATGCTGGCAGCGGCGGCGCCGGAGCAGCCACGGGCGGCATCGGTCCGCGCAGACCCATGACCGGCGGGGGCATGACGGGCGGCGGCCCCCAGCCCAGAGGTGGCATCGCAGGCAGCTCGTGCCGCGCCGCCTGGGCGGGCGCCGGCGGCTTTTGGTGGACCGGCTCGGGCGCCGCCGCGGGCGGGTCCGCGGCCGGGGGCGCGGGCGGCGCCGGCGGATCGGGCGCGGGCGCCACGTCCTCGTCGGGCGCGTTGCCGAACACCGGGGTCGTGTCGGCCGGCGCTGGCGCCGGCTCGGCGCGCGTCGGCGCCGGCTCCGATACCGAAGTCACGCGTAGCGGCGCGGCGGCCGATGCGTGGGGCGCCGGCGCGGACGGCGCGGCGCGGACTACTGGCGCGGCGGGCGGCGGCGCCGTCGCGGCCGGCGGGTTGCTCGCAGGTGCGTTCCGGGGCGGGCTGACGGCCGCCACTGGCGCGGCCGGCGGCTCCGACGGCTCGGCCGAGGGCGCGGGCGCCTCGTCGAGCGTCTCGCCGGCTTTCATTCCCTGCCCCGTGGGCAGCGGCGCGGCCATGCTCGCCAGCGGCGACGCGAGGGCATCGGCATCCTCGGGCGAGGCCGCTACGCGCGCCACGGGCGGCTCGGGGGCGTCCGCCTGGTCAGTCATAGGCGGCGAGAGGGGACGCATCAGAGTGGGGCTGTCGCCGCGCAGCAGGCCGACGCCGAGGAGTCCACCCAGCGCGAGGCCGAGGCCCGCCGCCAGCAGCCCGGCGCGCTTCGCCGCGCCGCCACTCGGCCGGCGCACGGCATAGGAGCGCGGCGCCGGCGCGCGCTCGACACCAACCGGACGCTCGACGCGAGCTGGCGTTCGGCCCGGCCGCGAGACGAGATCGCTCGGTTGGGGCGGGGCCGCGCCGGACGCGGACAGGCAGAACGAGGCGGAGCCGGCTGGCGCGTCGCTCCAGGCCGGGGCCGGCCGCGACGCGGCCGCGGGCCGCCGACGCTCGCGCCTGGAGCGCGCCGTAACGGGTGGGCGGTCCGGGACTGGCGCCGGCGGCTCGGGCTCTGGACCCGGCGGCGGGGCCAACTGGCCCTCCGGCTTGGCGGCGGGCGCGGCGCTAGGAAGCGCCGGCGCGGCCGGCGCTTCCCGCACGACCGTCGCGGGGCGCGCGCCCACCCGGGCCTGGGCGCGGAGCGCCACGCCGAGCGCGGCGCCGTCCGCGAAGCGCTGGGCGGGGTCTTTGGCGAGCGCCCGCGCGACCACCGCGGCGAGGGCCGGCGGCACCGCGGGATTGAGGTCGGCGAGCGGCGGCGGCGCCATATGGACGTGCTGCATGGCGACGTGCAGGAGCCCGTTGCCAACGAACGGCCGGCGGCCGGCGAGCATCTCGTACAGGACGACGCCCAACGCGTACACGTCCGTCGCGGGCGTGATCGCTCCGCCACTAGCCTGCTCGGGCGCGAGGTAGTGCGGCGTGCCCAGCAGCAGCGAGGCTTGCGTGACCGCCGGGATGTCCAACAGCTTGGCAATGCCAAAGTCCGTCAGCTTGGGGCAACCGTCGTCGTCGAGGAGAATATTGGCCGGTTTCACGTCGCGGTGCACGATGCCCCGCGCGTGCGCAGTGCCGAGCGCATCCGCGACCTGCGCGGCGAGCCAGAGCGTCTCGGGTATGCCGAGAGGCTGGCCGGGGCGGAGGCGCTTGCCGAGGTGTCCGCCGCGGACGTACTCCATGACGAAGAAATAGGTGTCGAGGGCTTGTCCATAGTCAAAGATCGGGACGATGTTGGGATGGTTCAGGCGGCTGGCGCTACGCGCCTCGCGCTCGAAGCGCGTGACGAGCGTTGGATCGACGCACAGCTCGGGCCGCAGCAGTTTGATCGCCACGACCCGCCCCAGATGGGAATCCATGGCGCAATAGACGAGGGCATCAGCGCCCTCGCCCAGCAGCGCGCCAAGGAGGTAGCGATCGTTGATCCGCTGGCCCCGTAGATCCATCGTTCCCCGCCACGTGCGCGTCACCGCAGTATAGATCAGTCGCTTGCGGTGTACAAGATGATTCTTCGCGTCGGCACGCGGGATGAGTACAGACCGTGTGGCGGTCGCGGGGAAGTGCGATGCGAGCTAGGAGCCAAGCGACTACTCGATTTCCGCGACCAGACTGTTGTCATAGAACTGCTTCGGGTCGGCGGTGGGCGCGTCCGGGTGGTCAAGTAGCCGCAGGGCGTTGACGATCCCGCGCTCGTCTTTAGCTCAGCGATGGAGTGCATCTCGGGCCGAGCATAGCAGTCGATGGCGAGCACGCTGTAGAACGTGCCGATCAGCAAGATGTCCCCGCCGCCGAGCCGATTCAGCAGGCCATCCCCGCCGCCAATTAGGCCCACCGGGTACTGCCCGCTCATCATGCCCTGGATGTTCGGCGGGCTGCCGCTCACGAACTCGGCCACGACGTTGAGGCGCTCGCGGGTGAGGAAGCCTTCGTCTAGTGCGAGCCAGAAGGGGGCCATGGCGCCCGCGATGGGGGTGTACGGAACCGTGAGCTGGACGGGAGCAGGAGTGGGCGTGGGCGCCGGGGCGCGCGGGGCGCTCGTTGTCACCCTGCCCGCGGGCGGGGTGACGCTAGTGGTGGCGCCGGGCGCAAGTGCAGCGGGGCCAGCCGTGCAGGCAGCGCACCAGGCTACACCGGCTGCTCCTGCCAGGTGCAAGAATTGGCGGCGGCCACAGGACTTCGCGGGCATCAGCCGTGCGCGGGCGTCGGCCAGGACGCCGCGGCGGGAACGGGGAAGCCAACATCCTCGCCGCGCAGCGCCGCCTCCGCGCCCCGCTCGATCCCGTCGAAGAAGACCCACCAGGCGGCCAGCATCCGGTCGATGGCTCGCAATGACAGCGCTTGCTCGGATTCGTCACGAGCCCAGCGGCCATAGGCGTCGAGCGCGATATTCCCGTGCTCGACATCGTCGACCGCGTGAGCGCTCCACCACTGCACGGCATCCGGCGTGAGCCCGTAGTGCTTCTGTAATAGTTCGTGCCACCGCGCGGCGCTTCTGGGGACTCCTAGCTCGGACGCCCGGAACGCCATCCCCTCTAGCCAGTGGCCCTGAGAGAGCTGCATGATGGTATCGATGAAGGTGAGAGTGCTTGGCAACGGACGGGCGTTCACCACGTCGTCGCGCTCCATGCCCAAGGCCGTTGCGAAGCGCAACATCAGCTCAGCATGCGACGGCGGTCCGCCGTCAGCGGATAGCTCTTCCTCGCTGGCGACTTTGAGCAGTCCTCGTCGAATCTCCGGGTCGGGACAGCGGGAATGATTCGCGCTGGCAAAACGCGAACTGTACAGGTTGCGGTGATACGTCTGCACGGCGAACACGGCCAGGTCGGCCCGCGTGGCACGGCCCTCCAGGACCTTGCGGCGAAAAGGATGCCGGGGCCCGGGCATGCCATCAAGCACCTTTTGCCGGATGACAGTGGCGAAGTCGGCGTAGACTGGCATCAGCGTCTCCTCAGCCCAGTCTCGAGCAGGCCACCTGCTCGTCAGCGAGCGACAGGCCGTTGCTGGTCGCGCTAGCAAGAATTGCGCCCGCGTCCTACGTTCGAGTGCTTCGGATTGGGAGCGTCTATACGCCACTTACCTGCTGCCCTCGTTATGCGCCCGAGGGTATGCGGCACCGCGATGGGCGCCGCGCGCTCAGCCGCCGCGGGGCGCACGGCCCGCAAGGTGGCGGAGGCGCTCGATGTTGGCGCGGTCGGGGCCCTTCTTGTCGAAGCCGGGGACTTCGAGGATCATGGGCACGTCGGCGAATGCCGGGTGCTGCAAGAGGCGCGCGAAGGCGTCGGACCCGATGTAGCCCTCGCCGATGTTCTCGTGGCGGTCCACCTGGGCGGCGAGCGGCGTCTTCGAGTCGTTGACGTGGACGGCGCCCAGCCGCTCGAAGCCGACCGTCGCCTCGATCTCGTCCACCATCGCCGCGAAGCCAGCCTCCGTGGTCAGGTCGTAGCCGGCGTTGAAGGCGTGACAGGTGTCGAGCACCCAGCCCAGGCGCGGGTCGTCGTCCAGCGCGTGGATCACCGCGGCCAGCTCGGCAAAGCGGCGCCCGATGGTCGCGCCCTGGCCGGCGCAGCACTCGAGCAGCAGCTTCGCCGGCCCGTCGACCTGGGCGAGCACGCGCCCGACGCCCTTGATCACCCGCTCCAGCGCCTCGTCGAGCGGCTCGCTGCCCGCCGAGCCGGGGTGGATGATCTGGCCCACGGCGCCGAGCCGGTTGGCCCACTCCTGGTGGCCCGCGACCGCGGTGATCGACATGTGGCGGGTGGACGGCTTGGGCGAGGCGAGATTGCTGACGTAGACGCCGTGCAGGAACACCGAGCCGACGCCCTGGGCGGCCACGCCCTCGCGGAACGCGGCCACGGCGGCGTCGGTGTGGCTGGGCGCGCGCCAGGTCTGCGGGCTGCCGGCGAAGATCTGGATGGTCTCGGCGCCGATCTCGCGCGCGTGCTCCAGACCGCCCTGCACCCCGCCTCGCACATGTGCGCCAATCTGCATGGGCTCGCGTCCTCCCTGGCTGATACCCCGGATGGGGGCTCCTGGGGCGCAGCCGCGCCGATACCGTACCCCGAGGCCGCGGCTCAGTCGCCCCAGAGCTGGCGCACGAAGCCGTTGGCCTCTAGCTCCAGCAGCGGCCCGTTGTCGACGAAGCGCTCGGGGTCGGCGGCGCGCGGCTGCGGCGCCGACAACTCGTCGAGCACCATCTCGACGCTGCTCACGGAGACGAGCGGCAGCCGCGGCAGCAAGCGCTCCACGTAGGTAGTGTAGCCCTCTTCCAGCGCGTCCTCGTCGGCCGACTCGAGGTAGCGGGCCATGATCTGCTTCGTCGCGGTGGGATTCGTCTTCGCGTAGTGGATGCCTTCGAGCAAGCCTTTCATGAAGCGGCGGTTCACGTCGGGCTCGGCCTGCACGAAGGCGCGATTGCTGGTGAGCGCGCCGATGACGTAGTCGATGCCCAGGCCGGCGATGTCCAGCACCTCGCGCAGCCCCGCCTTGCGCGCGACCACCGTGGTGGGCGACGACAGCACCGCCGCGTGCAGCTTGCCCTGCTCCAGCAAGGCGAGGCTCCGCGCCATGCTGCCCGTGCGGACGAGCGTGTAGTCGCGGTTGGCCTCCAGGCCGTAGCGCCGCAAGGACTGGCGGACGGCGAACTCGCCGCCCGCGCCCACGTAGGAGACGCCGATCGCCTTGCCGCGCAGGTCGGCCACCGCGCCGACGTCGGCGGCGCCGTAGATCGCGTAGGCCAGCGTCGGCGTGATGCCGGCCAGCATCACCAGATCGCTGCCGGCCAGGTCGAGGTCGACGACCGCCCGCGACGAGAGCAGCGCGTACTCGGCCTGCCGCGAGACCAGCGCATCCACGGCCTTGGCGCCGGTGAGGGCCGAGACCTCGACGTCGAGCCCGTGGCGCGCGAACATGCCGATGTCCTGGGCGACGAAGAAGGGCGCGGCGAGGCCCTGGGCGGGGTTGGCCAGCAGGATGTGGCGGAGGGGCGGGGCAGCCGGCGCTTCCTCGGCGGGGCGCGGCGGGGGGCGACTAGCCGGCCCGCAAGCCAAGACGGCGGCCAGCAGGAGGCAGCTGGCCAGGCCGCGCAGCAGCGCGCTCGCCCGCGCGCCCAGGTGGGCTCCCACCGACAGCCCTCCGCCTATCGCCCCGCCGCGGTCGCCCGCACGATCGTGGTTCACCCTTCCCAGCCCGCGTTGGCCGCGCGGCGTCGCGCGAGCGAACGGCCCGCTCGGCTCCGCCAGAGGCCGGTCGCACGGCGCTGCTGGGGAGCGGCCCCACGCGGCGCACCGACCCACCCCGGCCGCAGTGACCCGGCGGGCAGATGACGCTGGTGGGTACGGGCACGGACGGGCCAGGGGCTCCCGTGGCGCGGCTCGGTCTAGGGTATCATCTTACAGCCGCGCGCCCGGCGGGGCAACGACAGGAGGGGTCGCGTGCTGAGCGGACCGATCGAGGTGGGGGGGCTGCGCACGCTGTGCCGCGTGCAGGGCGAGGGGCCGCCGGCGGTGCTGCTGCACGGCTGGGGCGCCGAGGGGGCGAGCCTGCAGCCGCTCGTCGCGCACCTGGCGCGGCGCTACCGCACGATCACGCCGGACCTACCGGGCTTCGGCGGCACGGCCCTGCCGCCGACCGACTGGGGCGTGGAGGACTACGCCGACTGGACGGCGCGGCTGCTGGCGAAGCTCGGCGTGGGGCGCGCGCTGTTCCTCGGCCACTCGAACGGCGGGCGCATCAGCATCGTGCTGGCCGCGACGCGCCCGGCGCTGGTGGACCGCCTGGTGCTGGTGGACAGCGCGGGGCTGCGGCCGGAGCTGTCCGCAAAGCAGCGGGCCGCCGCGCCGGTGAGCACGCTGGGCCGGGCGGCGAGCGGCCTGCCGGTCGTGGGGCCGCTCGCCGCCCGCCTGCGGGGGCGCTGGCACCGGGCGCTGGGCGCCGAGGACTACGCGAACGCCGGCCCGCTGCGCGGCACCTTCGTGAAGATCGTGAACCGCGACCTGCGCGACCTACTGCCGGGCGTGCAGGCGCCGACGCTGCTGCTGTGGGGCGCGAACGACGACGCGACGCCCGTGGCGGATGGCGAGACAATGGCGCGGCTCATCCCGCAGGCGCGGCTGGTCGTTCTGCCCGGCGCCGGCCACTACGCCTACCTGGACCGCCCCGCGGAGGCGACGGCCGCACTGGACGAGTTTCTTACATCGAGTCAGGTGCCGTCGTGAGCGATGGAGTCGCAACGACACTCTTCCTGGCCGGTATGCTCGCGTGGCTAGCCGTCGTCGCGATCGATGCGCGGCGGCTCCTGCACGTGCTGCAGCTCGAGGAGTACGACCTGCCACGGTTCTGGCGTTGGGTGCGCGACACGCCCGGCCGCGGTGTGCCCCGCAACCAATGGCAGGCAGCAGCCATCTTGATTGTTGTGGGCGTAGTGATCGGCATTCTAGGAATCATCACGCATTCTACGCCCCTGGTCATTGCTCAGGAGTGCTTTGCATTCACTCTCGCGGCCGCTCTTCGTGGCTGGTTTGGGCGTGCTCGCGGCGATGCAAAGAAGCCGCTGGTGTGGACCAAGAAGGCGATGCTGCTTGCCGGGCTGGCAGTCGCGCTCGTGGCGGTCACGCTGGCGCCTGCCGTCGCTGGCTGGTTACGTGAGCCGGGGGCTGGCTGGGCCACGCTGCTGCTCGTCATGGTGGGGGCGGCGGGATTCGGCTATGTATCCGCAGCATACCTCACCTTCGCGACGCTGATCCTGTGGCCGTTCCAGGCGACGGCGAAGTGGGCGCTCGTGCAGGCGGCAACCGTGCGGCTGCGGCGGCGGGGCGACCTGATCGTGGTCGGCGTGACGGGCAGCTACGGCAAGACGAGCACGAAGGAGATCTTGGCGACGCTGCTCGGCGCGCGCTACCGCGTCTGCAAGACGACGGGCAGCGTGAACACGCCGATCGGCATCGCGCGCACCGTCCTGCGCGGCCTGCGGCCCGAGCACCAGGTGTTCGTCGTCGAGATGGGCGCCTACGTGCGCGGCAACATCCGCGAGCTGGCGCGTCTCGCGCGGCCGCGCATCGGCGTGCTGACGGCGATCGGCGAGCAGCACCTGGAGCGGTTCGGGTCGGTCGAGAACATCGCCAAGACAAAGTACGAGCTGATCGAGGCGCTGCCGGCCGACGGCCTGGCCGTGTTCAACGCCGACAACGAGGGCTGCCGCACGCTGGCCGCGCGGACGCGCCACGTACGGGTCCGCACGTACGGCCTGGACGCCGCGGACGGTACGCCCGAGGTGACGGCGGTGGACATTCGTACGAGCACGGAGGGGACGGAGTTCACCGTGCGCGCCGCCGGCCACGGCGAGGCGCGGTTTGTGTCGCCGCTGCTGGGGCGCCACAACGTGTCGAACGTGCTCGCCGCGACGGCCGTCGCCCTGGAGCTGGGCCTGTCGCTGGCGGAGATCGCCGCGGCGGCGCGCGGCCTGGAGCCCGTCGCCCACCGCTTGCAGCTTATCCACGGCCAGGGCGGCGTGACGGTGATCGACGACGCCTACAACTCGAACCCGGCGGGGGCGCGCGCCGCGCTGGCGGTGCTGAGCGAGTTTTCGGGCCGCAAGGTGCTGGTCACGCCGGGCATGGTGGAGCTGGGCGAGCGGTTGGACGAGCGCCACGCCGAATTCGGGCGCGAGGCGGCGGCGGTGTGCGACTACGTCATCCTGATCGGGCGGCGGCGCACGGCGGCCATCGCCGCGGGCGCGCGCGCGGCGGGCTTCCCGCCCGACCGGCTGTTCGTCGTGCCTAGCCTGAAGGAGGCCACGGCGCAGCTTGGCCGTCTCGTCAGCGCCGGCGACGTGGTGCTCTTCGAGAACGACCTGCCGGACCAATACAGTGAAGAGTGCTGAGTGCCGAGTGCTGAGTGCTGAGCGGGGCCGTCCTACTTAGCACGCAGCACTCAGCACTCGGCACTGGAGCAGACATGGCGAAGACGCGACTGGCGGTCATCTTCGGCAGCCGCTCGGTGGAGCACGAGGTCTCGATCATCACCGCGCACCAAATCATGGCAGCGGCGGATGCCGAGAAGTATGAGCTGGTGCCGATCTACATCACCAAGCAAGGCGAGTGGCTCACCGGGCCAGCGCTCATCGATTCGCACTACATGGCGCCGGACAAGCATCCGGAGCCGAGCGTGTACGTTAATCTGGCGAGGTTCCAGGAGCCCACGCGTCTCGAGGGCGTCGAGCGCGTGGCCCTGGCGCCGGCGCCGAGCCAGCGGGCGCTCGTGCGGCTCGATGGGGGCGGGCTGAGCCTCTTCCGGCGGGGCGCGGGGCCGGAGATCGACGTAGTGTTCCCCGCCGTCCACGGCACGCACGGGGAGGACGGCACGCTGCAGGGGCTGCTGGAGCTGGCCGACCTGCCCTACGTGGGCGCGGGCGTGGCCGCCGCGGCCGTGGGCATGGACAAGCTGCTGATGAAGGCCGCGTTCCAGGCCGCGGGCCTGCCCGTGGTCGCGGCGCGCGGCTACACGCGCGCCGCGTACCAGCGCGATCCCGACCGCGTGCTGGACGAGATCGAGGCGGCGCTCGGCTACCCGGCGTTCGTGAAGCCCGCGGTGCTGGGGTCGAGCATCGGCGTCGCCCGCGCGGGCAGCCGCGAGGACCTGCGGTTCGCGCTGGAGGTGGCGTGCAGCTACGGCCGCCGCGTGCTGGTCGAGCGCGCCGTCGAGCCGCTCATCGAGGTGAACTGCGCGGTGCTTGGGAACGACGAGCCTATCCCCTCGGTGTGCGAGCAGCCGATCCCGAGCGAGGGGGTGCTGAGCTTCGCCGACAAGTACCTGCGGGGGGCGAAGGAGGGACCTACCCCCCCCGCCCCCCTCCCGATGCGGGAAGGGGGAGGGCCGGGGATGGCGGAGCCGTCTCCTGCCATCCTTCGCCGGGAAAGTGGGCCGGGGAGGGTAGGGCAGAAGGGCGCCGGGCCGGCGGGCCGGCTGATTCCCGCGCCGATCTCGGAGGGGCTGACGGCGCGCATCCAGGCGCTGGCGGTGGCGGCGTTCCGCGCGATCGACGGCGCGGGCGTGGCGCGCGTGGACTTCCTGGTGTCGCCGGACGAGCAGCAGGTATACGTGAACGAGATCAACACGATGCCGGGCTCGCTGTCGTTCTACCTCTGGGAGCCGAGCGGGGTGTCGTTCCCCGCGCTGGTCGACCGCCTGGTGGCGCTCGCGCTGGAGCGCCACGCCGACAAGCAGCGCACGACCTACTCGTACGAGACGGACCTGCTCCAGCGCAGCCGCCTGGGCGGCAAACGGGGCTAGCCACTTGACGAGGGACGCGGGCGTCTATAGCGGTCGGCCGCCAGGCTGAGCAGGCGGCCGACGCCAGGGTGGGGGCAGTAGCGCTGGCCGTGTTCGGCGCCCCACGCCCCCGCGGCGCCGGCCCGACCGGTCGCTCCGGCTCCGGGGCGGGGGCAGTGGCGCTGGCCGTATGCCGCGCCCCACGCCCCCGCGGCGCCGGCCCTCCCGGTGGCTCCAGCGCCGGCACGGGGGCAGTGGCGCTGGCCGTATGCCGCGCCACAGGCCGTGGGCGGCCACGAGTCCCACCCCGACAGCCCGCTGGCTGCTCAGCTGGCGCGCAAGCGGCTCTAGAGCAGGGCCAGGGCGATGCCGAGCATGGCGCCGAGGAGGCCGAGCACCCAGAAGCGGTCGCTCACCTGCGTCTCGGCCCAGCCGGACAGCTCGAAGTGGTGGTGGATCGGCGCCATGCGGAAGAGCCGCTTGTCGTGGTTCAGGCGCCGGTAGCCCTTCTGGATGATGACCGAGGCCGTCTCCACGACGAAGATGATGCCCACCACGGGCAGCAGCAGCCACTGCGAGGTCATGAGCGCCACCACGGCGAGCGCGGCGCCGAGCGCCAGCGAGCCCGTGTCGCCCATGAACACCTCGGCCGGGTGGGCGTTGTACCAGAGGAACGCGAGCACCGCGCCCACCACGGTAAAGGCCAGCGTCATCAGGAAGACCTGGCCCTGGAGCAGCGAGATGAAGCCGTAGGCGAAGAAGGCAATCGCCAGGAGCTTGGCCGCCAGACCGTCCACGCCGTCGGTGATGTTTACTGCGTTGGCCGTCCCGACGATCACGAACATGGCAATCGGCAAATACCAGAGGCCAAAGTCGATCAGCTCGCGGGAGCCGGGCCGGTAGACGCCACGCAGCCCTAGCTCGTCGTAGAGCACCCACGCCGCGACGGCCGCGATCAGCAGCAGGCCGGCCATCTTCGTACGCGGCGACAGGCCCTCGCTCTTGCGCCCCACCAGGGTCAGGTAGTCGTCGTAGGCGCCGAGGAGCGCGGCGGCCACGATGACGCCGAGGGGCAGGAGGATCGAGAGGCCGCCGATGGAGAGGTTGACGGCTAACGTCACGGCCAGCACGCTCAGGACGATCAGGACGCCGCCCATGGTCGGGGTGCCGCTCTTGACCCGGTGGGACTCGGGCCCCCAGGGGTTGATGGCTTTGCCGACGCCCAGCTTGGCGAGCCCGATGACGATCGGGCGGCCGATGAGCAGGCCCACGAGGAAGGTGAACACGCCCACGACGAGCGCGAAGGCGATGGGCGCGGTTGGCATGCGGTCTCTCCGTCGGGGTTTCGCCGCCCGCCTGCGGGCAGCCCCATACCCTAAACGCTGACCCCCTGCAGAAGCAAGGCCACACCCATACTCGCATATGCTACTAGCAGACCGGAGCGTTTGTCAGAATGAGCGATCCGGGCGACGGCGGCCGAGCGGCGGGGATCGGTGCTTTATGCGGGCGCGGGGAACGACAGGCCGGGAGAGATTGCTGCGTACGATAGGACAGGCGCCAGGAGCAGGGGGCGCCTGATTAGGTAGCGAGGCCGGGGGTCGCCCTAGTGGCGCTCGACGAGCACTTCGGGGGGCGGCGCTTCGCACTCGTCGGCCCAGGCGTCGGCCCAACGCTGCAGCTCGTCGAGCGCGCGCTGCAAGCCCCGGCCCTTCTCGGTCAGCGTGTACTCGATGCGCACCGGCGTCTGGGGATAGACGCGGCGCTCCACGATGCCGCAGGCCTCAAGCTCTTTCAAGCGCTCGGACAGCATACGCGCGCTTAGCCCGCCCACGACGTCCTCGATCTGCCCGAAACGGCGTGGCCCGGCCAGCAGCACGCGGAGGATCAAGCACGTCCAGCGCTTACCGATGATGTCGATAGCCCGCTGATAACGCGGACAAAGCTCGTCACCGCTCTGTTCGCCCATGGTCGCGTTGCCTCCGCCCTTACCTTCGTATAGTAGCACGAAGCCGGGCCGATTTGGGGACCCGCCGCCCGAAACGTTTGCGGCACGATCGCCCCCGCGGCGCGGCGCATGTCCCGTGGTCCGCGGGACGCGGGGGTATCAGCGCGACCGGGTGGCCGTGGTATACTCGCGCCGGCCTGCACGCGGACCCGCCGATCCGGGACAGGATTGCCAACGCGCCGGCCGAGGCAGGAGGCAGACGATGGGGTATGAGCTAAACGACTTCGTGGCCGATCTGCGGGCGGCGCTCAGCCAGCCGACGCCCGAGGCGGCCCAGCTGGAAGCGGGGGCGGCGGCGCTGCGCCGCCTGCTGGCCAACCCCGACGCGCTCGCGCCCTACCAGGGCGCGCTCGCCCAGGGCCGCGGCCCGTGGCTGTTGTATCAGGACCCCGACCACGGCTTCATCGTCACGCTGCTGCGGAAGCAGCGCGCCAACTCGACACCCGTCCACCACCACGGCGAGGCCTGGACGCTCTACGGCATCTTCGACGGCCAGGAGGTCGTCCACCGGTACGATCGCCACGACGCGGGGCGGGTGGGCGAGCGCCCCGACGTGCGCCTGGCGGCGGACCACGTCCGCGGCCCGGGCGAGGTGGAGATCGAGCCGGCCTTCGCCATCCACAACGAGACGACCGGCGCCGAGCGCGACACCATCGCGATCGCCGTGCGTGGCCGCGACCTGAGCACGATCGAGCAGCACTGGTTCGACCTGGACCAGGGCACCGTCCGCGTCGGCCGCGGCAGCACGGCCACGCCGGTGCCGGCTGGTCCGACACCGTAACGCGCGGCCCGGCACCCCGGGTACGGCCGCGAGGCGTATACTGCCGGCAGGTGAGCCTGCCGACTACCGCCTGACGCGAACCCTCGCGAGGAACGTGACATGGCCCAAGCCCGCGCGCCCCGCCGCTGGACAGTCGAAGATCTGGAGGCCCTCCCGTACGACGAGTGGCGCCGCTACGAGATCATCGACGGGGAGCTGTACGTGTCCACGGCGCCGCGCCGCGAGCACCAGCTAGCGTGTGCCTTCTCGACCACTGAATTGGTTAACTGGAATGCACGGATAGGTCTGGGCGAGGTGTTGCCCGGCGCGGCCATCGTCTTCAGCAACCACGACGGCGTGGTCCCCGACGTCCTGTGGATCAGCAAGGAACGGCTGGCGGTACTCCTGGATGATGGCGGCCACCTCCGAGGCGCCCCCGAGCTGGTGGTCGAGGTGCTGTCGCCGGGCGCGGCGAACGAGCGGCGCGACCGTGAGGTGAAGCTACAGCTTTACTCGGCGTTCGGCGTGGAGGAGTACTGGCTGCTCGACTGGCGGCAGCAGACAGTGGCAGTCTATCGCCGTCGCGGCGCCGGTGGGGCAGCCGCGGGGGCATCAGAGGTAGCTTCCCTGCAATTGGTGGCGACGCTCGGGCCCGACGACACGCTGACGTCGCCGCTGGTGCCGGGGTTCGCCGTGCGGGTGGCGCGGCTGTTCGGGCGCACCTAGTACTCCGTCACACCTGAAACGCTGGGTAGAGATGCTTGAGCTTGATCCGGGCATCGGCCGTGGTGAAGCGCCAGTCGATCCGCTGGCCGGCGG
>Ga0209062_1001989_pt1 | contig 30221 bp, 30 predicted proteins | sample Coa_R2_2_FD_187158 | JGI IMG/M metagenome (GOLD analysis project Ga0209062, IMG submission 187158) | Surface soil microbial communities from Centralia Pennsylvania, which are recovering from an underground coalmine fire - Coalmine... | ecosystem: Environmental > Terrestrial > Soil > Unclassified... | reverse complement strand
GCAACGGCGGCGGCATGGCGCCCGGCATGGAGAACGAAATCTACTGGAACATGCTGGCGTTCGTTTGTCTGGCCGTGGTGATGGTGATGGTCCGGATGCGGCAGGAAGAAATCGCGCGCGAAATCGATTCGCTGCGGCGCATGGCGCACTCGTATTAGGAGATCGGAATGGAAAGTCGCAATTTAGAGTACATGTTTTACGGCTTCCTGGCCGCGTGGCTCATCGTGCTGGCGTACGTGCTCTCGTTGGCGATGCGCGAAGGGCGGCTGCGCCGGGAAATCGACCGCGTGCGGCGGATGGTCGAAAAAAAGTAGCTCGCGCTCCCGCTCAATTCGCATTCAGGCGTTTGAGTTCGCGCAGGTATAGCGGATTATCCGGAAAGCGCCGATGCAATTCATCCAGCAGTTCGCGCGCCCAGCTCGGATTCTTGTCGCGCAGCGCCGCCACCGCCAGCAGAAGCTTCGCGAACGGCTCCAGATATTTTCCGCGCCGCGCCGTGACCGTTAACTCCTCGATGCCTTTTTCCCGGTCCGCGGCCGACCCGGTGATGCGCAGGATCCATCGCACCGGCGCCGATTTCAAACTCAGCAGGTAATTCTCGATGCCCGCGCCCAAATACGCATCGTAGGCGTTCGGCTCGATCGCGAGCAGTCTATCCGCGTAGATTCGCCCCTGCTTGGTGAACTTCAGCGCGGCCAGATCCTGCTTGTCGATCAACGCCGCGAAATCGGCGCGAAGCCCCAACGTCAGCGTCTTGGCAAAAAGCGCAATGCCGTCGCCGGGCGAAGACTTTAAGCTTTGATCGGCGAGACGATCCGCCTCTTGAATTTCGCGTTCCAACGATTTTCTGACCTCCGGGTCGGGATGCAATCTCCCGCGGTTCTCAAAGCGCGTTTCGTCGGTGAACAGCTCCGCTTCGAGCACGCCTAAACGCGCCAACTCGGAAAATAAATACGCCGCGGCATCCGACGCCGGCCCGAGCGCATCGCTGGGATGCGCCTGCTTCCATTGAGCAAAGCTCGAATGCGCCGCGGCGAAATCCAGATCGTACATCCGCAGCCATCCGCGATAAAGATCCGGCGGAGGCGAGGTCAACTCAGAGGCGAAGGCGGATGAAATCAGAAAAGCGAACAGCGAAATCCGCATAGCTACGACGGCCGCGGGTAGATTTCAAACTCGATCTCGACTTCGTTCTTCACCCGGATCATGCCTCCGCCCACGCGAATCGGCTTGATCCCGTAATCGGTTTGCTTCAGCACCGTGTGCGCGGCGTAAGCACCTCCGCTGCGTTTGACGTTGATGGTCACCGGCTTCGTTACGCCGTGCAGGCTCAACTCGCCGGCGACCCTCCATTCGGCTTCGCCCGTTTTCTCGACGCGCGTCGAATGAAACTCGATGCGCGGATATTTCGCCGTCTCCAGCGTCATTTCGTCCATGTCTTTCTGGATCTGCTCCTGTGTTTTGGCGTCGATCTTGGGGTCCGGTTTCACTCTCATCGCCGCCGTGTCGATGGTGAACTCGACCGAAGGCGGCGATTCGCGAATCGTTCCGGAAGCGATCGGCGCCGTCACCCAGTGCTCGTGTCCGGCGGAGGAAAGGAGTCCCGCTTTGCCGACATGAATCGCAATCGTGCTCTTCGTGGTATCGATCGGCTGCTGGGCGAATGCGCTGGCCGCTAACAAAAAAAGACCCGCGCTACGCCGCATAACAAACGCACTCTTTCCGCAAAGAGAGGCCAAGAATTTGGACGTACCTTCGCGCCTCGCGGTTGCAGCCGGCTGTTCGAGCGCAGCGCTTCGGCCGGCGGTCAGGCGAGGTAGTCGAACAGCGTCTGCCTCGGAATCTGCGCTTCCGAACCGAGCGCCGCCTGCTCCTGGATCTGCGCCTGCGTCATGTCGGTGATCGCCGCGGTCATATTCGTGTCTTCCAGACCGCTGATCTGCGTTTGCAACTGCGTGATTCGCGTCTGCGCGGCATCGGAGGCGTCGCTCAGATTGCTTTCGGCATTCCCGTAAAACGCGAGCTGCTCATTCATATAAGACGCAACGCCCGATAACCCGTTCGCCGCTGCCGCCACTCCCGCCTGATCGTTATTGTTCAGCGCGGTTGCCAGATTATTGATCGCCGTGAACATGTTTGTCGACGAATCCGGCGAATCGAAGATCTGCTGCGCCGTCAGTGCCACCGGAAACGTGGTGCCGTCCGCGGCCATGGCCACCCGCGTCGAACTCGAACCCTGATAGGCGCTCACCGGATCGGGTTGGGTGGGGTCGAAGGTGTAGGGCTGCGTCTGGTCGGCGTCGCCCGCGAAAATGTAGCGGCCATTCACCTGCGTATTCGCCAGGCCCACCATCTGCTGCTCGATCGATTGGAGCTGCGTAGCAAGCTGCGCCCGCGTCGAAGCCGTTTGCGTCCCGGTGGCCCCTTCGGCCGCCAGCGTCTGCACCTGATCGAAAAGCTGAATCGCGCTGCTGATGCTCTGATCGGCGGTCTGGACTTCGGTCGTGTAGCTTCCCAGATTCGTCGCCACCTGCTGCGCCGCCGAAAGCTGCGCGCGCGCCTCCAGCAGCGGCGAAACCTCGTCCGGCTGATCGGATAAATTGCGAATATCGATCCCGCTCGAAATATTCAAGGTATCGGTATTGATCTCCTGAATCACGTTGTTCACGTCTTGCACGAACTGCTGCCGCGAGGGGGTGAGAGTTGAAATCGTCATGCCGTGCCGTTCACCATGTTTATCAGCGTTTGCGTCAGGCCGTCCAGCACACTAACCAGTTTGCCGACCGCATCGTAATTTTGCTGATATTGCAGCAGCCGGGCCGCTTCGGCGTTCAAATCGACTCCGCTGGCGTTGGCAACTTCGCTTTGCGCCTGCGTCAACTGCGCCTGCGCCTGCTGCTGATCCGATTGCGCCCCGGCTACGTCGTTTCCGATCGTCGAGCCGAGGTTCCCGAAAAATTGCGTGAATGTCGCGCCATTGATCTCCGGCATATTGGCGAGCTGCGCCATCGCCACCGCGTTGCCGTTTCCACCCGGCGCGCCCGCCGAGGCCGCCGCGATCTGATCCGGCGTCAGGTCGTTTACGGTCAATGTCGCCGCCGCGCCGCCCGCCGCATCGTAGCTGAACAGCGGCGTCAAAGGCGTGTTGCCGTTCTGGTCGACGCCTTGCGAAAGCTGCTCGTTGATCGTGTCGGCAAAATTCTGTGCCAGCGTGTTCAAACTGTCGAGATAGCCGGGCAGCGTCGTGTTCTGCTCCACGATCAGGGCGCCAAGCTGCCCGCCGGTGATCTGCGACGTGATATCGCCGCCGTTGGCGTCGAAAATCGCGGTTTGATTCGAGCTATTGTCCGCCGAGATCGCTTTCGCCGTGCCGCCGATCACCAGCGCCGTCTGCCCGCCGATGAAGACGTTGTATCCGCCCTGATCGTTTTTGATCAGCGAGTAGTTCGCCAATCCGGCTAGCTGCAACAGATCCGAATGCAACTGCGCGTCGAGCGACGGATCGTCCGCCGCGTCGGGATTCGACTCATACGCCTGATTCAGTTCCGCAATCTTCGCCGCCAGATCGTTGATCTGCGAGACCACGCCATTGGTCTGGCTCACCACGTTGGTCGAAACCTGCACGATCGCGCCCGCCGCGGTCTGAAAACTTTGCGCGACCGAATTCGCCGCGTCCAGCACCGCCTGCCGGTTCACCGTATCGTTCGGACTCACGCTCAACTGCGAAAAGCTGTTGAAAAAATTGTTCAGCGCGGTATCGATGCCGTTCGTCGAAGTCAGGCTGAAGCTCGACTGCACCTGGCCCAGATCGCCGGCGCGCTGGCTCGCGTAACCCAACGCCGTCTGCTGCGAACGGACCGCCTGCTCCAGATATTCGTTCCGCGAGCTGATCAGCGGCCCGGCTTCCACTCCGCCGGGAAGTCGCCCGGGATCGAACGGCATCGGCTCGAACGACGCCGTCTGATCCGCGTACTCCGGCGTGTTCGCGTTGCTGATATTGTTCTCGACAACATTGAACGCCTGCCCCAGCACGCCCAGCGCATTCGACGCATTATAAAGCGCGCTGTTGATGGTGCCCATCGATTATCCTCGCACTGCGACGGCGCCCGCGATCGAAATTTCGGCCGCCTGCCCCTTCGCCGTGTATCCGCCCGCCGCGGCGCCCAGCAGGTTAGCCCATCCGCGATAAAACGCCGCGCTGTGCCGGATCATCCGCCCGATCATTTCCAGGTCGCGCTTCAACGCTTGAAGCTCGCCCGCCAGCGCCGGGTCCGCCGCCTCGCCGCGCAGCGCCCCTTCGATCTGGCCGAGACACACGGCAGCCTCGGCCAGACCAGGCAGACAGCGTTCGATCTCCTCGGGAGAGGGAGAAAGCAAAGCCTGACGCAAATTGGCGACGTGATGGCGCGCGATTTTAAGGGTGTTGCGCATCGTCGATGATCTTTGCGGCTGTCGCCTGGGCGTCCACCTGGTAGCTGCCGTTGGCGTAAGCTCGCGCGATCTGCTCGAGACGCGCCTGCCGCTCCGGCGAATCCGCCGCGAGCGACCGCAAACTGCGCACCAACTCGGAAAGATGGACGTCGTCGCTGGAGCCGGCGCCTGAGGTTTGTACGCTGCCGCGGGCGATCTGGCCGGTTTGCTGCGCCGCCTGAGTGCCGTTGGTTTGCGTTGAAACGAGGCCGCCGAGATTGCTATCGTTTACCTTCATGACAGTTTGTGGGCACTGCATCCCCACAAATGGAGTATCGTCCATCCTGCGCAATCTTTGAATGGGAAATCGGCTCGGTTATTCCCTACTACTCCGGCAAATGTGGGAATAGTACAGCCACACCGTATCACCTCTATATCATGACACGGTTTAAAAAGAAGTTATTCCAGCCCGAGGCGAATTACCACCAACGCGGACCCGGCAGCCATCCTCGGCTAAGGTAATCGCTTAGAACGAACATCAGCAGGATCAGCATCCAGAAAAATCCTGCGCCGACGAACAGCCGCGTCAGCGAGCTGGACTGGTTGACGTGCATAAAAAACCACACCACCAGGCTGCCCTTGGTGACCGCGATTGTCAGCGCGATGACGAAATTATATTCGCCCAAATCGATTCCGGAGATGAGAACGGTGGCGATGGTCAGCGCAATCAGAGCGGCAAAAACCGCAACATATTTTCGAACGGGAACGACTTCATGGGTCATCGCATTGTTCGTCCTATCAGGTAAAGCAGCGGGAACAGGAAAATCCAGACAATATCCACGAAGTGCCAGTACAAGCCGATCATTTCGACAGGCGTGTACCAGCCGGAGCTGAAGCGGTTGCGCGCCGCCATGGCGATGAGCGTGATGATCAGGCCCGCGCCGACGATCATGTGCAGGGCGTGTAGCCCGGTCATGGCGAAATAGAGGAAGAACAGGATCTGCGCCTGATGGAAATACTGCGGTTCGGCGTAATGAAAGCCGGGTCCCGGGATATGATGATCAACCCACTTTTCGTGATATTCGACGTACTTTATGCTCAAAAACACGAGACCCAGAATCAGCGTGAACGTCAGAAACGAGATCAGCGCCCGCTTCTGGCCAAGCTGCGCCGACCTCACCGCCAGGGCCATCGTCAGGCTGGAGAAGATCAGCACCGCGGTATTCGTCGCGCCCAGCGTGACGTTCATGTAGTGGCTGGTCGAAGCGAACGCCGCCGGATAAAGGTTGCGATACACCGTATAGGCGCCGAACATACCGCCGAAAAACATGATTTCCGTCAGCAGGAAAACCCACATCCCCAGCGTGGAGGATTCAAGCTGCTGCTCGCGGTCGTCGAAGTGGTGCTTGAGCGTCGTGGGGGCGGCGTGCGCGGCGACGCTCAGATCAGTATCCGCCAACTTCCACCTCCTCGGAATAATTGTAAGGCCGCTCGGTCACCACCGGCGGCACATCGAAGTTGAAGGTCGGCGGCGGCGTGGGAGATTGCTCCCATTCAAGTCCCTTGGCCTGCCATGGATTTTGCGGGGAGCGCTCGCCCTTGCGCCACGCCCAGGTGAGATAAATCAGCGGCAGCAGATAGCCGACGCCCAAAATCGAGGCGCCGGCGGTGGAAAGCACGTGCAGCACCTGAAATTCCTGCGCGTAGGTCGCATAGCGGCGCGGCATGCCCAAATAACCCAGGATGAACTGGGGGAAAAACGTCAGGTTGAATCCGACGAAAATAATCGCCGCGGCGAGCCGCGCCCACATCTCCGGATAAAGGCGGCCGGTCATCTTCGGGAACCAGAAATGGATCCCTCCCAAAAACGCCAGCACCATACCACCGACCATCACGTAATGAAAGTGCGCGATGACGAAGTACGTGTCCGTCAGATGGACGTCGATCGCCATCGTCGCCAGGAAAAGCCCGGTCAGGCCGCCGATGGTGAACAGTCCGATGAAGCCGAGCGCGTAAAGCATCGGCGTGTCGAACGTAATCGAGCCCTTGTACATTGTGGCGGTCCAGTTAAAAACCTTGATGGCCGAAGGAACCGCGACCAGGAAGCTGATGAAGGAGAACACCATGCTCGCATACATCGACTGGCCGGCGACGAACAGGTGATGTCCCCACACCATGAATCCGAGCACGGCAATGGCGACGCTTGAAAACGCCACGAATCCGTATCCGAAAATTCCCTTTCGGGAGTAGCAGGCGATAATTTCGCTCACCACGCCCATTCCCGGAAGAATCATGATGTAGACCGCCGGGTGCGAATAGAACCAAAACAGGTGCTGGAACAAAACCGGGTCGCCGCCGAGGTTCGGATCGAAAATGCCGGCGTGCAGGATACGTTCCAGCATCAGCAGCACGATGGTAATCGCCACTACCGGCGTGCCCAGCACCTGGATCAGGCTGGTGGCGTAGTGGGCCCACACAAACAGCGGCAGCCGGGACCAGGTCATTCCGGGCGCGCGCATCTTGTGCACCGTCACGATGAAATTCAAGCCGGTGAGAATCGAGGAGAAGCCCGAAATGAACACGCCGATCGCGGCCAGAATCACGTGCGTGTTGGAATAGGTGGTGCTGAAAGGGGCGTAAAACGTCCAGCCGGTGTCAACGCCGCCCTTTACGATGGCCAGCACCGCGAACACACCGCCGGCGATGTAGATGTACCAGCTCAGCAGGTTAATTCGCGGGAACGCCAGATCGCGCGCGCCGATCATGATCGGCAGCAGAAAATTTCCGAGCGTCGCCGGAATCGACGGGACCAGGAAAAAGAACACCATGATTACGCCGTGCATGGTGAAAAACTTGTTATAGGTATCGTGCTCGAACAGGCCATCCGGGAACAGCAGATTCAAGCGCATCAGCCCGGCAAAGACCGCGCCCACAAGAAAGAACGCGGTGATCGAGAAAAGATAGAGCAGGGCGATCCGTTTGTGATCCGTGGTGAACAGCCAGGACTTCCAACTGTAATCGACGTTTAGATAGTTGGGCCGCTCCGTGGTTTCGGGCAGCGGAAGTGTCGTGCTCATGAGGACCTCATTAAGGTATGGCCTGCGGGTTGGTTTGCGACAGGCTCTTGATGTAAACGATCAGTTGCAGCAATCCCTCCTCATCGATCTGCCCCTGATAGACCGGCATCACGTTGGGTTTATATCCCTTCACCACTTTTGCGTTCGGATTCAAAATCGATTCGCGCAGAAACGGCTCGTCGGCGAGCACGGTGCGCCCGTCGGCGAGCTGCACCGGATGTCCGAACACGTTGTTCAGCGGCGGGCCGTTATGATTCGTCACGTGGCAGGTGACGCAGCCATATTTCTCGAAAAGCTTTTCGCCCAGTTGCGACATGGTCGCGCCGGTGGCGCCGCCCGCCAGCCAATTCTGATAGGAAACGGGATCCATCACGTCCACCCACCCGATCATGCGCGAATGGTTCGTACCGCAGTATTCGGCGCAGAACAGATGATAGCGGCCCGGCTCGGTCGCCTGGAACCAGTAGGTCTGATAACTGCCGGGAACCACGTCGTGCTTCAGTCGAAATGCCGGGATATAGAAGCTGTGAATTACGTCCTCGCTCGCCAGCGTCAGCTTGACCGGCCGCCCCGTGGGCACATGCAGCTCGTTGATCTCGCGCTGGCCGTCGGGATATTGCACCTTCCACATCCACTGCTTGCCCACCACGTAAATATCCAGGGTGTTGCGTGGCGGCGTGTAATTTTCAAAATACAGCTTGGTTCCCCAGGCGAACATGACCAGCATGAACAGGAACGGGATCACGCTCCAGGTGAGCTCGATCGGAATCGAGCCGTGAATGGCGCGCGGCATCGGGTCGTCCGGACTGCGCCGCCGGTATTTGTACGCAAAGAACCCGATGGCGATAAAGATCAGGGTCGTCATCACCACCGAAAGCAGCACCAGGTAAACGTACAGCGCGTCGACCTGCGGAGCGGCGGTGGAAGCGGCAGCCGGAAACATTTAGCTGGTCCTCGGGTGAGCTGGAGGATGCGCGGCGCGGAAATCGCGTCGCAGCATGATCGCCATGAAGCCGAGCAGAACGGCCAGCGTCAGGCCGCCGCCGATGCGCAGCGCGTTCATAATCACCAATCCGTACTTCCCGTTGGAGGGATCGTAATGGTAGCAGTACAGCAGCACGGCATCGACGGGCGTCGAGATCTTCCCTCCCGAGGCTTCTTCGATTCCGAAGCGCAGATCGCGCGAGGGATAATCGATGCCGTAGAAATAGCGGGCGACGCGGCCTTCCGGCGTCAGGATCAGGATCGCGCTGGCGTGCGCGTACTGATTACTCACCGAATCGTAGGCGTAATGGAAACCGACCGCGTCAGCGAGCGAGCGGCTGGAGGCTTCCTCCCCGGTCAAAAAATGAAAACCCTTCTCGCCGCCGGAGCGGTTGTATTCCCGCACATACGACGCCTTTTTCGCTTTCGCCATTTCCGGCGTCTCCCGCGGATCGAAGCTGACCGCCACGATGTTGAACTCGCCGCCCGCCGTCATCTTCAGTTCCTTGGCGCTGCGCACCACGCCGTTCAGCACCATATTGCACAGCGACGGACAGGAATAATAAACCAGGGCGAGCACAATGGGCTTGCCGGTGAACTGCCGCAGGCTCGTCTGCCGCCCGTCTTCATCGACAAAAGGAATGTCGAGGGGAACCTGCGCTCCCATTTTTTGATCGATGCCGACGTTGCGCAGCACCGCCGGCTTATACGCCGTCTTGGACGCGGTTTGCGCCATCAGGCTCGCCGCGAGGATTGCCGTCAACAAAAACTTCATTTCGACCCTGCCTTGGTGGCGAAGCCTCTTTGCATCGCCAGTTCCATCGCGCGATCGATGGGGATGCGCACGATGCCCGCCTTCTTATCCGTCCAGCCGTAGGTGTTGAGGATCTGGTCCTCTTCCCCGCGCAGTTGTTGCAGCTCGATTGCGGGATGCTCCTGTAAACGCGGCTGCGGCGGGAACTGCTCGCGCGCCGTCTCCACCAGCGGATTCGGAGGCGTGGTGGTCAGGGGATGGTCCGACAGATAAACGAACACCCCATAGACGAAAGCGCAAACCAGACCCGCTCCAACAGCCAGCAGCACCAGCACGCCGACGATCATCCGCACGCTGGCGTCGCGCGTCTCGTGCCCGGCAATCACTCCCGCAGTATTGTCGTGAGCTGACATATCAGAATGCGACCGTTTCTCGCGGCGCGCCCTCCAGTCTCGGATCGCGCAGCGGAACCAGCGGGCGCGACCGCAGTTGCCACAAAAATGCCGCGATCCACAACCCGCCGATCGCCACCGGCGTCACGAAATCCAGCCAGTGAATCTGAATCTTCTGCCCGTAAAAGGCCGGCTCGATAATCCAATACACGTCCACCACGCGGATCACCAGCATCATCAGGCATACCTTCAACAGACGCTCGCCGTGGCGCTTGATCCCGCGCATCAGCAGCAGCACGAAAGGCGCGGCGAAATGAAAAATCACCAGGCTGAGCGCCACCCATCCCCATCCGCCCCGCAGCCGGTTCAGGTACCAGGGAATTTCGTCCGGCAGATTGCCGCTCCAGATGATGATGAACTGCGAGAACGAAAGATAGGCCCACAGCACCATGAACGCGAACATCATGTTGCCCAGATCGTGCAGGTGCTGCCTGGTCATGTATTCGCGCAGCGGCGAGCGCGAGGACAGCACGATCACCAGCGCGATCACGAACGCGAACGATTCGAGCACCTGGCCGATCAGAAACATCGCGCCGTAAACCGTCGAGTACCAGTGCGGCTCCAGCGACATGATCCAGTCGATGAAGGCGAACGTCGTGACAAAAGTGAAAATCACCAGCCCCGGCGCGCTCAAGGCCCGCATCTTATCAATCAGCGACGCATCCCCGCTGGCGTCCTGATCCGTGGACAATTTGCTGAGTCGATAGGCGTAGAACGTCCACACGGCGAAATAAAAAATCGAGCGCGCCACCACGCCCGGAATGTTCAGATACGCCGCCTTGCCGTGAATGATCGGGTCGTTGGCCGCCTCCGGCCGCGCCCAGATATACAGCACCGGCAGGCTCAGCAGAATCGGAATCATGCCGGCGATCATGTACGGCAGCGTGCGCGCCCCGGCTTCGCACATCCGCCGGATCACCATTCCCCACTTGCCGCCGACGGTGTGATGCAGCAGCAAAATGCCGAGGCAGCCCAGCCCCATGCCGGTCCAGAACATGTACGCGTACAGATACGACCGCAAAAACTGCGTCCATCCTTCCAGCAACAACCCGGCGATGGCGATCAGCACGCCGGCGATGCCCACCAGCAGCGCGCGCCGCTGCCATTGTCCGAGGCGAACGTTGACCGGATCGGCGGCGGTCATTTGATTGGCTCCTGAAGTTTTTGCGGCGCGTTCGGCGGCACCTGATCGCCCACCGGCTGCGGCTCGGGAATCGGCGGAGTCGGCGGATTCCTATCCAGATCGCCCCGCTCCGCCGCCGGCACCGCCTCGACCGGCGCATCCTGGCTCAATTGCAGAACCCGGATGTAGGCCGCGATGCGCCAGCGATCGTCGGGCTCCACACGCGAGGCGTAGCTCGGCATCTGGCCGAAGCCGTTGGTCATCACGTCGAAGAAGTGCCCCACCGGCGCGTCGATCAGCCGCTGGGTATGATACGATGCCGCCTGCTTGAATCCGCGCCGCACCACCATCCCATTTCCGTCGCCCACGCGGCTGTGGCACGGCGAGCAGTAGACGTTATACCGGTCGCGGCCGCGGTCGAGATCGGCGCGCGTGATCGGGAACGGGAAATAATCGACGTACTCGCCATTCACCCGGCCGGTGAAGCGCGCCTGATCAATGCGCAGAAATTCCGGATCGGGCGGTTTATTCGTCCATCGCCCCCAGGCCACCGTCCCTTCCACCTCCGGACGCGCCGAGCGCCCATCGCCGAAGAAATTGGTCGCCGCAAGCGGCTTGTACCGCGGCTGATCCTGCATATCGCGCCGGCAGGACGCGAGCATCGCGAGCGACACGCCCAGCCCGAGCCGCGCGATTCTCCGCCAGTTCCGAGACGCCGGACTACGATTCAACTTCCATCACCTCCAGCGGTTTCAGTGATTCCAGAAACTCCCGGGTTGCGTCGGTATGAAATCGCGGATCTCTGGCTTCGATGCACAAAAAGAACCGGTCGCGCGAGGCCCGCTCGAACTCCTTCACGTTGAACACCGGATGATAGGGCTGCGGCAATCCGTTCAGCATCAGCATCCCGATGACGGCGACGATGCAGGAAACCAGCACCATCGACTCGAAAGTGATCGGGATGTAGGCCGGCCAACTGTTCAGCGGCCGGCCGGCGACGATGTGCGGATAGGCCACCACCGTCATCCACCAGCACAGCATGAAGCCGCCGGTCGCACCCAGAAGCCCGGCGGCGAAAACGATCTTTTCGATCAGCGTGCGGCGGAAGCCGATCGCCTCGGCTAAGCCCTCGATCGGCAGCGGCGTATAGGCGTCCATTTCGCAATAGCCGGCCTCGCGCGCCCGCTCCGCCGCCGCCAGCAGAGATTCGGGATTGTCGAACTCCGCCATGAGCCCGTAGATTTCGACCTGCCCTGTCGCTCTAGTCTCCAGCATGGCTCGGCGCGACCTCATGATGCAGCACTTCGCGCGTTTCAAAAATCGAAATCGCCGGAATGCCGCGAATGAACAGGAACATCAGCGCCAGGAATACGCCGATGGTTCCGAAATACGTAGCCCAATCCCAGAAGGTCGGATAGTACATGCCCCAGCTCGACGGCACGAAATCGCGCGTCAGGCTGGTGACGACAATCACGAACCGCTCCAGCCACATCCCGATGTTCACGACGATGGAGATCGCAAACACCGCCAGAATATTCAGCCGCACCCGCTTGGACCACAGCAGTTGCGGGATCAGAATATTGCTCAGAATCAGCAGCCAGTACGCCCACCAGTAGGTGCCGCGCTGCGGAAAAATTCGATTGTAAAAGGCGTACCGCTCGTAGGTGCCCACCGAATACCACGCCATGAACGCTTCCATCGCGTATCCGTAAGCCACAATCAGCCCGGTGCCGAGCATCACCTTGGACATCGCCTCGATGTGCCGCATCGTGATCAGATCTTCCAGGTGATACCAGCGCCGCACCGGAATGGCCAGCGACAGCACCATCGCAAATCCGGAATAGATCGCCCCCGCCACGAAATACGGCGGGAAAATCGTGGTGTGCCAGCCGGGAAGAATCGCCACCGAGAAGTCGAAGCTCACCACCGAGTGCACCGACACCACCAGCGGCGTCGACAAACCCGCCAGCAGCAGGTACGTCTTCTGATAACGCGCCCAATGCCGCGCCGATCCCCGCCAGCCCATCGCCAGCATCCCGTAAATCCGCCCGGCAACCGTGTTCGGGCGCTTATCGCGCATCGTCGCGAAATCGGGGATTAAGCCGGTAAACCAGAAAATGAAGGAAACCGTCGCGTAGGTGGAGACCGCGAACACGTCCCAGATCAGCGGCGAGCGCGGCTGCGGCCACAGCCACATCTGATTCGGGTAGGGAAGCAGCCAGTAAGCCAGCCACGGCCGCCCCAGGTGCAGGATCGGAAACATTCCCGCGCAGGCCACCGCGAACAGCGTCATGGCTTCCGAAAATCGATTGATCGAGGTGCGCCAGTCCTGCTTGAGCAGCAGAAGAATCGCCGAAATCAGCGTGCCCGCGTGGCCGATACCGATCCACCATACAAAGTTGACGATGGCGAATCCCCAGGCGATCGGAATGACAATGCCCCACACCCCGACGCCCTTGTAAAACAGGAACGTCACCGCCACCAGAAACAGGTTCACCAGCGCGAACGCCACCGCGAAGCCGATAAACATCTGCTTCGGCGTTTTGAGGAACGGCCGGTAAACCACCCCGGCGATCTTGTCCGTCGCCGAGCCCATGTCGAAGCCGGAGCCGATAACTTTATCCGGGCCCGGATCGACCGCGCTGTCCATCAATGCGCTATTGTCCCGTTCGTCCGCCACTTATGCCTTCTCCAAATCGGGATTCGGATTCGTCAACCGCGCCAGGTATGTGGTGCGCGGCCGCGTGTCCAGGTCTTCGAGCAAGCCGTAATCGCGCGGCTGTTTTTTCAGCTTCGCCACGCGGCTGTTGGGATCGTTTAGATCACCGAAAACGATCGCCTGCGTCGGGCAGGCCTGCTGGCAGGCCGTCAGGATTTCGCCATCCTGAATCGGGCGGTCCGCCTTATCGGCCTCGATCTTCACCCGGTTGATCCGCTGGACGCAGTACGAGCACTTCTCCATCACCCCGCGGCTGCGCACCGTAACGTCCGGGTTGCGTACTCCGTAGAGACTTTCCGTGTACCAGTCGGAGTAGAGCAGGAAATTAAAGCGGCGAACCTTGTATGGGCAGTTGTTCGAGCAGTACCGCGTCCCCACGCAGCGGTTGTACACCATCTCGTTCAAGCCTTCGTTGGAATGCACGGTCGCCGCCACCGGACACACCAGCTCGCACAGCGCGTTCTCACAGTGCATGCACGGCACCGGCTGAAAATTGATCGCCTTGGGATCGTCCAACGGCCCGGAGTAATACCGGTCGACACGAATCCAGTGCATGTACCGTCCGAGCGACACCTGCTCTTTTCCCACCACCGGAATATTATTTTCGGCGACGCAGGCCACCACGCAAGCCTGGCAGCCGACGCAGGCGGTCAGGTCGATCGACATGCCCCATTTGTGCTGTTTGTACTCCCACAGCGGAAACAGCGAATGCCCGTCGGGCACGATGGTTTCCTCCGGACGCGCAAAGCGCGGATCGGAGTGATATTCGGCGAAAGTCCCGGCGCGGAACGGATCGCGCTCCTCCATGGTCTGCGTATGCTGCGTGGTCGCGAATTTATATCCGCCGGCCTGAGCATATTCGCGGATCGGACCGAGCATTCCTTTCTGCTCAAACCCCTGCGCCTGCGCCGTCCACATGGCATTGGAAGCTCGCAGCGGATAAGCGTTGAATCCCACGCCGTTCCCCACGCGGCCGGCGCGCGTGCGTCCAAAGCCTAAATGCACCGTGATCGACTCGTCGGCCTGCCCCGGCATCACCCACACCGGACCCCTGATCTTCCGGCCATTGGAGGTAATCTCGACGATGGAGCCTTCTTCGACCTTGTACTTTCGCGCCGAGGCCGGCGAGATCCAGACCGCGTTGTCCCACGTCATCTTGTTCTGCGGCTTGGGCATTTCCTGGAGCCAGCCGTTATTCGAATAGCGCCCGTCGCCGATTGCCGGATCGGGCCGGAAAACCACTTCGAGTCCGCTACCGGCCGCGGCCGGCGCCGGCGGAACCTTCGCCTGCGGCGGGGTTGTCTCCCTGTAGGCCGTATTTTCGACCACGCCCTCATGCAGCGACGTTCGCCAAAAATCCTCAAAATCGCTGGCTGGATGCTGTTTTTGCCAATAAGCGCGCACCGTCTGATAAGCGGTCTGGTCGCCGCGCATCAGCAGCACGTTAAAAATTTCGTGAGCCGTCTTGCCGCCATAAATCGGCGCGATCAACGGCTGCACCAGCGAAATGGTCCCGTCGTAGGCGCGGCCATCGCTCCAGGATTCGAGATAATGCGCCTCCGGCACGTGCCAATGGCACCATTCACCCGTCTCATCCACCCACAATCCGACGTGCGCGCGCCAGGGCACCTTCTTGAGCGCATCGAGAAAAGCAAAATCGGCCGGCGCGTCGTACACCGGATTTACGCCGATCATGACCAGCGTTTCCACCGCGCCGGAGTTCATGTCCCGAACCAGCTCGCCGAGCGAGGCGACCTGATCCACCGGAGCGTACTCCACCGTGTCGGTATAAATCACCGTTTTGCCGATATTGCCCAGCGCCGCGTTCATCGCATGGGCGATGGCGTGGACGCGCGGCGGCTGATGTTCGCCGGCGATGACGATGCTCGCGCCGCGATTGGCCTGGAGGTCTTTGACGATCGCACTGATGCGAGCCTCGCCCGCGCCGCTTTCAAGCGAAGCGGCGAAAGCTTCAACCTCGCCGGTTCGCATCCGGAAGCGATGCTCCGCCATTCCCCCGGTGATCGACGGCGTGCCTTCGGCCACATACAGGCGAGGCGGTTTGGCGTTCGCATCTTCCGCCGCTTTCCGCCGCCGCTCCGCGTAATCCCGGGCGTAACGCACGCCGCCCGGCATTCCCGCACACAGAAAATCCGCGTCAAGCGATACGATCACGTTGGCCTGATCGAAGCGATAGATCGTGTTGTAGGGCTTGCCGAACGCTGCCACCGATCCGGCCAACACGTTATGCCGCCCGCAGGGCTCCCACTGGTGCCACTTGGCTTCCGGATTCGCCGCGAAAAACTCCTGCATCTGCGCGACCAGCGTCGGCGAGGAGATCGATCCGGTCAGGATACGAAGTCCCGCGCCTCTCTTTAACGCCGCCAGATCCCGCTGCCGGGCGAAGGCGTTGACAAAGTCCCCCCAGGTGCTGATGTAGCCATTCCGCCGCACGGTCTGCGACCGGTCCGGATCGTACAGCTCGAGAATGCTCGCCTGCGTGAAATGATCGGTCGCCCCTAAGCTCGCCGGATGCCGCGGATTGCCTTCAATTTTGGTGGGCCGGCCCAGATGGCTTTCTACCAGTACGCCCGTCGCCACGCCCTGCTGCGTCATCGCCGTCGCGTAAAACAGCGGCACGCCCGGAATGAAATCCTCGGGCTGGCGCACGTAGGGGACGATCGTTTCCTTGGGTTGGACCACGCACGAAGACGCCCCGGCAAGCATGGCCGAAGCTCCCATCAGCGTCAGAAACCGGCGGCGCGACTGCGGATCGTTCCAATCCGGCTTGCGATTGGGAAACTCGTCGTCGACGAACTTGCGAAACTCCTCGGTTTCCGCCAGTTCCTCGAGACTGCGCCAATATTTTTTCTCTATCTGTGACACGTCACACAATCCGTCAGGCTTTTTACGTGATATTCGGCGACCAGTTTCGGCCCGATCTCATCCTGGTTGGGAGCCGGCGTCGCGTACGCCGGATTGAAAACCTCCGAACGCGGCCGGATATATTTCGACGGGTCCCGGTGGCAGTTCACGCACCAGTTCATATAAAGCGTGTTCACTTTATATGTGAGGGGCATCGTGTCCACGCGCCCGTGGCAGGTCGAGCAGCCGATACCCTTGTTCACATGAATGCTGTGATTGAAATAAACGAAATCGGGCAGGTCGTGAATGCGCGTCCAGGCAATCGATTCGCCGGTGCGATAGCTGGCGCGCACCGGTTCGAGCATCTCGGCGTTCGTCCAAAGATTCGAGTGGCAGCTCATGCACGTCTCCGTCGGCGGCAATCCCGCGTACCCGGACGTCTCCACCGAGGTGTGGCAATAACGGCAGTCGATGCCGTCATCGCCAACATGATGTTTATGACTGAAGGGAACCGGCTGGTCCTTGGCCACGTAATCGGCCGTGATGAACGCTCCGTTGTTGATCCGGTACGCCGCCCAGATGATGAAACTCACCGTCAGCACGACCGCGACAATACTGACTTTCGCCAGACTGTTCGAACTGCGATGGAAGATTTGCGCCGTAGCTCAACCTCCACACTAACAACGTTAGATCCAGATTTAGCGCTGTTTGAATCGAAAAAAAATACCGTCGCCGCAGTATTTCCAGTATGGCCGGAACATTGTTACGCTACATCTTCGCCCAGTAAAATCCTACCTAACCCGCTTTTGCCCGAGGCTCATGCAGTGCGAGTCATCTCCGATTTATCGCCCGTGATGGCCGCCTGCGCCGCCGCCAGCCGCGCGATCGGCACGCGGTACGGCGAGCAGGAAACGTAATTCATCCCCACACGATAGCAGAACTCGACCGAACTCGGATCCCCGCCATGTTCGCCGCAGATTCCGATCTCCAGATCCGGGCGGGACTTGCGCCCGAGCCGGATGGCCATTTCGATCAGCTTGCCGACGCCTTCCTGATCGATGGCGGCAAATGGATCGGCTTTGAAAATCTTCAGGTTCTCGTATTCTTTTGAAAATTTCGTATAGTCGTCGCGGGACAGCCCCATGGTGGTCTGGGTCAGATCGTTGGTGCCGAAGCTGAAAAACTCGGCCGTTTCCGCGATTTTGTCCGCCGTGAGCGCCGCGCGCGGGATTTCGATCATGGTGCCGACCAGGTAATGCAGATCGGTGAGCCCCGCCTTGCCCAGAACCTCGCCCGCGACGCGGACAATGATGTCTTTCTGATGCTCGATCTCCTTGGCGCTTCCGGCCAGCGGAATCATCACCTCGGGAATCACCTCGACGCCCTTTTTCTTCACCTGCGCGGCCGCCTCGAAGATGGCTCGCGCCTGCATCTCGGTGATTTCCGGATAGGTAATGCCCAGACGGCAGCCGCGATGGCCCAGCATGGGATTAAATTCGTGCAGCTCCTCCACGCGATGCAACAATTCCGGCAGCTTTTTCTTCAATTCCGCCACCGGAATGCCGTATTTTGCCGACATTTCCTTCTTAACTTTGACGTCGACGAAGGGAAGCCGCGCCAGATCGACCATCAGGTCCTCACGCTTCGGAAGAAACTCATGCAGCGGCGGATCGAGCGTGCGGATGATCACCGGCAGTCCGTTCATCGCCTCGAATAGTCCGGCGAAATCCTTGCGCTGCATCGGCAGCAGCTTTTTCAACGCTTCTTTCCGCGATTTTTCGTCGCGCGCCAGAATCATGGCCTGCATGTGCGGGATACGATCCTCGGCAAAGAACATGTGTTCGGTGCGGCACAGCCCGATTCCTTCGGCGCCATAGAGCCGCGCCACTTTGGCGTCGCGCGGGATATCGGCGTTGGCGCGGACGCCGAATTTGCCGCGAAATTCGTCCGCCCAGGCCATTAATTTCGCGAAATAGCCGGATTTCGGGTCGGGCAGCGTCGTTTTTGCCTGTCCCAGATAGACCTGCGCGCTCGATCCGTCCATCGAGATCCAGTCGCCTTCCTTTACCGTCCACGTTTTGCCGCCCGAAGAAACGGTAAACTGCTTTGCTTTCTCGTTGATGCTGATCGCACCGGCGCCCACGATGCACGGCCGCCCCATGCCGCGCGCCACCACCGCCGCGTGGCTCGACTTTCCGCCGACCGCCGTCAAAATCCCCTTGGCGACGTCCATTCCGTGAATATCGTCCGGCGTGGTCTCCTTGCGCACCAGCACTACCGGACCGGATTTGCCCATCTCCACGGCATCGTCGGCCGTGAACACCGCGCGCCCCACCGCCGCGCCGGGGGAGGCATCGATTCCGGTCGCAAGCAGCGTCAATTCCTTGAGTGATTTCGGCTCGAACACCGGATGCAGCAACTGATCGAGCTGCTGCGGCTGCACCCGCAGCACCGCCTCGCGCTTGTCGATCATTCCTTCCTCGACCATGTCGACGGCGACGCGCACGGCGGCAGGTCCGGTCCGCTTGGCGTTGCGCGTTTGCAGCATGTACAGCTTGTTTTGCTCGATGGTGAATTCGAAATCCTGCATATCGCGATAATGGCGCTCCAGGCGGGTGGTGATTTCGCGAAGCTGCGCGCAGGCTTCCGGCATCACTTTTTCCAGCTCGGAGATCGGCTGCGGCGTGCGGATTCCGGCTACCACGTCTTCGCCCTGCGCATTGATCAGGAATTCGCCGTAAAACGTTTTTTCGCCCGTCGCCGGATCGCGCGTGAAGCCCACGCCGGTGGCCGAAGTGTCGCCCATGTTGCCGAACACCATTGCCTGGACGCTGGCAGCGGTGCCGATCTCGTCCGGAATTTTTTCCATTTTGCGGTAATACACCGCCTTGGGATTCCACCAGGAACGAAACACCGCATCGCGCGCCATCGCCAGTTGCACGCGGGTATCCTGCGGAAACGGAGCCTTGGTTTCCTTCTCGACCAGTTTCTTGAACCGCTCGATAATGGCCTTCAGGTCTGCCGCGCTCAACTCCGTATCGAGCTTCGCCTTGGCCTTGTGCTTCCGCTCCTCGAAGATTTGATCGAATTTCGCCATGTCGATGTTCAGCGCGACTTCGCCGAACATCTGGATGAATCGCCGGTAAGAATCGTAGGCGAACCGGGGATTTCCGCTGCGGCCCACCAAGCCCTCCACCGTTTCGTCGTTCAGGCCGAGGTTGAGGATCGTATTCATCATTCCCGGCATTGAAAACTTCGCGCCGGAGCGCACGCTGACCAGCAGCGGATTTTCCGGATCGCCCAGCCGTTTGCCGATCTGCGATTCGAGTTTTTCCAGCGCTTCCCAAATCTGCCGCTCGATCTCTTCAGGAACTCTGTTGTTGTTTTGAAAATAAATATTGCAGACTTCGGTGGAAATGGTGAATCCGGGCGGCACCGGAATTCCCGCGCGGGACATCTCGGCGAGTCCCGCGCCTTTGCCCCCCAAGATGTCTTTCATCGCGCCGTCGCCATCGGCGGCGCCATTTCCGAAGCTAAAAACATATTTTTTCATTTCTGTTCTCCTGAAGTGACTATTTCCGAAAAATCGGCGACCGTGGAAAATTCGGTGAGCAGGTCGGACAGCAGCGTGAGCCGGTTGACGCGCACCGCCGGATCGCCGGCGTTGACCAGCACCTTATCGAAAAACAGATCCACGCTGGGCCGCAGCGAGGCGATTCCCTCCAGCGCGGCGCGGTATCCGGCGCCCTGAATGCGCTGCCGCACCCGCTGGTAGGCGTCATACAAATCCCGCTCCGGCCCGGGCTCGAGCAGCGATTCCTGAAGCGATGCGCCGGCCTCAAACCCGGCCTGTTTCAAAATGTTGCGAATGCGCTTGAAGCTGGCGGCCAGCGGCTCGAAGTTCTCCGTCGGCCGCACCTGCGCCAGAGCGATAAGCCGCTGCTCGACATCAGCCAAGGTACCGCGGCTCGAAGCGAGCACGGCGTTGACTTCGTCATATTTGAATCCGCGAACCTCGCGGAAATAATGTTGCACCCGCTCCAGCATGAAATCGGTCAATTCCGGGGTGAGCAGCGCGTAAAAATCGTACTCAAGCTTGGCCTCGACCAGAATCTTGACGATGCCCTGCGCGGCGCGGCGCAGCGCGAACGGATCTTTGGATCCGGTCGGAATCAGGCCGATCCGGAAACATTCCCGCAGCGTATCGAGCTTGTCGGCAATAGAGACGATTTGCCCTTCGCGCGTCGAAGGAATTTCATCCTCCATGCCGGCCGGCCGGTAATGATCGTAAATCGCGCGCGCCACCGCTTCCGGCTCGCCCTGCGCCCGCGCGTAAAGCCCGCCGACGACGCCTTGCAGCTCCGTGAATTCCTTCACCATTTCCGTGGTGAGGTCGGTTTTGGAAAGCAGCGCGGCGCGCCGGGCGTGTTCGTTGCCTGCAAGCTCCTCGACCAGCGCGATAACCCGCTGCGTTTTCTCGAAATACGATCCGAGCCTGGCATGGAAGGTGACTTTTCTCAGATCCTCCACGCGATCGGCGAGTTTCCTGTGTTGATCGGTGTCCCAGAAAAAACGCGCGTCGTTGAACCGGGCGCGAAGCACGCGCTCATTTCCGCGCTTGACCAGACCCTCCGGGTCGCCGTTGGTATTCATCACGGCGACGAACGCAGGCGCAAGTTTGCCCGCCGACTCAACAGAAAAATACTTTTGATGGTGTTTCATCACGGTCGCCAGCACCTCCTCCGGCAGGCTCAGATAGGAGGTTTCGAAAGCGCCACGAATTGCTGTCGGGTATTCTGTGATGAACGTCAGAGTTTCGAGAATCTCGGGATCTAATCGCGCCCCCAGGGCGGCAGCCTCCTTCTGAATTTTGTCGCGCCGCTCTTTGGATGAGACGATTACGAAATTCTTTCGAAGCTCGGATTCATAATTCTTCGGGGTGACCTGAATCTGGGCGGCGCCGAGTCGCCGATGGCCTCGTGTCCGGTCGCCAGATCGCACCCCGGCAATTTCAAAATCCAGGATGCCGTCGCCAAGCAAGGCCACAATCCAACGAATCGGCCGAATAAACCGTGGACCTTGCTTAGAGGTCCAGTACATGGTTTTCGGCCATTGAATCGCAAGGATCGCCGCCGGCAGGGTTGCCGCCAGGACTTCGAACGCGTCCCGCCCCGGAACCACTTTGTGAAGCTCGTAATAATCGCCGAGTTTCCGCAGCGCCGAAGCATCCACGCCGTGCTTCTTCGCAAACCCCGCGGCCGCTTTCTCCCCGGCCGAAACCGGAGGACCCTTGACGATTTGCTCCTGATCCGGAGTGCGCTCCGGCACGCCCCAGGCGCGAACCACCAGCCGGCGCGGCGTCGCATCCACCTCCGGCCGGGCGCCCAGCAGATCGATCCTGGCAAGCTGATCAAGCGCCTGGGGAATCATCCAGTGCGGAATTTCTTCGGTCCCGATTTCCAAAAGAAAATTCATGCCTGCTGATCCACCCACATTTTCGCCGCGCCCACCGCCAGATCGCGCACGCGCTTGATCATTCCCACCCGCTCCGTCACCGAAATCGCGCCGCGCGCATCGAGCAGATTGAAAAGATGCGAGCACTTCAGCACCTGCTCATAGGCCGGGATCACCGGGAACCGCTTCTTGCATTCCGATTTGCCGTCATACAGGCTCAACAGGCGTTTGCATTCGGCTTCGTATTCGTTGAATAAAAGCCGCAACCGGTCGATTTGTGCGACCTCGAAGTTATACACCGACGATTGCAGCTCATCGGCGAAACGCACCTCGGCGTACTTGACCCCCGGCGCCCATTCGATCTCATAAACGCTATCGACGCCCTGCAAAAACGCGCTGATTCGCTCCAACCCGTAGGTCAGTTCGGCGGGAACCAGTTCCAGATCAAATCCGCCGCACTGCTGAAAATAGGTGAACTGCGAAATCTCGAGGCCGTCGAGCATCACCTGCCAGCCGATGCCCCAGGCGCCCAGCGTCGGCGCTTCCCAATTGTCTTCCTCAAATTTAATATCGTGCTTTTTGAGGTCGATCCCGATCGCTTCGATGCTGCCCAAATATTGATCGATCACATCCTCGGGCGACGGCTTCAGAATCACCTGCAACTGCTGATGCTTGTACAGCCGGTTCGGATTTTCGCCGTAGCGGCCGTCGGCCGGACGGCGGCTGGGCTGGACGTAGGCGACGCGGTAGGGCTGTGGCCCGAGCACGCGCAGAAACGTTTCCGGACACATCGTGCCCGCTCCGACTTCGATATCGTAGGGTTCCTGAATGATGGCGCCGCGATCGGCCCAGTATCGCTTCAGCTTGAAAACGGTGTCCTGAAAACAGTCCACTCTACAAAGCCTCCAGAAGAGGTACGGTCAGAAATTTTCGTTCGACGTGCTGCTCCATGGCGCGGATGAGCTTGCGGCGCAGATCGCTCGCGATGGTTTTCGACCAGGCGCGCGGCGTCAGGGAGGCGATGGGCCGCTCCAGCATTTCGGTGGCGATGACGGCGGATTGCTCGCTGACGGTCATTTCCGGCAGGATTCCGGTGAGCCGCACGGCCCACAGGCTGAAATATAAAACCGCGGCCCAGACATCGCCGCCCGATCGCAGATACCCGATGACGGCTATCATCAGCCGGAAAAATTTTTCGTTCACCTCATGGGCCGGCAGCAGATGCTCGGCTGCTTCGGTGAAAAAATCGAGCGCGAGGCCGCGCGCGTAATCGGCGCCGAGATCGAATTGAGATTCGATCAACTCGCACGAATTGAGGCTCGCCAACTCCGCGTTCTCCTTTTGAAAATACGCCATCCGAACGTGGGACAGCCGCTCCAATCCCGCGCCGAACGGGCTTTTCGGACGGCGCGCGCGCCGGGCTACGCCGCGCAGTTTCCCTTCATCGCGGGTGAAGAAGCTCACGATCAGATCCGCTTCCCGAAAGGGATAAGTGCGCAGGACGAAAGTCTCGCTCACCCGCGCGGGCATAGGTTGTTTTCAGAAATAGATTAGCATGCCGCTGCTCTCCGCCGGATCGCCGATGCTCAGGGCTGCCGTTTCCCGGCGGCGCGCGCTGCGCCACGCTAGGATGAAAGCATCTCGTGAAATCGATCCCGAATGTGTTGAGCGCCGCGCGCCTGGCCCTGGCTCCTTATCTTTTCCTGGCGCTGTGGCGGCACGAGTACAACATTGCGCTGGCGGTATGTTTTTTGGCTGGATTCACCGACGCGCTCGACGGATGGATGGCGCGATGGCTGAAAGCATCCTCGCGCCTTGGCGCGTACCTCGATCCGGTGGCCGACAAAATTCTGCTGAGCGGCGCATTTCTGACGCTGGCGCTCGACCACGCCATCCAGCCCTGGTTGGCGATCCTGGTGCTGGGGCGCGATCTGATGATTCTTCTTTTCGCCGGCGGCGCGTTCGCGTTCACGGCGCTGCGAAATTTTCCTCCCTCGATGTGGGGTAAGGCGAGCACGGCGGCGCAGATCATTTTTATTTTCGTTCTGCTGCTGTTCCTATGCGGATGGGCGGACTGGCGCCTGCCGCGATTGATGACGTGGATCACCGCCGCGCTCACCGGCTGGAGCGGCATCGATTATGCGCTGCGCGGAGTGCGATATATTAGAATCTTTCAGCACTCCTCACAATGAAAATTCATGAATATCAGGCTAAGGCGCTCTTGGCCCGGCACGCCGTTCCCGTGCCTCGCGGCGAAGTGGCGCTCACGGCCGGCGAAGCGGAAGCCGCCGCGAAACGGATCGGCGGCAGCGTCGTGGTGAAGGCGCAGATTCACGCGGGCGGCCGCGGAAAAGGCGGCGGCGTCAAGATCGCGAAAGATGCGGCGGAAGCGCGCGCCATCGCCGAAAAAATGCTCGGCATGACGCTGGTGACGCATCAGACCGGACCCGAGGGACGCCTGGTGCAGCGCTTGCTGATCGAAGAGACGCTGCCGATCGCCAAAGAGCTTTACTTGGGCATCGTGCTCGATCGGGCGATCGGCAAAAACGTCTTCATGGCGTCGGCCGACGGCGGCGTGGAGATTGAAGAAGTCGCGGCGAAAACTCCGGAACGGATTTTGAGGGAAGCGATCGAGCCGGGCCTGGGATTGCTGCCGTTTCAGGCGCGCAAGCTCGCCTTCGGGATGGGATTGACGGGCGCGGCGGTGAACGCGGCGGCCACGGCGATGGTGGCGCTGGCGCGGGCAAATGAATCGCTCGACGCCTCGCTTGCCGAGATCAATCCGTTCATCGTGACCAGGGACGAGCGGGTTTACGCGCTGGACGCCAAGATCAATCTCGACGATAACGCGATGTTCCGCCACAAGGACCTCGCCGAGCTGCGCGACTTGAACGAAGAAGATCCGCTGGAGGTGGAGGCGTCCAGGTTCGGGTTGAATTACATCAAGCTGGATGGAAACGTCGCCTGCATGGTCAATGGCGCGGGCCTGGCAATGGCGACGATGGATATTATCAAATACGCCGGCGGCAGCCCCGCGAATTTTCTGGACGTCGGCGGCGGCGCCAACGCCGAACAGATCAAAAACGCGTTCCGTATCCTGCTGTCGGATGCGGCGGTCAAGGCGGTTTTGATCAATATTTTTGGAGGTATTTTGCGCTGCGATACACTGGCCAGCGGAGTGGTTGCCGCCGCGCGGGAGCTATCGATCCCCGTTCCGATCGTGGTGCGGATGGAAGGAACCAACGTTGAGCTCGGCCGGAAAATACTGATGGAATCCGGATTGAATTTCACGGTCGCCGACGGGATGCGCGACGCGGCGGAAAAAGTGGTGAGGTTGGCGAAATGAGCATCCTGGTTGACGAAAACACGCGCGTTCTGTTCCAGGGATTCACCGGAAAAGAAGCCAGCTTTCACGCGCAGCAATCGATTCTTTATAAGACGCGGGTCGTCGGCGGCGTGACGCCGGGCAAGGGCGGGCAGACCCATCTGGATCTGCCGGTGTTCAACACCGTGGCCGAAGGCGTGAAGGCGACCGGCGCCAATGCCAGCGTGATTTTCGTTCCGCCGCCGTTCGCCGCCGACGCGATTATGGAAGCGGCCGACGCCGGCATCGCACTGGTGGTTTGCATCACCGAAGGAATCCCGGCCGCGGATATGATTCGCGCCTGGAGCTATTTGAAAACCCGGCCGAATACGCGATTGATCGGTCCGAATTGCCCGGGAATCATCTCGCCCGGCAAGTGCAAGATCGGCATCATGCCGGCGCACATTCATTTGCAGGGGCAGGTGGGGGTGGTTTCGCGCTCCGGCACGTTGACCTACGAGGCGGTCGGCCAGTTGACGAAGCTCGGCATCGGGCAATCGACCTGTATCGGAATCGGCGGCGATCCGATTATCGGCACAACCTTCACCGATGCGCTGCGGCTGTTCAACGATGATCCCGATACGCGCGCGATCGTGATGATCGGCGAGATCGGCGGCAACGCGGAAGAGACTGCGGCGGCGTTTATCAAGGCGCAGGTGAAGAAACCGGTAATCGGGTTTATCGCCGGTCAAACCGCTCCTCCGGGGCGCCGCATGGGCCACGCCGGCGCGATCATTTCGGGCGGAAGCGGAAAGGCCGCCGATAAAATCGCCGCGCTGGAGGCGGCCGGGGTGACGGTGTGCGCGACGCCGGCGGAAATTGGAGAAAAGGTCAAATCCCGAATCTAATGGAACGAACATTTGCCATCATCAAGCCGGACGCGGTCGCCGCGAATCAGACGGGCGAGATTCTCACGATAATTCAGGAGGCCGGGTTCCGCGTGGTCGGAATGAAGATGAAGCGGCTCAGCCGGATTGAGGCCGAAGGATTTTACGCCGTCCATCGCGAGCGGCCGTTTTTCGCCTCGCTGGTGAAGTTCATGACCGAAGGCCCGGTGGTCGTAATGGTGCTCGAAGCTCGTGATGCGATCCGCAAGTGGCGCGATACGATGGGCGCGACCAATCCGGCCAACGCCGCCGAAGGCACTATCCGCAAGCGGTTCGCGCAGTCGATCGAGCGCAATTGCGTGCACGGATCGGACGCGCCGGAGACGGCGGCGGTGGAGATTGCGTTCTTCTTCAGCACGTCGGAGTTGCTGTAGACCATCGCGCTCCATGACGATGAACAGCTATCATGAAGCGCGACGGCATGGAGCGCGTGAACCGTTGGGTCGTCTTCGCGCTGATCGCGGCGGTGGTGATTGCCGCGCGGCTGCTTCATTCCCACGTGCTGTGGGCCGACGACAACCTGCCGCTTGCCGCCGCAATGCAGGTTGCGCGCGGGAAAATTCTCTATAAGGAAGTCTGGTTCGACAAGCCGCCGCTGGTGGCCTGGATCGATCTGCTGTGCGGCGCGCGCGCCGGAGTTTTGCTTCGGCTGATGGGCGCCGCTTACGTCATTTTGGCCGCGGCGGCGGCGTATCTGGCCTCGCGCCTTAAATGGAGCGAACGGGAAGGCCTGCTGGCCGCGATTTTCACCGCATTTTTTCTGACATTCGGGCTGCCGTCGGCGGTGATCCCGGTTGCCTCGGATCTGCTTCTGATCCTGCCGCATTTCGCCGCGATCTATTTCGCCTGGCGCGGCCGCGCATTCTTGAGCGGCGTAATGTGCGGGATCGGATTGCTGTGCAGCTCAAAGGCGATTTTCGTTTTGCTGGCGTGCCTGCTTTGGCAGTGGCGCTCAGCGCCGACGCTTTTCGCCGGATTCGCCGCGCCGAACGCGATCGCGCTGTTGTGGATGTGGACGCAAGGCTCGGCGGGCGATTATTATCGCCAGGCGTGGCAGTGGGGATCGATTTATGCCGCGAACACGTTTGTCGATGATCCGGTCGTCGAGGGCTTGAAGCGCACCGCGAATTTTTGCGGATTCCAGGCGGCGCTCGTCGCCGGCGCAATTCTGGCGCTGCGGCAAAAAATGGAGTGGCGCCTGATTGCGTGGATCGCGTTTTCGTTCGCCGGCGTGATCCTCGGCCTGCGATTTTTTCCGCGCTATTATTTCCTGCTGCTGCCGCCGCTGGTGGTGATCGCCGCGCGCGGTTGGGCTTGTGATTTTCGCGGGCCGATCCGTCCGCTGTTGTTCATCGCGTTGCTGGGGATTCCGGCGGCGCGTTTTGCGCCGCCGTATTTTACGCTGGCCAGATCGCGCGATCTGGCGATCGATCGCGACAGCAAGCAGGCGGCGCGCGAGCTGGATCGTCGCGCAAGGCCGGGAGATACGCTGTTTGTCTGGGGATTCCGGCCGGACATCTTTATAGATTCGGGCCTCCCCGCCGGAACACGGTTCCTCGAAAGCCAGCCGATCTCGGGCGTGCTCGCGGACCGGCATTTATTTTCAACCCAGGAAATCGCTCCCTCCTTCACGGCGCCGAATCGCGCCGAGCTTGCGCGATCGCGTCCGTCCTGGGTGGTGGATGGGCTCGGCATTTTGAATCCTCCGCTTGCGCTGGCGCGCCAGCCCTATCTGGCGGGCTGGTTCGCTCAGTATGAAGAAGCCGGCCGCACCAAGTTTTCGATTCTGTACCGGTTGCGTTAAACTCACGGGGTGGACTTCGCGGAAATTCCGTTTTCAACATTTCGGATGCGGAATGTCGCGCTGGCGCTGTTCCTCGCCGCCTTTCTGCTTTCCTGCTCGGGAACTCCGCAAAGATCGTTGACCATCGCGGTCAACGCCGGCGTGGAAGGAACCGCGCTCAAGGCTGCCGCCAGGCAATGGGGCCAGGCCAACCACGCGCGCATCGAAGTGGTGGAGCTGCCCTACGCCAACCTGTTTGAAAAAGAACAGCTCGATTTAACCAGCCGCACCGGCGCCTACGACGTGATCATGCTCGACGATCCGTGGTTTCCGCGCATGGCCGCGGATCTGGCCAGGCTGCCGCGCGATCCGGATTCCGATTTTGTTTCGACCTGTCTCGAGGTATGCCGCCATCCCTATAAAACCGGCGCGTATTTGGCGCTTCCGTATGTCGGAAACGCGCAGCTTTTTTTCTATCGAAAGGATCTGTTCGAGAAATACAGGCTCGGCGCGCCCAAAACATGGGATGACGTTCTTGTTGCGGCGAAGAAAATCGGCGAAGGCGAAAAAATATACGGATACGTGATGCGGGCCGCGCCCGGCAACGCGGTGGTCGCCGATTTTATGCCGCTGCTGTGGGCCTTCGGCGGCGGCGTGATGGAGGGAAATCGCGCGATTTGCAATTCGCCGCCCGCGGTCGAGGCGCTGCGATTCATGCTCGAATTGGGAAAATATTCGCCGCCCGGATATGCCGGATTCAACGCCGACGAGGTTTCCGCGCACCTTTTGCAGGGCACGGCGGCGATGAGCATCAACTGGCCCGCCTGGATCGCGGCGATGGACGATCCCGCCAAATCGAAAGTTGTTGGCAAAATCGAATTTTCCCAAATGCCGGGCGAGCGCGATCCGGGCGTGGGGGAGTTGGGCGCGTGGCTGGTGGCGGTGCCCGCCGGATCCAAGCACGCCGCCGACGCCTTCGAATTCATTTATTGGGCGACCGAACCCGCGCAGATGAAACAGGCGGCGCTGCGGGGCAATCCGCCGACGCGGCGCAGCATCTTTCAATCGCCCGACCTGATCGCGAAGTTCCGGTCTTATCCGGCGCAGCTTGCCTCGCTCGAATCGGCGCGTCCGCGCCCGCGAACGGCGGAGTGGAACGAGATCGAAAACAGCTTCGGGATCTATCTTTCCAAGGCGAACGACGGCGCGATGGATCCGCGGGCCGCCTTGAACGCCGCGGCCGATTCGATCCAGAAAATTTTAGAGCGCAATGAATCGGCGACGCATCCCTGAAGGTTTCCCGTGGGTTCTGCCTTCGCTTCTGGTACTGCTCGCGCTATCGATTTATCCATTGATTTATTCGGTGAAGCTGGCGGCGGCCGATCGCGGAAATTTCACCCGCCTGTTCACCGATCGGCTGTTTTTGACGGCGTCGATTCAAACCATTGTGCTGACGATTGCCGCGCTGGCGATCGAATTTTTTCTGGGTCTCGCGCTGGCGCTGCTGGTCGATTCGCTGGCGCGCGGCCGGATGTTTTTCCGAACCGCGCTTCTGATCCCGATGCTGCTGCCGCCGGTGGTGGCGGCGGTCGCCTGGCGATTGATTTATAACCCGCAGTTCGGAGTTTTGAACGGAACGCTGCGTTGGCTCGGCTTCCACACCGCTCATTTGACCTGGACCAGCGGCGAGTCTTCAGCTCTGGCATCGGTGATTCTGGTGGATGTCTGGGAGTGGACGCCGTTTCTGTTTCTGCTGCTCTCGGCGGGCTTGCAGGCGATTCCGCCGGAGCCTTTGGAAGCGGCGCGCGTGGACGGCGCGGGCGCCTGGCGCATTTTTCGCGACGTCACGCTTCCCTTGCTCAAGCCGACCATCGTGCTCGCTCTGCTGCTGCGCGCGATGGACCTGGTGCGGATCTTCGATCAGATTTTCATTTTGACGCAGGGGGGGCCGGGGACGGCCACCGAGACGGTGAGCCTGTATATTTATCGAACCGCGTTTCGCTTTTCGAACTTCGGATACGCGGCGGCCATGTCATTCGTGCTGCTGGCGGCAACCATGCTTTTTTCGCGAGGCTTGCTGCGGGCGATGAGGGCCCGATGATGCGAGCGCGCTCCGGATGGCGTGAGGCGGCTCGCAAAGCCGCCGCGCTGCTTCCTTACCTGGCCGCGGTGGCCGCGGTGTTCATCGCCCTGGCGCCGGTTTACTGGCTGCTCACGATTTCGCTGAAGCGCGAGGTGGATCAGTTCGCGTATCCGCCGCAATGGATCGGGTTCACGGCGACGCTCGAGCACTATCGAGACGCCTTCGCGGGCGGATCTTTCGCGGCGTATTTCGAAAATTCGGTCCTG
>Ga0209062_1001988_pt1 | contig 30229 bp, 26 predicted proteins | sample Coa_R2_2_FD_187158 | JGI IMG/M metagenome (GOLD analysis project Ga0209062, IMG submission 187158) | Surface soil microbial communities from Centralia Pennsylvania, which are recovering from an underground coalmine fire - Coalmine... | ecosystem: Environmental > Terrestrial > Soil > Unclassified... | reverse complement strand
AGAAAGGCGATGCGCAGCTTTGGATGGCGCTCGACCACCCCGCCCCAGATCACGCTCATGCAGGCCAGCATCATCTCCATCGTGTGCGAGATGATGTGGCGCGCCCCGCGCCCCTCGAAGCGATCGACCCCGACCGTCGGCATGCCGCTGTTGGCGCCTTCGTGGAAGCCGATCGCGAAGTCGAGCTCCTCGGCCGCAGCCCAGAACGGCTCATAGTCGGGATGGTGGATCATCTTGTAATTGTACGGGTTCGGGCGCAGGAAGCCGCCGCGCATGCCCAATTCCTTCCTGGCGAAGCGCATCTCGTCGATGGCCAGCTCGACCGATTGCAGCGGCAGCATGGCGACGCCGAACAGGCGATCGGGATAGGGCTTGCAGTAATCGGCCAGCCAGCGGTTGTAGGCGCGGCACATCGCGGCGGCGAGCCCGGGATCGTCGACCGCTCCGGCAAACAGCCCGATGCTCGGATACAGAAAGGCGGCGTCGATGCCGTCGAGATCCATATCGGCGATGCGGGCGTGCGGGTCGAAGCCGCCCTTGCGCCCCTCTTCGTATTTGAGGGTCTCGCGCCGCACCAGCCCCTGGCGGGCGCCGACCCCGCCGAGGCTGCCGATCCCCATCGGATTGCCCATGATCTTGCCGTCGAAGCTGACGCGCTCCTTGCCGTTCTCGTCGATGATCATGCGCGGGGCGCGGTCGCGGTATTGCGGGTCCATGTAGTCCCGCCACAGTGAGAAGGGCTCGAGGACATGACCGTCGGCATCGATCACGGAATAGGTACGGGGCATCTTTGCCTCCTTTGCGACATCGGAACGGCCGATAGTAGCGAGCTTGCCGCCGCCGCGCGAGCCCGCATGGGAGGCGCCGCCGCGGCGTTGCCGGCGGCCGCGGGGGCGGCTACCCTCCCGCTCCGGTTCCTGTCCGGGAGAAGCGGAGGCGGGACCCCGCTGCGCTGAGCGGCGGTCCCGGCCGCAGAGGACGAGGGGAGCGATGAGCGACGAACTGCCGACCGCGGCGCGCGTGCCGGACCCCGGCATCCGCGCGCTTTATCGTCTGGAGAATCGCTGGCAGGCCTGGCTCGACGTCGAGGCGGCGCTGGCCCGGGCGGAGGCCGAGCTCGGCATCATCCCGGGCGAGGCGGCGGCGGCGATCGCGCGCTGCGCCCGCCTCGAAAAGCTGGACCGCGCCCGCCTCGACGCCGGCTTCGCCCGCACCGGCCACACGATCGTGCCGCTGGTGTGGGAGCTTGCCCGGGTCGTCGGCGAGCCTCACGGCGGCTGGGTGCATTGGGGCGCGACGACGCAGAACATCACGCAGACCGGCGATCTGCTGGTGCTGCGGCAGGCGCATCGCATCTTCCTGCGGCTGCTCGGCGAGGCGCTGACGGCGATGGCCGATCTCGCCGAGCGCGGCGCCGACATGCCGATCGCCGCCCGCACGCACGGCCAGCACGCGCTGCCCGCCACCTTCGGCCTGAAGCCGGCGGTGTGGATCGACGAGATGCTGCGCCATGTCGAGCGCCTCCGGCAGGCGGCGCCGCGCCTGTTCGTCGCGATGCTGGGCGGCGGCGCCGGCACCTTCGCCGCGCTCGGCGAACAGGGACCGGCGGTGGCGGCCGCCCTGGCCCGCCATCTCGGCATGCAGCCGATGCGCGTGCCGGCCCGCACATTGGGCGATCATCTCGCCGAGAACGTGCTGATCCTCGGCATGATCGCCGCCACCTGCGGCAAGATCGGGCGTGAGATCTACACATTGATGAAGACCGAGTTCGGCGAGGTCGAAGAGCCGGTGCCGCCCGGCACGGTCGGCAGCTCGACGATGCCGCAGAAGCGCAACCCGAAACTGTGCCAGGATATCATCGCCGCGGCGGCGGAGATCCGCGCGATAGTGCCGCTCGCGCTCGAGGCGATGTACACCGAGCACGAGGCCGACCGCACGACAAGCCTGATGATGGAGGCGGCCGAGGCGCGCGCGGCGATCCTGACCGGCGACATGCTGGGCCGGCTCGTCGTGGTCCTGCAGGGGCTCGAACTCCACCCCGAGCGCATGCGGCAGAACCTCGATCTCGGCGGCGGTCTGATCATGGCCGAGGCGGTCATGCTCGCGCTCGGCGCCAAGATCGGCCGCCAGCACGCCCATGACGTCGTCTATGACGCGGCGCAAAGGGCGGTCGTCGAGAAAAAGCCGTTCGCGACCCTGCTCGCCGCCGATCCGCGCGTCGGCGCCCATCTCGATGCGGCGGCGATCGCGGCCCTGCTCGACCCGCTCGCCTATACCGGGCTGTGCGCCCAGATGGCGCGCGCGGGCGCCGCGCGGGCGCGCGAAGCCGCCGCCGTCCTGCTGCGCGAGGGCGCCGCCCGATAATGCCGGGGCGGCGGCACCGCCCGCGCGGGCTTTTTGCCGGCCGCGACACAAGGCGTCGGCGCCGTTTGGCCGGCCGCGGCGTTGATCCTCGCGGAAGCGGAAGAGGGCTTACGACAGCGAGCATGCCATGATTGACATGCGCAAACCGGGATCGCGCGGCGCCCCGGGGCGCCGCCTGGCGCTGGCCGCCGCCGCGGCTCTCGCCACCACGGCGGCCGGCTGGATCGCCCCGCCGCCGGCGCCGCCGGCCGCACCGTCGCCGGGGGCAGGCGCAACCGTCGCGCCGCCGCCGGCAAAGCCGCGACCCCTTGCCGCCCCGGCCGTCGGGCATCGCTCGCAACCGGGACGGCCGGCGCTGACGGTCGTGCGCTGGAGCCTGCGCAGCGGCAATGGCGAGAATGTCTCGGCGACCGGCCATGCGCCGGCGGGACGGCCGCTCACCTTGCAACTGCAGCTCGTCGGCACGCAGGCGGCGGTCGACCGGATCCGCCGCGGCCCGATCGCGATCGAAGTGCATTGGACGCGCGAGAGCGGCGGCCCGTGGAGCGCCCCAAACCTCGTGACCCGCCTGACGATCGGCCATCCCGGGATTGCCGGGGCATTGGCCGCGGAGGTGCGCCGCACCGGCTATTTCGAATGGCACAGCTGGGCGCGCAAGGATTCGCTCAGCCCGGGGCGGTGGCAGGTGTCGCTGACCTATCCGGACGGGCGGCCGCTGGCCTGCGGCAATCCGCCGGCGCCGTGCCGCTTCCGCATCGACGCCGGCTGAGCCGCGGCGCGCTCAGCGGTGCCGGTGCGCGTAATTGAACATCGGGGTCAGGAAGCGCCGCACCGGCGCCGTGCCGCCGGCATGGCTGGGCAGCGCGCGGCCGTGGAACTCGCCGCCGGCAAAGCCGCGATGGAGCCGGCGAGCGGCAATGCCGGGATGGGAGAACTCGCGGAACCGGTGGACGGCGACGCCGGGATGATGGAATTCGCGGAACTCGTGAACCGCAAAGCCGCGGTGGAAACGGCGGATCTCGCGATGGAAGAAGGGGTGCCCGAAGCCGAGGCCAAACCCGAAACCGTAATAGGGATAATAGTAGGAATAGTATTCGCAGTAATAGGGGTTGTAGTAGGGGGCGTAGCAGTACGGGTTGTACTGCGCCCGGGCCGGGGTGCTGACGGCGAGCGTCACCAGCCCGGCGGCGCCGGCGAACAGGCCGCACAGCAACAGGCGCCGCAGCCGTGGCAGGACCGAGAGGGACATGTCCGATCTCCTGCGGGCGGAGAGCCCTTTACCGGAGAACGCTGCGGGCCCGCTTGGGGTTCGCCGGCGCCGTGCGCCCGCCGGGCCGGCGCCGGCAAGCCCTGGGCCGCCGCGACGGCGTACCTATATGATAGGGCCAGGCGGCGACCGGCCGGGCTGCGCGCCCGAATCTGAGGGGAGCGGGCTGGTCGCGGCGGCACGGCTCACTCGCTGCAAAGGAGGCACAATGTCGCTCAGGATCGGATCCGAAGCCCCGAACTTCACCGCCGAGACGACCCAGGGCACGATCGATTTTCATCAGTGGATCGACGACGGCTGGGCCATCCTGTTCTCGCACCCGAAGGATTTCACGCCGGTATGCACGACCGAGCTCGGCTATATGGCGCGCCTCAAACCGGAATTCGACAAGCGCAATTGCAAGATCATCGGCCTCAGCGTCGATCCGGTCGAGGATCATCGGCGCTGGCAGAAGGATCTTGAAGAGGTCGGCGGCGCCCCGATCACCTATCCGCTGATCGGCGATCCCGAACTGAAGATCGCCAAGCTCTACGACATGCTGCCCGAAGGCGCGGGCGGGCGCGCCGAAGGCCGCACCCCCTCCGACAACGCCACCGTGCGCTCGGTCTTCATCATCGGGCCGGACAAGAAGATCAAGGCGATGCTGACCTATCCGATGTCGAGCGGGCGCAATTTCGACGAGGTCCTGCGGCTGCTCGATTCGTGCCAGCTTGCGGCCAAGCATCCGGTCGCGACGCCGGTCAACTGGAAGCCCGGCGAGGACGTCATCGTCGCCGGCTCGGTCCCGGACGAGCAGGCCCGGCAGCTCTTCCCGGAGGGGTTCCGGGCGGTCAAACCCTATCTGCGCTACGTCCATCAGCCGCACTGACCCGCGGCCGTCCCTCTGCCGCCGCCAGCGCGGCGGCAGAGGGATCCTCTATACCTCGACCTTGGCGCCGGTGCGCTCGCTGATCAGCCGGTAGTGCTCGATGCGGCGGTGCTTCTCGAAGTTGAAGACGGTGCGCCGGATATAATCGCCGAGCTCGAGGTCGAGCGTGGCGCTGATGACCTCGTCGTCCTCGCTGACGGCGCGGGCGACGATCTCGCCGGTCGGCGCGACGATGGCCGAGCCGCCGATCAGCCCGAACCCGTCCTCCTTGCCGGCCTTGGCGGCGGCCAGCACCCAGGCGGCGTTCTGATAGGCGTTGGCCTGCAGGCTCAAGAGATGGTGGAACATCCGCAGATGCAGCGGCTCGGGGTGATGGATGTTCTCGCTCGGCGTGTTGTAGCCGAGCGCAACGATCTCCGCCCCCTGCAGCGCGAGCACGCGGAAGGTCTCGGGCCAGCGCCGGTCGTTGCAGATGCACATGCCGACGACCGCGTCGAAGGCGCGCCACACCCGGAAGCCCTCGTCGCCGACCTCGAAATAGCGCTTTTCGAGATGCTGGAACGGCGCCTGCGGCAGGTGCTCGGCGTGGCCGGGCAGGTGGATCTTGCGATAGCGGCCGACGATGCGGCCGTCGCGCTCGACTAGGATCGCGGTGTTGTAGCGGTGCAGCGCGCCCTTCTGCTGCGCCAGCTCGGCATAGCCGAGATAGAAGCCGACCCCGAGCTCCCGCGCCAGCTCGAACAGCGGCCGGGTTTCGGGGCCGGGCATCTCGCGCTCGAAGAAGCGGTCGATCTGCTGCTGATCGGTCATCCAGTAGCGCGGAAAGAAGGTCGTCAGCGCCAGTTCGGGAAAGACAACGAAGCGGGCGCCCTCGCCATGCGCCGCGCGCAGCATCGCCATCAACCGCTGGACCACGGCGGCGCGGCTGTCGGCGAGGTGGACCGGCCCCATCTGGGCGACGGCGACGCGCAATTTGCGGGACATCGGCATCCTCCTTGGTTTGGCAATCGCACCGCCGGCTAGACGAGCGCGCCGCCCGCCGCGGCGGCGAAGGCGAGCTCCGGCGCCGGCCGCCCGCGCGGTCTCGCCGCCGGCGGCGGCGCGCAGGGCAGAAACAGGCCGCCGCCGCGCGGCGCCTGCAATGCGCCGTCCGCGACGACGACCCGGCCGCGGCTCAACACGATAATCGGCCAGCCGACGAGCCGGCGGCCCTCATAGGGGGTATAGCCGGTCCTGTCGTGCAGCATCGCCGCCGAGACGAGCCTCTCGCGCTTGGGATCCCACAGCGCGATATCGGCGTCGCTGCCGACCGCGATCGTCCCCTTTTTCGGGTAGAGGCCGTAAAGCTTGGCGTGGTTGGTCGCGGTCAGCGCGACAAAGGCGTTGAGATCGAGCCGGCCGGCATTGACGCCCTCGGAAAACAACAGCGGCAGGCGCAATTCGATGCCGGGCACGCCGTTGGCGATGTCCTTGAACGTCGTCCGCTCGCCCTTCGGCAATTTGCCGGAGGCATCGAAGCGGTAGGGCGCGTGATCGGAGGAAAACACCTGGAAGGTGCCGTTCGTCAGCCCCGTCCAGATCGCCTGCTGCGCGGCCTGGTCGCGCGGCGGCGGGCTGCAGCAGAACTTCGCCCCCTCGAGCCCCGGGCGGTCGAGATCCTCGGCGGTCAGGAACAGGTATTGCGGGCAGGTCTCGGCGTAGATCCTGAGGCCCCGGCCCTGCGCCTCGCGGATCACCGCGACCGCCTCGGCGGCCGAGACGTGGACGATCAACAGCGGCACGTCGATGAGCTCCGACAGCGCGACGGCGCGGTTGGTCGCCTCGCTCTCGGCGAGGCGGGCATGGCTGGTCGCGTGATGGCGCGGCGCGGTCAGGCCGCGCTCGGTGAGGCGGTCGGCGAGCCAGCGGATCATGTCGTGGTTTTCGGCATGGACCATGACGAGCGCGCCCTCGCGCCGGGCCAGCGCCAGCACGTCGAGCAATTGACGGTCGTCGAGCCTCAACAGGTCATAGGTCATATAGACCTTGAACGAGGTGTAGCCGTCGCGGATCAGGGCCGGCAATTCCTGTCCCAGCACCTCCGGGGTCGGATCGGAGACGATCAGGTGGAAGGCGTAGTCGATGACCGCCTTGCCGCGCGCGGCCTCGTGGTACTCGGCGACGACGCGGCGCAACGACTGGCCCCTATGCTGGGCGGCGAACGGGATCACCGTCGTCGTCCCGCCAAACGCCGCCGCCACCGTGGCGCTGTCGAAATCGTCGGCGCATACGACCCCGGCCGAGGAGCGCTGCGCGATATGGCAGTGGCTGTCGATGCCGCCGGGCAATACGAGCAGGCCGCTCGCGTCGATTTCGCGCCGCCCCCGCGCGAGCCCCCTGCCCAGCGCCGCAACGAGCCCGTCCTTGATGCCGACATCGCAGATGACGGTGTCGGCGGCGGTCGCCACCGTGCCGCCCCGGATCACCAGATCATACTCCTCCATCGTCCACCTCCGCGCCGCCCGTTGCCGACCCAGCCGCAAGAAAACAGGATTTCCCGGCACAAGGCCAGTCCGTTATCGCCCGCCGGCCGGACGACGGCGCGCACTCGCATGCGCGCGCCAGTAGGGGGTTTGCCGACTCCAGGATGTCTTTAAAACAAACTCTCTTCAAAGTTGGACGGCGGGATGCACCCCGCACCCGCCGGCACGCTTGCCGCCGCCAGCGCCCCGGCGATCGCGCGGATCAAGGGCTTCATGAAAAAAGCCTCGGGCGGCGCGATCGCGACCGCCACGCCGCGGGCGCGCAGCGTCTGCGCCACCACGGCGCCGACGGCGGCGACCCGGGTGCGGGCCAGCGCCGCGCGCAATGTGGCTTCACAATCCGCCGCCTGCGCCACCGCGAACAGGCGGCGCACCTGCGGCGAGCTGGTGAAGGCGATGACGTCGACGTCGCCCGCCGCCATCATCTCGATGACCGCGCATACGCGTTCGCTATCGGCTTTGGGCGCATAGGCATAGGGTACGACCGCATCCGGCACGGCGCCGGCGCCGGCCAGAAAATCCAGCAATTCCGCGTTGGGATTGTCGGGGTAGAGCTGCACCCCGACGCGCCGGCCGCGCAGATCCTCGTGCGCGAGCGCCGCGATGACCCCCGCGGTGGTCGGCTCGCGGGCGCGCAGGCCGGGCTCGAGGCCGAGCGCGCGCAGCGCCTGGACCGGTTTCGGGCCGCGCGTGATGATGCGCGCGGTCGCCAGCCCCCGCCGCCAATCCCCTTCGAGACCGGCCTTGCGGGCGGCGGCATGCAGCCGCCGCAGCCCCTCGCCGGTCAGCAGGATCAGATCGTCGCAGGGAACGTCCCGAAAGCGGTACAGCCACTCCCGCACCGGCGCCGGGTCCGGGGCATCGACGATCGCGACCAGCGGGCAGCGGACGGCCTCACCCCCTTCCGCCGCGATCATGCGGGCGAGCAGGTCGAGCTCGCGGGTTTCCGGGACGACGATCCGCCGCCCCTGCAAGGCTGCGCCCATATCTCCCCTCCGCGGCCGATACGATACTCAGGGCCGGCCGTCCGATCGAGAAGTTCGACGCGCTGATCGCGGCGATCGCGCGGGCGGCCGGTGCCGAAGTCGCCATGCGCGACAGCAGTGGATTTGCGGGCTGCGGCCTCACCTTGATCGAGCCCTGAACGGCAGGGTCAGCGCGAGATCACAGCCGCTGTTGGACCGCGCCCGGGATATGATCGAGAATGCTGAGCTGCCTCACCTCTGGGGGACCACTCAAACGGTTTCCCATAGAGGGGGCGGAGACAGCGCTTCACCCTCCCCGCCGACCCTTTTGCTCCGTTGCCGACGCCTCCGGCGAGGCGGCCGTGTCACTCTGTGCCGAGGCTTAAGCGGCCGGCGGCGGGCGGCGGACGTTGACGCTGAGCTTGTAGACTTCCGGAAGGAGATAGTGGATCGTCCGCTCGACGGCCCGCCCGCGCCGATCAAAGCTCCTGCGGTCAAGGATCAACAGCGGCGTACTGGGCGAGATCCGCAGCTTGTTCGCAAGCAGGGCGTCCGGCAGTTCGCTGCTGATGTGAAACTCCGCCCGCATCGGGGTAATTGCAAGATGGTCCTGTAGGATCTGGTAGATCCCCATTTCCGAAGCCTCAGCCCGGCTGACTTTCTCGCCGATTTCGGCCGGCAGCATAATACGCAGCAAGGCATGCGGAGAGCCGTCCGCCGCCTCGTAGAGCCGTTCATAGACGAGGGCGGGGCCGGGGGCGGCCTCGAAGCCTGACAGCGGCGCCTCGATCCAGCGGAAGTCGAGAAGGGTGACGCGGACCGGCTCTTCCGCCGCCACAAGGGCGTCCGTGAACGGCCCGAAGCGGTCGATCGGATAAAGGATGCGGGATCGCGAACCGGCCAGAAAGGTGCCCTTGCCCTGCCGCCGGATCAGGATGCCGCGGTCTACCAGGGTCTGGATGGCGCGCCGGACGGTCACCCGGCTGACGCCGTGGATGCGCTGGATCTCCTCTTCGGTCGGTATCTGTTCCCCGGCGCGATAGGAGGAGGTGTATTCGACTCGCAGGCGGTCGCTCAGCTGCTCATGAAGCGCCCGCACGCTGCGGCGGCGAAGCGGCGATAAAGGCGCCTCACACTCCGCGCTGAGTTCTTTTGCCATCCTCTCGATCACCGGATGATTTGACTCCTTTTAATTCATATCATAACGTCTTTTCAGTGTCACGCCGCGGCGTTGCCACGGCGGAAAGGCGGAATGGGGCGTCCGGCATCGGCGGTGCACGGCCGATCCTGATCGGTGGCGGGGGAGGAAGCGATGGCAGAGACGCGGACGAAGCCGACGCGGCGCAGCATCCTCTCGGGAGCCGCAGGTGGTGCAGTATTGCTTGCCGCACCGCCGATCCTTGGCAAGGCGAAATCGCCATATGCCGGAACGACCATCCGCGGCGCCGCCTTCTCGCTGCCGTTCCACCAATATCTGCGCCAGTATTTTCCAGAATTCGAGGAGAAGACCGGGATCAAAGTCGCCTTCGATATAGAGGCCTTCCCGGTCTACAACCAGCGCATGGATCTGGAATTGTCGACCGGCGGGTCGAGCTATGACGTGATCATCGTAACCTTCATCTATCAAGGGCGGTGGATCGGCGCCGGCTGGGTGACGGACCTCGATCGCTTTACAAAGAACCCGGAGGACACGCCGCCGGACTGGGATCCGGCCGACTTCATTCCCGGCGTCGAAGCCTCGATGCGCGACGCCAAAGGCCACACCTATGCTTACGGGGTCGAGGCCGGCGCGATGCTGCTTTATGCCGCGCGCGGCGACCTGATCGAGAAAGCCGGCCTCGCATTGCCGACGACGATGGACGAGCTGATCCGCGTGTGCGAGGCCGTCAACGGCAAGGAGGGCGTCGCCGCCTGGACCGCCGACAGCCTGCACCACTGGAACTGGCCGCCCTATCTGATGGGCATGGGCGGCGGCATCTTCAAGGATCCCCCCAAAGACCTGACCCCGATGCTCGATACCCCGGTCGCCGCGCAGGCGGCCGAATGGTATGCCAATCTGCTCATGACCTACGGGCCGCCCGGCATCCTCTCCTATACCGACGACCAGGCCCTGCATTCGCAATTGTCAGGCCGCGCCAACATGCGCACAAACGCCATCACTTGGGGCCTGCCGCTTGCCAAGAACCCGTCGAGCACGGTCAAGCACACCGTCCGCTACGGCATGGTCCCGGCCGGGCCGAAGGGCGACTTTCCCGGCGTCGCCTGCCATGGTTTCGGCATCCCCAAGGGCTCGCGCAAGAAGGGCGCGGCGTGGGAATTCATCAAATGGGCGCTCTCGAAGGAGATGCTGACCCGGCTGGTGAAAGAGCATGGCTATCCGAGCGTCTGCCGCCGTTCGGTCATCGAGAGCGAGCCGTTCAAGCAAGCCCTAACCCTGAACGGTCAGGACGTGGCGGCGCTCTATCTGAAGGTGCTCGACCAGCTCGGTGACGGCGCCTATATGCGCTATCGCACGGTGCCGGTCTTCCCCGAGGTCGGCGATGCGATTAACCGCGCGATCAGCGCGATCGCGACCAAGCAGATGACCGCGACAGCGGCGCTCAAACAGGCGCAGGCTCAGGCGGTCGAAGCGATCGAGATGGCCGGCTATAAAATCAGCCGATGACTGTCACGCTGTCTTCAGCGCGGCGGGCGCTTCGCTGGCGGGATGCCAGCCTGACGCGCCAGCGGCGCCGCTTTCTGGTGCTGTGCCTAGCTCCGGCCCTGGCCGTGCTGATGGTCGTGACGCTGGCCCCGATCGTTTCGCTCGTCGTAACGAGCTTCACGCCGCTCACCCTGACGAACCCGACGACGGCGTGGAATTTCAGAGAGCCGCTGCTGAACTATCGGCTGCTCGCCGCCGACGAGCGGTTTCGCAATTCGCTATGGGTGCAGGCGCAACTGTCGTTCTGGACGGTCGGGCTGCAGCTCGCGATCGGCATCGGCTTCGCGCTGTTGTTGAATCTGCGTTCCGGTCTTGTCCAGGCGGTGCGCACCGCCTTCCTCGTGCCGATGGTACTGCCGCCGATCGTCGTCGCGATCATCTGGAAGGTGCTTTACACTCCCGACATCAGTCCCGCCTATTGGCTCTTCAAAGCATTGGGCTGGAGCGTACCGGTGCTGATCACGAGCCCGCACTGGGCGCTCGCCGCGATCGTCATCGCCGACACCTGGGAATGGTTCCCGCTGACCATGCTGATGGTGCTGGCGGCCTTGCAGACAGTGCCGGAAGAGCTGATCGACGCGGCGCGTATCGACGGCGCGCGGGCTTGGCAGACGACGTTCTATGTCGTCCTCCCCTACATTCGCGGCACGCTAATGGTCGCCGGTCTGTTCCGCCTGATCGACAGCATCAAGGCGTTCCCGCTGATCTATCTGCTGACCGCCGGCGGCCCCGGATCGGTGACGGAGGTCACGAACTACTATGCGTTCGAACAAGCCTTCAACTTTTCCTATCTCGGGTTTTCGAGCGCGATCACCGTCGTCCTGGTGCTGGTCACGCTGATTTTAAGCTGGCTTGTCGTACGCCTGACCGGATGGGGGACCCTCGAATGAGGCGCAACCGTCGCCTGGTGGAGGCGATGACACTGCTGCTGGCGCTGTTGGCGCTGGCCCCGTTTCTGTGGCTCGTACGGATGTCGTTCGAGACCGACACAGAGATCTTTGCCTTCCCGCCGCATCTCTTCTTCACACCCACCTGGGCGAATTATCGGGCGCTGTGGGACGGTCAGTTTCGCCTTTCGTTCTTCAACAGCACGGTCGTCTGCACCGTTTCGACCGCGATCTCGATGCTGATCGGTGTTCCGGCAGCCTATGCTCTGGCGCGCATGGGGCGCCGCTCGGAGGCTCTCAGCCTGTGGATCTTGGCGAGCCGTCTCGCCCCGCCGACCGCATTCGCGATCCCGTTCTTTCTCGCCTATCGCGATCTGCACCTGCTCGACACGCGCACCGGGCTCGTCATCATTTATCTGACTTTCAATCTGTCTCTGGTCATCTGGATGATGCGCGCCTTCTTCGAGAACGCGCCGCGGGCGCTCGAAGAGGCGGCCTGGATCGACGGCGCGGGATACGGTCAGACCCTGGTCTGGATTGTGCTGCCGACCGCCGCCCCGGCCCTCGCGGCGACGGCAATTCTTTCCTTTGTGTTCTCCTGGGGCGACTTCTTCTTCGCGCTGATCCTGACCCGCACGCGCGCGATGACAGCGCCCGTTGCGGTCGTCAACTTCATGAACTACATCGGCTGGGATTGGGGCCGCATCGCCGCCGGCGGCACGATGGTCATGCTGCCGGTGCTTGTCTTCTCGCTCCTCGTCCGGCGCTTCCTGATCAGCGGCCTGACCGCCGGCGCCATCAAAGGATAGCTTATCGCGGCGGGTGTGGCGGTTCGCGCTCATTGGCGCCCGCTCGCCGTCGGCATCGGCGGCGGGGACCGGCAAGCTTGCCGCCGGGCCCGCGCCCCGCCTGCCGCGCTATGCTGCGGAAACCGACAACGACGATCAGATTAAATTCGAGCCGATACACATTAACCGCAGCGCTCTCGCCCGCCTGCGCCGGGGCCTCCGTCCGCCTGATGATCAGAAAGCTCTGTCAGCAATCAATATGACCCCGGATGGGCACTCATTTTTTATCCGGATCGTCGCAGCAAAACCCTGGATATCTTTTGTCAACAGGACCTTGGACCAAGGTTCCATCCTTATTTCCCCCGCGTTCGCCCCGATATGCGAATGCGGCCGGGTTGCACGACGACGAAGCGACCGGCGATCTTCTGTGCTCTCGTCTCGATCAACTGCACGACGACCTGCGCCATGGCCTGACGGGCGTTCGCCGGAAACCGGATGAACACCACGCCGGCCGACCCGCCGCCATCGGCCAGAAATCGCATGCGTCAGCCCGCGGCCGCTTTATCCGAAGGCTCCAGCAGAATGGTCTCCTCATGCGCCAGCGCATCCGCCGCGTAGGCCGCGGCCGCCCGGATGTCCTCCGGGGTAAGCCCGGGATAGGCGTCGCAAAGATCCGTCGCGCTCGCCCCCTCGCCGAGTTTGCGCAGGATGAGTTCCACGGGAATGCGCGTCCCTCGGATCACCGGCTTTCCAAGCATGATCTTGGGATTGATTTCGATTCGATCCGTGATGGTCATTCTTTTGCCCTCCGCTTCAGAGGTTTCTTTGCACATTAGCGCATCCCGGCGCCGCCACAAGCACGCTGGCCTGGTTCCGTTGACAAGGCTTGACGCGGAACGATCCTGCGAGGTCGGGGCGCCCTGCCCGCCTGTGGGCAAGGATCATGCCAACCCATGGGGCGGCGGCGCCCGCTCGCCGTCGGCATCGGCGGCGGGACCGGCAAGCTTGCCGCCGGGCCCGCGCCCCGCCCGCCGCGCTATGCTGCGCCGATCGCGGCTTTTGTTTTCTATTGTCGATGCCGATGATGCCGATATTGCCGGTTGCGCCGCACGGGTTTTCGCCTGGCGCGGAGGGGCGGCAACCCACAGACGCGAGGAGGGTTGGATGAATGATAGCGTCAGTTCGCCGGCATCCGCCGCTACGGCGCGCACGCGGCTTGTCGGTTTCCTCGGCACCGGCTGTTATAAGCCCGCACGGCATCGCTTCCCGGATCACAGCATCGGGAGCGAAACGCCCTATATCTGCCGCGCGCTTGCCGAATTCGTGCATGCCGACGAGATCGCGCTGATCGCGACCGCCGAGGCGCGGGCGAAGCACGAGGCGCCGCTCGCCGCCGAGCTGCGCGCGGCGAACCTGCCGGCCGCGCAGTTCCACCCGATCCCGATGGGCGAAAGCGAGGCCGAGCTGTGGCGGCAATTCGAGACCGTCAAGGACTTGCTGCGGCCGCCCTCGGGCACCGCGGTCGCGCTCGAGGTGACCCACGCCTTCCGCTCGCAGCCCTTTTTTGCCGCCGCCGTCGCCGCCTTTGTGCGCGCCGTCGAGCGCGCGCCGGCGCCGCTTAAGGTCTTCTACGCCGCCTTCGAGGCGCGCCGGGACGGGGTGGCGCCGGTATGGGAATTGACCCCCTTTGTCGACCTGCTCGACTGGGCGCAGGGCATGATGCTGTTCCTGCGCACCGGGCGCGCCGCCGATATTGCCGAGCGCACGATCGCTCTCGGCCAGCAGCTGCGCCGCCAATGGGCCGCGAGCAAAGAGGGCGCGCCGCCGAACCTGGAGCAGTTGGGCAAGGCGTTGCGCGATTTCGGCGGCAATCTCGAAACGGTGCGCACCGGCGATCTGTTGCTGGGACGATCCGCCGGGTCCGCCTTGGACATGGCCGCGGCCCTCGCGGCGGCGCGGGAGAGCGCGCACAGGGTACCGCCGCTGGCCGACGTGCTCGACCGCCTGCGGGACGAGATGATCGTGCCGCTGCTCGGCGCCCGCGACCACCTGGCGAACCCGGACGGCCACCGCGCGCTGGCCGCGCTGGCGCGGCTCTATGTCGGGATGGGGCGCTGGGCCGAGGCGGCGGCGGTCGCACGCGAGGGCTGGATCACAAGGCATGCGATGCCGGCCGCCGCCTTCGGCGAGCGGCGCCAAAACAGGCCCGGCCTCGACGAAGGACTGCGCAGGAATGCGGAGGACCGCTGGGGCCGGGAGGAAGGCGATGTCGCCCGCGCCGTCGCCGCCGTGCGCAACGACATCGAGCATGCCGGTTTCAAACAGCAGCCCTTGCCGGCCGCCAGCCTGCGCGGGCAGATCGGCAAGCTCGTCGAACGCTTCGCCGCCCTGCCGCCGGCACGGCGGCTTCCGCCGGCCGCGCCGGCGGTCTTCGTCAATCTCAGCAACCATCCGAGCAGCGCGTGGAGCGCGGCGCAAAGGGAGGCGGCGCTGAACCTGGCGCCGCAGATCCAGGACTGGCCGTTCCCGCCGGTGCCGCCCGAGGCCGGTCCCGCCGACATCGCCGCCCTGGCCGAGCGGACCGTGGCGCAATTGACAGAGGACCTGCCCGCCGCCACGCATGCGATGGTGCAGGGCGAGTTCACGCTCACCCACGCGCTGGTGCGCGCGCTGCAGCGGCGCGGCATCGTCTGTCTGGCGGCGACGACGCGGCGGCAGGTGCTGGACGATTGCGGGGCCGTCAAGACCACGCGCTTTGAATTCGTGCGCTTCCGCGAATATGGGTAAGGGCGTCGTCGCGGCGGCGCCGCGGCTTTACCAGGACAGCGTGTATGCCCCCATGCCCATCGTCGCGTTCTTGCCGGCATGCAGCCACTGGCCGAGCCAGAACCACGGCAATAGCTCTTTGATATCGTCGGGATCGCCGGCCAATGTCCACGCGCCGACGACGCCGCCCAAGGTCATCTCGCGCCGCTGGCGGCTCGAAAAGCGCGTCCAATCCTTCCATCTAAGGCGGCGTTCGTCGCTCAGCCGATCGGCACAGGCGGCCAGCCGCGCGGCATCGCCGGCGAAGCCCGGCATCGCCGCGTGCAATTCGAACAACAGCGCGGTGCGGCGCAGCAGCGCCGTGAACAGCGTGCGCGGGGTGAGCCTTTCGGGCGGGAGCGGATGGCCCTCCTTTTGCAGCCGCAGCGGCGTTGCGATGTTCAAGGTGACCGCGCCGACCTGCGGCAAGAGCGGCATCGCCAGGGTCTGATCGTGCCGGCGAATGCGCGAGCGTTCGTCGTCCCAAATCGATTGCGTCGCGCCGGGCCGCTCGATCGCGACCTCCTCGAGCCGGCCCTTCGCCTCGTGCCGGCCGATGCCGCGGGCGAAGGCGCGCTGCAATGCATAGGCGATCAGCGGCAGCCGGTCGAGGGCATGGCCGACCAGCACGAGGCAAAACGAGACCGTCCCGCCGGCGGGCACGTATCGGGAGCCGAGCGGCGGCGGCTCGACGACATAGGGGTTGGGCACCTCGCTGAAACGTTGCAGGGCGTGCGCCGCCGGCGCCGGCGCCTCGAAGACGGCGGGATAGGGACAGGTGCGGTAGAGCGGGCATGCGGGGCATTCCGGCAGGCCGGTCAGACAGACGAGGCGCCGCAATGCGGCGCCGAACTGGCCGCGCAACAGCGAGCCCGCATATTCGGGCAAAAACAGCGCGTCCTCCATGCGGAAGACGAAGCGGTAGCGCGCGACCGGCAGCACGATGCCGGGCCGCAGCAACAGTGTCGGCGGCAGCCCAGACCGCGTCGCTGCTGGCACAGCCCTGGCTGCCCCGCTCACGGTACGTCCTTGAAGCCGATTGTCAAAAGACAGCAAGCGGTCATGTCAGGACCGCGTGAGCTTGTCGAGCGGGACCCACTCGGTGTCGCCCCCCTCGAATTCAATTCGCGCCTCGGTTCCGTCGATCTCACGGATTATTGCAGGCTCACCCTGATAGATCACCTTATCCTCTCTTCGCAGTGGGCCTCGTACCGCTTGCTCCGGTTGCGCACCGGTGCTTGATGGTACGGCACTGGATGGCCGAATCGCTCCACTGCTTGGCGACCTCGCAAAGGCGTGCATCTCTTGGTCGCACCAGCGGTTTAGAGGGTCGTTAGGCAACAGATTGTCCGCGCGCTCTATCAGGAGCCACCCGAACGGTCGCAAATCTGAGCTGCTGTCTGTGCGGTCTGCGGCAAGCCAGATCGTTGTCGCGTCGCGTGCCCAATGGGCCCGGCCCCGACCCTCCATAATCCGAATCCAGCGATGGCGATCGAGCGTCACGCTTTCGGCGCCGCTGTGCCGGCCGACGCGCAGCAGCATCATGTTACCCTCCTCAAGTGCAGGCTTGAGCGCGGCAATCAGCGATTGGAACGCGCTGGTCCACTGCACCTCGCCCAAGGCGGCCAATACTTCGAGATCTGCCTCTAATCGGCTACGATAAAAGCGGTTGCAGGCGCGGGCGAGAGTGGCGAAATCGCTGATGCGCTTGCCAGGCGCCGGAACGTCCTGCGGCGGCACCGATGCGGGTAGCGATTTGAAGCGGATTTCCCCTTGCAAGACACGGATTTGTCCGCCGCAGATCGCTTCGCGGCGCACGAACAGATCTTTTGCTTCAACGCGTCCTCCGCTGCGATCGTGCCGGGGCTGCTTACGCCGATCGACAGCAAAAACGACGCGGCTCTGAACATCGCGACTCGCAGCATCGGAGACATTGATCAGACGGAACGGGTCAGATTTGAATTCCCCGCCAAGCAGATCAGCTTCAACCTTGACGCTGCTCTCGCGCGGTCCCTGATCCGGGGTACGTCGGACCGGAGGACCTTTGTCGAGGTCGTTCAACCAGCCGGTGCGCATAGATCCCTTGAGGCTCGACCCCGGCAGATACGGTTTGCCAGTATGCGGGTGATGAGCGGTGCGCTCGATTTCCAACTGGTTGCTGACCGTGCGGCCGCCCGCTTCACGCTGCGCAACTCGACCGACCCGCCCTTCGTACCACTCGGTGACGCCGGCCGCCACGGGAACTGCAAGCCGGCTCGCCTCTCGGCACGCGCGGCGCTTCTCATAAAAAAATTTTTGTATCGCCCGGATCGCCTCATCGGCTTTTCGATTGGCCTCTTTGATCAGACGCTCGCGATCTATATCCGTCAACGACAGGCGAGTCGGTTCGAAATAATAGAGAACGCCATCGTCAATAACGTAATTGGTCGGCTCGAAATCCTCTCCGCAGCCGATGTGGATCGGCGTCAGCGGCGTCAGCGCGATCGGAACGACTTCGACGAACCGGTGCATAGGCTGCCCTCCACCCGCAGCGGAACCACCGGCGCGTAACCTTGATGAACGGTTTCCGGAATGAGCTTCGACAGCGGCGCCGCCATCCCGCCGAGGCCGCGCCCGTGCACGGCCCAACACGCCGGCTCCCGCGCCGTCAGCAGCGCGCCGGTGGCGATCATCAAGAGCGGTCGCTTAAAAGGGGATGCCATCGTTGCTGCGAGGTTGCCATGCCGGCCGAACCGCGTCAGAGGCAAATAGTAACAGCCGTTGGTCAGAAGCATTTCCGCATCGGGCGCACAGGGCGCGAGCGTCAGCCAATGCCGATGCGGGCGGTCTTGATCTGGCCAAACTTGCTCGTTGACGGGTTCGATCGCGAATTTGCCCAATCCCGTCGTCGCATCACGCCCGTAACCGTGCAGGCCTATACTGGCGAGGAGATCCTGCAATTTTTCCGCAGATAATCGCGCTTCGTCGAGCACCGCGTAGACATCGAGCCGCGCGCCTTCGGCGAAGGAAATGCGGTCGACCTGCCGCGGCGCGAACTGGCCTGTTCCGGTCGTGCCGGTATGGCGGTTGATCGTATTTTGGGTTAGCACGGCCAACTTCTCCGCCTTGGAGTCCGTAAGCCGCTTCATCCAGTGTGCCAGCGGCTCGCCGGCGCCGTCCGCCGGGAGCCAGCGATGCGTGCGCGCCCGCTTGCGCTGTCGCGGGTCGATTTCAAGGCCGAGGACAAAATCGGGTGCGGTCGGACGCGGCAAAAGCCCCGCAGGAAACCCATCGGAAACCACGAGAAAAGGATGGCCGGCCGTATATCCCTCCAGCAACCCGGCCAGCCCACGATCGGCCTGCGCCTCGCGGATGGCCCAGCACAGATGCCCGAACAAGGTGTCCCCGGCCAGCGGCGTTGCAAACGGCGCCAAGGGCCGCAACGTGAATTTGAGCGTCTTCATACCGAGAACGGATCGAGCTTTTCGAATTCGTTCTGGACGCTCTTATGATCGAGCGCGAGATCGCGGAACTTCACCTTGCCGTAGCCGCGCGAGCCGGAGCCCCCGAGGCTGTCGAGTTCGAGCAGCCGCAATCCCCGGAACAGCACGGTACGCAATGCCTCGCCGTCCCCGTCGATGTTCAGCACTTTTATAGAGACCGTGAAATCGAAGATCGCACCGGCGGGCACGCGCTCGGTCTGGCGGGGATGCTCGGCTACGCCTTTGATACGATCGATCCGGTTCTCGGTCTTGACCTCGACCAGAAGATTGTCCTTCTCGATTTCTTTTCTCCATTGTTCGTTCAGAGGCGCATCCCAGAAGGCCAGCCGCGTCGGTCCGAGCTTGGCGGCTTCGTTGTCTTTGAGCTGGTCGCCGCCGCCGACGCCGAACAATTGCAGGATCGGCTTCACAAGCAGAGCCCGGTCAATGTCCTTGTAGGAAAGCGGCTCGGGCTTGACGGCGCCGCTCAACCATTCGAGCAGGCTGCGCACCTTGCCCTTGAGGCTGGAGCCCGGGATATAGGGGTGTCCCGTATGCGGATGCCGGATGACCTGATTGTCGACGCCGCCGATGCGGATCTCGCTCTCCGAAGCGCCGATGCGCAGTCCCGACAGCAATTCGAGACGGCCGTGCAGTTTCTGGATTTTGCGCAATTGCAGTTCCATCGCCTCAGCCCTCCCTCGGGCCGTGAACTTTGTAAAAAGCCATGAACGCTTCCATGAACAGGCGCGCCTGTTTGAGCGTAGCAGGGTCACGAGCCTGGTCGACGACGCGGTTGAGCAGAGAGACGAATTCGTCATCGACCATGCCACGGCCCTTCGCATAGGCGACCTTGGCCTTCAGCATCTGGATGAAGGGCTCATGCTGCTTAAACTGGTTCTGGTCAGATCTGATTTTCTCCTGCAGCGCCACCAGCTCGTCATAGAAACGGCGCAACTGGGCGGGTTTGTTTGTGCGATTTTTCTTTCCTTCATCTCCTACAGCTTCGGCAGTTTTCTCGGCAATCTCGGAATAAAGCTTCCGATCGATATCCTGACCGAAAACGATGCGGGAGACAGGGACATTGATTCGCGGCGGTTGCCGGGGCGGCTGTCCGCCCCCTCCGCCGTGCAAGGGGCGATTGGAACCGCTCCTCCCGGATTGCCATGGGGTGTTCTGTGGCATGACCTCTCCTATCGAGTACGGCTGCGATAAAGGTAATTGAACAGAGAAATTCTATATAGAGAGCCGAACTTTTCGATCGCCTCGCCGATAGGCACGATCAGTTGTTCGAAAAGCCGCTGACGCTCGCTGTCATCCATGCGGGTCTTTTTGTCGACGACATAGCGGCGGGTCAGATATTTGAAGCGCGCGCGCCAGATTGCCGCTTCGGGCACGCCGTCCTTTTCCCGCTTGCGCATATCGATAAATTGCAGCAGGCGATAGATATAACCCGAGCTGAGAGTCGCACGAGCGTGAAGGCCTTCAAGATCCGTCAGAGCTTTTTCCAGCTCCGGCCAGGTTGCCCAATAGAATGTCTCGCCAAAACAGGTCATGGCGTCCTTGCCCTCCCGCTTCTTGGCGGCATCGAGCGCGTCCTCCGCCAGCTCGGCCAATGCGCCGATCGGTGCGCCGGGCTTTTGCGTGGCAATTCCCGCCGAGAAATGGATTCCGGGGTTTGCAGCGACATATCGAGCGAATTCCTGTCGCATCCGGGCGGCGAGCCTTTGCGTGGTGCGCCATGGCCCGATCAGAAAGAAGTCATCGCCGCCGGCGAACACCGTATAGACATTGCGAAATTCCCGAGACAGCAGCCAGGGAAGATAGATCGCAAAAAAGCCGTTGACCTGCCGCGACAGCGCCGCGGTCTTGGCGAATGTCGGGCTTTGCAAGCCGGCGCGGAACAGCTCTCCCAGATCGTCTATATCGCCTTTGAGCACGCCGAGCGCCTGAATGCCGAGCCATTCCCCGTTTTCATCCTGCTCGCGATCCTCGCAGGCGAGCATGTCGAACGTTTTGAGCTCGTCTTCTTCCGGGAGATCCTCTACGCCGTTGTAGCGCTTGCGAAAAGTCGTCCGGTCCGCGGCGGACACGCGCGGCACATAACCGCTGATAAAGCGGCGCGCATAACCGGCCCACAGTGGCTCCTCTCCTTCGGCATCTGCGCACTCCGGCCCGGAAAAATCCCAGCAGCGGCGCAGCGTCCCCGCCCGGGCGAACTGGCCGAATTGGCCGCTGGCATTCTGCTCCTTTGTGAAGGCGAGTGCATAATGAAACAGATGCAACTCGAGTTTTCGCAGCCCCGGGTTTTCGTGCGCCGGGTTTTCGTGTAGCTGCTGCGCGGCCTGGTGCTGCAATACGAGCAGGCGGTCGAAGCGGGGCAGGGCCTCCCCGATTACGACCTGATCGCGGGACAGCGCGCACGAGGCCGGCTTTTGATCCTCTCGCGCCCGGTCGGCCGGCAGCCGGCCATTGTACTCGCACACCCCGTATGGAAAATCGCCCGCAAGGACGGGCATGCCGCGAGCGCACAGGTCGAAACGACGATACTTGGCTTTCTCAAGATCTCGATGCAAGCGCTCCAGAAGTTTTTCATAGCGGCTTGTTGTTCCTTCTTGGCCCTTAAGGAAATCGCTGCATGAGGCTTGCTGCCAGGCAAGCCCCATCCCGGCCATGCCAAAGGTATGTTCGAGAAACCATGCATCGAATTCGGCGCGCAATCGGTGCAGCGTTTCGCGCGTCGACTCCGTATTCGGCGCGACGATCAGAAACTTACCGGCGGCGTTCAGCACCTGGCTGGTCGGCGGCAGCGCGAGCTCGTCGAGCAGCCGCAATGCCGCCAATTCCGTGAACAGGGACACCTGAAACGACCGGCCGCGCAGCAGTTTTGCGGCTTGCTTGCGGGTCTCGCCGCCGGCCGCAAAGAGAAAGTTCTGAATGCCGAAGAAATCGCCCTGGACCAGCAGGAACTTCGGTACCGCATAGTCGGTGCGCTCACGCATTGCGCGCGCCGCGACGCTATCGGTCTGATCGTTGGCCATGTGCCAGCGCCACAGCGCCACCGCCAGCGCTGCGCTGGTGCGGGAGTGATCGTAAAGCGACACCTCGGGTTTGATTTTGAAGGCGGTGGCCGCCGGTATCGCCTGCGTGAATACCAGCCACAGGCTGTCGAAATGATCAAGCCAGAGAGGCCAATTCGAACGGTGGCTGCGCGGAATCGTTTCGAGCCCGGCGACGAACCCATCCCAAAGTTTGCGATATTCCCGTTTTGCCCGCTCGTTATCGCGCAACTCGCAGCCTTGCGCCTTGACCGGAAAGATCGTCTGAGGTGCCAGGGGCTGAAGCGGATAGCGGAAGTGCAATATATTGCCGGAGGCGGACGACCCACCGGCGCGAACCTGTTCGAACAAGGTCAACAATCGCGCCGTGTAGTGGTTCAAGCCTCCCTGTATCTCGTCTTTCGAGGCATTGTATTGCTCGAATTCCTCGCGCTCGAAGCCGGATGCGACCCGGTCGGCGGTCGCAACGACCCATTGCAGAAAGGTATCCGGCCTATGATGCGCGGCCGCCGCATTGACGAGCGAGTCGGTGGCCTCGACCCCCGCAGGATTATCGGCGTGGACGCGGCCGACGAAGGGTGAGGGGTCGCTGCCGAGAAGATCGGGCAGATGCTTCTCGATCAGATCGAAGGCGAGGGCCGTATGCGCGGCGTGGCGATGCGTAAACCATTGACGTCCGCCTTCCTGGCGCGTGGGGCAGTACAGCGTCAGATGGGCGTCGAGCCGCGGGTCTTTGTCGAAGGCGCCGGCGCGTTCGGCAAACTTGCCAAGATCATGCAGATATGCCGCCAGTGCAACGCGGCAGGACTGCTGCATCAATCGCTCGTCCATCCGCCTAATTCCCATGGTCTAAGTCGGCAAGAGCCGTCGTCATGCACGCCTTCCGGAATTTGCGATCATCATCGTGAAACCCCTCTGCGCCGTCAGCCGCGGCAAGCTTGCGGGGGTGCGAGCAGGCGGTCGATCGCCCCCCGCAATGCCGCGCGCAGCCGCTGCGGCGAGGCGAGGAGCCGGCGATGGCGTTCTTCCTGCGGCGGCGTGCCGTGCACCAGCGCGTTGCGCAGATATTTGAGCGTGAAGAAGGCGTCGGCCTGCGCCTTGTCGCAGTCTTTCGCCTTGAATTTCTCGTCGAGCTCCTTTTCGGCCGCTTCGCGCACCGCGCGCACGAGCGGATCGGACCCCTTGCAGGCGCGGCTGACCAGCGCCTCCCAGGAGAATTGGGCGGCGCGCACGAAATCGGCGCGCGCCAGATACTGCCCGGCGAGCATGCGCTGCTGCGCGGCGAGATCCCTTTCATCAATCCATTTGAGCCGCGCGGCGAGCCGGTCCTGGAACAGGCCGGAGGCGCCCGGCAGCGGGCGCCGCAGGACCGCGTGAAAGGTGCGCAGCTTCCGGGCGGCGTCGGGCAGATTGAAGGTGCGCTCATGGAATGCCGCCTCCTGTAGGCAGCGCGCCTTGTCCGCCGGCACACAGTCGGCTTCGAGCAACGGGGCGAAGACGCCGTAATCGCCGCTGGCGTCGAAGCGGCCCAAGGCATCGACCCAGAGCTGAATCGCATTGAGGCCGTCGAGCCGCAAAACCGGCGCTGTCCCCTCTTCCATCATGTCGAGCGCGCCGTACCACAACGAGCGCACTTTGAGGCTGCCGATGCGCTCGAGCATGAAGGCCGACAGCATGCCGATCATGCCGAGATGGCGGAACCCGTGGGTCAGATCGAAACTGACCGCGCCCCGATCGACGATCGCGGCGATCGCCGCCAGGATGGCGCGCTGTTCCTCTTCGGTGCGGCCGAACGGGATCAGCCGCGGCACGAGCTCGCACCCGACGGCCCGCCGCAAGAGGCCGGTCAGACGGTCGAGTAGCGCCTGGTCGACGGCGGCCCGCTCTTCCGCCTCGAGCAGCGCGAGGCGGGCATCCTCCTCTTCGCCGGCGGCCGCGACATGCTCGACCAGCGCGCCCCACATGCTGCCGCCGGTGCCGAGCACGACGATGCGGTCGGGTTGCAGATGTTCGGCCAGCGCCAGGCCAAAAAAACTCGTCCGCCGCAGCGCCCCGTCCGGGAAGCGATAGGTCGCTGCGCGATAGCCGGCTTGCGGGTCTCTTTGTACGCGGCCGAGAAAGGTGACGAGCGTGTGCGTCGTCATGCCCCCTCCGCCGCCGGCGCCGCGAGCGCGCCGGCGATCGGCGCCAGTGCGAGGGCCGGCACCTCGGGCAGGCTGGCGCCGACCAGCCCGCGCATCTCGCCGTAAAGGCCGGCGGTGTTGAGAAGGACCCGCTCGATCTGCTTTTCGCGCTCCTTCCAGAGCCGCTCCATCGCCGCGCGTTCGCGGTCAAGCCCCTCGCGCAGCGCGGTGAAGGCTTCGACCATCGCCTCGATGCGGCTCTTGAACCGGTCGCCGGCGAGATAGCGATAGAGCAATTCGATCTTCTCCTGCTTGCCTTCGGCGGCGGCATGCGCGAACGCGACCGCCAGCAATTGCTCGCGCAGGGCCAAGGCCAGCGCCGGCCAGGCGGTGAGGCCGGCGACCCAGACGCCGTCGAGGCGGCCGAACTCGGCCAGGCCCTCGGGCAATGCGGTCGAGACGATGACGGCGAGATTGGCGCCGAGCGCGCACTGGTCCGCCTTCAGCTTGTCGAGCCAGAGCGGCTGCCAGCGCCGCGTGTTCTTCAATTCCCAGATAATCGTGCCGCACACCCGCAGGGCCTGGTCGCGCACCTGCTGCACGAGATCGGCGCCGCGCACGCCCTTCGGCACCGGCGTGATGCGATCCTGCGGGAAGCGGCGCGCGAGCTCAGCCCCGATATCGCGCTCGAGCACCGCGCCCTGGCGCTGCTGCGAGCCCTGCTCGCTCTTGCGCCTGGCCTCGTCGAGGGCGCGGCGCAATTCGTCGATCAGCTTGTCCTTCTCCTTGAGTTTCAGATCATGCTGCGCGGCAAAACCGTCGCGCACGGCGGCGATCAGGCGCTCCTTCTCGGCGTCGAGGCGGCGCGCGACTTCGAGATCAAGCTGCCGCGCGCGCTCTTCGAGCGCGCTTTTTTCCTTGCGCAGGGCGAGCTCGGCCCGCTGCGCGGCTTCGCGCCTGTCGCGCTCTGCGGCGAGCTGCTCTTCCAGAAGCCGCTTTTCCAGCGCGAAATCCGCGCGCGCCCGCTCTTCCGCCGCGGCGGCAAGCGCTTTGAGGCGCGCCTCGTTCTCGTGCCGGAACTGTTCGATGAGCGCCTCGGCGAGCGCGATCTCGGCGCCGCATTCGGGGCAGGTGATGGTCGTCGCAGTCATGGCCGATTATTTGTGCCGGCCGCACGCGTGCACCGGATCGGCAAGCTTGCCGGCGCGATCGCGATCGCCGCGGGCGGCAAGGCCAGCCCGAAACGGTGGTAGCGGGTGCCGGGGATCGGGCCGAGCCCGGTGATCAGATACGGCGCCGCCAGCCGTTGGCCCAGGCTCTTCTTGAGCGCGCTGTTGATGCGGGTCTTGGGCGGGTCGAAGAGGTATTTGAAATCGTATTTGCCCGATTTTTCCCGATAAGCCTTTTCCGTGCTTTCATAAACACCCGAATGGACGTTGACCAGCCGGCGATAGAACGACAGCAGCTCTTCCGCAATGCCGGGATCGGTCCAATGCACGCCGCCGCGCCCGCAGCGACAGCGTTCGGCCAGCATCCAGTAAAAGGCGAACTGCGCCGGCCGCAGGCGGAAGCTCTTGCCGGCGGCGGTTACGGTGCATGTCGCCGGATCGAGAGCGAGCGCCGGCGGCAGCACCTTCTGCGCTTCGGCAACCGCTTCGGAGAAGCGCGCATGGCCCTGCAATACGCGCTCCGGCAGACCCTCGCGCAGCCGCACGAACGGGATGTCGGCGAGATGGACCGCGGCCTCCCGCGCGTCGCGCGTGCGGCCGTCGCGGTCGCGCACGAAGCGGGCATGGGGCGCCGGGTAGAAGAACTCGGGAAACAATTCAAACGGCGGCGACACCAGCACATGCGACAGCCGATCCTGCGCCCGTCCGAACAGCGAGAGCGCATAGCCGGCGTAAAACCCCATCGTCTTGCGCCCGCCGGCGATCGAGACGTGCAGGCTGGTCTGCGCATCGGCCGTCAGCGCGCGCACCTGCTCGGTGATCGCGTCGGCGACCGCGGCGTTGTCGGCCTCGTCGAGAATGTCGTCGAGCGGCCGCCCGCCCGGCCCGGCGATGACATGGATGCGTTCGCCGTCAAAGGCGATCGCCGGTAGGCGGTAATCCGCGCACAGCCGGTAAAACCAGCCGGGATCCTCGGAGAGCAGCGTGCGCCGCGCCTCCTGCGCGCCGCGCCGCGTGGTGATGATGCGGATCTCGGTCGGCACCCAGGGGGGCTTTCGCTCGACCGCGAGCGCATAGAGCGTTTCGGTGACGATCTGCGGCGACAGCCCGGTCACCGCGAGCAGGATGCGGCGCGGATAGCGGGCGGGATCCTCGGGCGGGGCGGGCATCGCGGCGGCCTGTTCTTCGCCGCCGCCGACATGGCGCCGCGCCGGCGCGTCCGCGCCCGCGGCAAGCTTGCCGCCCCGGCGAGCCTGCTCCATCGGCGTTGCTCCTCCCCGTGCCGCCGGCCCGTTGTCGTCGCGCCGGAAGCGTGGCAGGAAATCTATACCAAACGGTAAAATCGCGACAGCGGTGTTGCGCGCATGACGCTATGGCGGCCCGCCCGCGCCGGCGCGCTGGCCAGGCGGACGCCGGCCGCCCGCGGGTTCCGGGCGTTTGACGGAGGATGTGCCGCCCTATAGCCGGAAGTTCCGCCGCCGCGGCACATAAACGCGGGAGAAACACGCGGGGAGAGCGCCGCGAATGTCGGCGGCCGGCGAGGCCGGCCGCGAAGTCCCGGCGATCGGCTTCGGCTGCCGGGAGAGCGGCGGCATTTGCGGCCCCGCCGCCAAGACCCGATTGCGCCGGCGGCCCGAAGGCGGGATGATGGCCCAAGCGGCGTCCGCCGGCTTGTCATCAAGGGGGAGCGAGCATGGCCTACGAAGGCATGATTGCGGAAATCATCTCGATCAACGGCGATCGGAACGAGCCGATCGCGGCCTATGTCGCGCGGCCGCTGGGCCCGGGCCCGTTCCCCGGCATCGTGCTCATTCATCATGCGCCCGGCTGGGACGAGTGGTATCGCGAGGCCACCCGCAAATTCGCGCATCACGGCTATGCCGCGATCAGCCATAACCTCTATCACCGCGCCGGCCCGGGCAAACCCGACGACGTCGCCGCCAAGGTGCGCGCCGAGGGCGGCGTGCCCGATGCGCAGGTCATCGGCGACACCGAAGGCGCGGTGCAGTGGCTGCGCGCCCAGCCCTGGCTCAACGGCAAGGTCGGCGTCATCGGCACCTGCTCGGGCGGGCGGCACGCCTTTCTCTACGCCTGCCATACCAAGAGCATCAACGCCGCGGCCGATCTGTGGGGCGGCCGGGTGGTGATGAGCCCGCAGGAGCTGACGCCGAAGCAGCCGACCGCTCCAATCGCGTTCACGCAGAACCTTTCCTGCCCCCTGCTCGGCCTGTTCGGCAACGAGGATCGCGCCCCGAGCCCGGAGCAGGTGGACCAGCACGAGGCCGAGCTCAAAAAATACGGCAAGCAGTACGAGTTCTACCGCTACGACGGCGCCGGGCACGGCTTCTTCTATTACGACCGGCCGATGTACCGGGTCGAGCAGGCGCTGGACGGCTGGCAGAAGGTCTTCGCGTTCTTCGGGAAACACCTGGCCGCATAACCGGGCATGTGCACCTCGATCGTCGAGATCGTCGACGCGGACGGCGCCGGCAAGGGCGCGGACGGGTGGTTCCGGCTGACCCGTTCGGTGGTGTCCTACGACCACCCGCACCACGCCCTGCTGGAAGAGGCCGTCACGATCGATTTCGTCAACCCCGCGCTCGGGCCCGGCGCGCGGGTCGCGGTCGAGCTGACATTGCAATCGGCCAAGGCGCTGAACGCCGCGCTGACCCGGGCGATCGCGGCGGCCGAGCGCGCCGAGAGCGGGCGTCTGCGCAGACCTTAAGGCCGGCGACGCCGGCGCGGAATGCGCGCGGCGATCAGCAAGGCCAATCGTTTCGCTCCGCCGATCGCCTGACCTGCGACGGCGTCGCGCCGTAGCACCTGCGGAAGGCGCGATTGAAGTAGGACAGATCGCCGAAGCCGACCTCAAAGGCCACCGCGCTGATGCTGCGCTGCGCAAGGCGCATGTCGGTAAGCATGCGGCGCGCGCACGCCAGGCGCTGCGCAAGCACAAACCGCGAGAACACCAGCCCTTCCTGTTCGAACAGCTTGTGGACGTAGCGCGGTGTCACGCGCTGGCGCCGCGCGACGGCGGCCGCGCTCAGCTCGCAGTCGCCGAGATGCGCGGCGATGTCGGCCATAATCGCCCGCCACCGCGCGGCGGCGATGGCGCGTCTCTCGGGTGTTCCCCGACCGCCCCGGACGGCTGCGAGGGTTGCCGCGACCAGGTCTTGAATATGGCCGACAACAAGTCGGCGCAGCAGCGGCGTCTGCGGCGGTCCTGCGGTGAAGAGCCCGCCGGCGTAGACGACGAGCAGATTGAGGGCTTCCGTGCCGCGCGGTATGAGTTGGAGCGGCGCCTCGTCGAGCCGGCCGGCCAACGGCGCCAGAATGTCCCGCGGGACGCGCAGCCCCATGAAACGGACCGGCATCGGGCGGATGATCGAGAAGCCCGCCGGCCCGCGCGTCGCCAGCATTGCGTCGCCGTTCTCAAGCTTGAGTTCCGTGTCGTCCTGTCGGGCGATGCTGCGACCGCTTAAATTGATCGCCAACAGGAGATCGTCCTCGCTCCCGCAGGCGCCGGCTCTCGACCGGGCGGCCTGCCGAACGCCGGCCAGCACGCCGGACATGATGCCGAGGCCCGGCAGCGCATGCTTGGTGATGTCGACCCGGAGCCGGCAATTCGGCAGCGGCTCGAGCGGCTCGATCTCGCCGGGCAAGGCGGCGCGCTGATGCAGTTCGCGCACCGCCTCTACCCGTGCCGTCTCCGGCAGATCGTCGGTCGAAAACCGAAACGAACGCCACGCCCCTTCCTCTACCGGCATCATCGCCGACCTCTTGCGGGCAAAGTCGGTGAGCTTCGGCCCGCAGTATCGCACGATCGCACGCGTTCGCTCCGGTCCAATTCATTGTTCCCTCCGCTCCAAGCCGCGCCGCCCTCTGCGGGACTAGCCTTGCACAGGTTCTGGCGCGGGCATCCGGGGGCGAGATGTCGAAGATCGAGACGGTCCTGATTGTCGGCGGCGGGATCGCCGGGCTGACGCTGGGGCGCGCGCTCCACCGCGAAGGTCTTACGGTGGAGCTGATCGAGCGCAGCGCCGAGTGGCGGGCGGAAGGCGGCGGCATCGCGGTCCAGCCCAACGGCATGCGCGTATTGCGCGCCCTTGGCCTCGACGGCGCAGTGGAGCGGTGCGGGCAACGTCTGCGGCGGTGGAGCTTTTGCGACGAGGCGGGCGGGCTCCTTTCGGAGAATGATCTCGAAGCGCTGTGGGGCGATGTCGGACCGTTTATCGGGATCGAGCGGGCGCGCCTGCAGCAGATCCTGGTCGCCGGCGTCGCCGGCGTTCGCTGCCGCCTGGGCACGTTCGTACTCGGCATGAGCCAGCGCGATGAGTGCGTCTCGGTCGCCTGCAGCGACGGCTCTTTTGGGAATTACGATCTGGTGGTCGGCGCGGATGGGATAACCTCCGCGGTGCGCGGCTTGGCGTTCGACGCGATTGCCCCCTCTTATACCGGCGCGATGGCGTGGCGCAGCCTCGCGCCGATCCGCCCGCGCGGCCTTGCCGGCCTGCAGTTCCTGCTGGGCGAAGGCCGCTTCTTCGGGCTGTGCCCGGTCGGTGAAGGGCATACCTACGGGTTTGGCAACATTACCGCCCCGAGAACCCGCGAGCCGACGGGCGGCCGCCTTGACCGCCTGCGCGGCCACTTTGCCGGGTTTGGCGGGATCGTACAGGCGTATCTCGCCGCCCTTCAGAGCGACGCGCAGATCCACTGCGCCCCGGTCGATTGGATCGCGCTGGATCGATGGCATGCAAGCCGGGTCGTTCTGGTCGGTGATGCGGCCCATGCGAGTTCGCCGATGATGGGACAGGGCGGCTGCATGGCCATGGAGGATGCGCTCGTATTGGCGCAGAGCTTGGGTCGAAGCGCCACTCTCGCGCAGGCTCTCACAGCTTATGAGGTGAGGCGGCGGCCCCGGGTGAGCTGGGTTCATCAGGAGAGCCAAGCCCTCGCCGACAGCTTCCGCCTCCCGCCTCCGGTGCGAAACGACGCGATACGGCACTCCGGCGATCAGATGTTCCGGCTCCGTTTCGCACCGCTTGTCACGGCGCCGTAGACGGTCTCGACCGAGGCGTCGTCCCCGGGCGGGAATGCCGGCGGATCGCAGGCGGGATCACTGAAGTGGACCCCGGATTTGGGACCAGCGGCTTGATTGGAACGCGGACCGTTCCGTCGTGCTAGACGGAGCGGATCATGACGAAGGGAACGAGACGGAAGTTGAGTGCGGCGCTGAAGGCGAAGATC
>Ga0209062_1001987_pt1 | contig 30271 bp, 24 predicted proteins | sample Coa_R2_2_FD_187158 | JGI IMG/M metagenome (GOLD analysis project Ga0209062, IMG submission 187158) | Surface soil microbial communities from Centralia Pennsylvania, which are recovering from an underground coalmine fire - Coalmine... | ecosystem: Environmental > Terrestrial > Soil > Unclassified... | reverse complement strand
TCCGCTCGATACCGACCGGCACAATTTGATCACACCGGTCGCCACGATGCGTTCCTCGCCGATGGCCTACAGTCCCGAGGCCAAATTGTTCTTTGCCGCAGGCGCAGTGGCGCCGCTCTGGCTGGAGCGGTGGGAGGACCCCTATGTCTTCTCCTCGATCGGACCCGCGCCGTTCATCAAGAATCATGGGATCATCGCCGCGATCGACAGCAAGACCGACAAGATCGTCTGGCAGAGGAACACACCCTACCAGATCGAGAATGGCAGCGGCTTCACCGCGACGGCGAGCGGCCTTCTGTTCCATGGCGAGCCGGACGGGCAGCTGCAGGCGCTCGACGCGAAGACCGGCGATGTCCTCTGGAGCTTCCAGGCCGGGGCCAACGAGGCCGGACCGGTCGCGGTATACGAGGTCGATGGCGAAGAATATCTCGCGGCGATCGCGACCGACCGTGTCTGGGCCTTCAGGCTGGGCGGCAGCGTGCCGCCTGAGCCGGCGCCCCCGACGCCGCCGACCGAGACCAGCTTCCGCGGCAAGCTCGAGCCCGTCGATCATGTGGCGATCGGCGCCACGTTCGACGATAATCGCAGCCTGGAGATCACCCGCCATTATACCGACGAAACCGCCTTCAAGCCGCAGCGCGTCAAGGTGAAGGCGGGCACCGCGGTCACATGGACCAATATCGGGACCAAGCCGCAGGAAGTCGCGGCGCTCGACGGGAGCTGGAGCACCGGCGCCATCGCGCCGGGCGCGTCCGCCAGCGTGAACATGACCAAGCCCGGCACTTACGTTTACATCAACAAGACCTCTCCCTGGTCTTATGGGCAGCTGGTGGTCGAGTAGCCTCGGGACGCCGACCTTCCCTGCGGTCGCAACGCGGTGCTAACGTGACCCTCGAGCTGACAAAGAGCTCGGGGGAAGCAAATGGCGCAAAAGGAGTTCGACCTCGTTATTCGCGGCGGAACGCTGATCGACGGCTCCGGTGGCGAGCCGCGCGAAGCCGATGTCGCGATCCGCGACGGGCTAATCGCCGCCGTCGGGAAGCCGGCGGGTTCAGGTCGCGAGGAGATCGACGCCAAGGGCCTGCTTGTCACGCCGGGCTTCGTCGATATCCACACCCATTATGACGGCCAGGTCACCTGGGAAAATCGCCTGGTCCCCTCGGTCGCTCATGGCGTGACGACCGCCGTCATGGGCAATTGCGGCGTCGGTTTCGCGCCCTGCAAGCCGGACCAGCACGAATTGCTGATCCGGCTGATGGAGGGGGTCGAGGATATTCCCCATCCCGTCCTGGCCGAAGGCCTTCCTTGGAGCTGGGAAAGCTATCCCGAGTACCTCGCTTTTCTCTCCGAACGCCCCTACGACATCGACGTCGCAGGCTACCTGCCGCACGCCGCGCTCAGGGTCTATGTCATGGGGCAGCGCGGCGTCGATCGGGAACCGGCGACCGAGGCCGATATGCGTCGGATGGCTGAAATCGTCGGCGAGGCCGTCAAGGCTGGCGCGATGGGCGTCGCGACGTCGCGCACCCTGTTCCATCGTTCGAGCGACGGCAATTCGATCCCGACGTTGACGGCGTCCGAGGATGAGCTCACGGCGCTCGCCATGGCGCTCAAAGGCTGCGGCGCCGGCATTATGCAGGTCGTCTCCGATTATGATGATCCGCCCGCGCTGTTCGGCATGATGCGCCGGCTTGCGGAGCGTTCCGGCAGGCCTCTCACATTCTCGCTTGGCGCCGGCAATGTGCGGGCAAACCCGTGGCGGGAAATCTTGCAATGGGTGGCCGAGGCCAACGACAACGGCGTTGTCATGCGGCCGCAGGTGATGCCGCGTGCGGTCGGCCTTCTGCTCGGGCACGAGCTGACGCTCAACCCCTTCTACACGACGCAAGGCTATCGCGCGCTTGCGCATTTGCCCTTTGCGGACAAGATCGCCGCGCTGCGCAATCCGGAAATCCGAGCGCGCGTCGTCGGCGAACCGCTGAAGCCCGACCCGAAGAATCTGCTGGGCGCGGCAGTGAGGCGGTTCGATCGCATGTTCCAGCTGGGCGATCCGCCCGATTATGAGCAAGCGCCCGAGGCGAGTATCGCCGGGATTGCGGCGCGCCGCGGCGTCACCTCGGAGGAGGCGGCCTACGACCTGATGCTCGAACGCGACGGGCGCAACATGCTCTATCTCGCGATGTCGAACTTCGCCGACGGAAAGCTCGACGCGGCTTGCGAGATGCTGCGCCACCGCGATGTCGTTCCGGGGTTGGGCGATGGCGGCGCGCATTGTGGCACAATCTGCGACGGCTCCTATTCGACTTTCATGCTGACCCATTACGGGCGCGACCGCACTCGCGGTCCGAAGCTGCCGATTCCGCATATCGTGCGCTCGCTGACGCGCGGCACGGCGAGCGTCGTTGGTCTGAACGATCGTGGTCAGGTCGCGCCGGGTTACAAGGCCGACCTCAATCTGATCGACTTCGATCGGCTGCGGCTGCGCGCGCCGGAGCTCGTGAGCGATCTGCCAGCCGGCGGGCATCGGCTGGTTCAGCGCGCCGAGGGCTATGTCGCGACTATTGTCAGCGGAAACGTGACCTATCGCGCGGGTGAGGCGACGGGGATGTTGCCCGGCCGCCTCGTGCGCGGAGCGCAGCCGGAGCCGCGCTGATCACGCGCCTCAAGGAGGAAGCATGAGTCTCGTCATCGACGCCGATGCGCATTTCATCGAGCCCGACCAGCTTTGGAATGATTATCTCGAGCCCAAATATCGCGATGTGCGCCCGCGTGCCGTCCAGGACAGCCAGGGGCGCCGCCGCAGGCTGATCGGCGGCAAGCTGCTGCCGCCCATTCCGATGCCGCCGCCCAAGCAGCGCGCCAGGGCCGAGGGCGCGCACGATCCAGACGCGCGGCTCCGCGACATGGACAAGGCCGGCATCGACGTGATGGTGATGTATCCGACGACAGGGCTTTACTTCTTCGGCGTCGAGGATGTGGGCCTGGCGATCGCGCTTTGCCGCGCCTACAATGATTGGGCGCGCGACTTCTGCGCTCGCGATCCGAAGCGCCTGCTGGCCCCCGCGGTGCTGCCGCAGCAGGATGTGGCGGCGGCGCTGGCCGAGGCACGCCGCGCAATCGAGGAGGGGAAGCTCAACGGCGTCTTCATGCGGCCCAATCCGATCGGCGGCCGCAATCTCGACAATCCGGCCTGGGAGCCGTTGTGGGCCCTGCTCGAAGCCAACCGCGTTCCGGTCGTCCTGCATGAGGGCACGACTCAGGACGTGCCGCAGGTCGGTTATGACCGGTTCGAGAATTTCCTCTACCGTCACATGGTCTCGCATCCTTTCGAGCAGCAGATGGGGCTGCTCTGCCTCATCGCCGGCGGCGTGCTCGAACGGCATCCCGGGCTCAATGTCGCGATCGTGGAATGCGGCGTCGGCTGGGTACCCTATTGGCTGGACCGCATGGACGACCATGCGATCCATTGGGGCCATGCCAGCGCGCCGCTCGCGCTGAAGCCGTCGGAGTATTTCAAACGCCAATGCTTCGTGGCGGCGGAAGGCGACGAACGCCTGCTGCGCTTCACGGTCGATGCGATCGGCGATGACAATATTTGTTTCTCGTCGGATTATCCGCATCCGGATCACGAGTTCGACGGCATCGTCCAGAACATCCGAGCGATGCCGGGCCTGAGCGATCAGTCCAAAGTGAAGATTCTCGGCGAGAACGCCGCCAGGCTGTTCAGCCTTTGTTGAATCCGGCATCGGGTATCCGATGAAGCGATCATTCGGCGCCATCTGTGCCTGGTCGATTGCCGCGCAGCTGGCGCTCGGCGGATTCGTCGCGCGCGCCGATCAAGTCGCCCGCGCAGAGACCACTACATCGGACTTAATGCAGCTTTACACGACTTTGAGCCATGCACGTTTCGTCGACCTCACCCATACCTTCGGAACCGATACGCCGCACTGGAAGGGATTTCCGAAGATGACGGTGCGCTCGCTGTACACGATCGCGAAGGACGGCTTTCGGTCGGACGAGTACTGCCACGTTGGACAATGGGGTACGCATGTCGACGCGCCGGCGCATTTCCACACGGGCTTGCACACCGTGGATCAGATCGATCTTCATGACATGTTGTTGCCGCTCGTTGTGATCGACGTGCACGACCAGGCAGAGAAGAATCCTGATTATGTGCTTTCGACTCAGGACGTGGAGAATTGGGAGCGTCGACACGACCAGATCCCGGCGCATGCGTTCGTGGCGATGCGTACCGACTGGTCTCATCGTTGGCCCGATGACGCCGCCATGCAGAATCGCGATCGGAACGGCACCGCGCACTATCCGGGCTGGAGCCTTCCCGCGCTGAAATTGCTCTACGAAGAGCGGCACATCGCGGCCTCGGGCCATGAGACGACCGACACCGATCCCGGAACGGCGACGACCCGCGACGACTATTCGCTCGAATCTTATGTGCTCGGCACGAACCACTATCAAGTCGAGCTCCTCGCCAATCTCGACCGGGTCCCGGAGTATGGCGCATTGGTCATGGTGAGCTTTCCCAAGCCCAAGGATGGCAGCGGCTTTCCGGCTCGGGTCGTCGCGATCGTGCCGTAGATCGCCGCATGACCAGCGAGGATGGCTCGACCTCACCGAGATTGGGTCCGGAGCAGCCCTTCGTCCGGAAGCTGCTGCCGGATTTTGCTCCTGTCGTTGAGGGAGCAGTGGGTGCGCATATGGAGGCGCTCTGGCCTGAGGAGGCGGCTCATATTGCGAATGCTATCGACAAGCGGCGACGGGAATTCAGCACCGGCCGTATCTTCGCGCATCGCGCTCTCGATAGTCTGCAGGAGCCTCCAGCGCCGTTGCTGATCGCTTCCGACAGAGCACCCCTCTGGCCTTCCTCCGTCACCGGCTCGATCACTCATACCGACCGCTATTGCGCGGTGGCGGTATGCCGCAAGACAATCCTTACCGCAATCGGGATCGATGTCGAGGAGGTGCCGCGTTTCGGTCTCGGGCTTCTCTCGCGCATCCTATCGCGGCGAGAGATTGCGGCCGAAATTGCCGAGCGCGGCCCCGAGGAGCAGAAGCGGAATGGCGGAGCGATGTTCAGCGCCAAGGAATCCCTTTACAAATGCCTTTCAGCGATCACGACGGTAAGACTGGACTTCCGCGACTGCGTCGTCGAGCTCGATCACGAAAACGCCTTGCTGGAGGCGGAGATCCTGAAGCCGGTCGGTCCGTTCGCCCCAGGACGAAGGTTTCCCGGAAGGTACGCTTTCGCCGGAGATCTGGTCGCGACCGCGATCAGTCTGCCGGCCTGATCCAACGGTCATTTCAGCAGCGCCAGCATCTCGGCAGCGCCTTCCAGCGTCTCCTTGAAACCCAGATAGTTGGAAGCTCGATTGACCGGCGCAAGATTGCAGCTCAAGCCCTGGAAGCCCAATGCGAGCAGCGCGCGGATCTGCTCGGCGCATTGCTCGGGCGTGCCGACGACCGAGAAGGCGCGCGCCAGGCCGTCGTCGACGAGGTCCAGAAGCGCGGGCGGATCGTAACGCGCCAGGTCGAAGTACCAGCCACGCGCATCCTTGAGGGCATCGAGGATGGCGGCGCGGCGCGCGGGATCGACCGATGGACCGCGATCGCCCAAAATGTCGAGATAGTGCGCGGCGAAACGCTTGACGCTGTTGATGGCGAGCCGCTCGTCGCGCGAGATGCAAAGCGTGATCCGCGGCATGATCTCGATTGCATCCGGCGATCGGCCAGCCAGGGCCGCGCCCTCCGCCAGCCAGCCGCGATACTGCGCGACGAGCGCGGGCGTAAAATGGCGAGCACCCACCAGCGCGATATCGGCCAGTTCTCCGGCAAGGCGCATGACCTGCTCGCTGCGCGTTCCGATCGCGATCGGAATCTTGTGTGTCGGGGGTCTAAAGAGACGCGCGTCGTCCAGGGTAAGAGTTGCGCCCCGCATGGATACGGTCTCTCCGGCGAGCAGCCGTTTAATCGCGGTGACGCATTCGCGCAGCGTGCGAACCGGCTGCCTGTAATGCATACCGAGCGCTTCCAGCCCGGCGCCCACGCCGAGCGCGCAGAATGCGCGGCCGTCGGAAAGCTCGTCGAGCGTGGCGAGCGCGGCCGCGTGCACTGCTGCGTGACGCGTGTAGGGGTTGGTGACCATGCTGCCGATGGCGATCCGGCTCGTCTTAGCCGCGATGAGCGCTTGCAGCTGGTAGGTGTCAGGCCATAGCGCGACGCAGGAAATTCCGAGCCGATCGAAACCAGCATCTTCGGCAATCTGCGCTAGGTCGACAACCTCGCGCGGCGCCATGCCGGGGCTGATTTCGGCCTCGAAACGATATGCCATGCGGAAGAGATCCCTTGCTGCTTGGCCCTCGACTATGCCGGACTCGGCTCGATCGTCTTGTGCGGCGGCGCACGATCAGTTGGTGATCGAACCCGAAGTGCGTCTTTCGCTGGCTTCCCAGCCCAGCACCGCTCGGACCTGTGGAAGCAGTCGGAACTGTCGCTCTGTATCCCCCGCGAAGCGCAGAACGAAATGGCTGACGCCTGCCTCCGCATAGCCCTTCAGCCAGGGCGCCAGACCGTCTATCGGCCCGGCATAGTGCGCCTGTCCCGCACGCATCACCGAGGCGGGCTGGCTGTAATATCGCTCCAGGAATGCGTCCAAGCGGGAATCGGCCTTCTCTTTGCGTTCGTCGATCGACAGCGTGAGATACATTGCGCCGGTCAGCGCCGCCGGATCGCGGCCGGCGTCGCGCGCGACGCGCTTGATTTCGGACCATCGACTAGCGAACAGCGCAGCGTCGGGCGATATCGGAAACCATCCGTCGAAGCTTCGGCCGACGCGTTCGACCGCCGCAGGCGCATTGCCGCCGATCCAGATCGGCGGGCCGCCCGACCGAAAAGGCGTCGGCGCAATGGTCGCGTCCTTCAGAGTCCAGAGGCTTTCCCAGGTCACGGGCTTGCCCGACCAGAGCGCTCGGCACAGCCTGAGCCCCTCCATCAATCGGCCAACTCTCTTCTCGAAGGGCACACCGGCCGAAGCAAATTCGGCGCGCACGTTCCGCACATCGGCTGCAATGCCGACGCCGAGCACGAGCCGCCCTTCGCTCACCTGATCGAGCGTCGCGACCTGATGAGCGAGGAGAACAGGGTTGCGTAGCGCTGGGAGCAGCACCGCGGTTCCCAGCGTCACCCGCGCCGTCCTGGCGGCGACGCCGGCGAGCAGGGTCAGCGGCTCGTGCCGCGGTCGGGCGGTCAGCGAATCGCCCACCCAGACGGAATCATAGCCGAGCTTCTCGGCCTCGACGGCCAGATCCATCAGGCCGCTCGCCTCCGGGCGACCCTCCATGATCCGTTCGCGCGTCGGGAGCAGGAATCCGATCTGAGGGGACGGCATGGGCTTTCTCCGAAGGTCTAATGATATCGGTCGTCTTGGCTGGGCATGCCGGCGGCGGCCCAGGCTTCCTCGCCGCCGCGGTACCAGAGGATATGGCGGTAACCCAATTCGCGGAGCGCCAGCACGGCATTATAGGACGCCCAGCCATAGGGGCCGCTGCCCATCGCGACCACTGGCCGGTCGAGATCACCGCCGGTTCGTGCCTCGATACCGGCCTTGAGCTTCGCCTCCGCTTCCGGCGTCAGGAACGTGTCTTCCCGCTGCCGCACGGCGCCTTGGATGGTCGCCGCGCCGCAGCCGACATCCAAAATGACGGGCTGCGGGTTCTGGCGCAACAGCGCGCTGAGCGCCGCCGTCGTAATGGTGCGTGCCCCGGGCGCCGCCATCGGCGTCGGATCGAAATCGCCCATTCGCTTCTTTTCGGTCGCCGGGGCGATGCCTTCATCGTGCGTTTCGTCGGCGAACTCGGGCATGCCGGCGGACCGAAGCCCGGCAAGCATCTGCTGGAAGCCGGCGCTCGCTGCTTGAGTCTTGGAAGCGTAGCAGCCCAGCCGCCAGACCGTCTGATGCGGCCAACGATGGTCGTAAGCAGTATAGCGGGCCCGTGCTTCATCCAATTTTCCCATCGCGCCATAGGCCGCGATCAGAGCCATCTGGTTCGACCACATGGGCTCGGAGTTGGCGGCTTCGGCCCGCTCGAACCATTCGATCGCATCGGCATGCCGACCCAACATCGCGAGGGCCATGCCAAGCTGGTGATAACGGATCCGATTGTTCGGATTCTCCGGGTCGATCCGAAGGATCCGTTGGATGAGCTCCGCCGTCTCGTCGGGATGGCCGAGCTCGTCCGCGCATCGCGCGAGCCCGGTGAGCGCAGGCACGTTGTTTGGGTCGAAGGAGAGCGCTAGCCGATAGCTTGCCGACGCTTCCTGGCACCCTCGCTCGATCATCAGCAGCATGCCCTTGGCCGCAAGCGTGCGCGCGTTATCGGGCGCCAACGCGAGCGCGCGGGTCACGGACTTGCGGGCCTCTTCCCTGTCTTCCGCGTCGGTCGGATCGTCAAAATCCTTCATCTTGGTCAGGAGCAGCCAAGCCAGTTCGGTCATGGCGTCGGCGAAATCCGGCTGGAGCTGGATCGCTTTTTCGAGCAGCGGCTGCGCCGTGTTGAAGCCGTCGAGGGAATCGTCGCGGTCCAGGATCGAGCGCGCGCGCAAGAACAAGTCGAGCGCGTCAGGATCGTTGGGCCGGTCGTGTATCGAGCGCTGGCCCTCGATCTGGACAAGCTTGAAGTTGAGGGCGCTGCCGATCCGCTGGACGATTTCGATCTGCGCCTCCGACAGCTGCGCATGGGCCACATCGAACCGATCCGCCCAGAGGTGGGCGCCGGTCTCGGTATCGATCAGCTGCGCGTTTATGAAGATCTTGTCGTCGGCGCGGCGGACGCTCCCCTCGAGCACATAGCGCACGCCGAGCTCCCGCCCGATCTGGCTGGCTCCGACCAATTTTCCTTTGTAGGCGTCCGAGGACTGCCGCGCGATCACGAAGCTGCCGACCAGGTGGGACAGCTCCGTCGTCAGGTCGTCGCTGACCGCGTCGGCCAGATAGTCCTGCTCAGGGTCGTTGCTGAGGTTGCGGAACGGCAGCACGGCGATCGAGAGGCGGGGAGCGTTCGTCGGCGACTTCGTCGCCTCGGGCGACCGGGACGGCGGAGGCGGGAAGATCGCCTGGCGCGCATAAGGAGCGAGCAGAGCCGCCAGCGCCAGCACCGCAACCGGCAGAATTGCCCAGACCGCCCATGAGCGCCGCTGCGGGGCGACGGGCTCGACCGAAGCCGTCTCCGCCGTCCTCGCGGTCTCGGCCGGGAGGTTTGACGTCTCGGTGGGCGGGGCGAAGGGCTGTTCAGCGACCTGTCCGACGAAGCGGTAGCCGCGTCCCGGAATCGTTACGATGAAGGGCTGGCCTTCCGCCTTTTCGCCCAGCGCCCGCCTGAGGCCGGAGATCTGGACCGACAGGTTGTTCTCTTCGACGATGATGCCTTGCCAGACCCGGTCGAGGATCTCGTCCTTGGTCACCACGCGGTCGCGCCGCTCGATCAGCAGCTGGAGGATGTCGAACGCGCGCGAGCTCAGCGAGACGGGGGCTCCGTCCGCGAGCAGGGTTCGCCCAGCCACGTCGAGCCGAAACCGGCCGAACTCATATAGGGGATCGGCGATCGCCATCCAGCCAACTCCGGAGACGCGCGGGCGCGGTGGCCTGGGCGAGTCGCGATCATAATGTTCGCCCGCATGCTGTCCATTGAAATTCCAGGGTAAACCGGCGTTTCAGAACATTTCAGAATTTTAATCGGACGATTTTAGGACATGATCGGCCGTGTGAGGCTATTACCCCGACCCGAGCTCGTAGGAGCGTGGAGCCGGACCGATCGATACGGTCTTCGGGGGCTCCCGCGGGGAGCCTTGAGGAGGTCGCCATGGGTGAATTAGTCGAAGGTGCGCTCGTGCGGACAACCGATCGTTGTGAGGAGGGGCCGCGCAGCCTGGCCGAGGAACTCGATTTCCTCGATGCGTATGGCCGCCCGTTTCCTGGAGGGATGCTGGACGCCCTGATCCAGGACTCCGATACGGCACCGGCGCTGGGCCCGGCGAAGCCGACCCAGTGCGAGGTTATATATTGGCAGTTTCGGACCGCCGCGGACCGCCGTCACCGCAGCGAATGATCGTCGAGCGCGCGTTAATCTAACCGGACCCGGTAAGGGAGCGACCAGATGACCAGCCATACCTATGTGGAATTTCGCGACAGCCAGCGGGAGGCGCCCGCAGCCAAGCTCGTCGGCGCCGTGCCTCCCGACGAGCCGATAGAGGTCAGCCTGTACCTCAAGCGCCGGGACACTACGGAGCCGATCGTGTCGAAAGATGCGCCGCGCGACCGCCGCGCCGCGATCGAGGCGCATAGGACAGCGCAGTACGCGAACGACATCGCGGCAATCAAGGCTTTCGCCGCCGAGACCGGCCTCACCGTGTCCGCGGTCGAGCCGTCACGGCGGCTGGTCAAGCTCGTCGGGCCCGCCGACAAGGTCCAGGCTGCGTTCCGGACCAAGGTCGCGCATTATCATGACGGGAAGACGGTGTTCCGAGGACGCAGCGGGTCGCTCCACCTCCCCGAGAACATCGCACCGTTGGTCGATGCGGTGCTCGGAATCGACACGCGTCCGGCGGCCGAACCCAGGCTTGTCCATCTCGGGGAGACTGCCTCGCTGCCGGGCTATCTGCCGAACCAGATCGGACGCTTTTACGGCTTCCCTGCCGGTACGACCGGCGCCGGGCAGACCATCGCCCTCATCGAGCTCGGCGGCGGGTTCAATGACGAGGACACGAAGGAGGCGTTCAAGGCGATGCGTCTCAAGCCGCCGACCGTGATCGCCATTTCGGTCGACCACGCCATGAACAAGCCCTCGCCCGACAATGGCGCCGACGGCGAGGTGGCGCTGGACATCCAGGTGGCGGGGGGCGTCGCGCCCGAAGCCACGATCGCCGTCTATTTTGCTCCCAACACCGATGCCGGTTTCGTGAACGCGATTTCCGCCGCGGTGCATGACGCGGCGCATCACCCCTCGATCATCTCGATCTCGTGGGGCAGCGCCGAGAAGAACTGGAGCGTCCAGGCGTTGAAGGCGATGAACACAGCGCTTCAGGATGCGGCGGAGCTGGGCGTTACCGTCTTCGTCGCGGCGGGCGACAATCTCGCGACCGACGGCATCGCCGACGGCAAGGTCCATGTCGATTTTCCGGCGTCGAGCCCTTGGTCGATCGGCTGCGGTGGCACCACCATCACCACCGACGGCAACGTGATCTCCGAGGAGCGCGTCTGGAATGATGGAACCAGCGGCACAGGTGGCGGCGTCAGCGACGTCTTTCCCTTGCCGGACTATCAGAGAAAAGCAAAGGTGCCGCAGAACGTCAGTTCTCACGTTGTCGGCCGCGGCGTGCCGGACGTCGCGGGCAATGCAGCCCCCAGCACCGGCTATATCGTCTATGTGGGTGGACGTTCGAGCGTCGTCGGCGGCACGAGCGCGGTGGCGCCGCTCTGGGCCGGCCTCACCGCGCTGATAAACAGCAAGGCCAGTCATCCGGTCGGGTTCTTTCTTCCTTTTCTGTACGAGAACCCCAATTTTTTTCGCCTTGTCACCACGGGAAACAACAAACCCGAGAACAGCAATCTCGGCTATGAGGCGGGATCGCATTGGAGCGCGTGCACCGGGCTAGGCACGCCCCGCGGTGATGCCTTGTTCACCGCCTTGATCGAGCAGGGCGGGATCGCATAGTCTTTTACACACAAAAAACTGTTCGATGTAACCCGCCGCCAAATTTCTCGAAGTCAGCGGCCAATTATAGAGGGAGCTGGTTATGCCCAAGAAGAGTGGCTCTACAAAGATCACGCCTAAATCCGTCAATACCAATCCTTGGATCGCGACAGCGCCGGCGACCGGCGCGTCGGGCAAAACGTCGCTCGCAAAGTCCGCGAAACCCGCCGGCAAGGCGAAGCCCAAGAAATAACCGGCTCCGCCGACGCGTATCGGTGAGATGTCATCGGCCCGGCCTCGCGTGAGGTCGGGCCGATGTCACATCAGCCTTGCTTGATCGAGACCGATGGATCGCGGCGGATCGACGAAGTCTCGAATCATCGCCTGCACGGTGTAGGAGGCGACCAGCCTCCCGTCCTCGGAAAAGACATGACCCTCGCCCTGAGCAAGTCCTCGTCCTGAATAGATCGACGGATTGGAGTAGAGCAGCCACCGCGTGAGGTCCGGTTCTTCGTGCAACGCGACGGTGATCGCGAGAACGCCGGTTGAAAGCGAAACATGGGCCTGTGCCTCTCCCAAGCCGGGATGCGGCAGCAGCGCGGCGGCGATCGTCATATGGCCCGTGAACTGGGCCAGCAGCGCCTGCTGCAAATAGCGCGCGGCGGGCGCTTCGCGATGCCGAACCCAAGCATGGATTTCGGGTGGACCGATTCGGTCAGGGTCGGGCGAATAATCGCCATTGACGAAACGCACGTCACGGCCCGTCATGCCGTAATCGTGGAACGGTGAAGCCTCGGGTCCCGGCAGGGACGGCATCGTGATCTGATTGCGGATCTTGTCCGGCGTATCGCTACCCATCAGTACCAGCGCGGAGCCGACGGACTTCTCCTCTTGTTCCGCCTCGACCGAGACCGTCGAGAATGAGCGGCCGGTGCGCAACTTGCGCACATGGAAGAGCAGCGGCAGATCGAATCGCGCCGGCCGGGAGAAGATCATGTGCGCCGAAATCGCCCGTTGATGGGGGACGGTCTTGGATGCCGCGATGATCGCCTGCCCGAGAAGCTGGCTGCCCTCGACGACATTCCGCCGCGTATCCTCATAGGTCGGGGCGACGAACAGGCCCGGAGCCGTGGGCACGAGATCCATGAGCCGGAGCAGGTCAGCGACATCTCCCCAGCGCGGGAAGCGATTGACCGTTCCGGTGCCGTCCGGCCACGAATCGTCGATTTCGATCTTGACCTGAGCTGGATCGAACCCGACGAGCCTATCGGCATCGTGCCGGGCGACGACACCGCTGCTCAAAGCCGTGGTCAGCACATCGTCCTCGGGAATCAAAATGTGGCCGGTCGCTTCCGGAAATCGCGTCACGAGGGCACGACGCGACTCAGCGATCAGCGTCGAGCCGCGCCAGACGCGGACATCGCCCTTCAGCGGCGGCATCTGAACCTCACCCTCGATTGTGAAGCGCTGTCGCAATTCCGATCGAGACCGTCACCCGATCCTGATAGAACGCGATATATCCGGCGATCTGGGACACTTCCGCGAAGGGCCGATCGTAGCTCCATGCGACGGGATCGTCGGATCCGCCGGCACGACGCCAGTAGGATGCCTCGCCCTTGTAAGGGCAGTAGCTTGATTTTCCCGGCATGGCCTCGAGCAGCCCGAGCCGGACGTCGGTGCGCGGGAAGTAGAATACGAGGCCATGGTTCTGCTCGTCGACGAGCAGCGTCCGATCGCTTTCGGCCAGCAGCACACCGTCCTTCATCGCGATCACGCGATTGCGGCGTCGAAGGATGTCGACCCGGTAATCGAACCGCTCGGCATAACCCGACTGACCGACTGCTGAGCTCATGGCGCGCTTCCTTGATCGTATCGTGCTTCAAATGAAGGGTCCGGGGCGAGCCGCGGAGCAACGCATCCCGATATCCGATCCGATTTGATACAATACGATCTGCGGTATCGCCTACCAGCGGTATCTGACCTTCGCGCCGAACATGCGCGGTTCGCCATAGATGTGGCCAAGGGCGCCGATCGTCTGGAGCGTCGGCAGAATACCGACGAGATAGGTGCGGTCGAGCACATTGGTCATGAAGAGAGAAAGGTCGACCGGGTAGCTCATCACGTCGGTCCAGTCATAGTTCATGTTGACCAGCCCGGTTCCGTTAATGTCCTCGCCGAACTCGTGATAGGTGCCGGTGTCGGTATTCTCTCTGCTGGTATAGTTGCCGGCGATCGTAAACGCCATCTTGCCGTAATCCTCCGGCACCCATGGGAAGTGATAGGTGATCGCGATCTGCATCTTGTGCTTCGGCGCGGCTGCAATGCCCGGGTCGAGCGGCGTGCCCGGTACGACGTAAGCCGGCGTGAATTCGTTGAATTTATAATAGAGATACGCGTAGTTCCCGCTGATCTCGAAGCCGGCGCCGGGCAGCAGCGTGGCCTGAATCTCACCGCCTGTGAATGTCGCGTGGCCGGCATTCTGCGTCACCGACACCGTGATCGGCGTTCCATTCACGAAGGCTTGCGGCATCGAGATTTGCTGCAGATTCTTGAAATAGGATTGGAACACGTCGACATTGGTACGAAGTTTCACGCCGTCGATGTCCCAGTCTTTTTTGCGCCGATTTCGACATCGTCCAGAATCTGGGGCGAGAATTTGGTCAGCGGATTCTGCGGCGACGGGAGCAGCTGCTGCATATTCAGTCCGCCCGCTATGTAGCCGCGCCGACCGCTGATATAGACCATGGTGTCAGGGCTGATCTGGTATTGGAGCTGCAGGTTCCAGCTTGCCGCTTCATTATGTAGGGACTCCGTCAGAAATGATGATCTTGCGAAGGTAGCACCGGTCGAAGAGCTGCTGACGCTCGATGTCTTGTAGTCGAAGTTGAACCGGTATCCGGCCGTCAGCGTCAGCCCGTCGAGCGGCTCGTAGACGTCGCCCAAATCGTAGCTCGCCTGAAAGTACGGATCGATGCTCCTCTCGGTGGGCAGATAAGTCGCCGGGACCTGCGGGCCCAAGAAGTAGGAATAGTAGAGCGTGGCCTGGTAGGGATGGCTATAGAAGACGTAGAGGCCGCCCTGGTAGTGCAGCTTGCCGTCGCGTGCCGTGCCCAGCGCCTGTATCTCGTCGGTGAATTGCTCGAGATCCCACTGCCATCCATGTCCGCCGATTGGCGTATTTTCCGGAATGTAGGTCGAGAAGGACAATCCGATCTCGTCCTTGAAGACTTGCCATCCGAAGATGTTCTTGACCGTGACGTTATCCGTCATGTCCCAGGTCGTCGTATTGATCAACGTGCTGTGCCATTGCTTGTCGAGAGGCCCGGCGCTGCTCGGCGCACCGGGGAACTCGTCGGCCAGGGTGCGTGGGCCGAGGGCCTGTGCCTGTGCGAGGCCGGTGTCGAGGATGCTGTTCGGCAAGCCGATGAAACCGAGCAGCGTGGACGGGCCCGGCAGATGGAAGAGCTGGTAGATTTTATTGAGCGTCGGCGCGCTGACGACCTTCTCGACGCCGCCCGCATAGATGCCGACCGGAACATTCTGGTTGCAGCCGCCGAGCGATAGGCCCACCACGCCATTCGGCGTCAGTCCCGGGATGACGGGAAACGCGACCGAACCGAAGGTGACGCAGGCATTGGCCCCGGCTGGGATGATCGAGGTGCCGTTCGAGTGAGAATAGGTGAAATCGGCGACCAGCAGATTCTGGATATCATCCGTCGGCCTGAACATGATCGACATTCTCGCGACCCAGTAGTCGCGATTGTCGAGGTCCTTGCCGTCTGAGATGACGTGCGTGAAGCCGTCACGCGTGTTGTGCTCGCCGCCGATTCGAACGAAGAGCTTGTCGGGAACGATCGAAAGATCGGTCGCTGCCTGCAAGTCGAGGTCGCCATAATTGCCGAATTCGATCGAGGCGAAACCGTGATAATCGTCTGCGGGCCGCTTGGATTGCAGCAAAATCGCGCCGCCTGTCGTGTTCCGCCCGAACAACGTGCCTTGGGGACCCTCCAATACTTGGACGTCTTCGAGATCGAAATAACGCCCCGGTCCGGTCGCGCCCCCGCCGGCGCCGCTGCCCGCGGGCTCCGGTTGGCTCAGATCCGGCACGTCGTCGAAATAGCCCACGACACCCGGCCCGCCCGGAGCATTCACCTGCCCGCGGATCGCGAAATATTGCTCGTCGCGTCCTTGATCGCTTTGCTGCGTCAGCCCCGGCGAGAAATGACTCAGATCCGTAGTGTTCTCGATGTGCCTCTGGGCCAGCGCTTCGGGCGTGAACGCTTCGACCGTCACGGGCACGGATTGGAGCTTTTCCTCGCGCCGTCGCGCGGTCACAACGATTTCCTGCAGCTGATCGCCGCCTGAGACGGCCTGTTGTTGCGCCTGTGCGACAGCGGGCACCGCGCTTGCCGCATCGATCACGAAGGCTGCGGCGAGGCAGCCGACCAATTTGTTATTTGGTGACATCCGCTCCCCGTTGTAAATTCGCGCACTGTTTCGCGGCGCTTCTTTGGCGTCGAGACTACTATTACTTGCTGGAGAAAGCGACCATCTTAAATGACGTACGTTCCGCTCACCTCAAAGCGGGTCGCAATCAGTGACCTTCCGCCATTGACGCGTCCGACCGAGCTTTGACGGCGATCAGCACGCCCGGGGCGATGAGACACGCGATCGCCATCAAGCCGTTGCGGAGGCCGAAATGAGCGCCGATGCTCGACGACCTATCAGAACGCGACAGAAAACCTATGATTTTGGACGCGTGCGCAAGGCTAATACATATGCTGGCCGCCATTGATCGATAGAGTCGACCCGGTGATGAAGCCGGCCTCGTCGGCGACGAGGAAGGCGACGCCGCGCGCGATCTCGTCCGCTTGGCCGAGGCGTCCGACCGGAATACGGGCGACGATCTTTTCGAGCACGTGCCCCGGCACCTTGCGCACCATCTCGGTGTCGATGTAGCCGGGCGCGATGGCATTCACGGTGATCCCTTTCCCGGCGGTCTCTTGCGCCAGCGCCTTGGTAAAGCCGTGAATGCCGGATTTGGCGGCAGCATAGTTGACCTGGCCGTACTGACCGGCTTGGCCGTTCACCGAGCCGATATTGACGATTCGGCCGAAACCCCGGGACCGCATCCCGTTCAACACCGCGCTCGACATGTTGAAGCACGAGGTCAGGTTGGTTTGGATGACTTCATTCCATTCACGATAGGTCATCCGATGCATCGTCGCATCCCGCGTGATGCCTGCATTGTTCACGAGAACGGCAACCGGCCCAAGCGCGACCTCGATCGTGCGCACCGCGCTCTGGCTTGCTTCGAAGTCGCCGACATCCCATTTCCAGGCCGGTATGCCGGTCTCCTGGGTGAAGGCGCGTGCGGTTTCGTCGTCCCCGCCATATCCCGCCGCGACCGTGTATCCCATTTTTTTGAGTGCTTGCGCCACGGCTTTGCCGATTCCCCGGATGCCGCCGGTTACAATCGCGACCCTGCTCATATCGCCCTTCCGTTTCGTTCGTTGCGGGATTTTTCGAGGGAAGATGGCGCTCGGCGCTCTGCGGAGGCTCCGAGCGCCCGCTCTGTCAGCCGGCTTCGGCCTGACTGAATGCGCCCCGCAGCTCGGCGAAGCCGTCGGTCACGCGCTTCGCCAGAAGGCTGGTGGCCTCCGCGCTCGCCTTGCCGAGACTGTCGGAAACTTCGCGGAACGCCGCGACGCCCGTTTCGAAGGACGTCTTCGCGAGGTCGGCCTGTAAGGCGATTCTTTCCTTGTGCGTCCCGGCCGAGAGAAGCTGCCGCAAGCCGTTCGAACCATCTTCCGCAACCCGGCCGGCGATCGCCGCCTGGTGATGGAGCACGGTATTGAGGAATTCGGCTGTGAGCTGGCTTACCTTGGCGATCGTCTCGTAGTTCCGACGCTGGGAAGCGATCAAATGATTGAAGTCGACAGGGACGACCGGAGATTGGGTGAACAGCTTGGTCACGGTATCGACGATCGAATGGGTGTCGGTCGGCGCGGATGTTGCTTTCGGCATCAGGTGTTTCCTCATGAGGCGATTAATGCTGCACCGCATCAAGCAGATTCGCTGCCGGGTCGTCTGTCCGATTCCATACAAATGCCCGTCGTTCCTGTACAAAACGCGGGCGGGTCGAAAATATGATCTCCTGTCAGCCCAAGAGACGCCCTGCTTCTTTCTGCACTGCCGCATAGCATTCGCACGACATTGTCTCCAATCCTCTGCGGTCCAGAATCCGAATTCGTCCGCGCCGATATTCGAGAATCCCGAGCTTCTGGAGATTGCCGGCGGCGATCGAGATGGCCGGCCGGTGGACGCAGAGCATCATCGACAAGGCTTCGTGCGTGAGGTCGAGATCGTCACCGTCGCTCCGATCGTGCGCGAGGAGCAGCCATCGCGCGAGGCGCTGCTGGAGCGTATGGAGACCGTTGCAGGCAGCGGTTTGAGATACTTGGGCATAAAAGGCCCTGAGATATCGCGACATCAGCTTGGACAGATAGGGGCTGCGGTCGAGCTCGACCTTGAAGTCGGCATATCCGATCTCGAGCGCCGTCCCGGCGGAGACGACCATCGCCTCGTTCGGCGATCGGTGGGCGCCGAAGATGAGCGGAAGGCCGATCATCCCCTCCCGGCCGACCACCCCCACTTCGGCATAGTCTCCGTTCTCGAGGACGACCAGAATGGCGATGATGCCGGATTCGATGAAATGAGCCGTTTTGATCGGCTCTCCCGGCAAATGAAGGATGTCCTTGGATAGGAGCGGAACACGCTCCATCTTGGCCAACAATCGATTGGCGTCGCTCTCCGGAAGCGCATTGAGCAGCGCATTACCGCATTCGGGCCGATCGAGTTGATACATGGCCCTTCCCCCAGCGGGCCGGCGAAGCTGATGCCTGTCGCCGCCACACCTCCCTTAAAGATGATTTAGGTCGACAGTGTCTGCCCACAAGGCTTACGGCTAATATTATCCGCACCATCAACCCCACGGTTATTGCCCGCGCGGTGTCGTCGTATTTCGCGTAACTCCGGATACCCTACTTTAGTTGTCGGACAAAGTAATCGGAGATCTTGCCGGGCAGGCAGCCGGACTTCCGCATCGGGCCGCGGCCGACCCCGACCGTCCTGATGGCGGAGTTCTTCGGTTGCCGCCGATTTTCTCGACATTGATGCGGAGAGCAATGATCCCATCTATGTTCCGTTCCAGTATCAGTTCAAAGCCCATCGCCCCGGCAGCCTGGTCTGGGGACCGGGGAGCCTGATCAGCCTTGTCCTCCACCAATCACGCGACAGAAGCCGGTATCTTTCACCCTGCGGTTGCAGCCTGGTTCGAGCGCGCTTTCGCGGCGCCGACGGCGGCGCAAGCCCAAGCATGGCCCGCCATCCTGTCGGGCCGCCACACGCTGATCGCGGCGCCGACCGGGTCCGGCAAGACGCTGGCGGCTTTCCTGGCCGCGATCGATTCGCTGGTCCGGCAAGGGCTGGACGGCACGCTGACCGATGAAACTCAGATCGTCTATGTCTCGCCGCTGAAGGCGTTGTCCAACGACATTCAGCGAAATTTGGAAGCGCCTCTGGTCGGCATCAGAGAGGCGTTGCGCGCGCTGGGTCTCCCCGAAATCGAGCTCCGCGCCTGGGTGCGGACCGGCGATACGCCCTCCGCCGAGCGCGACCGTATGCGGCGGCGTCCGCCCCATATCGTCGTGACCACGCCCGAATCGCTTTACATCCTGCTGGGATCGGCGTCCGGTCGAAAGATGCTCGCGACGACCCGGACCGTGATCGTCGACGAAATCCACGCCCTCGCGCCGAGCAAACGCGGCTCGCATCTGGCGCTGTCGCTCGAGCGCCTGGATGCGCTCTGCGGTCGAAGGCTGACTCGGATCGGCCTTTCGGCGACTCAGAAGCCGATCGAGATGGTCGGCCGGTTCCTTGTCGGGATGGGAGCCGGCGCACGGCGCGAACCATGCGAGATTGTCGATGCCGGCCATGTCCGCGCCCGTGATCTTGCGCTTGAGGTGCCGTCGTCGCCGCTCGAAGCCGTGATGTCGGCAGAGGTGTGGCAGCAGGTCTACGGGCGGCTCACCGAGCTGATCGAAGCGCACCGTACGACCCTCGTCTTCGTCAATACACGCAGGATGGCGGAGCGCGTCGCGAGGGCGCTTTCCGAACGTCTCGGCGAAGAGCATGTGACGGCGCATCACGGCAGCATGGCCCGCGAGCTGCGGCTTGATGCCGAGCAGCGCCTCAAGAGCGGCACGTTGAAAGCGCTGGTGGCGACGGCATCGCTCGAGCTCGGGATCGATATCGGCGATGTGGAGCTCGTCTGCCAGCTCGGCTCGCCGCGGTCGATCGCGAGTTTCCTGCAGCGGGTCGGACGTTCGGGACACGCGGTGGGCGGCATGCCGAAAGGGCGCCTTTTCCCGCTGTCCCGCGACGATCTCGTGGAATGCGCCGCGCTGCTAGATAGCGTGGGCCGGGGCGAGCTCGACAAGCTGGCTGTTCCGGAACGCCCTTTGGATGTGCTTGCGCAGCAGATTGCGGCCGAAGTCGCGGTGCAGGAATGGCGCGAGGAAGAGTTGCTGGCGCTCTTTCGCCGCGCTTGGCCTTATCGCGACCTGACAGAGCACGATTTTCTTGAAGTCGTGCGGATGCTGGCCGACGGCTTCACGACGCGGCGCGGTCGTCGCGGCGCGCTCGTGCATTACGACGCGGTCAATCGCATGCTGCGTGGGCGCCGCGGTGCGGGCCTGACGGCGCTGACGTCCGGCGGCACCATTCCCGATACCGCCGACTATCAGGTCGTGCTCGAGCCCGAAAATCAGTCGATCGGATCCGTGAATGAGGATTTCGCGGTCGAGAGTCTGGCGGGCGACGTCTTTCAGCTCGGCAACAGCTCCTACCGCATCATGCGGGTCGAGCGCGGCGTCGTGCGGGTCGAGGATGCGCACGGTATGGCGCCGACGATTCCGTTCTGGCTCGGCGAAGCGCCGGGTCGCAGTGATGAGCTGTCCTTATCGGTCTCGCGGTTCAGGAGCGAGGTCGAAACCCGCTTGCATCGCGGCAAGAGCCGGGAGCAGCTATCGGCTTGGCTCGCGAGCCGTGCTGCTTTCGGAGAGGGCGCGGCGGAGCAGCTCGCCGATTATCTTGCCGCATCCGACGCGGCACTCGGCTGCCTGCCGACGCAGGACAAGATCGTGCTGGAGCGCTTCTTCGACGAAGCCGGCGGCATGCAGCTCGTCATCCATTCGCCATACGGCAGCCGCATCAATCGCGCCTGGGGCCTCGCGCTCCGCAAGCGCTTCTGTCGCAAATTCAACTTCGAGCTCCAGGCGGCGGCGACCGAAGACAATATCGTGCTGTCGCTGACCAACGCGCACAGTTTCGAGCTCGCCGACGCCGCGCGCTATCTGCATTCGGCGAGCGTGAGGTCGGTGCTGATTCAGGCTCTGCTCGATGCGCCGATGTTCGCGGCGCGTTGGCGCTGGGTGGCCGGCACGTCGTTGGCCCTGCCGCGGCATCGAGGCGGCAAGAAGATCGCGCCGCAGCTCGTCCGGATGGAGGCCGAGGATCTGATTGCGACGGTGTTTCCGGATCAGCTCGCTTGCGCCGACAATCTCGTCGGCGAGCGTGAGATCCCCGATCATCCGCTCGTGCAGCAGACGATCGCCGATTGTCTTGAGGACGCAATGGATACCACCGGCCTCGAAAAGCTGCTGACACGGCTCGAGGCCGGCGAGATCGACATTGTCGCCCGCGACCTGACGGAGCCTTCGCCGCTCGCTTTGGAAGTGCTGTCGGCGCGACCCTATGCCTACCTGGACGATGCGCCCTTGGAGGAGCGACGGACGCAGGCCGTGATGAGCCGGCGCTGGCTGGACCCGGAGGAGGCATCCGACTTGGGGCGTCTCGACCCGGAGGCGATCGAGCGAGTCCGCGCCGAAGCCTGGCCCGAGCCGATGAATGCGGACGAGCTCCACGATGCGCTCACCTGGCTCGGATTCCTAGCTGCCGACGAGGGCGCGGATTGGATCCATTGGCTAGCGGATCTGGCGCGCGACAAGCGCGCCGCGCGGCTTTGCGGGCGAGGCGTGGATATCTGGATTGCTGCGGAGCGGCTGCCGCAATTTCGCGCGCTGCGGCCCGATGCGACGCTGGAGCCGGTGATTGCTGCGCCGGCAGCCTATGCCGACCAGAATTGGACTGCTGACGCGGCGCTGATCGAGATCGTTCGCGGCCGGCTCGAGGGCTTGGGACCGGTTACGTCAGACACGCTCGCCGCCGCGCTCGGTTTGGAACCTCAGGATATCGCAGTCCCGCTCGCCGCGTTGGAGGCCGAGGGCTTCGCAATGCGCGGGCGGTTCACGCACGGCACGAATGTCGACGAGTGGTGCGCCAGGCGGCTGCTCGCGCGCATCCACCGCTACACGATCAAGCGCCTGCGTGCGGAGATCGAGCCGGTGGCGGCGCGGGACTTTCTCCGCTTCCTGTTTGCCTGGCAGCACGTGACCGCGGACGCGCGAAGGGAGGGCCCGAAAGCTGTCGGCACGATCGTGGCTCAGCTCGAAGGGTTCGAAGCGCCCGCGGGCGCCTGGGAGAACGAGATCCTTTCGGCGCGCATTGGCGATTATGAGCAGGATTGGCTCGACGACGAGTGTCTCGCCGGTCGGATCGCCTGGGCCCGACTGAGACCGCCGAACGCTCGGCCCAATGGCGGCTATGCCGCGCCCGTGCGCGCGACGCCGATCGCCTTGCTGGTCCGCCGGAACACGCCGTTCTGGCACGCGCTGTCGGCGGGGGAGGAAGCGGCCCGTCCGAGCGGCCGCGGCGAAACGGTCGCGAATTTCATTCGCGAGCACGGCGCGTCATTCTTCGATGAGATCGCGGCCGGTAGCGGCTTGCTGGGACCGCAAGTGGAGGAAGCACTCGCCGAATTGGTGGCGCTCGGGATCGTGACGTCCGACAGCTTCCGCGGCTTGCGCACGCTCTTGTTGCCCTCCGACCTACGCGGCAGCGGGGCACGCAAACGGCGGCGCGCATCCACGGCCAGCATGGAAGATTCCGGCCGTTGGGCGCTCGCCGCGCGTAAGACCGGACAAAGCGCTCAGCCATTGACGAGAGACGCGGTCGAACATGCCGCGCGCGTTCTGCTCAATCGCTATGGCGTCGTATTCTGGCGGATGCTGGAGCGCGAGGCCGCTTGGTTGCCGCCATGGCGCGATCTGCTGCGCGTCTATCGTCGCCTGGAAGCGCGGGGCGAGATTCGCGGCGGGCGGTTCGTCGCCGGCTTCTCGGGAGAGCAGTTCGCCCTCCCTGAGGCGATCGGCCTGCTTCGCGAAACGCGGCGAAAACCCGCGTCGGAAGAATGGGTGTCGCTTTCCGGCGCTGACCCGCTCAACCTCATGGGCATTCTTACGCCTGGGCCAAAGCTCGCCGCGCTCACGGCCAATCGGCTTCTTGTCCGCGATGGCCTGCCAATCGCCTCGCTATCGGGCGGCGAGGTCAGCTTTCATGAAGCGCTCGATCTCGCAAGCGAATGGCAAGCCCGGAAGATTCTCATCGGCGGTCGCTCGGCGGCGGCTACCGTCGCCGCTGGGCTTGCGGCTACTGATACCAAACCAAGTCAGCGAATTTGATCGGCGGGGCCGGCGTCTATTTGCCGTCGACGCTGTAGGCCAGCAGAACGTTGCCGGTTGCCTCGCCGACATAGCCATAGCCGGAATTGGTATAGAGAATGCCGCCGACAACGACAGGCCCCGGCCCGTCGATCGAGCCGCCGTGACCCGCAACGCCATCGACCGTATCGTAGGTCTGTTGTGTGTCCATGTCCCAGATGACCGCGCCGTCTATGGTCGAATAGGCACGCATGTGGCCGTCGATCGCGCCCGCGAACACCACGCCCGGTATTGCGCTCGGCGGGGCAGTCTGCGCCGGACTGCAATCGGTGCGGCCATGACAATCGGCCGGCGCCGCATGCCAGACGATGGCGCCCGTCGACGGCTCGAGCGCGAAGACGCCGCCGCCGCTTGTCGGATCGAGCGTTGTCGGCACGCCCAGGATCGTGTCGCGCGCGCCTGCTTCCCCTGAGATCGCGACCTTGAAACGAAAATCCGACAGCGGCGCATAAAGCAGCTTCCCGTCGCTGGCCATACCAAATTCGATGCCGCCCTCGTAACCGCCCTTACCGATTCGCGTTTGCCAGAGGATTTTGCCGCCCTGGTCCGGCTCCATGCCATGGACGATGCCGGATTTCTGGCCCGCTACCAGGATGCGCTTGCCGCCGGGCAGATCGAGCAGGATGGGCGATGAGCCGAAATCGTAATCAGGGCCGCGCTTGCACTTCATCTGCTCCTTCGGCGTTGCGCAGGGCATGAAGTCGATATCGTTCGTATTGGTCTGGTGCGACCAGAGAATATGGCCGTCGCGCATGTCGAAGGCGATGACGGCTTCGGTCGTCTTCGGCTCCGGTCCCGTGTAGGCATTGCCCGTGCCGACGTAGATCGCGTGCGCCTTGGGATCGATCGTGGGCGTACCCCAGATCGAGCCGCCCGCAGGCCCCCAGAGCTTTTTGCCGGCGCCATTGTCGACCGTCGGCTTCGGCTGGTCGGCGATCGTATAGGTCTTCCAGATCAGTTTGCCGCTCTTCGCGTCCAGCGCCACGAGGCTGCCGCGGAAGGTTCAGCAGGTATAGTCCGGCGTGACGGACGTCTCCTCGCGGGACGCCACGCCAACATAGAGTCGGCCATCATAGAGGTTCGGGGCTGCGGTGATGTAGGTCAAAGGGTGGTCCTCGACCCGCTGCTTCCAGATCGGCTTGCCCGCCGCGGCGTCGATTCCGTAGACCTGTCCGCGCAAATCGCCGAAGAAGGCCATCCATTTGCCGTCGATGCGGCCGATCGAGATCGCGGTGCGGACGCCGGCGTCGGCATCGAAGCGCCATTTGATGCAGCCCGTCTTGGCGTCGAGCGCGAAGACCTTGTCCGACGCCGTGCCGAAGAAGGCGGTGCCGCCGACGATGGTGGGCTGCCCATACACGCGAATGACTCCCGGAACGGCGAAGGCCCATTTGAGCTTGAGCTTCGGCACGTCGGCCGCCGTGAGTCCTGCGCCTGCCTCCGGCTGGAACCGCTGATTGGCAGTGCCGTTGCCCCAGCCGTTCCAGGCCGGCTGCTCTTGGGCTTTATCGAACGATGCGATGCGGTCCGCGCAATAGGCCTTGGCCGGAATGGCGCCGGAGGAGAACGGCTTGCCGGTGACGAACGTCGCGACGGCATGCATCTCGGCGTCGTTCAGCGCTCTCCCTTGGGCTGCCATCGGTCCATCGGTGAGCGCTTTGAGCACGAGCTCCGGCGCGAACGACTTCAAAGCCTCTCGTCGCGGCGCGCGTGGGTTGCCGCCATCATGGCAGGTTGCGCATTGCCGGTTATAGACCGCTTCCCCATTGCGCGCGGCGAGCGCGTCGCATCCTTGGAACGCGGCGATCACAGCCAGGCAAATGAGCAGTTTTTTCAAAATACGACTCCGGGCACGATGTGGTCCCGATGGCACAGGACTACCTTGCGTGGATGATCGCCGCCAGGATCGACCTATTCGACGATCAGCTGTCCGACCGACCAGGGATGATCCTTGTCGACGTAAGTATATTTCCCGGGCTTGTCGAATTTCACGGTTGCCGTCTTGCCCGGCTCGACCGGGCCGGCGGTCCATGAGCCGTCTCGCGCAGTCGGCGTGTGGACGACCTTGCCGGCATTCGTCCAGGTGACGCTGTCGCCCGCCTTGATTTTGATGCGCGTCGGCTTCAGCGCATATTCGTCGACATATTTGATGTCCGTGCGGATGCCATTGTTCTCCAGCTCCGCTGACATCTGGACCTGGTTGGTCGTGACGATGCGGCCCGAAAAGGTCGATTCGGTCGGTGGAGCGGGCGGAGCAGGCAGAGGGCCCACCCTTCCGTCCAATGTGAATGACCAGACATACTGGCTGGCGACCAGCGAGACGTAATCCTTGCCGTCGAGCCGATAGGCGGTGATGGCGCCAATCGCGGGCGCTCCGGTTTGGAATTCCCACAGCTTGGCGCCGGTCTTGGCGTTGTAGGCCTGAAGATTGCCGTCAGGCTGGGCATGGAACAACACACCGCCCTCCGTCACGGTCGAGCCGCCGCCGAACGCGATCGGCCAAGGCAGCTTGTCCTGCCAGACGATCTTGTTCGTGTCGGCGTTAAAGGCGGTCAGCAGGCCGTAGCTTTTGATGCCCGGCGCGGTCGCGCTGAAATTGAAGAAATAGGGGTTCGGCTGGCGCCTGGCCCAATGCGCGTCTGCGCCGCCGGAAACGAAGAACAGTCGGCTCCTCGGATCGTACGAGGTCGGCGCAAAGCGCGTCGACATCGGCGCGATCACGTTCGGTTGGTCATAGTCGATCGGATCCCAGAAGCAGGACGATACGAAGCCCGGCGGCAAGGCGTCTTGCTCGACGCAGTTCGGACCGACCTTGTCGGCGCCGACCGGAAATGGCTGAGTCGGCCAGGTCTTCAGCCGCGCGTTCTGCTTCACCGGCCGCTCCTCCACCGGGAAGATCGGTTTGCCGGTCTGACGGTCGAGCAGGAAGAGATAACCGTCCGTCCTGAGCGCCGCGACCGCCTTCACAACCTTGCCGCCCACATTCGCGTCATAGAGGATCATGGGACCCCCGAGGTCGCTCTCCCAAATCTCGTGATGGGCGCTCTGGAAGTGCCATTTGTATTTTCCGGTCTTGAGGTCGACCGCGACGACCGAAGCGGTATAGAGGTTCGCGCCAGGACGCACATCGCCGCCATATTGCGGATAGGCGCTGCCGGTCCCAAAGATGACCAGGCCGAGCTTGGTGTCGACCGCCGGCGTCGCCCAAACTCCGCCGCCGCCATGTTTCCAGGCATCACTATCTTGGGGCCAGGTCTCGTGGCCCGGCTCGCCAGGACCGGGGATCGAGATGAAGGACCAGACTTGCTTGCCGGTTTTGATATTCAGCGCGACCAGCCGACAGCGGAAGCCGGCATCGCCGGATCCGACGCCAACCAGCACTTTGCCGTCAGCCACGACCGGCGCTGCGGAAATGAACTGTCCCGCCGCCGGCGGATCCTCGCCCGCGAGGCCGTCCCAGACCAGCTTTCCGGTCTTCATGTCGATCGCCGCGACATGGGCATTGGACAGGCCGACAAAGACCTTCCCGTCGCCGATCGCGACTCCCTTGTTCAGCGCCGAGATACCGGCGCCCTCGGGCGAAAAGGTCCATTTGATCGTACCTGTCTTGGCGTCCAGCGCATAGACGGCGCCGCCTCCTCCGCCTTGGATTGCACCGCCGCCGGCTGCGACATACATGACGCCGTCGGCCACGATCGGGGAGGCTTTGGAGCTCGCGCCCGGCATCTCGGTTCTCCAAGCACCGCTCAGTCGACCGACCGTTTCGGGCGTGATGTCGGTGAGATGGGCGTAGCGCGTGTTGCTCGTATCGCCGCCATTCGTCGTCCAGCCGAGCGATGCCGGTTCGGCGTAAGAAAACCTAATTGCGAGTAGGCCGGCTGTCGCCAGCGCCAATGCTGCAATCCTAGCTGTCATCTCTTCCTCATCGACCAGACATCGATCTCGGCCTGATTAAAGCTTGAACACTTTGTTCAGTCAATTGGTATGTGCTAAGCTCGAAGAGCGGGCGAGGGAGGTGTTCGACCGGAATGAGCAGCGTGAGGACAAAGACGCGGACCGCCGGTCACGTAAAACGCACGCGCCCACGCGGTCTGTCGGTCCTGCATCAGGAGCAGATCGAAGACAGCCGCCAGCGGATTCTGGCGGCGGCCGAAGCGGCGTTTACCCGGAATTCCTATGGCGCAACGCCCGTTGATACGATTATTACGATCGCGGGCGTCAGCCGGGCGACTTTCTACAAATATTTCACCAACAAGTTCGACCTTGCCAAGGGCTTGATCGGCATCTTCACGCCCAAGCTATACGCCGTGTTCGACGCGCTGCCCGATCGGCCGACCCGGTCGCAGACCCGGCGGTGGCTTCATAAGCTGCTGAAGCTGTACGAAGATAATCGTCAATTCACCGCGTTGCTGGGCGAGGTCAGCGCCAGCGAGCCGGAATTCTTTCCGGAAACGACTGCGATCAACACCCGGCTGCTCGAGCGGCTGGCGACCCGCATTCCGGCATTTGGAAAGGCCATGTCGGGACGTCGCGAACATGCGCGTCTTCATGTCATGGCGCATTTGCGCATCCAGCATCTGTTCGCCTTTTGCAACAGCGTCACGTCGAAGGGCTGGGTGGTCGATGTCGAGGCCGGGATCGCTTGCCTGGCGGATGATCTGACAACGTTCATCATTGACAATGGATAAGGAGGCATCGTGCCAGGAGATCTTTCCACGCGGCTCAAGGGCCGGGTCGCGATCATCACCGGCGCCGGGCAAGGCGTGGGCTGGGGCATCGCGCGCCGCTTCGCGGCCGAGGGCGCCACGCTCATGCTGGCCCAGCGCAACGAAGAGCAGGGCCGGAAGGCTGCCGAGATCTTACATCGCGAATTTCGAATCGAAGTGGAATTCCTGAAGACCGATGTCTGCGAACGCGATCAGGTCGAGCGCCTCATCGCGAACACGGTGGCACGTTTCGGCGCAGTGGACGTCCTGGTCAACAATGCCGGCGGAAGCTTTCCGAAACGGCTGGAGAAGCATACCGACGAGGATATGCGCCGCGGTATGGACCTGAACTTCTGGTCGGCCTTCTACGCGATGCGGGCTGCTTTCCCGCACATGAAGGCGAAGGGCTGGGGGCGGGTGATCAATCTAGGTTCGCTGAACGGGGTCAATGCTCATCTGTTCACCGCGCAATATAATGTGGGCAAGGAAGCTGTCCGCGCTCTCACGCGCACGGCTGCGGTCGAATGGGCCGAGTTCGGCATCAATTGCAATATCATCTGTCCGGCGACCACCAGTCCAGCCACTGAAGTTTATCAGCGCGATTTTCCGGAGATGATGGAAGGCATGCTGAAGCAGATTCCCCGCCGCCGGCTCGGCGATCCGGAGCGTGACATCGGGGGTGTGGCGACATTCTTGGCCAGTGAGGATTCGGCCCATATCACCGGCATGACATTCTTCGTCGATGGCGGTTCGCACGTGAATGGCGTTTCCTGGCGACCGGAGGTCGAGGACTAAAGTCGGGGGGGGCGTTCAGATCGACGGTAAAACTTCGTTCTCCAAAAGCTGCAGGGACTCCCACGCGGCGGTCGGCGCGATTCCTCCCATCAGCGGATGCAGCATGAGCGCGCCCTGACGCGCGGCGAGGTCGCGGCATTCTTCGGGCGTCACGACGAGATAACGACCGCTCGAACGAAGCGCCGCAAGATCCGTTATATCTGGCACAACCCAGCTCGAGCGCACGGAATCATCCTGCCAGGCCGCGTAGGTCGCCGCGTCGTAGAGCGCGTTGCGACCGATCCGCCGCCAAGTGGCTTCCGGGTCCTTCGAAACCATAACGAACCCGGCCTGGGGCACGTGTGCGGGCGCCAACTCCTCGACGATTCCGGCGTACCCGAGTTTCAGGCACTCGTCGCGATAGGCGGCCGTCAGCGAGGGTTCGGTATTAGCCGGAAGAAAGGCGCAGCCGAGGCGGGCGGCCCGGCGAGCGGCGATCTCGCTCTTGCCGCCGATCATCACGCGCGGTCCTCCCGGCGTGGCCGGGGCCGGCGTGACCAGCAGTTGCCGCCCGCGCCATTCGAACGGCTCGCCGGTCCAGGCTTGCCGCCAGAGCGCCACGCACGCCTCGACCTGCCGTCCGCGCGTCGCGCGATCGATGCCCGCCATGTCGAATTCGGCCTTTCGATAGCCGGCGCCGACCACGATCGATAAGCGGCCCGGGGCCAGGCAATCGATCGTCGCGATTTGCTCCGCCAGCCGGATCGGATCATGCAGCGGGACGAGGAGGGCGGCGACCAGCACCTCGATTCGTTCGGTGCGCGCAAGAATGGCCGCCGCCAATGTGAGCGGGGCGGGCGTATAGCCGGCGGGATCGCCGTGATGCTCCGATAAGACAATTCGTTTGAAGCCCAGCCGCTCCGCCCAAGCCGACATGTCGAGACAGGCGCGATGCTGGGCGGCGTGGTCGGTTTCCGCGAAGGGCGGAACACGTAGATCGAAACGGATCGTCAATTCGGTCATCGCCGCTCACCTCCTTTGGATTTGGGCCGGGCCCTGGTCGAGGCTGTGAAATCGACGACAGCCCCGGCCGATGATCATTTTGTGGATGTAAGGCTATACGGGTAGCGCTAAAGCTCCGCCGCCTCCGCATTTGGCTGGAGCAGATCGAGCTGGGTCTCTCCGGCTCGGCGCCGGCGGTGGATGCTTAGGGAAACTCTGAATAAGCCATCGACTTGGTTCTGTGGTTGTGATTCTTGTTTAGAGCGGTGTGCGAAGTTCGGGGATTGCAGGGATGAAGCAGATGACGTTTGCGACGAGCGGTTTTGAGCGCTACGCCAAGACGACCCGTCGCGCGACCTTCCTGGCCGAGATGAACAAGGTGGTTCCGTGGCGCCTTCTGTGCCGC
>Ga0209062_1001982_pt1 | contig 30297 bp, 17 predicted proteins | sample Coa_R2_2_FD_187158 | JGI IMG/M metagenome (GOLD analysis project Ga0209062, IMG submission 187158) | Surface soil microbial communities from Centralia Pennsylvania, which are recovering from an underground coalmine fire - Coalmine... | ecosystem: Environmental > Terrestrial > Soil > Unclassified... | reverse complement strand
ATCTGTGTCAGTTGCAGCCGGGAGTTGTAGGTCCGCGTCTCCGTGAAGCTCCCCTGCCCATACCCCATCGTCAGCGCGAGCAACTCGCCGGCCGGCCCGTATTGCGCCCCGCTGGCCAACGTGGCCGGCGCCCCCGGTCCCGCCGTCGCCGCCAGGGCCGTGGGCCGCCCCAGCGCGTCGTACGTGTAGGTGTAGGTGGTTCCCGCCTGCGTCGTCGTCGGGCTGGTGACCGTCACCATCCGCCCTTCATTATCGTATGTGTAGTCCACCTCCAGCGCGGCCGTGTTGTTGCCCCGGTTCAGCCGGGCTACCAGGCCGCCCAACCAGCGCTACTGCCGTTACTCGGTTCCGGTGTCGAACGTGAAGTCGCGTTTACTTCCAGACAAACTCGAGTACGACAGCCTGACTTTGCCTTCTGACGCCGTGATTTCGACTGCGTCCTTTATGACCTCGCGGACGGCGAGGCGCGGTTTGGCTCCCTTCTCGTAAACAATCGCAATAACTGTCGTGTGTGCTCCGCCCGTTGTCTCGAACACAAACACGTCCCCAGACATGTACAACTGCACGATCGCTTCGTCAGGGACCGCGAGAACCAAAGATGGGAATGCTTTACGAGTTTCCCACCCGACGAACTGCAAATTCTCCGCTGCCCCAGGCAGGCAACTCCGAATCTCGACTCGCCGCAATTGAGCAGTCGGGATCCGAAATACGCGCTGTGGCACAAGCGTTGTAATCACGTCTGCACACAACCCGTTGGCTCGTAGCGGGAGTCCGCAAAACCACAGGAACACCCACGAAATCGAAGCCACCAAACGCATGACACCTCGCCATCGCATATTCATGGTCTGTTCCTATGGTAATCATCGATGAAGCCCTGCCCAGCCGCGTAGTCCCCTCTCTTCATGGCGTCCGCGCAGTCCATTACATCCTTGCCATATAGATCGTTGCCTTCTCCAAAAGCCGAGATGGCCTGCTGAAGCTGCACCCGTGTGAAGTTTCCACCGGCCGCAACGAAGTTCTTTATCCCGCCCACGGTGTATTCGAGCTTCCGATACAATTCGGTGAGGGCAACAGCACTGCTGATGTCCACGTCGTTGATGAACTTGTCGTAATCCGCGAGAGTTCCGCTGTCGTACCAAGTGGTCTTGTTGATTTGATACAGTCCCCTGAAGGACCCGTTCCGCGCGTTCGGATTCCATGAGCTCTCGATTCCCGAAATACAATCAAGGACTTCCGGGCCGAACAGGGTTGTGCTGAACTGATATATGCGATTGCGGATTTTGTCCCTCTCCGCATTTCCTGAACTCGGTGCAGTCCGAGGCCCCTCAGATACGCCACCCCCGCCGCCACCCGGGCGGGGGCCAAGCGGCCCCAGGTACGGCTCTGACCCGCTATTCCCTGCCCCGAAGTACCAGTCGAAGGGACCGATAAGCGGCCCGAACGACCCACCGCCGCAGTCCTGAAAGCCGCAGACTACCGCCATCATCGCGCCACTCGGATCGTTATAGTTGACCGGATCGCCCCCGACGTATGTGTACTTGTTCCATGTGCGAGGGTCGCCCAGATTCACGCCGGTGGATGGATCCGGCGTGACAAGGAAATTTCGGGCACGCCGTTCTGACCGAAATAGCCTCCAACTTTTGCCAGTGGAACCGAGCCGCGACCGTCAGGGTGCGGTCGGAACGCGGAAGCACACCTGTTTGGTTCCGGCTTGTCCGGGTTAGACAGATCATCGCCAACAAGGGCTCCGCTCGGCTTCCAGTTGAGAGGTCCTACCCGTGAGACCCAGCTTACGGCGTAGTCGGCGCTGCTCCTGCAGGACTCGTCGCCCGGTCTCAAGCTTGACCGGAGGCCTCGGGCCGCTCCAGACCGCCGCATTCCACAAGTCCACCGTGTAAAAGTTGACATGGGCACTCCCCGGAGCGGGGTTAGTCCAGAGGACATCAAAAGTAATGCAACGACCCCCGCTCTCCAATTCTCCCGGCTCCAAAGCGAGCCCAGGCAGCCTCCTTGTGTCGCTGGGTAGGGCTTCGTAGACCAAGGCCTTGCCATCTGCAACAGAAAGCGCCTTCGGGCTCGCTTCGGGCCTCGACACCGCGCAAAAAACGCCCACCAGCACTAAAAGTCGCAGGACAATCGGAGCGTGTCTCAAATCGCTCATCGGGGGCAGTCCTCTCTCGCCTTGAGGAGTCCCACGACATCGGTCAACTGCGAGACGTAGTCAGGATTAGTGGTACCGTATCCGTGGGCGTGGATAGCCCGCGCGAAGGCATCGAGGTTCGTAAGGCCTTCAATATACGTTTTCTCGATCGAGAGAAAGCCCACCCCTGAATCTAGAAAGCCGGTCTTACCCGAAAAGGTCGCCACATACCCGTCTTTTAGCGTCTTGTAGACGCCGACCTGGTACAGATAGTGACTGGTGTCAGATACATCGTCAACGTGTAAGCCGAAGAAGTTATTCGTTCCCTTGGTAACGGTGCCCTCGGTTCCATACGTGGTCTCCTCCGCGGAGACGCCCAAAATCCACTCCCATGGGACGTTCACTTGACTCGCTAGCTCCTGCGCCTCATCGCGATGGACGTCCAGGAAGTTAAAGATCCTCGCGTTCGTGGGGTCGTTCCGGTCGCATGGGTGCTTCTGATAATAAGGTTCGGGGAGGCCTGAACCACCTCCACCTCCGCCGACTTTGGGCTCTCCCAACGGGTCAGGGTAGGCACGGTCGCCGCCATTCCCCACCCAGAAGTACCAATCCAAGGGACCGATAAGAGGCCCGAACGTTTCGTCGCCACAGTCGCCAAAGCCGCAGACCACTGCCATCATCTCGCCGTTCGGATCGTTATAGTTGACCGGGTCGCCCCCGACGTATGTGTACTTGTTCCATGTGCGAGGGTCGCCCAGATTCACCCCGGTGGACGGATCCGGTGTGAGGAACCGCCCGAACTGGTTTGTATAGTATCGGTTTTTGGCGTAGTCCAGGTTCGTGCTGTCGCGGTAATACGTCGCAAAGCGCTCGGTGTCTTCCGTGCTCTGTTGGGGCTGCTCTTCTCCGTAGGGGTAGTAGCTCGTCGTACCCGTCTGGCTGCCGTTCAGCGGCCGGATCGATCCCAGCCGGTCCGCTACCGCCAATTGTCCCGCCTTGGTGTACAGCATCCGCCCGCCGAAGCACGGCGTGATGGCCGAGCCGCCTTGGAAATACAGCCTCCCCGTTCCGTCAATGGCCGGCTGGTAGACACCCAGCCGGCAGCCGTCTACCCCGTACAGGTAGGTGTAGTAGTTGCTGGTCCCGTTGGCAGTGATCACCTTCTCCACCCGCTCGTTGTTCGGCCCGTAGGCGTAGCCCTCCGTGTTCAGGCTGCCGTACTGGTAGATTTGCCACACCCGGTTCAGCGCGTCGTAAACCGCCCCGTTGTAGAGCAGGTTCCCGTTGGCGTCGTAGCTTTGCCCCACCATGCGGTTGGTGGCCGGGTCCACCGCCACCGACAGTGTCGGCGCCGAGCCTTGCGTCACCGTCTTTTGCCGCAGGTTGCCGAACCCGTCGTAGGTGAAGCTCTGGCCCCAGGCCCCGCTCGAGGCCGAGGCGCTGATCAGCCGGTTCAGGCTGTCGTAGCCATAGCTCACCTGCTCCCCGCTCACCCCGTCCCGGAACTGCGTGATCTGCCCGTTGTTCTGCGTGGCCGAATAGGTGTACTGCAAGTTTACGTTCAGCACCGGTCCCTGGCCCCATGGCATACCGCTGCCCGCAATCTGTGTCAGTTGCAACCGGGAGTTGTAGGTCCGCGTCTCCGTGTAGCTCCCCTGGCCGTACGCCGTCGTCAGCGAGAGCAGCTCGCCCGCCGGCCCGTATTGCGCCCCGCCGGCCAAAGTGGCCGGCGCCGCCGGTCCCGCCGTCGCCGCCAGGGCCGTCGGCCGCCCCAGCGCGTCGTACGTGTAGGTGTAGGTGGTTCCCGCCTGCGTCGTCGTGGGGCTGGTGACCGTCACCATCCGCCCTTCATTATCGTATGTGTAGTCCACCTCCAGCGTGGCCGTGTTGTTGCCCCGGTTCAGCCCCACCGCCTTGGAGGCCACCAGGCCGCCCGCCGTGTAGCCGTAGGTGTAGGTGTAGGCGCCCCAATTGGCCCCGAAGCTGACCGTCGCCAGCCGCCCGGCGCTGTCGTAGGTGTTGGTGTAGTAGGTGACGCCTGACTGGGAGACCTGCGTCAGCCGCCCGTAGCCGTCGTAGCTGTACTGCATGGTAGTCCCCTTGGCGTCCCGTTTAGTCGCCACCGTGCCATCGCCGTTGTAGGTGTAGGTCACCGTGCCGTTCTCCGGGTTGGTGGCCGTCAGTACCCGGCCCGCCCCATCGTAGGTGAACGTGCGCGTCTGCGTGTAGCCGCCCCGCGGCATGCTCACCTGCGTCAGCTTGTTGAGCGAATTGTAGGTGTAGCTGGTGACCAGATCCGCTCCGCCCGCCGGGTTCGGCTCCGTCACCTGCGTGAGATTCTCCATGGCGTCCCGTGTGTAGGTCTTCCAGCGCCCCGCCGGGTCGGTCACCGTGGTGCGGTTGCCCTGGTAGGCGTAGCTGCTCTGGCTGGCCCCGTCCGGCGTCCGTACCCGCGTCACCCGCCCCAGCGCGTCGTAGGTGTAGACCGTGTAGTAGATGGTGCTGGCGCCGGGGGCGTAGGGCTGCGAAACCTGCACCACCTTGCCCAGCGGCGAGCAGGCGCAGGGGCCGTAGGTGGTGGTCACCACCGAGACCGTCGTCGCGCCATAGCCGGTCTCCGACTTGGTCTCCCGCCCGAAGCCGTCCAGGGTCTTCCTGGTCCAGTGGTTGTTGGTGTTGGCCGTGACGGTGTTGGGATTGTAGGTGTAGCTGTAGGTGGTGCTGGCGCCGTAGGGCGAGGTGCTGCCCGAGGGCCGCCCGTAGAGGTCGTAGGAGGTGGCCGCGCTGGCGCCTCCCGGCATCAGCAGGGAGGTCAGGTGCAGCGCCAGGTCGTAGCCGAAGGTGTTGGCCAGGCTGGCGGTGCTGTTGGGCGTCAGCACCCCGGGCACGGCGTTGTTGTTGGCCGGCGTGTTGGTCAGGGTGTGCCCGCCGCTCACGATCTGCCGCGGCGTGCCGGTGATGTCGAAGCTGGTGCAGATTGGATCCGAGGCTGGCGGCAGTTGGGAGGACAGATTGCCGCGGTAGCGGAACGCCGTGCCATAGTTAACGTCGTGCGCCAGCAGATTGGGCACGTCCAGGGGACCGCCCGGGTCGCAGGACCCGCCATACAGATCGTAGGAATTCTGCGCCAGCGCGCTGGAGTTGGCCGAGGAGGTCCCCAGGCCGGGGTAATACTGGATGAGAATCTGGTTCCTGTTGCTGTCCTCCATGACGGTCGGATACAGGGTGCCGGTATCCTGCTCGGTGCCGCCCGAGACCGCGCCCATCACCCAGAAGCTGCCGTCGCGGAAGTGCAGGATGTGGGCGCCGGAATCGTACCAGACGCGGATACCCTCCGGCGAACTCCACACGCCGTTGTAGTTCACGGTGAGGCGGTATTCGGCGCCCGTGGCGTCGGTGTACAGGTAGTGGTGAATGGTGTAGGGGTCGGACCAGTAAGGCGTCACCGCGCCGGCCATCAGCTTCCAGCCAAACCCGTAGCCCACGTCCCGGCCCAGCTTCCAGGTGCCGCCGGGGTCCTGCCGCCAGAGCTGCGAGTTGTAGCTCAAGGCGAACTTGACCCCCCAACCGTTGCGCGCCTTGGGCTGGATCAGGGGGAGGGTGAAGTTCAGGTTGCCGGACCACATGTCGATCTGTTCGCCCTGCGCGCCCCAGTAGGTTCCCGGCGGGCGCACGCCCACTCGCCGGGGGTTGGTGGCCGACGGCGGAGGCGTGGTGATGGACACCGAGACCGGCGCCGCGTTGTTCCCGTGGTAATCTCCGGGGTAAAACGTGTAGCTGTAGGTGGTGGAAGGCGCCACGGTGGCGTCGGTGAGTTCGGTGGTGGTGGTCCACTGGAAATACGCCCCGTTGCGGTACACCACGTACCCGGAGATTCCGGTTCCGTTGGTGTCATCGGAGACGCCCTGCCACTGCATGTCGACCTCGTTGGGATAAACGGCCGTGGCCAGCGACTGGAGGTTGACCGAGGCAGGCGCCAGGCGGTCCAGGGGGCCGAGGCTCACGTTGCTGATGCTGTTGCCGGCCGGCGTCTGTCCCACGGCGATGCCGGGTTGCCCGGCGGCAATGGAGGTGTCCGTAATCCAGCCGTAGGAAATGTCGTTGAGGTACAGGGCGATCGCGTTGCCGGGAAGGCTCACCGCGCGGAGGGTCATGCTATGAAAGCACGGAGCCGCCGTGTTCAACGCCAGTCCGGTGAAGACGCCCTGCGAGCGCTTCGCCACCGACAGCCACGCCGTGCAGGTATTGCCGCTGAAGGTGGGATTCAGCAGGGCCACCTGGTAGTACGTCCCCGCCGAGCCGGCTCCCGAAAAGGTGGGCAGCGCGTCCGTGCTGGCGTGCAGCAGCAGGTAATAGTAGCCGCCCGAATTGGGCAGGTTCAAGGTGGCCTTGACCTCGTACTGGCTGGTGCCGTCCGGCACCGCGATCCGGGAGACCAGCGCGCCGTTGCCGCCGGGCGCGGTCAGCCCGGAGGGGGTGGCGGTCAGGGAGCCGTTTTGCTGCCAGTTCGTGGGATTGATGGAAGTCAGATTATCCGAGTAGTAATACTGATACGCTCCTGGCAGCGCGCCCGGCAGCAGGAGGATTCCGAAGAACAGGCCGGTTTTCCTGGCACGATAGTTCCGAACTGGTCGAGGTGGAAGTTCTTTTTGTGCTTGCGGAATTCCTGCTCGATGGCTTCGCGCCGGTCCTTGCCCTTCTCGAACACCTTCACGTTGGGCCGGGCGTCGGCCAGAATCTCCTGGAAGGCGGAGCGGTCCCGGGCGACGAACTCCACCAGGGCGGATTGCCCGTCGTCGCTGGCCTGGTAGCTGTAAGCGATGATGCCGGAGGTGCCCGGGCGGGCTCCGGGCACAGGCAGCGGAGCATGGTCCGGCCGTTTGGGATCGGGATCGGTTCCCGCGCCCACCAGGGGCACCACGCAGAGCAGGCGGTGGTAGGTGTTGCGGGGATCCACCCGCTGCTGGGAATAACAAATCGAAACGAGGAGAAAGAGAGTGAGCAGGAGCCGCTTGGTCATTCGATCATTCCGACAGAAAAACAGATATTAGGTCTTGTTTATTCTGTTAATCAATAAGGTTTTTCCCTGGCAAGGAATGTTTTCATGCCGTAGCCCCGCAGAATCGCGAGGCGGCCGACCGCCACGGCCTGCTGATGGTCAGCGAGGTGATGGACGCGAGCCAGATCCCGCTGCTGGCCGAGTTCGCGGACATCCTCCAGGTGGGCGCGCGCAACATGCAGAACTTCAACCTGCTGCGCGAAATCGGCAGGCAGCGCAAGCCGGTGCTGCTGAAGCGCGGCATTTCGGCCACCATCGAGGAACTGCTGCTCTCGGCCGAATATATCCTGGCGGGCGGCAACTACGACGTGATCCTGTGCGAGCGCGGCATCCGCACCTTTGAAACCTACACCCGCAACACCATGGACATCTCGGCCATCCCGGTGGTGCACAAGCTCTCGCACCTGCCCATCGTGGCCGATCCTTCGCACGGCACGGGGCGGCGGGACAAGGTGGTGCCCATGGCCCGCGCGGCGGTGGCGGCGGGCGCCGACGGACTGCTGGTGGAAGTGCACCCGGATCCGGACCGCGCGCTGAGCGACGGCGCCCAGTCGCTGGCGCCGGCGCAGTTCGAGGAGATGATGCGGCAGCTACGTATCATCGCGCCGGCGGTCAACCGCTCCCTCTGATGGAAACCGTCGCCATCGTCGGGGTCGGCCTGATCGGCGGGTCTTTCGGCCTGGCCCTGAAGAAGGCCGGCTTCGGCGGCACCGTGCTGGGGGTCAGCTCGCAGGGAGCCCTGGAGGCGGCCCTGGCCCGCGGGGCCATTGACGCGGGGGCGCCGCTGGCGGAGGCCGCCGCGCGGGCGGACCTGATCTACCTGGCGCAGCCCATCGGCCGCATCCTGGACACGCTGCATCACCTGGACGCGATGGTGCGGCCGGGGGCGCTGGTGACCGACGCGGGCAGCACCAAGCACGCCATCGTGACGCTGGCGCGCACCGCCCTCCGCCGGGCGCAGTTTCTGGGCGGCCATCCCCTGGCGGGCAAGGAGCGGCGCGGCGTCGAGGCCGCGGACGCCGACCTGTTCGCCGGGCGCACCTGGGCGCTGACGCCCGCCGACCCGCGGGAACTGGAAACACCGCCGGCGCGCGATTTCCTGAGCTGGCTGGAGCGCCTCGGCGCGCGCGTGGTGGTGCTGGGCGCGGCCGAGCACGACGGCATCGTGGCCTACACCTCGCACTTGCCGCAACTGGCCTCCACGGCGCTGGCCGCCACGGTGGCCGACCACGTCACCGCGGAGGAGAATCTCCAGGTATCCGGCACCGGCCTCGCGGACACCACGCGCCTGGCGCTGAGCGCCTACGAACTGTGGCGCGACATCCTGGCCACCAACGCCGAATCCATCGATGAGGCGCTCACCGCCTACATCGGCGAGTTGGAGCACCTGCGCGAGAACCTGCGCACCCGGCAGATGCAGGAAGAATTCGAGCGCGCCGCCAAGCTGGCCGGGCGGCTGCGAGGGCGGTAGGGGGCTTTTGTGGTGCGGCGGCTCAAGAACCACAAACGCCTGAAGGGAACGCAATATACTTATACGAATGCGTTTCTTTCGATCGCGTGGCAAGGTGATTTCTCTGCTATGGCTGAGTGCCGCCGTGGCGTTCACGGCGACCAGCGCCGGCGCGCAGACGGGCGCCCCGGGCGCCAAAACGAGGGTGGCCCTGTACGCGGCTGTTGGGCCAGAGCTGAAAACCTATTCGGTAGACGTCGAATCCGCGACCCTCGTTGAGCAAGCGTCCGTGAAGCTTCCTCAGGATGTGCAGGAAGCGTGGCCTCACCCTTCTTCCCGCTACCTGTACGTCACCTGGAGCAACAACAAGGCGGGTACGGCCGGCCGGCACGGGGTGACGGCATTTCGCATCGATCCCGCAACGGGAGCGTTGCAGCCGCACGGCCGGCCGATTTCTATTCCCGCGCGCTCGGTTTTCATTACTGTCGATATTCCGGGGGATCACCTTCTGGTGGCTTACAACGTGCCTAGCGGCTTGACCGTCCACCGAATCAAGGCCGATGGCACCCTTGGGGCGGCTGTGCCGCAAGCCGCCGATCTGGATTTCGGAGTCTATGCGCACCAGGTGCGGATGGACCCGTCCAACCGGATGGTCATTCTGATCACGCGAGGCAATGGGCCGACAGCGACCAGGCCGGAGGACCCCGGCGCGCTGAAAGTGTTTGGATACAAAGATGGCGTGCTTACCAACCGGGCCTCGATCGCGCCCGGGGGAGGGTACAATTTCCAGCCGCGCCACCTCGACTTCCATCCGACGCGGCCGTTCGTCTACATCACGCTGGAGCGGCAGAACAAGCTGCAGGTCTATCGAAAGCTCGATGGACCGTCGCTCAGTTCCGCGCCTCTGTTCACCAAGGAAACATTGGCTGATCCCAGCCGCACTGCCGGCCAGTCGACAAGCACAATCCATGTTCATCCGAACGGCCGCTTCCTTTACCTGGGGAATCGGGGGGACGGTACCGTGGATTTTCGGGGCAAGCGGGTTTTGGGCGTCGTGGAGAACTCGATCGCGGTTTATTCGATTAACCAGGAGACCGGGGAGCCGACACTGATTCAGAATGCGGATACTCGCGGGGCGCATCCGCGGACGTTTGCGATCGATCCCAGTGGGCGGTTGCTGGTTGTCGCCAACATGCTGCGAGCGCTGGTGCGCGACGGGGAGGAGGTCCGTCCTCTACCGGCGGCCCTGTCGGTGTTCCGCATCGGCCGGGACGGGAAGCTGCAGTTTATGAGGAAGTACGATCAGGATACGAGCGGCGGGCGGGACTTGTTCTGGACGGGGATGGTGAAATTGCCCTGATCGGATGTGTACGGGCACACTGCGGCTCAGCGGAGGGTGTGAAAGCGGGGTGCGGACAGGCGTAGCCGCCTGTCCTTTTGCTTTTCCGCCTGGTTCTGCCTGTTTTCTGCTTGCGGGATCGATCCCTGCTCCCCGTCTTTGCGGACGGGGAGCGCAGTCACGCCTGTGACGTTGAAAACTCGGGTGGGCCCACCATCTACTGCGTTTTATCGCGGGTGCCTCGGCGACGAGCACCTCTTTCGATCTCAGAGTAGCGTGGGGGGCGTGCGGGCGTGCGGCCGTTTTCGCCCCAAGCGATTGAAAAAGCAGCGCGAAAAAATTTTGTTCCGAGTGTTACTGTTTCTTGCGTGAGCGCTGACAGATTCCTCCAGAATGTTTTTTGGGCTCAGGCGCGCCGCGGGGAGTCCCGGATCATGCGCTCCAGCACGTTTTGCGTGATGCGCTGGATGGCCGGATTCACGCCGAAAGGCCCCGAGAAGGTGCGCGCGGGGATGTGTCCGGGAGGCGCCGACAATCCTTCCGACCACCAGATGGTGCCGGCATTGAACACCCAGTTGCCTTTGAGACCGCGGTAGACTACGGCGGCGTGCTCTTTCGGTCCTCCTCCGGGCGCCCGGCCGGGAAACAGCGTGCTGCCAGCCACGACTTCCAGATTCTCGACCTTGCCGAACGGCGGTCCGTGGTGCTCCCACCCGATGACCCCCGGGATGCTGTCGCCGGCCTGCAAGCCGGTGCCTTCATAGATCCAGTGCTCCGGTTTGGTGACCACCCAATCCCCGTAGCCGGGTCCATAGGACGTGGACCCCATCAGGTCCTGCTCGTCCGGAAAGCGCTCCCGCCGGGCGAAGGCGCGGCAGGGCGCGCCGGTCGTGGAACTGTCGTAAAAAATGATCTCGCCCGACACTGCGTTGCCCGAGAGAAATGCAATGCTCAGTCCGGCGTCGCGCGCCTCCATGGCGTTCTCGAGCATCTTGCGCGACCAGTATTCGTCGTGGCCCACCGAAAGCAGGGCTTGAGGCTGGCGCAGGATACCCGGGTCCAGGTGCAGATCGATGTTGGAGCAGTAAGTGACGTCATAGCCGTGCTGCTCCAACCAGAAAGCCAGCGGGTGTTCCCAAAGGACGAAACTGCCCGAGCCGGCCGAAAGCGGCGCGTCCACCACCTGGCAATACTTGGCGTACGGCCGGTCGAAGCTCACGCGCACGTGCGGCCCGGTGTACCAGACCTCCGGCGTGCCGTCGTCGTAGAGCGAGTCCTTGCCGGGCCACTTGTTGTAGGCCTGCCAGGTAAGGTCGGAGACCTGAAACAGCAGTTCGCTCGGACGGTGCTCCTTGACCACGAACACCACGTAGCTCTGGGGGCCGAACTTCTCGTCCTTGGTCAGTTTGCCCAGGTATACGCCGCTGGGCCACTCCTGGGGAACCGTGAAACTGGTGGCGCGTTCCCACTGGCACTCCCGCAGGCGCTCCATGGTCATCATGGGCATCGGCTGGGTGGCCACCCGGAACGGTCCGATACGGGCCATGTGACGCGCGCCCGCGCCGCCGTAGTAGCCCATGCGGTAGAAATCGATGACACAGGCGCCCGGCGGCTTCATGCTGGCCATGATGTCGATGGATTCCCCGGGGAGAACGCTGGTCTTCGACACGAAACCTTCGATGACGGAAGAACGCAGCCGCCGGTTCAGCGGGTAGGACATCAACGTGACCGGGTCGTCGAACTGCGTGTGCTGCAACTGCCACTGGTTGGTTCCCGGCTTGCTGTTCTCCCGCACCACGGGGTTGTCCCGCCGCGCGCTCCGGGAGGATTGCGCGGCCAGGGCTGTCCCCGCGCCAGCGCCGGCTTGCAGGAATCCGCGGCGGCCCAGGCGATGACTGCTCATGATTGCCCTCCTCTTCCCCTGAGACGTTATCACCGCCCGGAAACGAGCAGCAAGCCGTTCAGTCCCCGGCGATCTTCTGGTAGTAGGCGCGGCCTTTCCGAAACAGCTCCAGCGTTTCGTTGCGGTGCTCCGCGCTGGCGAACCGGGGGGAGGCTTCGATGTCGCGGATCACCCGGTCGATCCATGCCACCACCGTCCGGGCGTCCTGCGGAACGGCGATCTTCTGTTTTCCCACGTAACAATACACCGGGCTGGAGTGCGCGAACGCCTTCGGGTCGTTGATCACCAGCCGGTTCGACGGGCCCCAGACGCGCGCCGCGATCCAACTGCTCCTGGCAATCGGCAACTCGCGCGCGATAGCGGCCTGCCTGCCGCCGTCGCCGGGTTCCACCCGCGCCGCGACTTCGCCGTTGACCACGATCTCCAGGCTGTTCATGGGCACGATCGATTGCACCCTGGCCGAAACCCGCACCGTTCCGGGAGCGGCCAGATCGATCTCCTCTCCGGGACCCTTTCCCTCTACCTCCAGGGACAGCAGCGGACCGTTGGAGACAAAGGTCCGGCCCGCCTTGTAGGCGGCCAGCCATTTCTCATAAGTCAGCGGCCCGCTGCCGGTGTTCACGTACACCTTGGAGGCGCCCGGCAGGGAGTGGCGCATGACGTCCATCTGCGAGTCGGTTCCGGCTGACGCGGTGCACTTGAGGCCGCAATTCAGCACCCGGTAGTACATCCAGCAACCGCCCTCCTCGTCCATATTGCTCAACACGTCCAGAGCGTCCACCGCGCCCAGGGCCAGGTCTACGGGGAACTCGCGCGCCAGATGCTCGCCCACGGGAATTTCGGGCTTGTTGGCCGGATGCACGTAGGCCACCGCCGCACCCTGGGCCTTGGCCGCCATCGCCGGCACGTAGAGGGGAGGATAGTCCTCCCAGGAGGAGGAGTCCGGCTGGCCAGTGAAGGACGGAGTCACGAAGCGGGAGATGCCCAGCAGCGCGATGTGGCCGTACATGGCGGAGACGTTGCGCACCTCCTGCTGCACCACCAGGAGGTGCTCGGGCGTGGAAAGCGGATCGGGTTTGCCATAGTGGAAATACTCGGTGTCGAAGACGTGCGCCAGCGTGCCCACGCTGCCCGAAAGCAGGTTGGCCACGTGGATGTCCTCGCCCTTGACCAGCAGCAGGCAGTCCTCCATGGTCATGTACAGGCCGCCGGGAACGTGATTGGGGTGCATGTGGATATCCCCCGATTGCCAGCCCGAGGCCGGGAGATCGGCCACCCGCCGGAGCGTGACGGCCGCCACCGCCGTGCGCTCGGGAAACACCTGCGCCTGCACCCTCGCCGGCAGGTACTCGAAGCCCTTCACGGCCTCCACCGAGGCCCTGCCCGGCGGCATTTCCAGCCGGAACTCCCCGTTGGCGTGGAAGTAGAACTCTCCGGTGCGGCTGGTTTGCCGCGCGATGCTGCCCGGCGGGATGTGCGCCTTGCCCTCCGCGTCCGTCAGGTAGATGCGCGCGGCCAGCGGCTTTCCGTTCTGGTCCTGAATCCTCACCCAGAGGCGCCCGGGAGCCTGGAATGGCTGCCCAGCGGCGGCCACCTGGGCCATGGACATGGACGGCCAGCCGGCCAAAAACATCGCTGCGGCCAGTAGCCGATTTAGTCTCTGGAGGACAAAGTTTCTCATTGTGCTGCTGCCAACCGTGTAATCTACCAGAACATGGCTCACCCTAACACCCGCGCGAGCCGGCGCGCGCGCGGGCATATAATGCATGTTTCGGAGTGCCAGAGGCTGCGCCAGCGTGATCCAGGCGGCCAGACGCTATTTGGCAGGAGGAGGAAGTCATGAGCAGTTCCCGGCGAGACATGCTTACGGCCGCAAGCGCGGCGTTCACCACATCGCTTTTCACCGGCAGCGTGAGAGGCGCCAATGACCGCGTGGCGGTCGGCTTCATCGGCCTGGGCGCCATGGGGTCAGGGAATCTCGGCTACGCGATGAAAGTGCCGGGCTTCGTTCCCACCGCGCTCTGCGACATCTACCAGCCGCACCTGGAACGCGCGGAGGCGGCGGCACGGCGCCACGGATTCCAGCCGAAATCAGTAAAGGATTTCCGCGACATCCTGGCCGACAAGTCGATCGACGCGGTCTGCATCTCGACACCCGACCACTGGCACGCGTACATGACCGTGGAAGCCTGCAAAGCCGGCAAGGATGTCTACGTCGAGAAGCCCGCCTGCGTGTACATCGAAGAAGGCCAGAAAATGGTGCAGGCGGCGCGCAAGTATAACCGCATCGTGCAAGCCGGCACCATGCAGCGCTCCGGCGGGTACTTCAAGAAAGCCTCTGAACTGGTGCACGAGGGCGCCGCCGGCGAGGTCACCTTCTGCCACGCCTTCCAAAGCGGCCTTACCAAGAGGTCCGGATGGGGCAATCCGCCGGACAGCGCCCCGCCTAGCGATCTGGATTGGGATATGTGGCTGGGACCCGCGCCCAAGGTGCCGTTCAACGCCAACCGCTGGGGCGTGAAAACGACGACCTTCCCCACCTTCCGTTATTTCTGGGACTACGCGGGCGGCGCGATGACCGATTGGGGCGTGCACCTCATCGACCCGATCCACCAGTGTTTTGACGAAGTCATGCCCACCGCTATCGACGCCATGGGCAGCAAGTTCTACGTGCAGGATAATACCCAGACGCCGGACACTATGCTGGCGACGTTCTTCTATCCGATGTTTCTGGCCAGCTACGAGAGCCGCACGTGCAATCCGCTGCCCATGTTCGGCATGAACCAGGGATACGGCACCATGATCCATGGCACTCAGGCGAGTATCTTTGTGAATCGCAGCATGTGCCGGCTGATGCCCAACGACCGTTCCAAGGGCGCTACCGTGTGGGAGGACGACCCCCAGATGCAGCAGATGAACGTGCCGCACTGGAAGAACTGGCTGGAGTGTATCCGGACCCGCCAGAAGCCGATGAGCGAGATCGAGACGTGCGTGCGTTCGTCGGCCGCCTGCATTCTGGCCAACGTAGCGATGCGGTCAAAGCTGCGGCTGGATTGGGACGAGAACAACTGGACGGTCGCGCAGGAAGCCGCCCGGCCGATGCTGAAAGCGAAGTACCGGGCTCCCTGGAAGCTCGAAGTCTGACCTGGCGGCGCGGCTGGCAGTCCGCAGGACGCGCACCATGACCCGAAACGATTTCCTGAAGACCGCCTGGGGGGCGCCGGCGCTGGCCGTCAGGTCTCTTCACGCGCAAGGCTCCTCGGATCCGCTGCGCTCCGCGCTGGAGTCCTCTGCCGGCCTGGCGCTCGCCAACCAAGCCTTCGAGTTGACGCTCGGCGCCCGGCCGGCTCTGGAAGCGCGGCTGGCGCACAAGCCCTCCGGCCTGCTGCTTGCCGACGCGCCCTACAGCTACAGCTTCGGCGCGCCCCGCTTCGAGCGCCTCTCCACCGCCCGCGAGGATGAGGCCACCACCCTGGTGCTCGAGGGCCTGGCCGGCCCCATCGCCGTCGAGCACCACTTCAAGATTCCCGCCCGCCGGCCCTGGATCGAGGAAAGCGTGACGCTTTCCAACCGCGGCAGCTATCCCGCCGCCCTCCCCGAAGGCCGATGCGGCTTCGTTCTGCCGCTCGTGCTCGAAGGCGATCGCGTCTCCGGTCCGCTGGCCCGGTTCCGGTTCACCGCCGTCCCGTACCGGCGCGAGCCCCGCGGCAACACCCGGCAGTACGCGGACTACACGATCGCCGAGGTGCTCACGCGCCCGCGCGTCTCCGGGCTGCGCAACGACCTTCGCGTGGAACGGCATGCGAGCATCGTCCTCTCTTCTATCTACTCCACGGGCGTCATCCCTACCGAGTATTCCGGCTACGCCTCCGAGGGCTGGGTCCTCACGGATGGCTCCTCGGGGTTCGTCGTCTCCAAGTACAACCAGGACGGCATGGAGTGGGCGGTGCTCGACCGCTTACCTCTGGACGCCCGGCGCATCGGTCTGCGCTGGGGAGGCCTGGCGATTTTTCAGGGCGATCCCGAACACGGCGCCCGGCTGGAGCCGGGCGAGTCCTTTACGTTCGGGGTCACGCGGATCACGGCTTACCAGGGAGGCGTCGAAGAGGGATTCCTGGCCTTCCGCTCCGAAATGGAGGAGCGCGGGCAAGGGTGCCCAGCCGGGTTCAATCCGCCGGTCCACTGGAACGAACTTTACGACAACAAGCTGTGGTGGCTTCCCAATAACGGCCAGGACAATCCCGAGCAGCGCAAGAAGCTATATACCCTGCCGGACATGCAGGCCGAAGCGGCCAAAGCCCGCGACTACCACTGCGAAGCTCTCTACATGGACCCCGGCTGGGACACCAGCTTCGCTTCGAAGATGTGGGATGAGCCGCGGCTCGGCAAGCTCTCCGATTTCACCCGCATGCTGCGCCGCGACTATGGCCTCAGCCTCTCGCTGCACACCCCCATGGCGGGCTGGTGCAATCCGTCTTCTTACGACCGCTCCATCGACCGCATGCTCCCCGATGGCTCCCGCGCGGAGCGCTCCCTGTGCGGCATGTCCCGGCAATACGTGGACGAGACGTTCCGCCGCCTGGACGCATTGGCCTCCTCCGGCGCCCGCTTTTTCATGTTCGATGGCACGATCTACGCCGGGCCCTGCTGGGATCCCTCCCATGGCCATCCCGTGCCCGCCCGCCGGGACGAGCACGCCCGCGCCATGAACCGCCTGGCCCGCATGGTGCACCGCAAGCACCCGGAGGTGCTCATCGAAATGCACGACCAGTTGCTGGGCGGCACGACCCTGCGCCACGTGCCCACCTATTACGGTTACGGCGATTCCCCGGAGGGCCGGGGCTTCGATACCGTGTGGGCCTTCGAGCTGATGTGGGACCCCATGACCGATCTCGCCGGCGGACACAGCATCGCGCTCTACTACTACAACCTGGCCTACTCGCTGCCGCTCTACATCCACATCGACCTGCGCACCGACAACGAGCAGGCGCTCATGCTCTGGTGGAACGCCTCCACATGCCGCCACCTGGGCGTGGGCGGTACCCACAAGGACCCGCGCGTGGCGCAGGCGCAGAAGGAGGCCCTCGCCACCTATCGCCGCCTGAAGCCTTTCTTTGCGGCGGGCGTTTTTTTCGGCATCGACGAACAAACCCACGTGCATCGCCATCCTGCCGAGTCCCGCGCCGTGATCAACTGCTTCAACCTCTCCCGCGATCCGGTCCGCCGCTCTTTCCGCTTCGACCCGGCACGCTACGGGCTCGACCGCTCCCGCGGATACCGCGCTACGGGCGGAGCCGCCCGGCGGACCGGCGAGGGGTACGATCTGGAAGTCGCTGTGGCTCCCTGGGGCCACACACTCGTCGAAATCGATCCGGAGGGTTGAGCGGCTGGCCACCGGCACGGGCGGTTAGCGCCTGTAGCGTGCCGTCAAGGTTTCCATCTCCTTCACGGCGGCGGTGTAATCCTGCTCTCGCAGTTCCCGGAATGACCGGTTGCAGTCCTTCACGAGAGATTGAAACCGGTCCCGGTCCGGCGCGCTGATGCGAACATCGCCGTCCTTCAGCATCGTGGCCATTTCCTCGCGCAGCTTCAGCTCCTTCGCCAGCGCTTCCGCGACAGCGGGCGGCCAGCCCGGCTGCCGCTCGCGCGCGCCCGGCATGGGCGGGAAGGCTTTGTGCGGCTCTTTCTGATACCAGAACGCCGTAGACGTATAGTCGTTCTCGAAGTTGTTGGCGTGTCCGTGCTCGATGGTCACCCGGATTGCCGTGTGGAAGCGCACGGGATCGTTGACGAAGAATCGATACATCTGGTTCTTGCCGCCGAAGTTGCCGTTCCGGTTCTCGATCAGATAGAAACCCGTGTAGAGTCCCGAGAATTCCGCGTCGGGACAACATCCGCTGTTGAAGACCTCCTCGTGGCCGGTTCCGGGATAAGTGGCCCGCTTAGCCCCGTCCACGAAGATCATGTCATCTCCCTCCCCGTACCATCCTCCGGCGATGTTGTCGACCGTCAGAAACAGGCCCACGTAGCTCCCCTGCCCTTCCGCATCCAGGATCACGAAATTGTTCGCGCCGGTCAGGTTCTTAGCTGCCGGATTGCCAAGCGTGGTGTTCTTCGGATTGCCTTCCCGCACCGGAGTCCGCGGCACGCGCCGCCACTGGGCGTGGAGCCTGCCGGCGTCCCCGGGCAGCACGCCGTTGGGGTACTGTTCGAAGTCGATGTGATACCAAAGACGGAAATCGGAGACCTTCCCGTCGTTTTCCAGCGTAATACGCGCCCCGTTCTGGAATGGCATGGGAAAGTAGTTCACCATGCCGTCGAAATCCGAACTGCGGAGACCCGGGTTGACGTCCACCACCATCGAGTGAAAGGTTCGCAGCGTGCCCAGTCCCGATCCAAAAAAGTCTCCCAGCGGCACCTCCACGCAGGGCGCCTGCCGGCCGTCCCAATACATGCGCAACACGGCTTTGCGGTAGCGCATCCGGTCGGCCGCGTAGGAGGCGAGATAGAAGCGGCGAATCACGCCGGCGCCGGGAATCTCGGCCAAAGTGCTGGTCCCACCGGGCGGGATCACAATCCAGTCGGTGTTGCCGCCGGTGCGGTCGTACGACGAAATCCGGCCGGTCCGGCTGTCCTTCAGGCGCCACAGCGCATCGAGCGGCCCCTCGGGGCCCTGGACTTGCTGCTGTGCCTGCAAGGGAACGCCGACGGCGCCGAATAGCAGAATACACAAAACGCACAGACCACGGACGAAGGCCACGCTGGATTCGCGTTGATCGAAGTTTGTCATCGGTTTCTGCTTTTTCTTGCCTGGAAGAGCAGCACGACGACTCCTTCGCCGCCCTCTTCCTCTCGATTTCAATTTCCGCCCAGGGCCGCGGCCCCGCGCAGCAGGATCACGGTCGCCTTGCCGTGTTTGGGAACGGTGATGCGCAGCTCATCGCCCTGGCGCCGCGGCTCTACGCTGGCACTCTCGCCGAGGTCGATGGCGTGCACTTCGACGGATTGGAGGGAGGCCGCCTGGGGCAGCCGGCAGACCACCTCCAGATTGCGATTGAACCCCTCCGCCTGACGGAGGCTGCGCCACGCGGAAACCATGGTGATCATGACGCTGCCATCCTTCAGCCGGAAGATGTTGCCTTCGGTGTATTTGGGCAGCTCGAGCGCCCGCGGGTAGAAGATCCACTGCTTGCCGCGCAACCGGTCGATAAACGGACGGTACCTGCGCGCCAGTTCGCGTGCGCGCGCGGCCGTTTCCCCTGAAACCGGATGTCCGGGCCGGCCTTCGACGGATTGAACGGTATCGAACATGCCGTAGCGCAGGCAGTGCAGATACATCATCTCGGCGTTCTCCGGCCGGGCTTCCAGGATCATGACGTGGCGGTTCAGCCCGAGATAGCTTTGGGCCGTAATCCAGGCGGGACTGTCCTCGCGCGGGGCGTCCTCCATGGCCATGATGCCGTCCAGACCCTGGCAGCTCACGATGGTAACCGGCTTGTTGGCCGTGATGTGCATGCCACGCCGGCGCACCAGGGGGCGGATGTACTGGCGCATCAGCCGCTGGTACATGAACTCCGGATAGTAGGCCGGCTTGTTATTCACCATGGTGATGCCGTCGTCGTGCGCAAAATCGAACATGTAGCTGCGCCCGTAGACGTCCCAGAACAAGCCCGCGGCATCCGGGTACGCATCCACCAGTTCGCGCGCCTGGGAGATCATGTGCTTGCCGAAGCTGCCGGCCGGATCGGCGTTCATCAGCCAGCAGGCGTTCGTGCTCGGGTACGAGGCGATCTTCCACGCTCCCACGGGCCGGCCCCTCTCGTCCCGCGCCACGCTGTCCGGAAAGTTCTTGCCGGCGTAGTCCCAGACCGATTCGGTGACGTTGTAATAGATGAACGTCCCCACTCCGTGCTCTTTGGCGATCTGCGTGTGGCGGCGGACTTGTTCTCGCGTGATCTCACCGTGAGGGGCCTCGCGAAATACCCAACTCGTCACGCCGGCGGGCGGGATCATCAGGCCGTACCAGGGGAAGTGTCCGTGCAGTTCTTCCCAGCGGGCGCCGCGTTCGCGCAGCCCTTCGTACGCCTGGCGCTGCGCCTCCTCGGAACCGCCGTCCGCGCCGGGATGCGTGATCACGTAAGCTCCATCCCAGCGGTCGAAGCCGGGGTCGGGATCGAAATAGGCGCGGTACTTGCGGTAGACCCAGCCCAGGGCGGGGCGCCAGTCGGCCGCGTGCAAGGCAATCAGCAGGCCGGTTTCGATGTCCTTGTTGTCCCGCGCCCCCAGGTACTCGTTAGTGACCAGGAAGTATGGCTGCTCGGAGGCGGGATAACTCCGCGAATTGAAATGAAAGTCCGCATCCGCCCCGGTGTTGGTCTGAAACCGTATGCGGACGGCCGGCACTTCGAACGGCGACACAAAGGAGATCGCCCTGCCGTTGGCCTTCGAGTAGAACACCGTGATAGGGATGCACGTGCGCCAGCGGCCCTCACCCACGGCGCCCGAAGTGGATTGGCCGTAGTCGATGGAAAACGGCAACCAGGGCTTGACGACGAAAGGCGCGTCGGCGATGGGCGCCCAAGCCTCGTAGGAACCCATCGGCAGCGGCGCGAATTGGGTCACCCGGATGGTGCGGGCGGGCCCGCTGGTCTTGTGGATGCGGACATCCCATCGGAGATGGTCCGGCAGCAGGCGGAAGCTCTCCCTCACCACGAACTCGGCGCCGGGGTAGCGCTTCTCGAGGACGAGCGTGGAGGCATCCTCGCTGACGCCGGTTACCGTGCCGGGATCGGCCAGGTCGGAGAAATCCTTGCGCCTCAGCTCATCGAGCAGGCTCAGACCAAGCACGCGGTGGCCGATTTCAAACGCGATGCCGGTGCTGCCATCGGTATCCGACGTGGCGTTGCGCAGTGATTGGTTACAGTAGTCCACGCCGGCTGTCTTATCGAGAAGCTTCTCGATGCGGCCGGTGGCGCGATCGACCGCAATTTCCATGCCGGCGTTCGCGGCCACCCATAAACCTCGCTCGGGCGCGGCGGCCAGGGCGGTGGGAAGGATCATCAGAGCGAAGACGCGTTTCATCTTCGTGGCCCTCCGGAAGCGGACCTTAAATTATAGGGAAATGCAGGCCCGATAGTAGCCCCGAAGCCGTGCCGGCTCATGGAGGTCCCGCGAACCGGCATGGCCCCTAAATCGTAATATTAGGGTGTGCAAATCCTTGTTCAGGACATCCGCTACGCGCTGCGGCTGCTGGCTAAGTACCCGGCCGTTACGGCCGTGTCCGTGATGGCGCTGGCTCTGGGCATCGGGGCCAACACGGCGATTTTCAGCATCGTAAACGCCGCGCTCATCCGGCCGCTGGAATACCGGGAGCCGGGCCGGATCGTATCGGTCTGGGACGCGAACCCAACGGTACAGTTGGGCATCGACCTGCTGCCGGCCTCGGTCCCCAACTATGTGGACTGGCGGGAGCAGAACCACGCGTTCGAGGAGATGGCCGCGATGACCAGCGAGGAACTGCACCTGACCCAGGCCGGAGAGCCGGAGCGCCTGGTGGCGGCGCGGGTGACGGCCGGGCTGTTTCCCGTCCTGGGCGCCAGGCCGCTGCTGGGCAGGACGTTTCTGCCGGAGGAAGACAAGAGTGGGTCAGGCGACGTGGTGGTAGTCGGGTACGGGCTGTGGCAGCGGCGATGGGGAGGAGATGCAGGCCTGGTGGGCCGCAGGATCATGCTCAACGGAGTCAGCCACACGGTCGTCGGCATCATGCCGAAAGGCTTCAGCTTCCCCAAGGGCTCGGAGACGCCGGCATACTTCCAATTCGGCCAGCAGACCGAGTTGTGGGTGCCGGCGGCCTTCTCGCCGGAGCGGTTGCGGTGGCGCGGGAGCCATAGCGTAGCGGTGCTGGCGCGGTTGAAGCCGGGCGTGACCATCGGGCAGGCGCAGGCCGAGATGTCTGCCATTGCCCGGCGGCTCGAACAGCAGCACCCCGACTTCAACAAAGGCTGGGGAGTGCGGCTACTTTCCCTTCAGGAGAGCATCGTCACCGGGGTCCGTCCCATCCTCCTGGTGCTGATGGCGGCAGTGGGATTCGTGCTGCTCATTGCCTGTGTGAACGTAGCCAACCTGCTGCTGGGGCGCGCGGTCGCCAGGCAGCGGGAGGTGGCCATCCGGCTGACGGTGGGCGCCAGCGGCTGGCAGCTCATCCGGCAGATGCTTACCGAGAGCCTGGTATTGGCGCTGGCGGGCGGCACCGCGGGGCTGGCGTTGGGGTTCTGGGGCGTGCGCATGCTGGAGGCCCTGACGCCCAGTGATCTGCCCCGCATTCACGATGCGGCCCTGGACCTGCGCGTGGCGGCCTTCACCTTCGCCATCTCGCTCGCCACCGGGCTGCTTTTCGGCCTGGCTCCCGCGCTGGAGTCCTCCCGGACGGATCTCTGCCAAACCTTGAAAGAAGGCAGCCGGACGCTCAGCGGCGGGGCCCGGCAGGGTCTGCGGAGCTTGCTGGTGGCCTCGGAGGTAGCCATGTCCCTGGTGCTGCTGGTCGGCGCGGGGCTGCTGATCCAGAGTTTCCTGAAGCTGCACCGCATCGACCCGGGCTTCCGCCCCGAAAACGTTCTGGTCGTGGAACTCTCCTTTCCGGATTCCCCCACGTACCGGGCGTCGGGCCGGAAAACGGTCTTCCTCCAGCAGTTGGTCGAGCGGGTGGGGAGCCTGCCCGGAGTGATGGGCGCGGCAGCCATCTCGGAACTGCCGCTGGGCGGGCGCGAAGAGGTGGAGGCCATTTCGGTGGAAGGCCAGCCCAGACCGGACAGCGACCCGTTCATCGCGGACCAGCGCGAGATCACGGCCGGCTACTTCCAGACCATGGCCATTCCGGTGCTCAAGGGCCGGGCGTTTACCGCGCAGGATACGAAAGAGTCGCTTCCGGTGGCCGTTATTGACGACGTGATGGCGCGGCGTTACTGGCCGAACCAGGATCCCATCGGGAAGCGGTTCAAAATCGGCAGTATGAACTCCAAGACGCCCTGGCTGGTGGTGCTGGGCGTGGCGGGAAGCGTGAAGCATAGCGCGCTCGGCGCGGAAGGCAGGCCGGAGTTCTTCCTGCCCTGTGCCCAGCGCGAATGGCAGCAGATGGCCCTGGTGGCACGCAGCGCGGTCGACCCCTCGAGTTTGGCGCAGGCGGTGAAGCGGGAAGTCTGGAAATTGGACGCGGATCAGCCCGTTTCGAGGGTGACGACCATGCAGGTGCTGGTGTCGGACTCCGTGGCGCTGCCGCGATTCCACTCCCTGCTGCTGGGCATCTTCGCCGGCCTGGCGCTGCTGCTGGCCGGCATCGGGATCTATGGGGTGATGTCCTATTCCGTGACGCAGCGCACCCACGAGATCGGCGTGCGGATGGCGCTCGGCGCGGCGCCCGGCGACGTGCTGCGGATGCTGGTGGGGCGGAGCCTGGCGCTGGCGCTGGCGGGAACCGCGGCCGGCCTGGTGGCCGCCCTGGCGCTCTCCCGGCTGCTGGCGGGCTTCCTGTTCGGGGTAACCCCGACCGACGCGTGGACCTACGCCGGCATTTCAGGGCTGCTGCTGGGGGTCGCCGGCCTGGCCAGCTACCTGCCTGCGCGGCGGGCCCTGCGGGTGGATCCCATGATCGCCCTGCGGCAAGAATAGCGACCGTACCGCTACTCCATCCGCAGGGCGCTCATCGGGTCGATGGACGCGGCGCGCAGGGCGGGGATGATGGCCGCCGCGAGCGCGGCACCGCCCAGGGCCACAACGGCCATCGACAAGGCGACTGGATCCGACCGGCTGACGCCGAATAGCTGCGCGGCGAGGAGATGTCCGCATCCGATCGACAGCGGAACGCCCAGGGCCAGGCCGATGCCGATCATCCGAAAGGCGCTTCCCAGCACGAGGCGCAGCACGCCGCCGGCGTCCGCTCCCAGAGCCATGCGAATGCCGATCTCGCTGGTGCGCTGCGCCACGGCATATGCGGTGACCCCGTACAGCCCCACGGCCGCCAGGAGGAGCGCCACCACGCCGAACAGTCCGGCCAGGCTGGCCACGGCGCGTTGCTGATCGAATTCCAGCGCGATCTGCTCGTTCATCGTGCGAACGCTGACCACAGTGAGATTCACATCCGCCTCCGCGAACACTTTTCGCAAAACCGGTTCGAGCGCGCCCGCCGGCAGGCGCGAGCGGACTACGGCCGCACCGATAAAATGCGACCAGGAATCCACCATTTGCAGCAGATCCTCTTTGTACTTCACGCCCTGGGCCAGCGAGGTGAAAAACATCGGGCGGGCCGGCCGGGTCGGATCCGTATACTTGGCGTCGCGCACCACGCCGACGATGCGATAGGTACGCGCGTAGGCCGGCAGGTCCACACCGAAGTGCTTCTCCAGTGGATCTTCGCTCGGGAAGAAGCGGCGGACGAAGGCCTCGTTCACCAGGGCGACGTTCGCGGTGGTCCGCGAATCGGTCTCGCGGATGCCTCTTCCGCGAAGCACCGGCTGCCCGACAGTTTCCAGGAAACCAGCGCTGACGCGGTCCCAGGAGGCCCCGAACTTGTCATTCAACTGAGGCGGAGGATGGCCATCCACGAAGATGATGTCGCCCCAGTTGTCCGTAAGCGGGGAGTACAGCGCGAGGCCCGCGCTCTCAATGCCCGGCACACGCCGCAGGCGCTCCAGGAGGTTGCGATAGAGCGCGTCCAGGCGCTCCTGCGAATACGACGCGGGCGGAGGATTCAGGCTGAGGCTGATCAATCCGTCGTTGCGGAAGCCAAAGTCCTGCCGTTCCAGGTTGCCCAGGCTGCGGGTCAACATGGCCGCTCCGGCCACCAGCACCACCGAGAGAGTGGCCTGCACCACCAGCAGGGCTTTCCGGGGAAGCGCGGAATGATCGCGCGTGCTGCGGTGCGCGCCGCGCAACGCCTCCTGCGGGTCGCGGTGGGTGGCGAGCCATGCGGGGGCCGCGCCGAAGAGCATGCCGGTGACAAGCGACAAGCCAAACGCGAAGGCCAGCACCGGCATCGAAGGCGTGGTGCGGAACGGCAGGTAACTGGCGTTGTGGAAGGCCAGCGCGACAATCACCTTTTCGGCCGCATAGGCGACGACCAGGCCAAGCATGCCGCCGGCCAGCGCGAGCAGCGTGCTCTCGACCAGCGACTGCGAAATCAGGCGCGCCGGCGAAGCGCCCATGGCCAGGCGGACGGCGGTTTGGGTGCGCCGTGCCATGCCCCGGGCCATCAGCAGATTGGCCACGTTCGCACAGGCGATCAGCAGGACCAGCCCGCACACCGACAGCAGAATCTGCAGGCTGCGGCTGTAATTCTCGCGCATCTCCTCCACACCGTTGCCGGCCGGAATCACCTGAATCTTCTGTTTCGGGAGCATCTGGCGGAGCTGGCCCATCCAGGCCGGCGGATAACCGCTCTCGTGCTCCAGCCACTGGCGCAGCACGCTGGTGAGGTGCGCCGAAGTGCCCGCGGTGCCGGCGCCGGGGGCCAGCCTTCCGATGGCGCGCAACCAGGCGGAGATGGATTGCCGCAACAGAGACTTGTTGCCGTTAATCAGAGGTTCCTGCTGGAGCGGTAGCCACAGATCGGGCGGATCGCTGCGCAGCGTGTCTCCGAAGAAACCCGGGGGCGCGATGCCGATGATCGTGAAAGGCTGGCCCTGAATGATGGCCGCCGAGCCGATCGCGGAGGGATCGGCCCCCCAGTGCATCTGCCATGCCCGGTGGCTGAGCACGGCCACCGGCGCGGCCGAAGCGGCGTCATCGGACGGCGAGAACACGCGGCCCGCAAACGCCTGAATGCCGAAAACGGAGAAGTAGTTGCCCGTGACAAATTCGCCGCGCAGGGGCTTGGCTACGCGGTCGATGTTCGGCCGCAAGACGCTGAAACGCACGGGGGAGGCTTGGAACGCGGTCACCTGCTGAAACTCCGGCGCCGCCCCGCGCAGGCGCTCGAACAGCGGATAGGAGTACATGCCCCAGTTGTCCTGCGGCCCTCCCTCCACGCAGCAGTTGTTCGACGAACCGATGCGATATAGGCTGCCGGGATCGGCAACCGGCAGCGAGCGCAGCATCACGTCGTGCATCAGGGAGAAGATGGCGGTGGTTCCGCCGATGCCGAGGGCCAGCGTCAGCACGGCTGTGGCGGCGAAAACCGGGGCCTGGCGGAACTGCCGGACGGCGTAGTTGAAGTCTCCGAACAAATTCAACATAGCGGCCTCTCCAAGATACGAAGGGAAGGCGGCCGGAGTTCCCCAGTCGTATGGGGTGCCGGATTTCCGGCGCCCGATAGAATGGTAGCTGATGCGGAACCAGAGCGGCCTTTCGCGGCGCGGCCTGCTGGCGGGAGCCGCGGCCGCGCCGGCGATGGCGGCTTCCGGAATCCAGGACCCTCGGCCGGCGGCCGAAGGTCAACCGCCCGGCGGGCAACCCGCCGGTCTGAAGTGGATCTGGCTGCCATGCCAGCGGACGCTGCCTTGCACTTTCGTGCTGTTCCGGCGTGTTCTTGATCTGCCGGCCGGGCCCACGCGGGCCAAGTTGTGGATCGCGGCCGACAGCCGCTATAAGCTGACCGTCAACGGACGGCGGGTCCAGTGGGGTCCGGCGCCCTGCGATCCCCGCTGGCTGGACGCGGATCCGGCGGACCTCACGCCGTATCTCCACGCGGGATCGAATGTCCTGGGCGTGGAGGTCCTGTTCTACGGAGTGGGCGACGGGACGTGGCCCGCCGGCAAGCCCGGTCTGCTGGTTTGGGGCGAGTTCGAATGGGAGGGCGGCGGGCGCGCCATGGTGGTAAGCGACGAGTCCTGGCTGGCGTTTCTGGACCGGGCGCATCCGCCGGGGCAGCACAAACGCTGGTTCCTGCGCGCGCTGCAGGAGCAGTTCGACGCCCGTTTGCACCCGTATGGTTGGGACCGCCCGGATTTCACGCCGGACGCCCGCTGGCTGAAAGCCGCGGTGCTGCCGTGTCCCGCGGACAAACCGCCGGCCAGCGCGGACGGGCCGTACAGCGGAGACAGCATCGACCGGGCGGACCGGGCGAAGTCGCGCCTTCGGGAGCGGGAAATTCCACCGGTACGCGAAACCGAACATCCGGCGCTGCGCCTTGCGGAATCGGGACGCGTGCGCTGGCGGCGCGAGCCGGAAGACTGGTTTCAATTCCGCATCCCGGGTTCATTCGAACTCGATCGAGTGCCCGTAGCCAGAGAGGCTGGCCCGCGGCGTTGGGAACTACCGGACGATTCCTATGCCACCTTCGAGTTTCCCATCCAAATAGTGGGATTCCCGAGGTTCACGGTGGAGGCTCCGGCGGGAACCATCGTCGAAGCGATGCCGCAAGAATCGCATGACCTGGCGAAAACCGGCTGGCTGGACACGCACCTGTTCAGTTGGTCGCGCTTCATCTGCCGGGAAGGCGCGAACGACTTCGAGTGCTTCGACTACGAATCGCTGCGGTGGCTGCAACTGCACGTTCGGAACGCGGCCCGGCCTGTGATCCTGCGCGACGTCGGCATTCGGCGTCGCGAATTCCCATGGCCCTTCGAGCCGAATATCCAAACGTCGGAGCCCGCCCTCCAGCGCCTGTTCGACGCGGCCGTCAACACCGTCCGCAACAGCGTGATCGAGACGGCGGTGGACGGCATGGGACGGGAGCGGCAGCAGTACAGCGGCGACGGCGGGCACCAGCTCCACGCGGTCCGTTACGCTTTTGGCGAGACGCGTGTGCCGCGGCGGTACCTGCGAACCTTCAGCGAGGGGCAGATGAAGGACGGGTACTTCGCCGATTCATGGCCCGCCTACGACCGCCTGGCGCGCGTAGCGCAAAAGGAGATCGACGGCGCCTTCTGGGGCCCGCTACTCGACCACGGAGTGGGGTTCCACTTCGACTGCTGGAACCACTACATGGAAACTGGAGACCGCGACGCCCTGGCGGAGCCGTATCCGAGGTTGCAGCGGTTTACGGCCTACCTGGAGTCCCTGGTGGGGCGCGACGGGCTGCTTCCCGTCGAGGATCTGGGCATCCCCACGGTCTGGATGGATCACATCGCCTATCGCAGGCAGCGGCACAAGCAGTGCTCTTTCAACCTGTATGCCGCCGCGATGCTGGAGTACGCGCTGGCTCCCATCGCCGAGATTTTTGCCGGCCGGGAGTATGCGGAGCGATGCCGGAGCTTCTCGCGGCGGATGCTGGCCGCGGCGCGCGCGCGCTTCTGGAGCCCGCAGCGCGGCCTGTTTGTGGACAACCTGCCCTGGGCGCGCGAGGAAGGAGAGGTGCGCCTGAGCGACCGCACCCTGGCTACCGCCATCCTGTTCGGCCAGTGTCCCGGCGGGGATACGCGCGCGTCCGTGGAGGCGCTTGCCACGGCGCCGCCCGAGATGGGCGTTTCCTATCCGTGCAATGCGGGGTGGCGCTCGTGGGCGCTGGCGAAGGCGGGGCATGTGCAGCCGGTGATCGACGACTTTCGCCGCCGCTGGGCCACCATGCGCTCGGTAATCGAGAACCTGACGATCCAGGAAGACTGGCAGGCCGCTCCCGACAGCACGGCGCAGTGGAGCCACTGCGGCGTAGTTCCGCTGTACTGCGCCTACATGGACCTGGCTGGAATCCGCCCGCTGGAGCCCGGCTTCCGGCGCGTTGCCATCCGACCGCAGCTTGGAGACCTGAACGACCTCGCATTGACGGCGCACACACCGCGCGGGGCAATCGAGTTCCAGGCGGAACGGCGCGGGCGCGCGCTGCGGGTGCGGATCAACCTGCCGAATGGATGCGCGGGCGAGTTCGTAGCGCCCGGCCGGCCGCCAGAGGCATTCACAGGCTCCCGGGAGTTTGCGATTTAGGCTAGGCTCGGCCGCCGCAGAACCGGCGACTGGCTTCGCGATCCAAAAGACGATATAACACCAGCATGCACAAGACCATGACACGCAGGACGCTGGTGCGCACCGCTTGCGCCGGCGTCGGCCTTGCGGCAGGGACTGCGATTTCGCGAGCCTGGGGCGCCCCGGCCCCGAGAGCCACCGCGTTCGCGCTCTGCGGCGATGAGTCGCATAATTCGGACTATATCCGCACGGCATTGACCGCCACGCTGGTGGAAGACGGCGGCCTGCCGATCGACTTCACGGATCAGGAAAAGCTGCTGACGTACGACAACCTGCGAAAGTACAAAATCCTCATCATGTTCCGCGACGGCCGCCGTTACCCCAACGGGTACTGGCACCAGGTGTATTGGAACGAGCCGAAGGAGAAGATTGTCAGCGTGCCGCCCATCCAGCGCAAGATCGGCTCCGGCTACACGTCCTGGATGACGCCGGAGCAGGGCAGGGCCATCAAGAAGTGGGTGTCCGAAGGCGGCGCGTTGTGGGCGTTTCACAACAACAGCGAGGCCTCCATTTCGAACAAGGATTACCGCGACGTCGAAGGGGCCATCTATGTCGGGCACCCGCCGATCCGGCCTTTCAAGGTCAAGATCGTCAACCCGGACCACCCCATCACGCGCGGGGTGAAGGACTTCGTCGTCACCGACGAGCAGCATTACGTGGTTTACGACAAAGATCCGAAATATGTTTTGGCCCGCAGCGTCAATGAGGACGGGCTGGATTATACCGACCTCGCGGGCCGGCGCAGCAACACCGCCGAGGCCGTCTGGGCCTACGACTATGGCAAGGGCCGTGTGTGCTTCATGGCGCCCGGGCACCTCATCAGCGCCTTGTGGAATCCCGAATACGAAAAGATGCAGCGCAATGCCGCCAAATGGCTCTTGCGCGAATCCTGACGCTAGCACAGAGCTCGCACGGATGGAGGATCATTTCGTTTTCGGGACGACATAGAACCAGCGCTGCGCCCCTGCGGGAGCCGCGAAGACGATGCTGCCTCCCTCGCGGGTCCAGGCGACGGAGGCGCCACGGCTGCCGGGCGCCGGTCCTTCGGCCAGGAGGTCGAAATCGCGCGGCAGCCCGGCGGCCGGAATCCACACATGGCCCTCCCCGGAAACCCAGACCACAAAGACAGCTCCTCCGGGAATGCGCCGTGCCGGGGGCACAGGGCTCCAGGCGATGCCCGTGAGGGGGTGATCGGCGAAGACCGCCGTGAGGCCGTCCACGGTGATTTGCTTCGAGCCGCTTCCCGCGAAGGCGATCAGATCCCCGCCCTTGCCTAGCCGGAAGCTGACGGCGCCGGTGCCGTCGTAGCTGACCACGTGCCCGGCTACCCGGAAGTCGCGCAGGTGGATCTCCCCCGAGGGCGGAGGATTGCGCTTCAGGTATGCGACGTCGGCGGCGCGGTCGCGAGCGAAGCCGCCGGGCCATCCTTCTTCGTAGGTGCGGAGGTGCGGGGCCAGGGAAACCGCTCCATTCGGGAACCGGCACGCCAGATAACCGGTGTCGCGGGAAACGCGCT
>Ga0209062_1001979_pt1 | contig 30373 bp, 33 predicted proteins | sample Coa_R2_2_FD_187158 | JGI IMG/M metagenome (GOLD analysis project Ga0209062, IMG submission 187158) | Surface soil microbial communities from Centralia Pennsylvania, which are recovering from an underground coalmine fire - Coalmine... | ecosystem: Environmental > Terrestrial > Soil > Unclassified... | reverse complement strand
TCGCTACAGGCTTGGAAACATCTCGGGAAGCTCGGGCGGCTTGATGTTCGCGCTCGATATCTATCGCACGTTACGGCCAAAGGCGCGGATCGTCGCAAGTAAAATCGCCGGGACGGGGACGATCGCCTACGATGGATCGGTCGGACCGATCGAGGGGGCGGCGCAAAAGTTGATCGCCGCCAAACGCGCCGGGGTTCGGCTCTTCCTGTGTCCTAAGGAGAATTACCGTGAGATCGCAGGGGAGCAAGGCGTCCGAATCGTCCCGGTCGGATCGTTCAAGGAGGCGCTCCGCGCCATCGAGGCGAGCTAAGGAGCAGCGCGCCTGGATCGGTCCGGGCGTCGTCTCGGGTACGTCGGACAACGATCCGACGACCGTCGCAACCTTGTCCGTCGTCGGATCGACGACGATCTACGGCTTGTCGTGGCTCGTCGTTCTCATCGTCCCGATGCTGATCGTCGTTCAAACGATCAGCGCGAAAGTCGGGACGGTCTGCGGCAAGGGTCTCCAGGATATCGTGCGGACCCGTTACGGACGAGGTTGGGCGTTCGTCGTCCTGGCGGCGATCTTGGCCGTCGACGTCCTGACGCTCGCAGCCGATCTCGAAGGCGGTGCGGCCGCGCTCGGTCTCTTGACGGGTCTGCGCCACGAATGGTTCATCGTCCCGCTCGCGCTCGCCGTCGCAGGGCTGCTGGTTTACGGCGATTACGACGCGGTGTCGACGACCCTGAAGTACGTCGCGCTCGTTTTCTTGGCGTACATCGCCTCGGCGTTTTTGGCGAAGCCGAACTGGACGCAGGTGCTTCACGACACGCTCGTCCCACATCTGTCGTTTTCGCATGCGTACGTCGCGGGAGCACTCTCGCTGCTGGGGACGACGCTGACGAGCTATACGTACGTGTGGGAAACGATCGAGCTCGCCCACGAACGTCCCCCCTTACGGCGCCTCGGTTTGGTGCAAGCCGATGCGGCGCTCGGGATGATCGTCGCCGGGACGACGTTCTGGTTCATCCTGGTCGCGACCGGAGCGACGCTCGGCGTCCACCACAAAGGCGTCCAGACCGCGCAAGATGCCGCCGCGGCGCTCATGCCCTTGGCCGGAAGATATGCCTCGATCCTCTTCGGCGTCGGGCTCCTGGCCTCGGCGCTCATCGCCCTTCCGGTCCTTGCCGGGACCTCGGCGTACGTCTGTGCCCAAATGTTCCGTTGGCGCGGGAGCCTGGACGCGAAGTTCTCCCGCGCGCCGCGCTTTTACGTCGCGCTCCTGGTCTCGCTCGCTGCAGCGACGGCTATCGCATATGCTTGGGCCGATCCGATTCAGATTCTCTTTTACAGCGGGATCGCCGGAGGCTTGGGGACGCCGATCACGTTGATCTTCATGACGCTCATCGCGCAGGACGCCGGTGTGATGCACGGCCACCGGCTGAGGGGCGGGCTTGCGATCGCGGGCTGGGTCGTTACCGCGATCGTCGTCCTCGCCGGCCTGCTCTTCCTCGTCCAAACCGCAACCGGCGGAGGGAACTGACCGGAAGGGGCCGGTGCAGCCGGCCGGGCGTTAGACCGGCGGGGCCTGGACGTTGTGCGCGAACGCCTCGAGCCGCGCGCGATCGAGCGCGCGGACGCGCCCGCGGTCGAGCTCGACCGCGTTGGCGTTCTTGAGTCGGAGGAGCGCGCGCGCCGCCATATCACGGACCGTCCCGGCGGCCGCTGCGATCTGAGCTTGCGAGAGGTTCTCGACACCCGGGAGGCCGGTCGCCATCCCGCTGGCTGCCGGGGCATACGACAGCAAGAACTTGGCGACGCGCTGCAGGACATGCGCGAAGGCGAGATCGGCGATCGTATCGATCGAGCGGCGGCGCGCTTGTGAGGCCGCTATGAGGAAGCCCAGCGCGAGTTCCGGATCGTTTCGGGCCGCGTGGATGACCGCCTCGCTCGGGATCAGAACGATCGTCGCATCGGTCAGTGCTTCGGCTCGCGTCGTCGCCCCGCCGCCATCGAAGACGCCGGTCTCATTGAGGGCGTCGTGGGTGAGGCGCTCTCCGATCGATTGCGTCTTGCCGTCGGGGGAAAGGAGCGTGTAGACGACCTTTCCGCTGCGAACGAGGCCGAGATACGGCCAGATCTCGCCTTCGTCGAAAATCGTCTCGCCTGCACGATACGAGCGCTCCGTGGCGACTCCGGCGAGCTCTTTGACCGTCGAGGCCTTGGCATTTTGAAACGGCGGCGCGTGCGCAAGGAACGTCTCGGTATCGGCTTGTTCGTCGATCCGCTCGAGACGCACGATCCATCGTCCGGAGCCGAGGTTGCGTGCATCCCACGAGAATTTCCCAGGGCGCTGCACCGCAAGTTCGTTTCGCAATGCGCGCGGATCCGACTCCTCGTTCAGCTCCAGAATTCCGCCCAACGGTAGCTTATCGAACGCCTCGAGAATGGCGGCGGTCCGACGAGCGTAAGGCAGCGAGCGAACGTCGATCGTAATAGTAGGGACACGGACTGTGGGCATCACCGGAGTCTTATACTCGAGCGCGAAAAAGCCATGCTGATGCCCCGGCTCTTTACGCGCGTTTTGGATGTTTTGGCGGTCGCGATCGTCGCCTACGCCGTCTACCGGTTCATCGTCCTGCCGCGGACCCTCCCGTCCTTCCCGGCAAGGCCGGCGCCCTCGGTCAGGCTGGCCGCGATGGGCGGCGGCGAGTTCTCGCTCACGCGGCTGCGCGGCCGCGTCGTTTTTCTCGATTTTTGGGCTTCCTGGTGTGAGCCGTGCAGGGAGGCGATGCCGCTGGTCGAGCGCTTTGCGGCGGCGCATCCGCAGGCCGTCGTCGTCGCCGTCGACGCCGGCGAAGATCCGCGCCTGGTCCGTTCGTACGCACAGGCACACGGCCTGCGCAACGTCGTCTTCGATCCGCAGATGAAGGCGGCCGACGCCTTCGGGGTGGAGGGTTTCCCGACGATGATCGTCGTCGACCCGCAGGGGATCGAGCGCGCCAAGTGGTCGGGCTTCAACCCTGCGATCGAATCGCTGATGGATCGGGCGTTCACCGCATACGGTGGAGAGAGGACGGGGTCGGCGATCGCGCCGGGGCATGATCCGCCTGCGCTCACGATCGCGATCGACGGTGATCCCAATACGCTCGACACGATCTTGGAGACGCCGTACGGATGGCAACTGGGACCGCTGACGCAGGGCTATCTGTTCACCGTCGACGATCGCGGCGCACTCGTCCCCGATCTCGCGCTCGCCGTCCCGACCGAACGCAACGGCGGCATCTCGCCCGACGGGCGGACGATTCGCTATCGCTTGCGGACGGCGCGCTGGTCCGACGGCGTTCCGTTCGACGCTTACGACGTCGCCTTTACCGTTGCAGCCTTGAGAAATCCGCACACGAGCGTCCCGGATCGTTCGACGGTCGACCAAATCGAGCGTGTAGAGGTCGTGAACCCGCGCGAGCTTGAGATCCGCCTACGCGAGCGATCGGCGGCCTTCATCGCTTCGTTTCTGACGCTCGGCGCAAACGATCCGTTCGCGATCCTCCCGCGCCATGTCGTCGGTCGACTCGGATCGCTCGATCATAGCCCGCTCGACACCCGGACGGTCGGGCTTGGACCGTTTCGCCTGCGCCGCTGGGAGCGCGGAGCGATGCTCGTGTTCGAACCGAATCCGTACTATTGGCGCGGCCGACCGCATCTGGATGAACTGCGCGTCGCGATCGTCCCCGACGCCGCGACACGGCTCGCGCAGATCCGGACCGGCGAGCTCGACAATGCCAACCTTTCCGGGCCGCTGGTCGATCAAGCCCGCAAGATCCCGGGGATCCGCGTCGTCGAGAAGACGACGAACATCGTCGATTACCTGCAGTACAACCTGCATTCGGCGGCCTTGCGGCCGCTCACCGTTCGGAGGGCGATCGCAGCGGCGATCGACCGCCGAAAACTCGCCGCGGCGGTCTATCGAAACCTCGAGGAGCCGAGCGATTCGGATCAGCTCGATCCGCGCTACCGCTCGCGGCTGCACATCCCGCCGTACGATCCGGCGGCGGCTCGGCGTTACCTCGGTCCTCGCCTCCACCTTCACCTGGATCTCGCGATCGCGGCGAACTGGCGCTCGAGTGCGGCTGCGGCGGTCCAGATCGCCGACGACCTGCGGCGCGTCGGGATCGAGACGACGATCCGATCGTACACGACGAGTGCATTCTGGGGGCCCAAAGACGCCGGCGGAATCCTCGACTCCGGCCGCTACGATCTCGCCTTGACGTCGTGGTCGCCGAGCCTGGATCCCGACCGCTCCTATCTCTTCGGCTGTGCCGCGCGACCGCCGGGGGGCGGGAACTCGATGGGCTATTGCGATCCCGCGTTCGACCGCGCGGAGCGTGCGGGACTACGGAGCTACGACGTTCGGCGCCGGGCCGAGGCGTATCGTCGGGCGGGCGATATCCTCATCCACGATCTCCCGATCGTTCCGATCGGGTTCGAGCGCAACGCCTACGCCGTCAGCAGGCGCTTCCTGAATTTCAAGCCCAACGTCTTGGGCCGCGACTATTGGAACGCCTGGGAGTGGCGGATTGCGTCTTAACGTCCCTTGAATTCGGGCGAGCGCTTTTCGAAAAAGGCGGAGAGCCCTTCCGCCACGTCTTCGGTATCGAACAGCGCACCGAAGTGCAGCGCTTCGATCGCCAGTCCCGCGGCGGTCCCGGCATGTTGCAGCCCTTCGTCGATCGAGTGCTTGATCGCGGCGATCGCCAGGGGAGCCTTCGATGCGATGAGGCGTGCGATGCGGAGTGCCTCGTCGTGCAGCCCCTCCTTGGGGCTGACCCGCTGGACGAGCCCGATACGCAGCGCGGTCTGCGCATCGATCTGCTCGCCGGTCATGCACAGGTAGAGTGCCGTCCCGCGCCCGAGGAGACGAGCCGTCCGTTGCGTCCCTCCGAAACCGGGCATGAGCCCGAGGTTCACCTCGGGTTGAGCGAACCTCGCATGCTCGGCGGCGATGCGGATATCGGCCGCCATCGCGAGTTCCATCCCTCCGCCTAAGGCGAACCCGTTGATCGCCGCGACGATCGGCGTCCCCATCTGCTCCATGAAGAGCGTGAGCCGCTGCCCGCGGCGCGCGACGGCTGCGGCCTCGAGCGCACCCTTGAGCGCCTGGAAGCCGCGAATGTCCGCGCCGGCGCAAAAGGCACGGTCGCCGGCGCCGGTCAGGACGATCGCTCGAATCGAATGATCGCGTTCGAGAGCGGCGAACGCCTCGTGCAGGTCGGCGATCATTTGCTCGTCGAGGGCGTTCAGCCGCTCCGGGCGATTCAGGGTCACGCTCGCGACGCGGTGAGCTTCGTCTCGCTCGACCACGATCGTCGCGAACGAGCCGCTCGCGAGCGAATCGGTTGACTCTCGCATGGCGTTACGGTGGGGCCGGCTTCTGGAGCTTGGTTGCTGCTACCTCCGCCGTGCGCTATACTACGAAAAATGCGTGCCGCGTACCACGAAGCTCTTGAAGGGACGCGAATCGACGTCGTTCGCCTAGGCGCCTTGGTCGCTGAAGCTATTCATTCGGCGCTCGGGGCGCTCGAGCGGCGGGACGTCGCTCTGGCCGCCCGAGTGATCGCGGGCGACGATGCGATCGATGCGCTGCGCCGCTCGGTGCAGGCGCACTGTATGGAGCTGATCTGGCGGCAGCAGCCGGTCGCCGGCGAGTTGCGCCAGATAGCGAGCATGCTGCAGATCGTCATCGATTTGGAGCGTCTGGGCGACTATGCGGTCGATATCGCAAAGAATGCGATCAAGCTCTCCGACGTCCCGCTGCGCCCGGCGAAGGTCGAGATCGGCCGGATCGGTGCGGTGGTGCAATCGATGCTTGCCGAGGCGATGCGCGCATACACCGAGCGCGACACGCCGACGGCCGACGCGGTTATCTCCCGGGACGACGAGGTCGACGCCCTCTACAAGCGCGCGATCGCGGCGTTGCAGGAGGAGATGCAGGCCGATCCCGCCTTGGTCCGCGCCGGGACACTCCTCCTGCTCGTCTTGGCGACGCTGGAGCGCGCCGGCGATCGGGCGCAAAACATCGCCTGGCACACCAAGGAGATGCTTGGAGCGGCCTAGGCTCACAGGCCGCTCCGGCGCGCGTTCGGCCTAGACTCCCCCGTCCTTGACGATGCAGGGCGACATGATCGCATCGCTCATGCCGTGGATGAGGCGCTTGTCGGCGGGGGCGATCGTCGCGAGGATGCCGCCGAGTCGGGTGCGGTCGCCCTCGACGAAATAATAAGGACAGAGGCGGACGCGGCCCTCCATCGTGCGTAACTCGTCTTTTTCGCGATCATAATAGCTGAGCGAGACGCGACGTCCTTTGTGGAAGCGCTGCAGGATGTACGGCGTCCGATCGAAGGCGCCCAGCGCCTCGCCGAGCGCCGAGATCCACTCTTCTTTGGAGAGATCGTTCGCGACGCGGACGCCGCGCGAACCCCACGCGAGCTCCGAAAAGCCCGAGGGCTTGAGCACGTAGTCGCGCTCACCCTTTCCCAGCGGTCCGAGCTGCATCCAATCGTTCACCGGCTCCCCGGCCGCCTCCAGCCCCACGATCGCCGCTTGCGGCGGAAGCGGCCGCGGATCGACGATCCAGGTCTGCGGAAAGATCGCCCGCAGCCGCTCGTAGATCGCATCACCGAGCTCTTTGCGCCAGAGCTTGGCCAAGCGCGGATGGGTGAACAGGGCGAAGGCCGACTTCTCTTCGAGCTGTGCTTTCGGCGGCGGTGTGAGCGTGACTCGATTGTGGCGCGCAGCATAGAGCATCAGCTCCTGCTTGGGGACGTTGAGGAGGTCGAAGAGCTCGAAGTTCCGATAGAGAACGTCGATCTTCTCTTCGCGTCCGTCGGCTAAGCGCAGGAACAACGCTTCTTCGGTGAAGACGACCTCCTGCGGAGCGCAAACGTACGCCTGAGCCAGCTCGAGCGCGCGGATGCGGTCGGCCAGCCACGTGAGCTCGGTGCGGTAGTCGTCGGACTCCCGAGAGACGACGATCGCGATCGTGGGGTGAGCTATGCCGCTCGCCGCCGCGCACATCCGCGCGAAGCCGCGCGCCATCCCGTCGCTCGTCCCGATCGTATCGATCCCGAGCTGACAGTACGTATGCGCCATCGCGGCGACGAACCCCATCCCGCCTGGGACGCTGTCGAGCTCGCTCGCGATGTATCCGTCGTCGGTCAAAATGAGATCGGGCCGGATCACGCCGGGAAGGTCGGCTTTGAAGCGGTTCTGTCGCGCAAGACGGACGATGTGCTCCGGCTTCCCGTGATCGAGATATTCGGCGATGAACCGCGGGGCGGTCCCGCGAGCGCTGCGGATATAGAGGGTGTTGAGCGCTCGGTAAAATGCGAGCAGATCGTCGCCGAGCGAGACGATCCGTTCGAGCGTCGCAGGCGACAATGCGAACGGCTCGGGGGCGATCCGCCAGGCTACCGCCGATCCGTCGCCGCCGGTGCGGAACAACCCCGGCGGGAGGTGATCATAGAGGTAGCGGCCTTGCTCCCGAGCCGTCGACGCAGGAGAAGAAGCCGTGCAGGGCACCTCGTCGCGCACCTCAACGACAACCGTCGGGAATTTTCGCACTGTGCAGCGCGATGTAGAGTCGCCGCATACCGATGCCTTAGAACGGAGTAGGGACGCCGATGGTTGCGGTACTCGCCTTGCCGTGCGGGGATAGCTCACGGGAGGTGAGTCCGCGGACGAGGCCGGCGCGGATCCGAACTATGCGATCCGGACCGACCGCCGACGGAAGGATCGTGCGCCGCAGAACCAATCCCGCCCGCTCGAGCGTTGTAGTAGTCCCATGATCGATCTGATAGCGCTTGACCTCGACGGCACGCTCCTGGATCGCGACGAGCGGGTTTCGGCTCGCAATCGCGAGGCGATCGGCCGAGCCCTCGCGCAAGGGATTCGCGTCGTCTTGGTCACCGGACGCGGGGTCGACGTCCCGGTTCGCATCTCCGACGAGCTCGGACTCAATCTCCCGGTGATCTGCTGCCACGGCGCGCTCACCAAGGACTTTCGCGCGAACCGAACGCTCGTCCACATCCCGGTCCCATTGCACTATGCCAAAGAGATGGTCGAGTTCGCCGAGGGGCGGGGGTTGGCGCTCGCCGTGTATGCCGAAGAGCTTTTCTGGCGGGTCGCGGGGACGCGTATCTTCATGGACGACATGGCCGGCCCGGGCTGGCGCGAGGCGGAGAATCTGGCCGAGGTCTTGCATATGCCGCCGACGTTCCTGCGGTTCATGGGAGAGGAATCGGTGGCGGCGATGGAGCGGGCGTTCGGCGATTTGCCGCTGCGCTTCGTCCACGAGCGCTGGGGAGAGTTCGTCGAGTGCGTCGTCCTCAATCCGCAGGCCGGGAAGCAACAGGCGCTGGCTCGGCTCTGTGCCGATTTCCAGATCCCAAGAGAGCGCGTCTTGGCGATCGGCGACTCCCCCAACGACGTCCCGATGCTCCGCTGGGCGGGGATCGGGGTCGCGATGGGTAACGCCGGCGAGAGCGTGAAGGAGGCCGTCCGCTACGTGACCGCTTCGCACGACAAAGACGGGGTCGCCCTCGCTATCGAGAAGTTCTGTTTCGACAGGTCGAATGGTAAAGCAAAGCTCGGCAAGCCCAACCTCAACGGCGCCCGCAAACGATCCGCAGCCCCGTCCAAGCCGCGCGGCGCTCTCGATTAAGGTCAAGCTCCTGGCGTTCGCGCGGTTGCGGGAGCTCCTGGGGACGCCGGAGCGGGAGGTCGTTCTCCCGGCAGCGGCGACGCTCGACGACCTCTGGCGGACGATCGAGACGCCGCAGCTCGCCCCGCTGCGCGGCTCGACCCGGTTCGCCCGCAACGGCGTCGTCGTCGATCCCGGGACGGCGCTCGCCGAGGGCGACGAGGTCGCACTGCTCCCCCCGGTCGGCGGAGGCTAGCATGGCCGTCCCGCTGGTCGAACTCTCACGTGACCGCATCGATTGTACTGCGCTGGCCGAGCGGGTGCGCAGCGACGCCTGCGGCGCCGTCGTGACCTTCGCGGGCGTCGTGCGCGAGCTCTCCGACGACGATCGGCCGGTGAACGGGCTCTCGTACGAAGCGTATCCCGCGATGGCTCTCGACGAGATGCGGAAGATCGCGCACGAAGCGCAAGCCAAATTCGGACCGTGCGAGATCGCGATCGTCCATCGGTTCGGCGATCTCGCGATCGGCGAGACGAGCGTCGCGATCGTCGTCGCGGCGCCGCATCGGGCGGCGGCGTTCGACGCCTGCGAGTACGCGATCGACGAGCTCAAGGCGCGCGTCCCGATTTGGAAAAAAGAGCATTATCTCGACGGGAGCGCGACGTGGCGCGAGAACGCGAAACGATGAGCCTCGAACTGCTCCGCGTCCCGGCCGGAAGGAATGAGATCGCGGTTTTGGCCTACGGTCCGCGACGCGCGCGAAACGTCGGCCTCGTCTTGGGCCATGGGTTCTCGAGCTCGAAGCAAAATCTCGACGGACTCGCCGCGTTTTTGGCGAGTCACGGTTTCGCGATCTGGAGCGTCGACTTCCCCGGCCATAAGCTCGGTGCGAGCGGCGGCCGTTTGGAGAGCGTCGAAGACGTCGTCGAGGCTATGCTCGCCGCAGCGCGAACGGCGCGTGAAAGCGGGATCGCGACCCTCTACGCCGCGGGCCACAGCATGGGCGCGGCGGCGGCGCTCCTGGCAGCCGCTCGCGATCCCGGCTTCGTCGGGACGATCGCGATCGCGACCGGACTCGGACGGCCGAGCATCCTCGACGCATTTTCCGAACGTTCGATCGATCTGCGGTCGCGGTATGTCGACGGTCTGACGCTTCCCGAACTCTTCGCGCAAATCGAGCCGTTGCTGCGCGAGGCGCTTCCTCGTTTGGCCGGGAGACCGCAGCTCTATATCGCCGCCGAGCGAGACATGATGGTCTCGCTCTCGAGTGCGCGTGCCCTCTACGATGCCGCGCCGGAGCCGAAGGCGTTCGTGACGATCGCGAGCGATCACACCTTCGCAGGCGAAAACGCGCGCGGGAGCGTGCTGGCCTGGTTGAACGAGCGCCATCCTCGGGCGGAGCGCTCGGTCGCATGAGACCGGCGACGCTCGCGCCCGGGAGCATCGATCTGCGGCGCTACAGCCGGCATCTCCTCATACCCGAAGTCGGGCTCGATGGGCAGCGTAAGCTGGCGGCGGCACGGGTGCTGTGCGTCGGCGCGGGCGGCTTGGGCTCGCCGATCCTCACCTATCTCGCCGCCGCCGGGGTCGGGCGCATCGGGGTCGTCGACGACGATGCGGTCGACGTAACGAATCTGCAGCGCCAGATCCTCTATGCGACGGGCGACGTCGGGAAGCCGAAAGCGAGCGTCGCGGCGGAGCGGCTGCATGCGCTCAATCCGCAGATCGCGATCGATCCGATCCCCGTCCGCTTCGACGCGACGAACGCTCGCGAGCTCGTCCGACTCTACGACGTCGTCGTCGATGGGACCGATACGTTCGCCTCGCGATACCTGATCAACGACGCCTGCGTCCTCGAGCGCAAGCCGGACGTTTACGGTTCGATCTTCCGCTTCGACGGTCAGGTCTCGATCTTCGCGGTCCCCGGAGGGCCCTGTTACCGTTGCCTCTTCCCGCAGCCGCCGCCCCCCGAGACGGTCCCGACCTGCGCCGAAGGCGGCGTCCTCGGCGTCCTCGCCGGTATCGTCGGGACGTGGCAAGCCAACGAAGTCCTCAAGCTTCTCCTCGGGATCGGCGAGCCGCTCGTCGGTCGCCTCCTCTTGGTCGACGCGCTCGATGCACGGATGCGCGAGGTGAGGATCGTGCGCGACCCCGACTGCCCGTTGTGCGGCGATCGGCCCAGCATAGCGGAGGTCAGCGAGCTCGCGTATGAAGCGCGCCCCGTCGACGTCCCGCAGATCGACGCCGCCGCCCTCGAGGACGTCCTGCGCGAGGGGGCGGTCCTGCTCGACGTGCGGGAGCCGCACGAGGCGGTGTTGGGTACGATCGACGGGGCGATCGCGATCCCGGCCTCGCAGCTCGAGGCGCGTTTGCACGAGCTCGATACCGCGAAACGCTACGTCGTCGCTTGCCGCGTCGGCGCGCGCTCTCGGTGGGCGGTCGAGCGGCTGCGCGACGCCGGTTTTCGACGGCTCGCCCACCTACGCGGCGGTTTGCTGAGCTACGCGGCCCACAACCAGGACTTCGACTTCTTTTGAGATGGAGAACTATGCAGTATCGCACGTTCGGACCGACAGGGCGCGAGGTCGCTCGCATCGGGCAAGGGACGTGGAAATTCCCGACCCGTGGGGCTGGCGTCGACGAGGCGAAGCGGGCCCTGCGGCGCGGCATCGAGCTCGGAATGACCCACATCGATACCGCCGAGATGTACGGCGACGGCCGCTCCGAAGAGATCATCGGTGAGGCGATCCGGGGCCTCGATCGTGAGCGGCTCTTCATCGTGAGCAAGGTCTTGCCGCAGAATGCCTCTTATGAGGGGACGATCCGCGCCTGCGAGCAGTCGCTGAGGCGGCTGGGGACGGAATATCTCGACGTTTTCCTCCTGCATTGGCGCGGGAGCAAGCCGTTACGCGAGACGATGCGCGCGCTCGAACGGCTCGTCCACGACGGGAAGATCAGGGCGCTGGGCGTGAGCAACTTCGACGTCGAGGATCTGCGCGAGGCGCGGCGGTATCTCGAGCGCGCGCCGATCGCGTGCAATCAGGTGCTCTATAATTTCGCCCGTCGCGGGATCGAATACGACCTCATTCCATATTGTCGTGACGAAAAGATCGCGGTTGTCGCGTATACGCCGTTCGGCGGGATGCCGAACCCACGATCTCCGGCCGCCTCCGCGATCGATGGGATCGCCGCGAAACACGGCGTCAGCGCCCATCAGGTCGCGCTCGCATGGGTGACCCGCGATCCGATCTGTTTCACGATCCCGAAAGCGACCGACGTCCGACACGTCGAGGAGGACGCCGCCGCGGGCGATCTCGAGCTCGACCCTGCGGACATACGGGCGATCGACGAGGCGTTCAACCCGCCGCGCCGAGCGACGCCGCTGGCGATGGGTTAGGATGGCGCAGGGGCTCAGAGAACGGCTCGACGCATGGGCCCGCACACACGGCGTCGCGATCGGAATCGCCTCCGCACAGCGCGACGAGCTCACCCGGCGGCGGATGGACGCCGCCTTTGCGCGCGGCGATCTGCGAACCTGGGGCTACGATCGGAAGTACGCTCGGACCGCGACGGCCCCCGAGTACATCTTGCCGGGTGCCCGTTCGGTGATCTGCCTCGCCGTCCCGTATGCGACGCGCAGACCGTCGCGCTACGAGCGCGGCCGGGGACGCGTCTCGAACTACGCTTGGTCGCCGGACTACCATCGGGCGATGCGACGCCTGCTCCGCGAGCTCGCGCATGCAATCGACGCATGGGCGGGCGAGCCGGTCACGCGCGTCGCCTGCGATACCGCGCCGCTCGCCGAGCGTGCGTACGCCGAACGGGCGGGTTTGGGCTGGATCGGGAAACATACGAACCTCATCGACCGGCGCTACGGCTCGTTCGTTTTTCTCGGCGAGATCGTGACGACGCTCGTTCTCGAACCCGACCAGCCTCTCAAAAAGAGTTGCGGCCGTTGCCGACGCTGCGTCGACGTGTGCCCGACCGGTGCCCTGCGCGGCGACTACACGATCGATGCGACCCGCTGCATCAGCGATCTCACGCAGCGGACCGACGGGATCCCGCGCGAGCTGCGTCCGCTCGTCGGGCAATGGGTATGGGGCTGCGATCTCTGTCAGGACGTCTGTCCGCCGACGGTCCGCAGCGGGGTGCGGGCCGCTGCGGCGTTCGAGCCCGACAGCCCGGAAGCGGCTGCGCCCGACCTGCAACGGCTCCTGCGGATGCGTGCCGGCGAATTCCGGCGGACGTTCGCCCGGACGGCGATGGGCTGGCGAGGGCCCGCGGTCTTACGGCGCAACGCCGCGGTAGCGCTCGGGAACGGTCTGGACCGTGCCGACGTTGCGGTGTTGATCGAGTCGCTGAACACCGATCCGCATCCCATGGTGCGCGGACACGCCGCCTGGGCGCTCGGTCGGATCGGCTCACCCCGCGCCTTCGCCGCCCTGCGCGCGGCACTCGAGGTCGAAACGGATCCGTCGGTTCGGGAGGAGATAACATGCGCGCTCGCTGGTTGACCGCCGTTCTGCTGGTGATCTCGATTCGCACGGCCGATGCGGCGAATATCGGGTCGAACGAACTCTTTCAACGGATGGAGAAGCTCAACGCCGACGTCAAGACGTATACCGCCTCCTTGCACGTCGACGTCGCGATGAAGAGCTTTCCGTATTTGAGCCCGACGCTGGACGGAAACGTCTACTATGAGCAGCCCGATCGGACCGCCGTCGTCTTCAACACCGTCCCGGTCTTGGCCGAGCAGTTCAAGAAGGTCTATCCGAACATCGAGCCGCCGAGCAAGTGGCTCGAGCTCTACGACGTCTCGGTCGTCGGCGACACCAATGGGACGACCTGGTTCAAGCTGGTCCCGAAAAACGCGGCGCGCGTCGATCACGTCGACGTCCGCGCCGACGACAAGACGGCGACGATCGTCGCGATGACCTGGACCTACAAGGACGGCGGCTACGTCACCCTCGCCCAGCAGTTCGGGACGTTCGCCGGTCACTTGCTCGTGAACAGGCAGACGGGGCACATCGAGCTCCCGGGTTATAAGGCCGACGTGAGCGCGGCCTTTTCGGGCTACAAGCTCAACGTTCCGATCGACGAACGGGTCTTTGGATCATAGGGCCGAAACAGGAACCATGGCAGCGGAACTCATCGATCTCATCGGGGCGCCGGCGGCACCGCTGGCCGACCAGTTCAACCGTCGGATCACCTACCTGCGGGTCTCGGTAACCGACCGCTGTAATCTGCGCTGCATCTACTGCATGCCCGAAGCCGGATTGCCCTGGATTCCCAAGAGCGAGATCCTGAGCTTCGAAGAGATCGCCGAGATCGTCGCCGCCGCCGCTTCGATCGGCGTCCGGAGCATCCGGCTGACGGGAGGCGAACCGCTGGTGCGGCGCGACCTCCACGAATTGGTGCGGCGGCTCGCCGCGATCCCTGGGATCGACGACATCGCGCTCTCGACCAACGGTCTGCTCCTCGCGCAACAGATCGGGCCTCTCCGAGCCGCAGGGTTGCGGCGGGTGAACATCTCGCTCGACACCCTCGACGAACGGCGGTTCTTCGCGATCGCACGCCGGCCCGGTCTCGATCGGGTCCTCGAAGGGATCGATGCGGCGATCGCCCACGGCCTTGGGCCCGTCAAGCTCAACTGCGTCGTCATGCGCGGGCAAAACGAGGACGAGATCCCCGCGTTCGCCGAGTTGACCCGCAAACGTCCGATCTATGTCCGCTTCATCGAGGTGATGCCGGTCGAGGATAATGTCGAGCTGCAGCGCGACGCGTACGTCTCCTCGGACGAGATCCTCGAACGTATCCGGGCGGTCGCCGAGCTGCGGCCGGTCGAGGGCCCGGGCGGGAACGGTCCGGCGCGCTACTTCGCTTTCGAAGGCGCAGCCGGGGCGGTCGGCGTCATCAGCCCGCTCTCGCACGATTATTGCGAGCGGTGCAATCGTGTCCGGCTCTCGGCGGACGGGCGGCTGCGGCTCTGCCTGTTCGGCGATCACGAGATCGATCTGCGCACCCCGCTGCGGGCCGGCGCCGGACGCGAGGAGATCGTCAATATCTTCCGAGACGCGATGTTCATCAAGCCCGAACGGCATCACCTCAAGCTCGGCGAGGTCTCGAGCCAAATGCGCGCCTTCTCCGAAATCGGCGGGTAATCGGGAGGTCCTCGAGTCCCCCGGCCGGCGAAGAACCCCGCGGTGGGACGGGCGATCTTTCACTTCACCCGCGACTTGCGGTTGGACGACCATGCCGGTCTGGCACGAGCCGCCGCGGTGGGAGAGGTCATCCCGGTCCTGGTCCTCGATCCGAACCTGACCTCCCGCTTGCGCCGTTCTCCCAGGCGCGCCGCATACTACTGCGATGCCGTCCGCGGGCTCGATGCCGCGCTGCGGAGGCGCGGCGCACGTTTGATCCTTCGCCGCGGAAACACCTCGGCGATCTTGCGCGGCCTCGCGCGGGCGACGGGGGCCGCGAGCGTCGTGTGGTCGAGCTCGTTCGATGCGCTCGGGGTGCGCGCCGATCGCAACTTGCAGGCTTCACTCGAAGAGGCGGGGATTCGGGCGACGATCGTCGCGGATGCGCCCGCGGTGCCCCCCGAGGAGACGGCGGCGCTGCGCGAGTCGGGCGAAGGTTACCGTTCGTTCGCCGCCTATTTTCAGGCCTGGCGGACGTTCTCACCGCAGCGAGTAACCGCCCGGGTCACGTTCGCGACGCCGGAGATCGCGAGCGAACCGCTCCCGGTCCCAGCCGAGTTCGGCTCGAGCATCCAGAGCATCGAAGAGCTCGACGAGGGACGCGTCCGCGCACGGTTCGAGCGGTTTCTCGAAGCCGCTGTGCTGCAATACGGTTCGGCTCGAAACGTCCCGTCGGCCGGTCCGACCTCGCGGCTGGCCGCACCGCTCTCGTTCGGAGTCGTTGCGGCGCGGACCGTCGTCGGCGCCGTGCGTGAGCGGGCGACCGATCCGTTCCTCCTCGCCGAAGAACGGGCGGCGCTCGAATTGTTCGAGCGTGCGCTCGCGCAGCGCGACTTCTTTTTGCAGCTCGCCTACTATTACGATTCGGTCGGCGAACCGCCGTTGCAGGAGAAGATGCGCCGCTTTTCCTTTGCGAAGACGCACCCGGCGCTCGACGCCTGGCGCGCGGGCCGCACGGGCTATCCGCTCGTCGACGCGGGGATTCGTGAGCTGCGCGCGACCGGCTGGATGCACCCGCGACTGCGAGCCGTCGTCGCCTCGTTCCTCTGTTTCGATCTCGGGGTCGATTGGCGTATCGGGCGCGACGAGTGGGAGCGGTATCTCATCGAGGACGAGCCGGCGCTGGCCGCCGGGAATTGGCAGTGGATCGCCGGTGTCGGGGCGGACCTGGCCGCATATCCGCGGATCTACAACCCCGTCAAGCAAGCACGCCGGTTCGATCCGACCGCCGCGTACATCCGCCGCTGGATCCCCGAGCTCGCGGGGCGACCGGACTACGCGATCCTCGATCCGCGTGCCAGCGACCTAAGGCGGCAAACCGAGCTTGCGCTCTATGGCGAGAACGGCTACCCTCCCCCCATCCTCGACCACGACCTCGCAGCCCGTGCGTTCCTCGAGCGCTACAAGCGGGAAGTCGCGACCGCCGGCGCCTCGTAAGCGTCGACTACATCCCCAGTCGTTTGTCGACCCAATCCGAGACGATCGGGACGCGGACGTCGTCGCCGTGCCAGGCGCGGATTCCGAAGATCACGCTCACCACGAACGCGAACGGGAACATCAGGACCAGCATCGGATAGGCCGGCCAACCGAGGAAGGGGATCGATGCGATCGCGTTGAGCAGCAGCCAAAAGACGTAGAGCCCTGCATTGAAGCCGAGCGCTTGCCAAGCGTGGCGGCGCATATAGGGCGAGCGCCGTGCGTCGAGCAACCCCAGAAGGGCGATCGGCCAGAAGGGATAGCCAAGCGCGGCCAGCGCACGGGACTCCGGCGAGACCGCCGCCGCGGTAGCGCGGCGCACGTCCGGTTGCGGCGCAGCGCGGCCGCCGCGCAGGGCGGCGCGGTTCTCGATTCGGGCCGCCAACCGGCAACCGGGGCAGAGCCCCGCTTGGTCACGGCAATATCCACACATCCCTCGGCCGCAGTCGGTGCAACGGGCGACCGCCGGGACCGCCGAATGGTAGTAACAGTCCATTTGTCTCGACCTTACCGGGTGGCGGAGCTAAAGGTTTCGCCCCTGCGCACAAGTAAGCGCGGCGAGCAGTGACCCGAACAGCGGTGCTCCGACGACTCCTGAGCGAAGCGCGGCCGTACTATCCGCGTTTGGCCGTCAGCCTCTTGCTGGGAGCGGTCGCGGGTTTGGGCCCGCTCGCCTATGCGCCCGCCTTCCGGCTCCTGCAAAACGACGTCTTCAACAATCCGCGCCACGACCTGCACGAGCTGTGGCTGATCGTCGCCGCGATGTTCGCGGTGACGGTCGTTTCGAACACCGCCTCGTACGGGCAGAACTATCTGACCGCGCTTTGCGGGCAGAGCATGATCGCCTCGTTACGGGTCCGCTTGTTCGACCGGATCCTCCATCTCCCGCTCGGCGCGTTCGAGAAATGGAGGCCCGGCGAATTCGTCGCGCGCTTCATGAACGATTTGAGCTTGATGACCGATGCGGTGAGCATCTCGCTCCCGCAGATGATCCAGACGACGATCACCTTCATCGGCTCACTCGCAGGGATGCTCTGGACCGACTGGATCTTGGCGCTCGCACTGTTTCTGGTGGCGCCGTTGGTCTCGTTTGCGGTCGGGAAATTCAACGGTCTGATCACCTCGCAGACCTCGCACGCGCAATCTCGGATCGCCGATCTCTCGAGCAATCTCACCGAGGTTCTCTCAAACGAACGGATCGTCAAGGCGTTCGGTCGCGAGTCGTACGAGGTCGATCGCTTCCGCAGGAACAGCGAAGCATACCTCTGGTCCTACATGAAGGTGACGCAGCTCGGCCAGACCCAGACACCGGTCATCGCGACGGTCATCATGCTCGCCGTCATCGCGGTCGTCGTCTTCTCGGCGCACGAGGTCGCGGTCGGTCGGATGAACTCGGGGACCGTCGGCCAGTTTTGGATCTTCGTCGCGCTGGCGATCAATCCGATGAACCGCTTTGCGATCTTCCTGGCCGATTTCGCGCGCGCGCTCGTCGGCGCGGAGCGGGTCTTCGAGCTCCTCGATCTGAAAGAAGAGCCGCGCGACATGCCCGGCGCGATCGTCCTCCCGACGGTCCGCGGGAGGATCGTGTTCGAGGATGTGACCTTCGCCTACGATGACGACCACCCGGTCCTGCAAGACTTCAGCGCCGTCATCGAAGCGGGCGAGGTGGTCGCCCTCGTCGGTCCGTCCGGCGCCGGGAAGACGACGATCGTGAACCTCGTCCCGCGCTTCTTCGAGCAACAGCGCGGCCGGATCACCCTCGACGGAATCGACCTGCGAAAGATCAGGTTGTCCGATCTCCGCGCGACGATCGCGATCGTCCCGCAAGAGACGATGCTCTTCAACGGGACGATCGAGGAGAACATCCGCTACGGGCGTCTCGACGCGAGCCTGAGCGAGGTCCAGGCTGCGGCCCGCGAGGCAAACGCCGACGAATTCATCCGAACGCTCCCGGACGGCTATCAGACGGTCGTCGGTGAGCGTGGGATTCGTCTCTCCGGCGGGCAGCGGCAACGGATCGCGATCGCCCGGGCGATGCTGCGCGATCCGCGGATCTTGATCCTCGACGAAGCGACGAGCGCCCTCGATAGCCACTCGGAGGCGCTCATCGAGAGCGCGCTCGACCGAATGTTGCCCGGGAGGACGACGTTCATCATCGCGCACCGGCTCTCGACGATCCGGCGGGCTTCGAAGATCCTCTATATCGAAGGCGGCCGGGTCTGTGAGACCGGGACGCACGAGAGTCTCCTCGCGCTCGGCGGGTCGTACGCCCGGCTGCACGCCGCACAGTTTTCGCACCGCGGCGTCACCTCGTAAAGGTCTCGTCCGCTTCGACCGATAGGTTGGAAGAGCTGTGGAGGGCCCCCTTGGCAGAGCTTAGTTTCGGCACGACCACCGATCTCCTCAAAAATGCGCTCGACGGCGCGAGCCTCAACCAAACCGTTATCGCGAACAACATCGCCAACGTCAACACCCCGAATTACCGTCGGGAGACGGTCTCGTTCAAGGAAGCGCTGGCGGCCAGCCTCGGAGCGCCGCCCGATCCGGACGAACTGGGTTTGACGGTCGATGGCCCCCGCCATATCCGGGTCGCCGACGGGGTCGAACCGACGCCCTATCATACCCCGCCGATCCACGTCGACGAGGCGATCGAGATGCGGGCCGATCACAGCAACGTCGACGTCGATCAAGAGATGGCCGAACTCGCTCAAAATACCGGCTATCAACAGGCGATGGCGCAGCTCCTGAAGGTCCAGTACTCCCAGCTCGGCCAGCTCTTCAGGGAGAACCCGTAGTGCCAGGATTCTACTCGTCGATCGAGATCAGCGCGTCGGGCCTCTCGGCCGAGCGCCTGGCGATGGACGTGATCGCGAACAACATAGCGAACGCAAACACGACCCGGACGCCGGAGGGCGGCCCGTTCAAACGGCAATTGATCCTCTTCGCGCAGAAGCAGGATCCGACCGCGGCGCAGCCGGGAGACGACATGCCGGGGGGCGGGCAGAGTGCAGGGCTCGCCGGTGTCCAGGTCGTCGGGATCCTCAACGATCCCGGCCCCGACCGGCTCGTCTACGATCCGACGCATCCCGACGCCGACGCGAACGGTTACGTCCACTATCCCAACGTCGAAATCATCAAAGAGATGGTCGACATGATCGCCGCTTCACGGGCCTACGAAGCGAACGTCGCGGCGATCCAGGACGCCCGGCAAATGGGTCAAGCCGCGCTCTCGTTGTTACAAGCGTAAATGCGTATCTCTATTAGGCGTTCTTCGTATGAACTATAGCGACGTCATCGCGAAGGTATTGCCGGGGACGTTCGTACCGGACGTGGGCGATGAGACGCCCAAGGTCTCGCCGCTCCCCGGGGCCGAGCAGACCGCCGGGAGCGGGAACGGCGAGAAGACGTTCGCCGACACCGTCAAAGAGCTCTTATCCGACGTAAACACCGAGATGACGACGGCCGAGAAGAATACGCAAGATCTCGCCGTCGGTCGGACCAACGATCTGGGCAAGGTCGTAACCTCGGTGGAGGAGGCGAACCTCGCGTTTCAGTTTGCGCTCGCGATACGCTCGAAGCTCCTCAACGCGTATCAACAGATCCAGCAGATGCAAGTCTAGGGTGCGTCCCGGGCGCGATCGACCTCGGCCGCCGGCCTAAAGTCGGCGGCCGATTCGTCGATAGAGATAGTGAACGGCTGGACCATCCCTCGCACGGATGGGGGCCGTTGCGAAACCCGATCGATTGACGGTTTCGTATGTCTCTTGCGAGACGAGAGACACCATCGGTGCGGAGGGTTTTTCGTTTGGTCCGTGGCCTGTACACATCGGCTTCCGGGGCGTTGGTCGCCCAAGCGAACGTCGATCAGATCGCGAACAATCTGGCCAACGTCAATACGAACGGCTTCAAGCGTTCGCTGATGGCGGTCATGTCGGATCAAGAGATGCCGCTGTACCGGATTCAGACCGATCCCGGACAGGCGCCCGATGCGGCGATCCCCGGCGTCCCGACGATGACGCCGGTCGGCCCGTTGGGGTTGGGTGCGCAGGTGGTCGACACCCCGACGGATTTCGAGCAAGGCGTGCTCGAGCAAACCGGAAATCCGCTCGACGTCGCGCTCGAGGGGAGCGGCTTTTTCGCGATTCAGACCCCGCAAGGGATCCGCTACACGCGCGACGGGAGTTTCGTCCGCAACGCCCAGGGACTGCTCGCGACCAAAGACGGGAGTCTCGTCCTTGGGCGAAACGGCGCGATTGCGCTCCCGGCGAGCGGCGAGATCCTCATCGACGCGAAGGGCGCGATCTCGGTGAGGCCGCCCGGCGGAGCGGCGGTGCAGCCGCTCGACCAACTCCGGATCGTAACGTTCGCCGATCCGCTCCGGCTCCGCCCGGAAGGGGCGACCCGTTTCGTCGATTACGGCGCGCGACCGGCCGCGGACACCACGACGACCGTCTCGCAAGGGATGCTCGAGAAGAGCAACGCCGACGTGATCACGTCGATGGTCGGCCTCATCGTAAACGAGCGCTGGTTCGACGCCAATGAAAAGTCGATCCAGACTCAAGATCAAGCAAACCAAATGGTGATCGAACAAGTCGGTCGCGTTTCCTAAAAAGGGATTTGATATAACGCCATGATGCGCGCTCTTTACTCGGCAGCGACCGGGATGCAGGCTCAACAAACGAATCTGGACACGATCGCGAACAACCTCGCGAACGTCAACACGACCGGTTTTCGGGCGAACAAGGCCGAGTTTCAGGACCTCGTGTATCAGCAGTTGCGTTCGCCCGGCTCGCCGGTCGGTGCGTCGATGATCCCGGCGGGAATCGACGTCGGCTTGGGCTCGAAGGTCTCGGCGACGGCGAAGATCTTCACGCAAGGGACGCTGGTGCAGACCGATAATCCTCTGGACGTCGCGATTGAAGGCGACGGATTCTTTCAGGTGACGATGCCGGACGGGACGACCGCGTATACGCGCGACGGCTCGTTCAAGATCGACGCGAACGGCGCGATCGTCACGGCCGACGGCTACCTGCTCAGTCCGCAGATAACGATCCCGCAGCAGGCGACGAGCGTCACGGTCAACACGGACGGGACGGTCACCGCGCTCCTGCCGGGCCAGACGCAGCCGCAGCAGATCGGCCAGATCAATCTTGCGCGGTTCGTCAACCCCGCCGGGCTCCAGGCCCAGGGCCACAACCTCCTCACGCAAACCGCCGCGTCCGGCGCGCCGACGATCTCGCAGCCGGGGCTCAACGGCGCGGGGACGCTTCAAGGCGGGTACCTGGAGAATTCCAACGTCTCCGTCGTGACGGAGATCGTGAACATGATCGTCGCGCAGCGCGCCTATGAGGCGAACTCGAAGGCGATTACGACCGCCGATCAGATGCTGCAGACGGCGAACCAGACCAAGGTGTAACGCAGGTGACGAGTCGCACGCTCCGGCTCCCGGCCTTCGTCGCCGCGATCCTGTTCCTGGGATCGTCGGCGGCGTTTGCGTCGACCGGCTTGCCGGCGCACTCGTCCGCGTACCAAATCGTCCAAGGCGCGCGCATCGCCGCCTTGGCCGACCGCATCGCTCACGAAACGGTATCTGGACCGGATCGTGAGGTTGCACCCGCCTTCACGATTGCCGACCAAACCGTTTCCAGCGGAACGTTGTCAATCGCGGCGGCGGGGACTCCCCAGGTATATCCCTCCTACCTGGTCGTCCCCATAGCCATCCTCGTCGATGGGAAGCTCGCACGCACGGTTTTCGCGGGGTACCGCATCACGCAGTACATCCATACCGCGGTAGCCGCGCATGATCTGACCGCGGGCGCCGTGTTGACGGCCGGTGACGTCACGCTTGCACGTGTGCCATCGGTCGGGCGGCCCGCGGTCGATCCGAGCCTCCTCATCGGGAGGAAACTGCACGTCACGCTCGCGCGCGGCGCACTCCTCTATCCCGAGATGACCGGCGTGAACGAGCTCGTCAAGGCCGGCCAGCCCTGTATTCTGGTCGTCCGCGACGGGACGGTCGCGCTAACGGCCGATGTCGTTGCGCGGACCAGCGGCGGGATGGGCGAGCAAGTCGCGGTTTGGAATCCGCAGACCAGGCGCGCGCTTTCCGGTACCGTCACGGGACCGGGAAGAGTCGAGCTGGATCTGCCCGGAGATGGAAGCAGTGAATAAAACGCTCGTGTTCGCACTCGCGCTCGTCTGCGTCCCGGCATGGGCCGAGGCGGATACCCTCTACGTCGCTCCGCCGCTCAACGTCGCGCCGGGGCATCCCCTGCGGCTCGGCCCGGATCATCGGGCGCAGCAGGTCGGCGACGTCGTCAACGTCCTCTTCAATTTTTCGACGACGAACGCACAGTCCGACACGACGGCGACGACGAAGAACTTCAACCTCGGAGCGAATCAAAACCAAAACCAAAGCATCAAGCTCTTCAACGTCATCAACATCCCGACGTCGATCACCGGGAACTCGGGGAGCGGTTTCACCCGCACCCACAGCATCTCGAACACCTTCACGTCCTCGATGATGGCGACGGTCGTCGACGTCCTCCCCAGCGGGACGCTCGCGATCGCCGGCGATCAGCTTCTCCAAATCAACGGGGTCGTGCAGAAGCTCCACGTCACGGGTGTGATCCGTCCGGAAGACATCGACAACACCGACAGCATCCCGTCGACCCGTATCGCGAACGTGCAAGCGCGCTTCGACGGAAACGTCCCGGCGAACAGTCAGGGCCTCCTCACCAAGATCCTCAACTTCCTGTTCTAGAAACCGCCGTGAGAAAACTCGTCAGCCTCCTCGTCTTCTCGGTCCTCGCGCAGGCGTTCGGCGTTTGTTCGAGCGCGGCCCAGGACGTTCGTATCAAGGATATCGCCAAGCCTCAAGGCGTGACCGACAACCAGCTCGTCGGATACGGGATCGTAACCGGCTTGCAAGGGACGGGTGATTCGACGTCCGTGCTCTTCACGAGCAAGACGATCCAGAACGTGTTGCAGTCGTTCGGGTTGACGGTCAACACGAACGACGTGCGTACGCGCAACGTCGCGGCGGTGATCGTGACGGCGAAACTTCCGCCTTTTGCGCATTCGGGGGACAACGTCGACGTCGTCGTCTCCTCGATGGGCGATGCGACGACGCTGCAAGGCGGTACGCTCGTCCTCACCGAGCTGCGCGGCCCGAACAACCTCGTTTACGCGACGGCCCAAGGCCCGATCTCCGTCGGGGGGTTCAGCGTCGGGACGCAAAGCGCCGCGGCCGGTCAAAACGGGATCAGTCAAAATTTCACCGCGGTCGGCCGCATCCCCAACGGTGCGGTCATCGCACGCGATATGATCACGAACCTGACACCCGATCAGAGCGGGGGGTTCAACTACGTTTTGACCGAGCCGGATTACAACACCGCCGCCAGGCTGGCGCAGGTGATCAATCAGAAGTTCCCCGGGAGCGCGCACGCACTCGATGCCGAGACGATCCACGTGACGCTCCCGCCCAAGTACGCCAACGACACCGTCGGTTTTCTCGCCGAAACCGGCGATCTCACCGTCAATGCCGGCCAGACGGCGAAGGTCGTCGTCAACGAGCGGACCGGTACGGTCGTCATGGGCGGCGACATCAAGCTCGCCCCGGTCGCGGTCGCGCACGGCAACTTGACGATCCAGATTGCGACGACGAACCAGGTCGTACCCCCGGGTCCCTTCACCAACGCGCAGAGTCGGACGCAGACGAACACGACGATTCAGGCGACACAGTCGGGGCAAAAGCTGATCTACATCTCGGGAGCCGCGACGCTGGCGCAAGTCGTGCGCGCGCTCAACACGATCGGCGTCTCGCCCCGCGATCTCATCTCGATCGTCCAAGCGCTGCGGCAGGCGGGCTCCCTCCAAGCGGAGGTGCAGATCATTTAGTATGAGCACGATCGCCACGACGCAAGCTTCGACGCAAGCTCTGACGCCCGACCAGCAGACGGCGCTGCGTCGTCTGCATCAAGCGGCGCAGCAGCTCGAGGGTGTCTTCCTCGGCATGCTCTTCAAAGAGATGCGTGCGACGGTTCCGCAAGCCGGTCTGTTCGGAGCGGAGTCGCCGACGACGCAAACCTTCACCGAGATGCTCGATCAACAGCGCGCGCAGCAGCTCGCAGCGACGGGATCGATCGGGATCGCGAAGCTGATCGAACAACAGCTCAAAGCGTCGGTGTTGGCCGACGCCGCGCACGAGTCGAAGTCTTCGGTCCCGCAGGAGCTCATCCCATGAGCGGCCTTTTGAAAATTCTAAAGTCCCGCTTCTCGGTTTCCGAAGCTTACCTTAGCAGGGAAGCGAGCGCAGGAGGAGTTTGCGGGGATGATCATCAGTCGGGCGGAGATCGAATCGATCATCTCCGCGTACCGCACCTCCGCGGCCAAGCGCAAGGCGCGCATCGCAGCTGCGAGTGCGCCGGTCCCGACGATCGATTTGATCGAGGTGACGGAGCCGCTCAATCTGGCGGAACTACGCGAAGCCTTCGTCTCGCAGCCCTATTATCGGGAGACCGTAGTCCGGGAATTGCGTCGGCGGATCGCGGAAGGCCGCTACTACGTGCCGACCGAGCAGATCGTCGAAAAGATCTTGGGCCGACTGATCGCCGACGCTGCGGTGCGATAAGCTTCGGCGCACGGCGGATACGCAGCCGAGGGCGAAACGCCCGGGAAGGAAGGCCGCAATGAGCGGAGACTCGTGGTCGGCGTTCGTCGAAGCGCTGCGCCGGGAGGCCGCGCAGCTTGCCCGACTCGAGGCGGAATCGCTCGCTTTGACCAAAGCGCTCGTCGGGCGCGAGCTGAGCGAGATCGAGGCCCTCGCGGGACGCATAGAACGGGCTCGACTGGCCCACCAGGCCGCGTGGCGGGAGCGGCAGGCGATGCAACGTCGAGGTTTCGGTGAGATGCCGCTGGGCCGGGTGGTCGGCTATGCACCGCGCCGACTGGCGCTGCGGGCGCGTGGATACTATTCGGAACTGACGCACCGTGCGGTTTCCCTGAGCATTACGACGAAAAACAATAAACGGCTCATCGTCGCAGGGATGGACAGGTTGCTGCGAGTCGTCTCGCTGCTGCAACGCGCGACCGCGGATCGACCCGGGACGTACAAACGCCGCGGTTTCGTCGCTCCGCCGGACAACAGCGTCCTCGTGAGCAGCAAGGCGTGACCAAGACAAGGACGTCTTCATGAGTTTCTTCGGATTGAGCATCGCCGGATCGGCGCTCGACGCCGCCCAAGTCGCGGCCAACGTCACCTCCGACAACATCTCCAACGTGAATACGCCGGGCGCCTCGCGTCAAGAGGTCGACCTGCAGCCGGCTTCGCCGATCCCCGCCAGTCCGGCTTACGACACTCACTTCGGACCCGGGACGATCGGCGACGGCGTCCTCGTGAACGCGATCACCCGCGTGCACGAGGATGCATACGATGCGCTCTTCCGAGAGGCGACGTCGTCCCAGTACTTTTACCAAGTCCAGCAGCAGCAACTGACCGCGACCCAAGCGTCGCTCGGCGAACCCAACGCCGGGATCAGCGCCGCCTACTCGTCGTTTCAAACGGCGATCCAGTCGCTGGCGGCGAATCCGACCGACAAGCCGACGCGCGAGAACGTCATCCAGCAGGCCCAGGCGCTGACCGCGGTGTTGAACTCGACCGCGCAGTCGATCCAGACGCAGCAGGCGCAAGTCGTCCAGCAGGCCGGTTCGATGGTCACCCAGATCAACGGGATCATCGACCAAATCGCGGCGCTCGACGGCCAAATCAGGGCGTCGAGCGCGGTCGGCGACAACCCCAACACGTTCGCGGACCAGCGCGATTACCTGATCGACCGGCTCTCGCAGTACCTCTCGGTTCAGACCTCGGTTCAGCCGAACGGCTCGGTCCTCATCACCGTCGGCGGTCAGGCGCTCGTGAACGATACCGTCGCCTACCATCTCGCGGCGCCCGTGATAGGGAGGGACGCGAGCGGGAATCCCGTGCTCAAGGTCGGCTTCGCCGACGACCCCAATCCGGTCGATCCGACGGCGATCGATGCCGGCGGCGGGCAGCTCGGCGGCGCGCTCGATCTCTATAACGACAAGCTCACGCCGTATCTCAACGCGCTCAATAACTTCGCCTCGGCGCTGGGAAACGAGTTCGACCGGGTGACGCAAAGTTCGTACGATCTCAACGGAAACCCCGGTACGGCGCTGTTCCAGCCGATCGTCGCCGGAAGTGTGATCTCGGCTGCGAACATCAAGGTCGGGATCAGCGATCCGTCCCAGGTGCCCGCCGCGGTCGCGACGACTGCGGCCGGGACGCTGGTGAGTCCGGCGAATTCCGCCGACAATACGATCGACACGTCGGCGCTGCTCGACGGGAATGTCACGCTGAACAATCCGCCGGCCTCGCCGGGGGGCGTACAGGGTTTCCTCATGATCGCGATCGACGGGATCACGCCGTCGAGCGTCCCTCCGGTGCAGGTCTTCAAGTACGACACCTCACCGGGCGGTAACGCCGATACGATCGACGACTTCATCAACAACTTCAACGCCGGACACTACGGGGTCGACGCCAGCTGGGACGCCTCGAGCCAAAAGATCGTCTTTACGGCCGACCCGATGAACACGGATCTGAACTTCCGGGCGGAGCAGGAGGCCGCCGGCGGGTCGTTCACTCCCTCGTTCACGATCACCGATACGAATCCGACGGCGGCGCTCGCCTCCGGGGCCGCGGCGACCTCGCTGTTGAGCGCGCTCGGAGCCGGCGCGATCTCCGGTGTCCCGCAGACCAGCCAAAACGCCTTCGGCGCGGCGAACAACGGGGGCGCGAACGCCCTCCTCGCCGTCTTCAACGCAAACGTCGGCGTCGGCGCCCTGCAAACGACCGCCGGCAATACGACCCCGGTCGGCCCCGGGACGGTCGTGATCCAGCCGCCGGCGGGCGATCCGCAGGCCTTTGCGCAGGTCCAGGTCGGTCAGGTCCTGACGATCGACGCCCAACCGAATCCGACCAACCTCCAACCGCCGCCGCCGCCTCAGGAGAACGTCGTCGTGAGCGCCGTCGATCGCAACACTGGGACGATCACGGTCACGATGACGCAGGCGCACGCCCCGGGCTTTTCGATCACAACCGCACAGACGCAGACGCTCGGCCAAGCGTATTCGTCGCTCGTCACGCAGATCGGTCTCGATACGCAGACGGCGACGACCGGGACGACGACGCAGACGAGCCTGGCGAACAACATCGACCAGGCGCGGCAAAGCATCGACGGGATCAACATCGACGAAGAGACGCAGAATCTGATCAAGTTCCAGAACGCGTACCAGGCCGCGGCGCAAAACATGAACGTCCTCGAGCAGATGCTGCAAACCCTCATCACGATGGCCCAGAACATTTAGGAGGCCGTAGACGATGCGCATCGCGACCGCCACGATCTTCGAGAATCAGACGGCTTCGATAGACAACCTCGTCTTCCAACAGCAGCAGTTGGGGAACGAGCTCTCGACGGGGAAAGCGCTCAACCAGCCCTCCGACGATCCGACGCAGATCGGCGAAGACCTCTCGCTGCGGGCCGCAATCGCCTCGGAGAACACGCTCGGGACGAATCTGCAGAACGCCGTCTCGCAGCTGACCATGGTCGACGGCTCGCTTTCCAGCCTCACGAACATCCTGCAAAGCGCGCGGCAGCTCGCGATCGAGGGAGCGTCCGACACGCTGTCGACGCAGCAGCGTCAAGCGATCGGCGCGCAGATCGACCAACTCCTCAGCGAAGCGATCGGGATCGCGAACACCTCGTACGGCGGTCGCTACGTCTTCGCCGGGACGAGTTCGACGAACGCTCCGCCGGTCGAAGCCCACGGATCGCCGGTAAGTTCGGTCACCTTCAGCGGGAACTTCGAGAGCCAGAGCGAGGTTACGCTGGGCGGTCAGAAGATATCGATCTCGACGTCGCTCCAGGAAGCGTTCAATTTCGATGCGACCAATGGTTCGCCGGACGTCTTCCAGACGCTGATCAACTTGCGCGACACGCTCGACGCCGGGACCGTCGTCGATCAGAGCGCGACGAGCGTGAACCAACAGGGGACCGTGATCGGCGCGAGCTCGACTCTGGGGCCGGGGCCGAACCAAGCGACGCTGACGACCGCGCTCACGCCGGACTCGACCGGTCAGTACACGATCGTCGTCGACGGCGGATCGGGGAGCGTCTCAATCACGTTTCTCCCGACGGACACGATTGCGACGATGATCTCGAAGATCAACGCGGCGACGGGGACGACGGGGGTCACCGCGACGTTCGACGCCAAGACCCAGCGGCTGAGCCTGAGCTCGCAGAACGGCCAACCCTTCACGGTCACCGATGCCCCGAGCGCCGGGGCGACGAACAGCGCGAACTTCGTCGAGGCCTTCGGCTTGACGACGAACGCCGATCTCGTGCAGACCGTCAGCACCCAGCTCAACGACGTCGACAACGTCCTCAACGTCGCGCTCAATGCACGCGCCGTCATCGGCGGTCGCATCGACGCGCTCAACCGGATGATCGATCAAAATAACCAGTCGATCACCGATAATACTCAAGAACAGTCACAGATCGAGGATGCGAACATCGCCCAGACCGTGACGCAATTCTCGCAAACGCAGACGGCGCTGCAAGCGGCCTATTCGACGACCGCGCACTTGGAAAGTAAGATTCTCTTCGACTACATCACGACCGCATAGAATGGGAGCACGGGACATGGAGCAGGTGATTGTGGAGCCTCGGGAGGAGCGGGCGAACGTCGTCGTGTTTCCACGATTCGGCGAGTGTTCGTACCGCGATTCGGAGGTGCTCGAGTTTCCTTGGGGCCTCCCCGGATTCGGCCATTTGCGTAAATTCGTCGTCCTGCAGGTGGCCGGTCAGGATGGTTTCATTTGGCTGCAAAGCCTCGACGATACGAACGTCGCGCTGCCGCTGGCCGATCCGTGGTCGGTCTTCGAAGATTACGATCCGCACCTGCCGCACTATGCTACGGCGGCGCTCGGGATCGAAGATCCCGAAGACTTCGTGATCATGTGCGTCGTGGTCGTCACCAAAGAGGCAAAGGAGCGGACGATGAACTTGCTCGCTCCGATCGTCATCAACCTGAAGACCCGGACCGGGCGTCAGGTCATGCTCGAGAACTCGGGCTATTCGGCCCGCACGCCGATGCCGCGGCGTCCCTCGCAGGCGGGAGGGGCCGGCTCCTCGGAGGGGGAGGCCGTCTCGCCGTAGCGAACGCGCCCCGAAATACAGGCCAAGGAGGGCACCGGGGTGCTGGTTCTCAGTCGCAAGATCAATCAAGCGATCATGGTCGGGGACGACGTCCGCATCGTGATCGTCGCGGTCGAACGCGACCAAGTGAAGGTGGGGATCGAAGCGCCGCGCGACATCCCGGTGCATCGCTCGGAGGTCTACGAGGAGATCCAGCGGGCGAATCGGCTGGCAGCCGAGGCCGCCTCGCAAGCGCCGATCGGCGACGTCCCGGCGGGCGCGGTTTCGGCTCCGCTGGGCCAAGCGCGCCAGCGGCGCGCTAAAATTCCGCCGGGGGAGCGCCGAAAAAGCCCATAGGGAGCTACGGAAAGCTTCCGTCCACACACTTCATGGAGGAAGTTCATGCCAGGAGTAGGCGGGCTGAGCATTGCCAACAATCTGTTGAGCAATGCCGTTCAGCTCCATCTCAACGAAAACCAGAAGGCGTTACAGCAGTCGGTCAATCGGCTCTCGAGCGGCCTGCGGATCAACACGGCGGCCGACGATCCGTCGGGTCTGGCGATTGCGGAGAAGCTGCAGGCGCAGGTCAACGGGTTCGACCAGGCCTCGCAAAACGTCCAGGACGCGAATAATGCGGCGACCGTCGCCGAAGGCGCGCTCCAAACGACGACCGATATTTTACAGCGGATCCGGACGCTCGCGGTCGAGGCCTCGAGCGACATCACCTCCGGTTCCGACAAGCAGAACCTGCAGACGGAAGTCTCGCAGCTCCTGCTCGAGGTCAACCGGATCGCGGAGAACACG
>Ga0209062_1001978_pt1 | contig 30375 bp, 25 predicted proteins | sample Coa_R2_2_FD_187158 | JGI IMG/M metagenome (GOLD analysis project Ga0209062, IMG submission 187158) | Surface soil microbial communities from Centralia Pennsylvania, which are recovering from an underground coalmine fire - Coalmine... | ecosystem: Environmental > Terrestrial > Soil > Unclassified... | reverse complement strand
GCGCGAGGGGCGCATCACCATCTTCGGACGCGACACGACGCGCTGGCCGACCTTCCGCATCGCCGCCTCGGGCGTCGGATACGTGCCGGAGGGCCGCCGCATCTTTCCCAATCTCAGCGTCGAGGAGAATCTCCGGGTGCCGGTCGAGAATCCCGGCCCCTGGTCGGTCGAGCGCGTCTATCAGCTCTTTCCGCGGCTTGCCGAGCGCAAGCAGAATCGCGGGCGGCAGCTCTCGGGCGGCGAGCAGGAGATGCTGGCGATCGGCCGCGCCCTCCTCGTCAACCCCAAGCTCCTGATCCTCGACGAGCCCTCGCAGGGCTTGGCACCACTTGTCGTGCGCGAGGTCTTCCGCATCGTCGCACAGATGCGCGACGAGGGGATCTCGGTGCTGCTCGTCGAGCAGAATGTGCGGATGAGCCTCGAGATCGCCGACCACGCCTTCGTGCTCGATGACGGCGCCATCGTCTATTCGGGTCCCGCGCGCGAGCTTGCCGCCGACGAGGCGCGCGTCCAGGCCTTGGCCGGCGCCAGCGCCGAAAAATGGCATGACGAGCAGGCGGAGGCGCGCGAGCGGTGAGTCTCTTGCGCTTCTCTCCCACTTTCGTGGGGGAGGGCGTTCACCGCGACTCGGCGCTAAACGGCTGCCCCTCGCCTCGCGCAGCAGGCGAAATCTCCGCTCCGGCGGCCGGTGCGACATTTTGCGCGCAGCTTAAATGTCAGATTTTTCGCGCTTTTCCGGATCTTTGAGGTTGTCATCGGGAGAACGCGTCTTAACTTTGCCATGTTTTTGGTGGAGTCTGGGCGTCGTGATGCCGGTTTTCGTGCATCGGCCGGCACGCTCTTGAAGGAGCAGGCCAACAGCGCATGCGCTTAGGCTGTGAGAGTGCGCAGCACTTGCAACCGCCGCCCCACCGCGTCGTGTCAGGGTATGGGCCGGCATTCATCTCGCACGTTTCTCCTGGGGATGCGGTCCCGCGCTCGTCGGTTGAGCGCGAGGGGCACAAATGTGGAACCGTCCCCCGAAGCGGGTGTTTCTTTGATGACTGCGCATGATGAAATGGACTTAAGAAATGAGCATGAAAAAAGGCGTCGCCGTTAATGGTTAATTCATACTGAAAGCGTAAGCTTCCAGTCGAGTGCCGCAAAAGATTTCGAATTTGCGGAAATCTTGGGGTCGAGGTGGCGGATGATCTCTCAGGATAATCTATTCAGTCTCTTTGCCAAACAATATGACGGGCAAAAAGAGACTGAGATGTCTCTCGAAGACTACCTGAAATGCTGTGCGCGAGACCCCATGGCCTATGCCAGCGCGCCCGAGCGCATGCTGGCCGCCATCGGCGAACCCGAGATCGTCGACACCAGCCACGATCCGCGGCTCGGCCGGATCTTCATGAACCGCTCGATCCGCGTCTATCCCTCCTTTGCTGATTTCTACGGCATGGAGGAGACGATCGAGCGGATCGTCGGCTATTTCCGCCATGCCGCGCAGGGGCTCGAAGAACGCAAGCAGGTGCTCTACCTGCTCGGTCCCGTGGGCGGCGGCAAATCCTCCCTGGCGGAGCGGCTGAAGCTCCTGATGGAGAAGCTGCCGATCTATGTGCTCAAGGCGGGCAAGGAAGTGAGCCCGGTCTTCGAGAGCCCGCTCGGCCTCTTCGATCCCGTCCGCATGGGCGATGCCATCGAGAAGAATTATCGCATTCCGAAGCGGCGGCTCACCGGGCTCGTCTCGCCCTGGGCGTTGAAGCGGCTCGACGAATTCGGCGGCGACATCTCGAAATTCACCGTGGTGCGCATGCACCCCTCGCGGCTCCGCCAGGTCTGCGTCGCCAAGACCGAGCCGGGCGATGAGAACAATCAGGACATTTCGAGCCTCGTCGGCAAGGTCGATATCCGCAAGCTCGAATTCTTCAGCCAGAACGACGCCGACGCCTATGCCTATTCGGGCGGCCTCAACCGGACGACGCAGGGCATCCTCGAATTCGTCGAGATGTTCAAGGCGCCCATCAAGATGCTGCATCCGCTGCTCACCGCGACGCAGGAGAGCAACTATATCGGCTCCGAGAACATCGGCGCGATCCCCTTCCAGGGCATCATCCTCGCGCATTCGAACGAGGCGGAGTGGCAGACTTTCAAGAACAACCGCAACAACGAAGCCTTCATCGACCGCATCTGCGTGATCAAGGTGCCCTATTGCCTGCGGTCGACCGAGGAGCGCAAGATCTACGAGAAGCTCTTGACCAACAGCGAGCTCTCCGCATCGCCCTGCGCGCCGGGGACGCTCGACATGCTGGCGCGCTTCTGCGTGCTGTCGCGCCTGAAGCCGCATGAGAATTCGAATCTCTATTCGAAGATGCGCGCCTATGACGGCGAGAGCCTGAAAGACAGCGATCCGCGCGCCAAGACGGTGCAGGAATATCACGACGCAGCCGGCGTTGATGAAGGCATGGAAGGTTTGTCCACCCGCTTCGCCTTCAAAGTGTTGTCGAGCACCTTCAACTACGACACGCAGGAGGTCTCGGCCGATCCGGTGCATCTCATGTATGTCTTGGAGCAGGCGATCCGTCGCGAGCAATTCCCCGAGGATGGCGAGAAGAAGCTCCTCGCCTTCATCAAGGCCGAGCTTGCGCCGCGCTATGCGGAATTCATAGGCAACGAGATTCAAAAGGCTTATCTTGAATCCTATGGAGACTATGGACAGAATCTATTCGACCGGTACGTCGCCTATGCCGATGCGTGGATCGAAGACCAGGATTACAAAGATCCCGATACGGGGCAGCTCATGGATCGCGAATTGCTGAACCAGGAGCTTTCGAAGATCGAGAAGCCTGCGGGGATCGCCAATCCCAAGGATTTCCGCAACGAGGTGGTCAAATTCGCGTTGCGCGCGCGGGCACTTCATGGCGGCAAGAACCCGTCCTGGACCTCGTACGAGAAATTGCGCGAGGTCATCGAGAAGCGGATGTTCTCGCAGGTGGAAGACCTTCTCCCCGTCATCAGCTTCGGCTCGAAGCGGGATTCCGAGACGGAGAAGAAGCATCACGACTTCCTCGAGCGGATGGTGTCGCGCGGCTATACGCAGCGCCAGGTCCGCCGTCTGGTCGAGTGGTATATGCGGGTCAACAAAGCCGGCTAGCGCCCAAGGATGAAAGCCTCCGCGCGATGAACATCATCGACCGCCGTCCGAACCCCAAGGGCAAGAGCCTCGCCAACCGGCAGCGCTTCATCGATCGGGCGAGAGGCGAGGTGAAGAAGGCGCTCGCGGATGCGCTGAAGCGCCGCAAGGTCGGCGAGACCGATGGCGGCGAGAAGGTGTCGATTCCGAGTCGCGGCATCAACGAGCCCGTCTTCCACCGCGCCGCCCAGGGCGGCACGCGCGACTATATCGTTCCCGGCAACAAGAAATACGTCGTCGGCGACCGCATCGAGCGGCCGCCTTCGGGCGAAGCCGGCGGGCGCGGCGGCGCCAGCCCCGAGGATGGCGGGGAGCAGGACGCCTTCGAATTCGTGCTCTCGAAGGAGGAGTTCCTCAACCTCTTCTTCGAGGATCTGGAGCTTCCCGACCTCGTCAAGACGCGGCTCAAGGAGACCGAGGCGACGCAGCTCTCGCGCGCCGGATTCTCGGTCGCGGGCACGCCCGCCAATCTCAACCTCGTGCGCACCATGCGCAACAGCCTCGCGCGGCGGATCTCGCTGCACCGGCCGACGCCGTCGGAGATCGCCGCACTCGAGCGCCAGGTCGAAGCCGCGCTTGCCGCCGATGATGCCGAGAGCGCCGAGCAGGGCAAGCTCGATCTCGAAAACGCGCAGCGCCGCGCCCGCCGCGTCGCCTATATCGATCCCGTCGATGTCCGCTACAACCGCTTCGAGCGCGTGCCGCGCCCCAACACCCAGGCGGTCATGTTCTGCCTGATGGATGTCTCGGGCTCGATGACCGAGGCGATGAAGGATCTCGCCAAGCGCTTCTTCCTGCTGCTGCACGTGTTCCTGACGCGGCGCTACAAGACGGTCGAGATCGTCTTCATCCGCCACACCAGCAACGCGCAGGAGGTGGATGAGGACACGTTCTTCCACAGCCGCGAGACCGGCGGCACCATCGTCTCGACCGCGCTCGAGGAGATGCTGCGCATCGTGCGCGAGCGCTACAGCCCCGACAATTGGAACATCTACGCGGCGCAAGCCTCGGACGGCGACAACTACACCGAGGACAGCGACCGGTGCAGCCAGCTTCTGGGCGGCGAGATCCTGCCGATGACCCAGTATTTCGCCTATATCGAGGTCGGCGCCGAGGCGACGCTCCGGCACGGCTTCCCCTCGCCTCCCACCGATCTCTGGCGCACCTACAGCCAGATCGCCGCCGAGCATCGCAATTTCGCCATGCGCAAGGTGGCCGACCAGACGCAGATCTTCCCGGTCTTTCACGAGCTTTTCTCCAAGCAGCGGGAGCATGCCTGAGATGGATGGGGGGACGACGCTCGAAGCGCCGAACCGGCTGCTCTTCGAAGGACCGGAATGGGACTTCGACAAGCTGAAGCGCGTCTATGGCGCGATCGAAGAGATCGCGGTCGGCGAGCTCGGGCTCGACACCTATCCCAACCAGATCGAGGTGATCACCTCGGAGCAGATGCTCGACGCCTATGCCTCGATCGGCCTGCCGCTGATGTACCGGCATTGGAGCTTCGGCAAGCGTTTTGCCCGCGAGGAAGCGCTCTATCGCCACGGGCTCCAGGGCTTGGCTTACGAGATCGTCATCAATTCGAGCCCCTGCATCAGCTACATCATGGAGGAGAACTCCATGACGATGCAGACGCTCGTCATCGCCCATGCCGCCTTCGGCCACAATCACTTCTTCAAGAACAACTATCTCTTCCGCCAATGGACGGATGCGACGGGGATCCTCGACTATCTCACCTTCGCGCGCGATTTCGTCGCGCATGCCGAGGAGAGCCACGGCGTCGAGGCGGTCGAGCGCGTGCTCGATGCGGCGCATGCGCTGATGAATCACGGCGTCCACCGCTATGCCCGCCCGCCCAAGCTCAATCTCGAGGAGGAGCGGCGGCGCCAGGAGGAGCGCCGGCGCCATTTCGAGGCGAGCTATGACGACATCTGGCGGACGGCGCTCATCGGCGACGACAAGCGCGACGAGGGTGCCGAGACGAAGGCGAAGGAGCGCGCCGAGCTCCGCCGCAAGCTCGGGCTCCCCGAAGAGAATCTTCTCTACTTCCTCGAAAAGCGCGCGCCGCGCCTCGAGCCCTGGCAGCGCGAGCTCGTGCGCATCGCCCGCCACATCTCGCAATATTTCTATCCGCAGAAGCAGACGCGGCTGATGAATGAGGGCTGCGCGACCTTCGTCCATTACGAGATCCTGAACCGGCTGCACGAGAAGGGCATGATCAGCGACGGCGCCTTTCTCGAAGCGCTCCATTCGCATACGAGCGTCGTCTTCCAGCCGGAATTCGACGATCCCCGCTACAACGGCATCAACCCCTATGCGTTGGGCTTCGCCATGATGCGCGACATCAAGCGCATCTGCCTCGAGCCACAGGACGAGGACCGCGAGTGGTTCCCGGACATCGCCGGCAATGGCGATCCCTACGGCACGCTGCGCTATGCCTGGGCCAATTACCGCGACGAGAGCTTCGTGCTGCAATATCTGAGCCCGCGGCTCATCCGCGAATTCCGTCTCTTCAAGGTGGTCGATGCCGAGAGCGCGGACGCGCTGGTGGTCGATGCGATCCACGACGCGCGCGGCTATCGCGAGATCCGTCGCGCGCTCGCCCGCCACTATGATCTCGCGCGGCACGAGCCTGATATCCAGATCCGCGATGTCGATCTCGCCGGCGACCGGTGCCTCGTCCTCGCGCATGCCGTCCATGACGGCATCATGCTCGACGAGGCGAGCTGCCGCGCCGTGCTCCAGCACCTGGCCGAGCTCTGGCATTACGGCATTCGGCTCGAGGAGGTCGATGCCGCGACCGAGCGCGTGCTGAAGACGCACGAAGTGGCCGCGCGGCTCTGAGGGCAGCGCCTATTTCGGCTTCAAGGTCAGCGACGCCGAGTTCATGCAATAGCGCAGGCCCGTCGGCTTCGGGCCGTCCTCGAAGACATGGCCCAGATGCGCGTCGCAGCGGCTGCACAGCACCTCGGTGCGGCGCATGAAGAAGCTGCGATCGGTCTCAGTGGCGATGCGGTCGGGCGATATCGGCGCCCAGAAGCTCGGCCAGCCGGTCCCGCTGTCGAATTTGGTGTCGGAGGCGAAGAGCTCCTGGCCGCAGCAGACGCAGGCATAGACGCCGGGCGTCTTGCTGTTCCAATAGGCGCCGGTGAAGGCGCGTTCCGTGCCCTTGCGACGGGTCACCTCATATTGCTGGGGATCGAGTTGGGCGCGCCACTCCGCATCCGTCTTCACCACCTTCTCGCTCATCGCCCGCCTCCTTCGCTACCATGATCCATCCTAGCCCCCGATCGAATCGCCGCAAGCGCTGTTGACAGTCCCGGAGGTGACCGCATTGACCGAGCAGAGTCCTGCCCATCGCTATCGCAGCAATCTTCAGGGCGAGCTCGACAGCGCGGTGCTCTATCGCGCCTTGGCCGAGGCCGAGAGCAACCCGCAGCTCAAGCAGGTCTATCTCCGCTTGGCCCAGGTCGAGGAGGCGCATGCCGAGTTCTGGCGCAAGCGGCTCTCCCATATCGGCCACCGCGCGGGCCATCACGGACCGGGCTGGCGCACGCGCGCGCTCGCCTGGGCGGCGCGGCGCTTCGGCCCCGAGACGGTCCTGCCGCTGATCAACGCGCTGGAGCGCGCCGATTTCGCCAAATACGACGCGCAGCCCGAAGCCGTCTCGGCGGGATTGCCGAGAGACGAACGCTCGCATTCGCGCCTCATCGACGCGATGGCGCGGCCGCCTCATGGCGGGCTTTCCGGCGGCGCGCTCGCCCAGCTCGAAGGCCGCCACCGCAGCGCCGGCGGCAATGCGCTGCGCGCCGCGGTGCTGGGCGCCAATGACGGGCTCGTCTCCAATCTGAGCCTCGTCATGGGCGTGGCCGGCGCCGAGTTCTCCGGCCATACGATCCTGATCACCGGGCTCGCCGGCCTTCTCGCCGGCGCCTGCTCGATGGCGATGGGCGAATGGCTCTCGGTCAACAGCTCGCGCGAATTCTACCAGCAGCAGATCGCGACCGAGGCGGCGGAGCTCGAGGAATTCCCCGAGGAGGAGAAACAGGAGCTCGCCCTCATCTACCAGGCCAAGGGCTTGAGCGAAGCGCAGGCGAAGACGCTCGCCAACCGCCTCATCGGCGACAAGGAGACGGCGCTCGACACGCTCGCCCGCGAAGAGCTCGGCATCAATCCCGAGGAGCTCGGCGGCTCCGCCTGGGTCGCCGGCGGCACCTCCTTCCTGCTCTTCGCGCTCGGCGCAATCGTGCCCGTGATCCCGTTCTTCGCGCTCGGCGGCGCGGCGGCGATCGGCGTGAGCCTGAGCCTGAGCGCCGCCGCCATGTTCCTGATCGGCGCGGGCACGACGCTCTTCACCGGGCGCGGCGTCCTCTTCTCGGGCCTGCGGCAGCTTGCCATCGGCATGGCCGCCGCCGGGGTCACCTATGGCATCGGCCGGCTGATCGGCGTCTCGCTCGGCGGCTGAGGCGTGTCCACGGCCATGCCGCCGCTCACTGGAGCGTCAGCTTTCCCGATTGAATCGAGGTCCCGGTGTCGGCGCTGAAGTTCCTATTGAAGTCGATCCCCACGAACCGGCCGCCCACGATGATGGGGGTGCCTTGAAAAAACACCAGGTTCGGCGGCGGCGCGTCAGAAGCAACGGGGGTGCAACTGTCCGGCGGCAGTCCCATCGAGGTTGCGCGCCCCGTACCATCGAGCTCGATCTCGAAACTCGTATCGGTGATCTTCGGGTGGATGATCAGACCGCCACTCAAGAAGTGCGCGCCTTCGAGGTCGAACGCCGCACTGCCGCTGAAGGTCGAGAATTCCACGACCCCGGAAATATTGGTCGCAGGGTCGGTGCAGGTGATACGAACGATATTTTGTGCGGTCACCGAGCCGGACACGTCGACAATGCTGAGCGTGCCATCCGCGGCGATGGCGATGGTGACGGTCGCCGACCCGCTCAGATCGAACAAGTCCGTCCCGTCCGTGGGATCATGCTCCGTGAGCGTCAGCGTTCCCGAGATGCGCGTGCCGCCAGCGGTGACGGTGATCTTCGCATCGGCCGTCTGGCTGGTATTCTTGGCATTCGTGGCGCGCACCGTCACCGGACCGGGCGTGCTGCCCGCGGTGAAGAGCGCCGTGGTCGCACTCTTCTGCTGGACCGTCCCGCTGCCGCTCACGATGCTGAAGCTTGCATCCGAGCTGGCGGTGAGGATCTGCGTCTGACCCGATTGCAGCGTGATCGCAGTCGGGCTGATCGTGAAGCTGCAGCGATCCGCGAGCAGCGCCTTGCGCGCAGCCTGATCGCCCTTGCTGCTGAACATGTCGGAATAGGCGTAATAGCAGAGGATCTCGAGATCGGTGAGACCGGTCTCGTCGAAGGTCACGGGCTGGCCCTCGATCATCTGCGTCACGATGGAGTACTTCGCCGCGCCATATTGCGTGGAGCCGACGCGATCGAGATCGAAGCGTTCGCGGCGCGAGCCCGAGGTGGTGAACCCGTCGCCGTTGAGATCGAAGCGGCTGAAGTCGGCAGCGGTCGAGGCCGGCGCCTCATGCGTGATCGTGCCGTTGGCATCGACGAAGAAGAAATGGCGCAGGAACAGATCGATATCCTTCTCGTCGAAGACGCCGTCGCCATTGGCGTCGAGCAGCGCCAGCCGCACCGGCGCATTGACCGGGTCGGGCAACGCCGCCGCGTCGAGCGACAGCACGCTCGCATAGGCGTCGACGATGTTATTGCGCGCATTGGCCAAGATCGCCTGCCGCGTCGCCGTCACCGGCTGGTTGTTGCGGAGATCATCCGAGAGCAGCCACAGATAGGAGGCGAGCCCCGCCACTTGCGGCGAGGACAGGCTCGTGCCGCGGAATAGCTCCTGGTCGAGGATGTTCTCGCCGATGGCGCTGATATCCGCGCCCGTATCCGAGAAGCTCGAGGGCAAGAGCTGCTCGGGCGTGACGTCGGTGGTGAGCACGGTATCGCCGAGCCGGTTGGTCGCGCTCCCCACCACCACCACATTGGGCTCGATCGCATTTGCCCCGGTCAGCCCTGCATCCCGAATGGAGGACGCAAGCGCGCTCAGGGGTCCGGCGAGCGGGACCAGCGAATCATAACCCTGCGCATCGAAGGGCGGCACGGGGTTCCACAGACTCGGATCGATCACGAAGCTGAACAAGGGCGAGGCCTTCGCCGCGATCGCCGGGGCGGATTCGAACCGGGCGTCGCCCTCGCCGTGATAGATCTGCGCGCCGGTGCCGTCATGCTCATTGCCGGCGGCATTGAAGATCAGGAAGTCGCCCCAGCGCGACTGCGTCTGCTTCTTCCAGGCCAAGGCGTCATAGGCGCGCGACAGCGGCGCCGTGAGAAAGCCATGCGGAGGGATGCAGGGGTCGGTCGCGGGACTGGCGCAGCCGGGGAAGCCATAGGAGTTGTTGACGATGAAGCGGCCAGGCGGCATGTGGCGGGCGATCTGGTCGATATCCTCGTTGATGCCATAGCCGGCGATCTGGACGAGGTGGACATCGAGGCAAGGCGTAAAGGGATTGGCGCCGAAATGCGGCCCGCCGAGCATCGTCGCGACGAGATAGCCATGCACCTTTTCCAGGTCCGACAGTGCGCGCACTGGCGCTGCCGGCGGATGGAAGGAGGCGATTTCGTCGCCGATGGCGCCGCTCGGCGGCTGGCCGGCGAAGAAATCCGCCACGAGAACCGGGACCGGCGCGCGCGTGCAGTTCTGGTTCTGATCGAGCAGGCCCAGGCCAACCCCGGCATTGTAGGCGGCGGGAAAGCGCGGCGGCAGGAGGTAGCGGATCTGGGCGATATCGAACTGGTCGAGGGGAACCGCGAGCAGGAAGGGCTGCGCCTCCTGCGCCGGCTTGGCGAAGCGGATGCCGGGCTGGAGGGTGAGAAGATTGGCCACGCGCTGGAGTGCAACGGGGGAAGCCTGCTTCGGCACGGCGATGGTCAGCGCCAGATCATCGGCGCTCATCGACACGATCGAGCCGCCCACATGCGACAGCGCGCGGTTGATCTGCGCCACTGTGGCATCGCCGGCAAAGCGGAGATCGAGACGGGTCAAGATGACCCCATTCTGGATCTGCGTCTCGTCGACGCCGGCGGACGGCAGGTCGAAGAGCGCGTCCTTGGCGAGGCTCTGCGGCTTGCCCGGCAGCGGCACGCCGATCGCCCAGACGAGATCGGCGAAGTCGAGGTTGAGCGAGCGGTCGTGGCGGATCGTGAAGCTGTTCTCGCTGTCGACCGTCGCGCCCGGCGGCACCTCTTCGAACTCGAGCCGCCCGCGGATGACCTGCACATCGGGGGACCGGCTGGTGAGCGTCGCCCGGACCTCGCGCAGCCGCACGGGAAGCGGATTGTCGAGCCAGGCGCGATAGGTGAAGTCGGACTGTGTCGGCGAGACGCGGTGCTCCTCTATGAGGCGATAGCCGCCGATAGTGGGCACACCCTGCGTCTCAATGGTGGGCGGCTTTCGATCATGGTCACGGTCGCGATCTCCGTCGCGGTCGCCAGCCCAGGCGACCGCAAGCCACAAGCCGCTCAGGGCGAAGGCAAGCAAGCTCCATCGCAGTAGCCGGCGCATGTTCATGTTCCCGTCCTCGCTGTGCCACGAAGCTGCTCCTTGTCAGGTTAAGGCGTGACACGGCTCAACCGGTACTTACGAAGTTCCGTTGGAGGCCATCGAAACAATTGATAGGCTGCCGCCGAAGCGTGGTTGAAAGAAGCGGGCATGAACATTGAAGGGCTCTCGCTCGATCATATGTGGGCGGCGCTCGCGGTGGCGCGGACCGGAAGCTTCTCGGCGGCGGCGCGCGAGCTGAACCGGACGCAATCTGCCGTGAGCTATGCGGTGAGCGCGCTCGAACAGCAGATCGGCGTCGCCCTCTTCGAGCGTGCCGACGGACGACCGCCCGTTCCGACCGAGGCGGGCCGCGTGATCCTCCGCGAGATGGAGGTCGTGCTCCGTCAAGCGATCCACTTGAAGGAAGCGGCGAAGGGCGTCGCCACCGGGCTCGAACCAGAGGTGGCCCTCGTACTCGATTCCCACTTCCCGCTCGATGCGATCGTGCCGGCGCTACAGGAATTTCAGCGGCTGTTTCCTGCCGTGCAGCTCCGTCTCGCTGTCGAAGCCATGGGCGCCGTGCTCGAGGAGGTGCGCCGCGACGGCGCCGTCTTGGGCGTGACCGCGAGCGCACAGACCTTTCCTGCCGAGATGATCGGTGATGCCTTGGCGCCGATCACCCGCATTCCCGTCGTGGCCGCGCATCATGCCTTGGCGGTAGCGATGGAGGCCGGACGGCCCGTGCCCCATGGCATGCTCCTGGAACATGTCCAGATCGTGCAGAGTGATCGCAGCGAGTCCACCCGCGAACGCGACTACACGGTCCATGCGAGCCGGACGTGGCGGGTGAGCGATCTCTTCGTCAAGCACACGCTCCTGCTCGCCGGCCTCGGCTGGGGATACATGCCCGAGCATCTCGTGGCCGCGGACCTCGCGGCGGGCAGGCTCAGGCATCTTCGCGCAGAAGGCTTGCGCGAAACGAATAGTGTCGGTGTGGTCGTCATCCGTATGCGGGACCGCATGCTCGGCCCGGCGGGGCAATGGCTCCTGACGCGACTTCTGAGGTTGTGATAAGCAGTAGGTCGCCTCCGTGGTCCAGGGTCTGATATTCTGGCGCGGAGACCGGAGGACAGCAGGGATGTCTTCGGCAAAGCAGATCGATTTCTGGTTCACCATGGGAAGCACCTACACCTATTTGACGGTGATGAGGCTTCCCGAGATCGCGCGCGACGCCGGCATTTCGTTCCGTTGGCGGCCCTTTCATCTGCTGACGATACTCCAGGAGATGAAGCACGTGCCCTTCGCCGATAAGCCCGCGAAGGCCGCCTATATGTGGCGCGATATCGAGCGGCGCGCGCAAATGTATGGCATTCCCCTTCGCGTGCCAGCCCCCTATCCGCTCCGGGATTCACAGCTCGCCAATCGCGTGGCCATCGTCGCGCTCAAGGAGGGATGGGGCGTCGCGTTCATTTGCGCCGCCTATCGCCGCTGGTTCCAGCTTGGCCAGGAGAGCGGCAGCGAGCCCAATCTCTCCGAGAGTCTCCGAGAGGCGGGTCAAGATCCCGCCCGCGTCTTGCCCATCGCCGTGAGCAGCGACGTCGGGAAGGATCTCGAGACCGAAACGAACCGAGCGCGCGGGCTTGGCATCTTCGGATCGCCGACCTTCGTGGTCGAGCGCGAGCTCTTTTGGGGTGACGACCGTCTCGATGACGCGATCAGTTGGTATCGGCACGCAACGGTCCGCAAGGCGAACCGGCCATAAACCTCAGCGCTGATATTGCCCGCAATTGCGGCGGCCCGAGGTCGCGCAATCCTGGGCCTTGTTCCATTTGTAGATCTCGAAGAGAAATTGCGAGCCCAGAAGCGCGGCGATGATGAGCGCGATAATCGCCAGATATTTCATGCGCCCGCCGGCTCAACCGGCCGCGGCGAAGCGGAAATCGGCGGCGCCAGGCTCGGGCATCACGCGCCAAGCCGGCAAGGTCACGGTCACCGTGGTGCCGACATCGCGCGCGCTCGTGACGCGCAGCGTGCCGCCATGCTTTTCGACGAGCGACTTCGCCAGCGGCAAACCCAGACCGGTGCCGGCGTGGCGACGGCTCACCGAGCTCTCGACCTGGCGGAAAGGCTGAAGCGCCACCGCCACCTCGGCTTCCGTCATGCCGACCCCAGTGTCGCGCACCAGGATCGTCAGCTCTCCCGCGGGCGTCGCCTCGGCCGCAACGGAGACGCGGCCTCCCGGCCAGGAGAATTTGACGGCGTTGGAGAGGAGGTTGAGCATCACCTGCTTCATGCGCAGCTCATCCCCATGAATGCATGGCAGCGAAGAGGGCATGTCGATGGCAAGCGTCAGGTGATGCTCGGCGGCCTGGGTGCGCAAAAGGCTCATGCATTCCGCCACGAGCTGGTGCAGATCGATCCGGTCGCTCGCAAGCTCCACGGCGCCCGCCTCGAGCTTGGAGAGATCGAGGATGTCGTTCACGAGCCGCAGCAGGTGACGGCCGGAATGATTGATATCGGTGACGTAGTCGAGATAGCGCGGGTTGCCGAGCGGCCCGAAGAGCTGATTGCGGATGACGTCGGAGAAGCCGATGATGGCGTTCAAGGGCGTGCGCAGCTCGTGGCTCATATTGGCGAGAAAATGCGACTTGACCCGGCTCGCCTGCTCCGCCGCTTCCTTCGCACGGCTCAAATCGCCGATCAGTGCCGCTTTCTCGAGCTGAAGCTCGATGAGATCGGTCACGCTGCGATTGGCGGCGCGCGCCATGATGACCAGCACGGCGATATAGACGACCGTGATGGCGCCCATCAGCATCGACGCCTCGGTGCCATGCGTCAGGAAGCTGGCGATGATCGGGATCGTCGCTCCGAGGAGATAGCCGTAATAGGCCGGGAGATAGGCGGTGAAGCTGACGGAGCCGCCGGTCAACATGCTGGTGAGAACGAAGAGCATGAAGACGCGCATCTCGACATCGGTGGCATAATAGAAGCCGAGGCTGAACAGGCCCCACAGCAATCCGCTGCCGCTCATCAGGATCGTGATCGGCCATTTCCAGCGGATCGCGCCGGCATCGGCGACCTCGGTGTGGCGGAAGCGATAGAGCACGGCCAAGCGCATCGCCTGCCATGCCAGCATGACCGCGCCCCAGCCATCGAGAATGACGGGATCGATGTCATGGCGCAGCACCACCATGGCGAGCACGGCCGTCGTCGCCGCCGCATAGATCGGGAAGGGCGACTTCATCAACAGCCGCAATTGCTCGGCAACTATGCTTTCGCGCGCGATCGGCACCGCACTGCCTCATTGCGTGGCCGCCCCGACATGACCCCCTGGCGCAGCCCAACGCATTAGATTTATGCTATTTCCTTTATTTTCGGTTATCAAGTTTCCGCCGATTAGTTGAGAGCTGGCGAGCGGCGCCCGAAGGCCATCAGGCGCCGCTACCGGCGCCTTGCTCCCCTCACCCCTCTGCCTCGTTGGCAACCGCGACCGCCGCCTCGTCGAGACCGGGATCGCGCTCCGTCAGGACCGCGCGAAGCTGCCCCGCCTGACGCTCGGCCTCGGCGGCGTGGCGTTCGAGTTCGGAACTTAAATTCGCCTGTTGCCTGTCGCCCGCATGCTCGGCGATATGGCGTAGCAGCGCCGCCATCTCCTGGAAGGATCGGATCGTCGACCAGAGCGAGCTCTCGTTGTTCTCGCGCAGCGCCGCAACCAGATTCGCCGCCGTGAAGGCGTGGCCCGTATGGCAGCGATAGCGCAGCGGCAGCTTGCCATGCAGCTCGACCAGCATGCCGTGGCATTCGGGACAGGTGAAGAGCGAGGGCTCGCCGAGTTCGGTGATCTTCGCGCCCGACATCTCGCCCACGGCGAATTTCAGCTCCATCTCGATTTCGCGTTTTATGGCGGCGATCTCACGCAGATCCCGTGGCGGGTCCTCCTCAACCAGTTTCACTAGGAGCAGCGCCATCTCGCGAAGCGGGACCACGTGGTCGACAATGACATGGCGCAGCGCGCTTTCCGGCATCGACGGCATGGCGGCGTCGACGGGATCCTGTACCACGGCGAGGCCGCTGCATCCCTTGATCGCGGCCAGCCCGGCGGTGCCATCATCGAGCGCGCCGGTGAGCACGACGCCGATCGCGCGGTTGCCATAGGCTACCGCCGCCGACCGGAACAGCGGATCGATCGCCGGACGCGCGCGATTCTCCCGTGCGCTCTGGCTGAGCGTGAGGTAACCCGGACGCACCAGAAGATGACGATCGGGTGGTGCGACATAGATGCGCCCCGCGCGGATCGGCTCGCCGTCACGGGCATTGTCCGCGGGGAGGCGCCCGGCCTGTGACAGGATCTCCGGGAGATAGCCGGGGCTGTCGGGCGCGATGTGATTGACGATGGCGATCGCCGCCGGGAAATTGGCAGGCAATCCGGCGACCAGTACCTTGAGGGCTTCGATGCCGCCCGTCGAGGCGCCAATGGCGATCAATCTCTGCGTCGATTGCGGCATCGGCCCAAACTCCCTGTTGCCCCGGAGCGAGGCAGTACGCTTCGCCTCTCAAGTCGACCCGCTCCGGCCTTTGAGGCCGAAGAGGTGGGGTGAGGCGGGGAGTTGAGGAACGCAGGCCGAGCGGCCGTTGCCCACCTCATCCTAAACCCTTCTCCGCCCCGCGGGCGGGGAAGGATTTTAGTGATGCTCTAGAGGTAACGCCGCAGCCGGTCGAATTATCCTTGCCGCGCTATGGGCCACTCCACCCCGTCACGTCCTGGACAGTGATGATGAGCCGGCGCCCCGTGATGCGTTCTTCCGTGGCGGGCGTCGTCATGCCTTTGGCGCGGATCCGGCGTTCGGCTTTGCCGTCCGGCAGCCGCACGCGGAACTCCGCCTCGTAACGGCCGTTGCCCGCCGGATCGAGCGCGGCATCGAGCGCCGCGCGCGCCGGGGCCGCATCTTCGCCAGGGATCGCAGCGAAGAGGTCATCGAGCGTGGGCTTCGCCTCGGGCCTCAAGCCCCAAAGTGCCAGCGCGCGCGCGTCGCACCAGAGCTGCCGGCCGTGGATCGCGTAGTCGAGCGTGCCGAGCTCGGCGGCCTCGCGCACCTGCTGCAACCGGGCCTCGCTCGCGCGCAGCTTCGCTTCGGCCTCGCGACGCTCGGTAACGTCGATGAAGGTGACGATGACGCCTTCGATCTTGTCGTCGAGCGTGCGATAGGGCCGCAAGCGCATGAGGAACCAGCGGTCGGCGCTGCTCCGCACCTCGCGCTCGATCGGCATCAGGTTCTCCATCACCGCGGCAGCGTCCTTGACGAGCGCCGTATAGTCGAGGCGATGCGTGAAGTCGGTGATCGGCCGGCCTTCGTCGCCGGTCTTGATGTTGAAGAGCTCGGTGACGCGCGGGGTGAAACGCTTTATGTGAAGATTGCCGTCGAGGAAGAGCGTTCCGACGTCGGTGGCGCTCATCAGGTTTTGCAGATCGTTATGCGCGTGCGACACCGCCTCGAGCTTGAGCTTCAGCTCGTTGTTGAGCGTTTGCAGCTCTTCGTTCATCGACTGAAGCTCTTCCTTGCTGGTCTCGAGCTCCTCCGCGGTCGAGCGGTATTCCTCGTTGATCGATTGCAGCTCCTCGTTCGCCGCCCGGAGATCCTCGGTCGCGGCGCCATACTCTTCGCGACTCGCCTTCAGATGAGCGCGCGTCGCGAAGAGTTCGTCCATCAGCTTCTTGATTTGCGAATCCTGGTCGCTGTCGTTGGTGACTTTTCCGCCCGGTGCGGCGTCGTTCGCATCGCTGCCTTCGAGGAACAGGACGAGGGCGGCCGGCATCGTGTTCTCCCGCTTCACGGGCCGGACATGGACCGAGACATTGCGCGACTTGCCGTTGAATTTCACGGGAACCGGCAGGGTCAGGCTGGGCTCGCCTTGCTCGAAGGCGCGGTGAAGCGCCGCTCTGAGATCGAGCCTCAGCTCGGGCCGGACGAGATCGGCCGCATCCGTCGTCGGCGGGCCCGCCGGCGGTTCGAGGAAGCGTCCGGCGGTCTCGGAGAGATGCAGGATCTTGTGCGCCTGGTCCGCCAACAGGCTGGGCGGCGCCAGATCTTCGAGCGCATGGCGATGCTCGGCGGCGGCCTGGATGGCCGAAAGGGACCGCGAGGGCGGCGGCATCGCCGGCGTTTCGGGAAAGCGGATGCCGGCGGCAACGCGCGTCAAGGGCGGCACATGCATCGCCGCTCGCCCGACCGATTGGAAGATCCGCGACTCGCGGCTGACGACGCGAAAGAGTCCGCCCGGCGTCTCCGCCGATTCCGAGGTGCCGAGGAAGAGATAGCCGTTCGGCACGAGCGCATAATTGAAGGTGCCGCATATCTGGATCTGAAGCTCGCGATCGAGATAGATGAGCAGATTGCGGCACGAGATGAGATCGACGCGCGAGAAGGGCGGATCCTTGAGCAGGCTGTGTTCGGCAAAGACAATGGTATCGCGCACCTCGCGCTTGATGCGGTAATGGTCCCCCTCCTTGGCGAAGAAGCGCCGCAGACGCCCCTCCGAGACATCGGCACCGATCGAAGTGGGATAGCGGCCCTCGCGGGCGGCGGCGAGCGCAGTCCCATCGAGGTCGGTGGCGAAGAGCTGCATCTCCGGCCGGATGTGGCGTCGCGCCGCCTCCTCCTGCAACAGGATGGCGATCGAATAGGCTTCCTCGCCGGTGGCACAGCCGGGAATCCAGACGCGGATCGGATGCCCGGCCTCGCGTCCCTCGAACAAATGGGGGATGACCCGCTCCGCCAACTCCTTGAAGCAGGAGGGATCGCGGAAGAAATTCGTGACCGAGATCAGGAGATCGCCGAACAGCGCCTGCATCTCCTCGGGAGTGTCGCGCATATAGTTGACGTATTCCTCGATCTCACCCTGCCCCGCCACCTGCATGCGGCGCGCGATGCGGCGCATGACCGTCGCCCTTTTGTAATGCGAGAAATCATGGCCCATGCGCACCCGCAAATGCCCGAGAATGCGGCGGACGGCCTCTTCATTCGCATCGAGATCGCTGTCCTTCAGATGCTCGCGCTTATGCACAAGCTCGGCGAATTGGCGGGCGAGGTCGCGGACCGGCAGGACGAAATCGGCATGCCCGCTGGCGATCGCGCTCCTCGGCATCGATGGATATTCCGCCTCGTTCGGATCCTGGACGAGAATGACCCCGCCGCCCTCCTTCACCGCCTTGACCCCGACCGCGCCGTCGGAGCCGGCGCTGGTCAGGATGATGGCGAAGCTGTCGCCATGGAGCGCCGAGAGCGAGCGGAAGAAGAGATCGATCGGCGCACGCTGTCCGCGCGGTTCGTCGAACTCGGCGGACGAGATCTCGTGATCGGTCATGAAGAGGCGGCGGTTGGGCGGGATCACATAGACATGGTCGGGTGCGAGCGCCAAGGGCCCGTCCACCTGCTTCACCGGCATCTTGGTGCGCGCCGCCAGAATGCGCGTCATGTCGCTTTGATGCTCGGGATCGAGATGAACGATGACCACGAGCGCGGCGCCCACCCGCTCGGGAAGCGCTTCGAAGAAGCGCTGCAATGCCTGCACGCCGCCCGCCGGAGCGCCGATCCCGGCGACCGGAAAGGCCGGCGCGCCGCCCGATTCGTTTTGGTTGGCCATGTCGCTCCCCGACCGCCGGTCACGCCCATTGCGTCGCGCAACTCGGCTTGCCTGTTCTGCGCGCACGGGGGCCTCAAGTCGAGCCGCGTCGCGCTCCGCTTCTTAGCATCGGTGCGGTCGGATTCAATGGCGGCCGGCCGCCTAGAGCTTCGGCGCACCGTCGCGTTGGGCTGCGGCCAGCGTCTCGGCAAAGCGCTCGGCAAGCGTGTCGCAGTCGGCGGCAAGCGAGCGATAGGCTTTGCGTGCGCCCTCCGCCTTGGCGCAAGCGGCGAGCGTGCGATACTCCTCCGCCTGATTTCGCCAGCGTTCGACCTGCTCGGTAAAAGTGGTCACGCCCTCCTCCCCTCGATCGCGCTGATGGCCGAACGTCGCGGAGGCGGAATCCTCTGGTGGTCGTCCAAAAACAATTCTTCCGCGGGATTGGGGGCAACCGAAGATCGAGCGGACCCTCAGGGATCTTCGGCTTGGCGTGGCTGCGTGGAGGCCGCCGCCGCGCGGAATTCCGCGAGCCGCTCGAGCAGCCGCTTGCTTTGCGAAATAGCCGATTTGCTGTTGTGGATCGCTTCCTCGCGCTCGACGACGATGGCTTGCGCCGTAAGACGCAGCGTCTCGGCGAGGGAGATCACGGGCCGGGTGGCGATCATCCGGCCTCCCTGCCAAAGCTCGAAGGAGGTGCAAAAATCCGACAATGCCTCCGACAGTCTCTCGGCGACCGCGTAGGCAGAGCCGTCATCCGGTGCTTCGAATTCGTCCTGGCCAACGACGCCGAAGAAATTCCGGAAGTATACGCGGTAGGAAACCATGATATTGCGACTGTAAAGTGCTTGCCGCTCAAGTCAAGCTGGCACGATAGCCCGAAAATCCCTCTCCGCTTTGGGGAGCTATCGCGTTCACACATCTGATCGCTCTCTTCAATTCCCCTCTGTCCTTCAGGGCGGAGGGGCTAGGAGAGGTGGGTCGGCGTCGAGGGCTCCGCGGATCGCTTCCAAGACGCCCTCCAGGTTTTCCAGCACCTCACTATTCCAGAAGCGGATGACGCGGTAGCCGCGCTGCGCCAACTCGGCGCTGCGGCTCTCATCCGCTGCCTCGCGAAGCGCGTGCTGGCCGCCGTCTAGCTCGATTGCCAGCTTTCGCTCAGGACAGGCGAAATCGACCACGCGCCGTCCGATCGGATGCTGGCGGCGAAATTTCCACGCCGGAAGCCGCTCGCGCAACGCGAACCACAAAAGGCGCTCGACAGTCGTCGCATCCCGGCGCAGGCGGCGTGCCACCTTCGTCCTCGTCCTCAATGCCTTTGCCACCCACCTCTCCTGACCTCTCCGCCCTGAAGGGCGGAGAGGAAAATCGTAAGCCGAGATGGGTGAATGCGATAGCCCCTCGGGGAGGGGGAGTCGATATGCGGCGCGCCCCAAACGCGATGCCCTGGGCGCCGCGGCGCGCGGGAACGCGGGACACCGGCCATCTGTTTGGAAAGGAGCCGCCGTCGCGATCTTGCGCCTCCGGCGGGCGAGCGCCTTGAGCCGCTTTGCCGAAGAAACTGTCCGAGCCGCCGCGATGGACGCGCTTCCGATCCCGCCAGATCACGAGATTCCGCCATCCTGGCAGGAGCGACTGGTGCGCCTGCTGCTCGGAGCGATGCTCGTCGGGCTCGTCTTGCTGCTCGTTTTTCTTGCCGCCGATATTCTTCTCGTCGTCTTCGCCGGCATCGTCTTGGCCGTGGTGTTGCGCGGCCTCGCGTTGTGGGTGTCGGGATGGAGCCGCCTCTCGACCGGCCTCTCGCTTGCCGCGGTCATCGTGGCGATCGGCGTCGTCTTCGCCGCCGCCGGCTATTTCCTCGCGCCGCGCACCGGCGAGCAGTTCAACCAGCTCATCACCAGGCTGCCGGCCGATTTCCACCGCGTCGAGACGCAGATGGAGGCGACGGGCTGGGGCAAGACGCTGATCCATATGCTGCAACCGGGCGGCGGCACGGTGAACGGCAGCGCCGTCGTCGGCGGCTTCTTCGGCGTGGCGACGACGACGATCACCATCATCGCCGGCGTGGTCATCCTCGCCTTCATCGGCCTCTACGGCGCCGCCGATCCCCGCCCCTATGTCTCGGGCGCGCTCCGCCTGGCGCCGCCACGGCGACGCGAGCGTCTCGGCGAGATCATGCAGGTGATCGCGGTGACGCTGCGATGGTGGATCATCGGCCGCTTGATCTCGATGTGCATCATCGCCGTGCTCACGGCGGCGGGGCTGTGGCTCATCGGCGTGCAGCTCGCGCTCGTACTGGGACTTCTTGCCGGCGTCCTCACCTTCGTTCCCTATATCGGCAGCGTCACCTCGGCGATACCCTCGCTCCTCATCGCGCTCACCGAGAGCGCCAGCCTCGCGCTCTATGTCGTCCTGCTTTATATCGGCATCCACGTCATCGACGGTTACATCGTGGCGCCGCTCCTGCAACGCCGCATGGTCCATCTCCCGCCGGCGCTCACGCTTTGTGCGCAGGCGATCCTGGGGGCGCTCTTCGGCATCCTGGGATTGGTGCTCGCGGAGCCGCTGACCGCGACCATCGTGACGGCGACGAAGCTTCTCTATGTCGAGGACGTGCTGCACGATCCGCCGCCGCGCCGGTCGGCGTGAGGGCGCCGCCGAACTCCCGGTTGCGGCGCATCGGGCACCGGCGCCTGCAACGTTGATTGTTGCGGCGCCGGCGCTGCGCGAGAGTCGTTGGCGCTTGCCGCGCCTCAGGGCCACGAATGCCGGTTCAATGGCAAGCGCCCCGAGGGAGGATCAAACAGATGCTGCGCCTTCTCCTCGTCTCCGCCGTGGCTCTGACGCTCGGCGCTTCGGCTTACGCCCAACAACAGACCAGCGATCCGCAGCTCATGTCGCACGCCCAGCAGCTCGCGGAGAAATGGACGCATGCCGTCAACAACGGCGACGACAAGATGATGATGTCGCTCGAGACGCCGGACTCGGTCACGGTCAACGCCTATGGCATGCTGACGGGCTCGGCGCGCGAGCAGAAGCTCGCCAATGTCAAGAAGATGGGCATCAAGCTTCAGACGAACGTGACCAAGGTCGAGCCGCTTCAAAGCGGCAATGAGGCGCTCGCCTTCGGGACATATCACGTGACCTACGAGAACAACCCGACCCTCAAATCCTCGGACGGGAATTGGATGCAAGTGCTGCAGAAGGAAGGCTCGGAGTGGAAGATCAAGGCCATGGCCTTGGCCAGGATGCAGCAGCCCAGCGCCGCAAGCGGCTCCTCGACCGGCACGACGTCGAAGTAAGGGGACAACACCAGGCAACGCGATGGCCGTGCGCGAACGGCCATCGCTGCGCCTCGCCTGCCGCGCCGCGACGAGGCAACTTCGGCGGCGGTCGCGTCGTTGTCGCTCTAAGCCCCTCTCCCGCGATGCTGGCGGGAAGGGAGCCGTGACGAGCGAGGTCCCGAAACGCCATGTTCGCGCAACTCCGCAGCCTCGATCATCAACAGCGCAGCGCCGTTCTCGCGAGCTTCCTCGGCTGGACGCTCGACGCTTTCGATTTCTTCCTGCTGGTCTTCATCATCAAGGACATTGCGAGCCAGTTCCACAGCGATGTCACCTCCGTGACCTTCGCCATTCTGCTCACCCTCGCGATGCGGCCGCTCGGCGCCTTCATCTTCGGCTTCTTCGCCGACCGCTACGGGCGCCGGCCGACGCTGATGGTCGATATCGTCCTTTATTCGGCGCTCGAATTCGCCACCGCCTTCTCGCCTTCGCTCACGGTGCTCATCGTGCTGCGCGCGCTCTACGGCGTCGCCATGGGTGGGGAATGGGGGATCGGCGCCTCGCTCGCGCTTGAGACCGTTCCGCCGGCGGCGCGCGGCATCGTTTCCGGCATTCTCCAGGAAGGTTATGCCGTCGGATATCTCCTCGCCGCTCTGGTCTATTACTTCCTCTATCCGCTCATCGGCTGGCGCGGCATGTTCATGGTCGGCGTGCTGCCGGCGCTCCTCGTCCTCTATATCCGCATCCATGTGCAGGAATCGCCCGCCTGGGAGCCGGTGCGGGAACGGCAGATCAGTCCCTTGGCGGCGATCCGCGGCCGCTGGGGGCTCTTCATCTACGTCATCATTCTGATGACCGCCTTCAATTTCTTCAGCCACGGGACACAGGATCTCTATCCGACCTTCCTCGAAGTGCAGCACAAGCTCTCGAGCTACGCGGTGGGCATCATCGCCGTCGTCTACAATATCGGCGCCATCCTGGGCGGCATCGTTTTCGGCGCCTGGTCGGAGCGGATCGGCCGGCGCAATGCGATCGGCATCGCCGCGCTTCTGTCATTGCCGATCATCCCGCTTTGGGCCTTCTCCGCGAGCCCGGTTCTGCTCGCCATCGGCGCCTTTCTCATGCAGTTCATGGTGCAGGGCGCCTGGGGCATCGTGCCGGTTCATCTCAACGAGCTCTCGCCCGAGGGCGTGCGCGGCACATTCCCCGGCTTCACCTATCAGCTCGGCAACCTGCTCGCCTCGGCCAATGCAACGATCCAGGCCAGCATCGCCGCGAGCAATGGCGGCGATTACGGACGCGCGCTCGCTTATGTCGCAGGGATCGTCGCCATCTGCGTCGCGGTCCTCGCCTGGCTCGGCCGCGAGCGCAAGGGCGTGCGCTTCGGGCACGTCGGGTCGGCGGCAGAGTAAGCCGTGAAGAATCACCAGGGAGGCACGGAGACACGGAGAAAAAGAATGATGGCGCTTCGCGCCAGGAAGCTCTTCTCCGTGCCTCCGTGGTGAATAAATTTACCGCGCCAGCGCCTTCTCGTAATAGGTGAGATCGATGTATTTGGCGGGATCGGTGAGCGCTTTCCTGGGCTCGCCATATTCGCTGCGCAGCGCCAGCACGGTGCGGACGCCCTCCATGTCGATCTCGGCGCGGCGCGCAAAGCCGCCCCTGGGATCGAGGAGGATGTCGTAGGATCGCGCGGCGAGTTCGGCCGACATGTTGGGCAGTTTCTCGCGGAAGAGCGCGATCGCCGCCTCCTTGTTCTTGGGCTCATAGAGCCAGCCGAGCCCCGCGACATAGCCGCGGATATATCCTTCGAGCTCGGCCTGATGATCTCTCGCCCAGGCGCGGCGGGCGGCGCCGACCAGCCCCTGATACCGCCCGAGCACGTCGATGGCGTTGCCTAGAAGCGTGAAGCCCTTGGCCTCCGCCGCCACCTCGAAGGGCGACAAGAGCAGCGTGCCCGCATGCTTCTTCTGCATCAAGTCCTGGAAGCGCGCGAGCACGCCGCCGGCCTTGAAGAGGCTGTAATCGCGCTCGCCGAGACCGCCCTTCTGCAACATCTTCTCGAGCACGAAGGCATAGCCCGTGGTGCGCGCATCGACGGTGAGCTCCTTGCCCTTCAGATCGGCATAGCTCTTGATCTCGGGCAGCGTGACGAGCCTGAGGAAGCCGTTGTCGCCGCCCATGAAGGCGAAGAGATCGGGCGTGACGCTGACCTTCGCCTCGCCCTGCCCTTCCATATAGGCGATGACGTTGTCGATCGCGGTCATGCCGATATCGAATTTGCCTTCGGCGAGATTGGCGAGCTGGTATTCCGAGCCGGGCGTCGGCGTCAGATGCACTTCGACGTCGTTCTGCGCGAAGAACCCCTCCTTCTCAGCCGCCCAGATCGGCCAGTTGAAGCCGCCGGCAAAGACGATGACCTCCAAAGTCGTGGCGGCGCGGCCATTGCCGACTGCGAACAGCAGCAGGAGAAGGGCGAGGATGAACGTGCGAATCATTTCTTTTCTCCAATCGGCAAGACGTGTCTACGGGAGATCAGGGAAACGCGGCGCCGACCGATCGCTGCAACACCGCCCTGCGCCCTTCGACATGCGCGCGAGGCGCGCAAGCTCAGGTGAGGAAGGACGGTGGATGGCATGAAGAATTCTCCTCATCCTGAGCTTGCGCCGAAGGCGCATGTCGAAGGACGCACAATATTTATCCGGCATCACTTCCGCGCCTCGGCCATGGGATAGATGACCTTGCCCGAGACATAGGCGGGCGGCGCGACGATCACCTGCGTTGCCGGATTCTTGAACTGATCGAGGCCATTGCCGTGGACATGCTGGAACTGCACTTGCAGCATGCGCGGCTCGGCCCATTCGCCGTTCTCGCCGAATTTGATGTCGCCGGCGACGGTCTTGAAGCTGTGGCTGCGGATATAGGCGGCGAGCTTCTCCTGATCGAGGCTCTTGGTGCCCTCGACGGCGTCGCCCAGCACCTGGAGATAGGCATAGGCGAAGGGCGGCATGTAGTAGCCGAGCGGGTCGACGCCCTCGGCGCCGGCGCGCGCCTGGTATTTCTTCAGGAGATCCATGACGCCGGGAAACTGCATGGTCGGCGCCGGCAGCCAGAAATCGTAATTGACCATGCCGTTGAGGAGCGCGTTGAGCTGCGTCTTGAGCGCCGCCGATTGCAGCCCGACCATGCCGCCGCAGCACATCTTCACCTTGAGCCCGACCTCGTCGATGGCGCGCACCATGCCGGCCGTGTCCGGCGGATAGGAGCCGATATAGAGGATGTCAGGGTTGGTCGCCTGGATCGCCCGCACGATCGAGGTGAAATCGACGGTCGTGGGCGGATAGGTCTTGTCATAGACGATCTTGAGCCCGTGCGATTTCGCGTTCTCGCGCGCGCCGTCGGCGGCGTTGCGCGCGAACTCGGCATCGGCGGCGACGATGGCGATGGTCTGCGGCTTCGGATTCTGCGCACCGCCACGTCGAAGAAGCCTTTGGAGAATTCGGTCTTGGGATGCGGCCCGCTCGGCACCATGGCGAAATAGCGGGGATAGTGGAATTCGCTGTTCACCGCGAGGCCGAAGAGGCCGATGAAGGTCATGTTGTGCTGCATCACCACCGGCATGGCCGGCGCCAGCATGTTGGTGGCATAGCCGCCGACGATGAGGTCGACCTTGTCGACATCGAGAAGCTTGGTGTAGAGGCCCGGCACGGTCGAGGGATTGCTCTGGTCGTCGTAATAGACGAGTTGCACCGGGCGGCCGAGCAGCCCGCCCTTGGCGTTGGTGTCGGCCTCCCAGATCTTCATGGCGAGAAGCGCCGATTTGCCGTTGGCGGCGAGCCCGCCGGTCAGCGCCATGCCGAAGCCGATCTTGATCGGTTCGGCGGCGACGGCAGGCGCGATCGCCATGCTCGCCAGGGCGATGCCGGCCAATGATCGCCGGAGAAGACCTCCCAAGCCCTGCCGCCTAGCAGCTCTGCTCATCGCACATCCCTCCCAGGTTTTCATCTTATTGCCCATATCCTATGCTCGAACGGTTGCGTCTCGCCAGTCGGAAGGAAAACGCGATGCGCTTGGTAGCGTTCGATCAGGCCGGCACCGCTGGGATCGGCGTCTTGCAGGGCGAGACGGTGATCGACCTGTCGCGCGCCGCGCCGGACCTGCCGCGCGATCTCGCCAGTCTGATCCGCGCCGGCGCCTTCGCCGCCGCCGCCAAGGCGGCGCAGGGCGCGCCTGCCGCCGCGCATCTGCCGCTCGAGACGCTGCGCTTCCGCCCGCCCGTCGAGAATGCCGGCAAGATCGTCTGTCTCGGCCTCAATTATGTCGATCACGCCGCCGAGGGCGGACACGCGAAACCGGAATATCCAAGCCTGTTCCTGCGCGTCTCGACCTCGCTCGTCGCGCATGGCGAGGCGATGCTTCGGCCCAGGGCCTCGCATCAGCTCGACTACGAGGCCGAGCTCGTGGCGATCATCGGCCGCACGGTGCCGCGCCATACGGCCGTCAAGGACGCGCTCAGCCATGTCGCGGGATACTCCTGCTTCAACGACGGCTCGGTGCGCGATTTCCAGCGCAAGACCTCGCAATGGACGATCGGCAAGAATTTCGACCGCACCGGCGGCTTCGGACCGTGCTTCGTGACCGCCGACGAGCTGCCGCCCGGTGCCGCGGGTCTCGCGATCGAATCGCGCCTCAACGGCCAGGTCATGCAGAAGGCCCGGACCGACGACATGCTCTTTCCCGTGGCCGAGACGATCGCCTTGCTGAGCGAGTGTCTGACACTCGAGACCGGCGATCTCCTCGTCATGGGGACGCCGGCGGGCGTCGGCTATGCGCGAAAGCCGCCGGTATGGATGAAAGCTGGCGACACCATCGAGGTCGCGATCGAAGGGATCGGTGTCCTGAGCAACCCGATCGAGGATGAGCCGGCGGCGCGGTAAGCGCCGCCGAGGAGGAGCCATCATGGACGACACCGCAACCGCCCGTGGCGCCGCCCGAGCCGAGGAGCCGGCGAGACTGCCGGGCGAGACCGAGCTTTGGGAGATGCTGCGCGCCGAGGCGTCCCGCGCGGCAAAGCATGACGAGATGCTGCGCGGCGTGATCGAGGTGGCGCTGTTGCGCCATGCCGGCCTGGCGCCGGCCCTGGCGGCGCTCATCGCGCGCAAGCTCGCCGAGCCGGCGATGCCGGGCGAGCGGATCGAGGATCTCGCCCGCGCGGCGATGGCCGAGGATCCCGCGATCTCGGCTGCCGCTGCCGCCGATCTCGTCGCCGCGCGAACGCGTGATCCTGCGGTCGAGAGCTACATGGCGCCCTTCCTATACTACAAGGGCTTCCACGCGCTCCAGGCGCATCGCATCGGCCATTTTCTCTGGCGCACGGGCCGGCGCGACCTCGCCCGCTATCTGCAAAGCCGAGTCTCCGAAATCTTCACGCTCGACATTCACCCGGCCGTCCCGGTCGGGCGCGGCGTCTTCATCGATCACGGCACCGGCGTCGTCATCGGCGAGACCGCCGTCATCGGCGATGACGTCTCGATCCTCCATGGCGTCACGCTCGGCGGCACCGGCAAGGAGCGCGGCGACCGCCATCCCAAGGTGCGCGATGGCGTGCTGCTGTCGATCGGCGCCAAGGTGCTGGGCAATATCGAGATCGGCCGCGGCGCCAAGGTCGGCGCCGGCAGCGTCGTCCTCAAGGACGTCCCCCCCTGCGCCACGGTGGCGGGCGTACCCGCGCGGATCGTCGGCTGGTGCAGCGACGGCGCGCCGGCCCTCGCCATGGATCAGACCCTGCCCGAGCGGAAGGGCTGAACGCTTCCGACCCTTCGCGCGACCGGAAATTCTCACACCCAACGGAAGCCGCTACGCCTCAACTCGCCGTAGTGGTTTGAGGACCTTTACACTCGCGCAAAAGTGGGTGCATTCCGCGCCAGCAACCGCGATGCGACATTTCGCGCATTAAGGATTCTAACGAAACGCGACGAAAACGTGCATCGGCTTGCAAAAAAGTACTTTCAATTGCGGCAAAACTATGGTTAATATTCAGTTAACGAACCTTGGTGAAACGCAACCCTCGGGCTTGCGTGTTAAGGGTGAACATTGTGCCGACCGCATTGTTTCATTTGGACAATCAAGACTATTTCGATTTCGTGGACCTGCGGTCCCGGGCCTCGCGGTTGGTGAGAGGATTATCGCTCATCCGGCATGCCGCATCCGGCGATAGAGAGGCCGCCATGGCCCTCAAGATCGGCTTCTGGCCCTTCGTGCGCGAATTCGAGTTGGCGATCGATCAGCAGCTCCTGCCGAGGCAGCCGCTGGTCAGAAAATTCGGCGATTCGGACGTGCGCGGCATCTTCACCGGCATCGCCCGCGCCGTCCGCGACATGAAGGAAGAAGAGGGCTCGCATGCCGCCCATTGGCAGAAGGACGCGGAATGCCTGGGGATCGACGATCTCGGCGATCTCCGCGTCCCCGGCGTCCAAGCCCTGATCGACTGCGCCTATGTAAAGGACCTCCCGCGCTTCTTTTCGATGCTGGCCGGCACCGAATTCATCGCCGAGGAGTTGGCGCGTTATCTGGTGGACTCGCCGGATTTCACCGCGCTCTTCAGCCGCCGGCGCTGGATCTGGGGCGAGGTCCATCTGGCCGCGCATGAGGACGGCCCGTCGCATCTGGAGATCGATCTCGACCTGGCGCGCGCCTACAGCACCAGCGGCGGCGCAAGCGAGATCGAGGATATGGTCATCGACACGATCGAGCTCTTCGGCAAGGCGTCGGACGGCGTCGAAGAGGCGCTGCTCCTCTCGACCTGACACCCCGGCGAATCGGGCGCTTCCTACTCGGCCGCGGCCAGCCGCAGGCGCGATCTCGGCAGGGTGACGATGACGCTCGTGCCCCGGCCGGGCGTGCTGATCAAATCCAATTGGCCGCCATGCAGCTCGGCGAGCGCCTTGGCAAGCGGCAAGCCCAATCCGGTGCCTTCGTGACGGCGGCTGAGGCTGCTGTCGATTTGCACGAAGGCGGCAAGCGCGCGCGGGATCTCCTCGGGCGCCATGCCGATGCCGGTATCCGTGACGACGAGGCGCAGATTGCCGGCATCGTCGAGCGATACGGAGACGGTCACCCTGCCGCCGGCCGGCGTGAATTTGACGGCATTCGACAGCAGGTTCATGAGGATCTGCTTGAGCTTCCGCTCGTCGGCGAAGATGGTGGGAAGACCCGCGGGCAGATCGAGCTTCAGCGTGAGTTTCCCGGCATCGATCTTCTGGCGCAGCACCTGCACCACGCTCTCGGTCACCCCCTCGATCTCGATCTCCTCTTCATAGAGCTCGGTCTGCCCGGCCTCGATCTTGGAGAGGTCGAGGATGTCGTTGATGATCGCCAGCAGATGCGTGCCGGAATTGAAGATGTCGCGGGCATAATCGACATATCGGTCGAGGGCGGCGCCGAAGAGGCGGTCTTTGATCACCTCGGAGAAGCCGATGATGGCGTTCAGCGGCGTGCGCAGCTCATGGCTCATATTGGCCAGGAATTCCGACTTCGCCCGGCTCGCCAGCTCCGACGTCGTCTTGGCCTCGAGCAAAGCCTGCTGGCTGCGGATCTCCGCGCTCACATTGCTGCCGGTGCCGCGATACCCGGCGAAGCGCCCGGACGCATCGAAGACGGGTGAGCCGCTGATCGCCCAATACTGCTCCTCGCCGTGGGAGGTGTATTTGTAGCGCAGCTTGCGGAAGGGGCCGCGGATCTCGAAGGCTTCCGACTGCGGCGTCATGGCTTCGCCGTCGACGATGCGCAATCCCGCCTCGAAGGCCGTCTTGCCCAGGAAATCCGCGGGGACGGCCCCCGTTGCCTCGGCGAAGCGCTCGGAGAGATAGGAGACCCGGTGCTTGGTGTCGGTCTCCCAGAACCAGTCGGAGGCGATCTCGGCGAAGTCCCTGAACCGCGCCTCGCTCGCCTGGAGCTGGAGGTCGGCATTGATGCCTTTTCGATAAGTGCGCCACGCAAAGCCGACGCCAAGCGACCAGAGCGCGATGCTGCTGAACCCGAGCACCGAGACGACCAGATGGGTTGCCGCGCGCGCGGTATCGCCGATTCTCTCGGAAAAACTGTCCTCGAATTTGGCGAGCTCGGCGCTGAGCTCGTCCATCTCCTCGATCATATGGTCGCGAACCGGCCCGTGGAGCGCACCGCTCTGGCCGAGGCGATGCAGCTCGGCCGCATTTGTCAAAAGCCTGCCGATGAGCTCGTCTCCCACTCTCCAATCCTCGACGGCACGCTCGAAGGGACCCCAATGGCGAAACCAGAGGAACACCTTGATCACATCGGGGATGTCATCGGGATTGGTGCGCGCCTGCAACAGGCCGGCAGCGGCGGCGGCCGGATCGGGATCGGCGCGATCCAGCGCTTCGCGAACCTTGCGGTCGCCAAGCGGCACGTCGATCGATCGGCGAAAGGCGTCGAAATACTTCTCATCGCCCGACTGGGCATATTTGTAGAGGTTGAGGACGGCCGCATTCTGCCCCTTCGAATAGAACGACTCGCCCATCGCATAGGCCCGCGTGGTGTTGATGACGCGCACCGCCACCCAGCCGAGCGCGAGCACCGCGATCTGGATCCCGATGAAAATGGAGCTGATCAGCACGAAACGGGTCGTGTAGCCACGACTGACGCTGTGCCTTGGGCCGGCTGTTTTCATGGATCGGGGATCTCTGGGCACGCGCTCTCGTTACGACCTCATGAGGGGCCG